>Ga0075109_1000872_pt1 | contig 19881 bp, 23 predicted proteins | sample AntAceMetag02UKD_FD_69798 | JGI IMG/M metagenome (GOLD analysis project Ga0075109, IMG submission 69798) | Saline lake microbial communities from Ace Lake, Antarctica - Antarctic Ace Lake Metagenome 02UKD | ecosystem: Environmental > Aquatic > Non-marine Saline and Alkaline > Saline | place...
GTAGCGGGTCACTGTCCCGACTCCTTCACCCAGAAGGCCGTTGGTCGTTTGAGTAGATCTCGTTCCATCCGCAGACGGGCGTTGTCCTTACGGAGCTCAGCCAACTCGGCGCGGTCGTCGCGGGTCAGACCAGCGCGTTCGCCGCGCTCAATCTTTTCCAACCGGGCCCAGTTACCAAGCGTGCCCTCGCCGACACCGATTGCTTCGGCGACGTCAACGATCCTGCGACCGTCGTCGAGCACCATTGCTACAACGTCAGACTTGAACTCGTCAGGGAACGACCGTCGAGTTCTCGACGTCGCCTTCTTTTCCATGGTTGCCATGATTACTTCTTGAAGAGGTGACCGGCTCACAGGGGGACGCTCAGTTCGGCCTTGTGGGTCGACGGGTGACGGCATTACACGCCTGGGCCTCATGCTGGTCAGTCGATTTGAGTCACCCTTCTTTGCGGGTTGACACGTCTACTCATTCGTATTACGTTTGTGCTGTGTGGAGATCAACGAGTCAGCGCAGAAGCACGGCGTCTCGGACGAGGACGTTCTTCATGCGATCGATCAACTGTTGGTCGAGTGCGAGATCGGTGACGATGATCCGCCAAGGCGCTGGTTGGTCCTTGGTCCGAATCGGGCGGGGTTGATGTTGGAGTTGATTGTGTTGGTCTTCGACGATGGTGCGGAGATGGTGATTCACGCTATGCCGATGCGATCAAAGTACGAAGAGCTGTTGCCTGGAGGCGAATGATGAGTGTTGACAACAAGGTCGTAGGAATGATGGACGGGCACGAGGTGTCTCAGCGCGATGTGGAGGCGATGGCTGATGAGGCTGAAGCTGGTTACGACGTCGGGAAATTGAAGCGCCGAGGCGGTCGGCGGCGGATGGGTTCTGCGCCTGCTGAGGTTGTGCCGGTGCGGATTGACCCTGAGTTGAAAGCAGCCATCGATGCGCGTGCGGCTGCGGATAGTTCTTCGACGAGCGAAGTGATCCGTGAAGCGCTTCGCCGCTTTTTGGAAGTTGCCTGATCGCTTCGGCTGTTGTTGCGCGGCGGTGTCGGTCCCGGCGGACGGTGTTGAACTGTTTCCTAAACCGTGTGTCGCAGGTTCGATTCCTGCCAGGGGCACTGCGAAACACCTGGTAGGTGGCTCGCGCAGATGTCTGAGCGGGGTCAAGCGGCTCGGTCGTGAATATTCTGAGCGGCTTGAGGGCTTGACACCGTGTCGAGCTGGGTTTCTGAATCGGACGAGGGTACTCAGTGGCCGATGACGGCGCCGCGGTTCACTTCGACGAAGGCTGAATGCTCGAACGCTTCGACGAGTAGCGGCTCAACGGCTTCGATGAGCGCGATCAGGTCGTCGTTGCGGATGTTTCCGGTCGTCACCAGCAGCAATCGTTGCGGCACATTGTTCAGCAGGTGACCATCGAGGAAGTCGTGGTCTTTGGTGACCACGGTTCGTTCGTCGCGATCGGCGATCCGGATGATCTCGGCGTCCGTCGTCCGGTTTCCATCAGCGAGTTCGATGGTGTGCACGACGTCGTGGCCCAGCGGGGCCAAGCAGTCAGCGAGCCGGTCCGGCAGCTGTGCATCGACGAGGAGTCTCACGCAGCTGGGATCGGGACCGACGAACGTGTCCGAGTCACCAATGCTGCGTACTCGAGCGACGCGAGCACATCGTCAGCAACGAGGTCCGGGTAATCCGCCACCACCTCATCATTGGTCATCCCCGAGGCCAGCAATCCCACGATCATCTCGACCGGATAGCGCAGACCGCGCACCGTCGGCGCACCGTGACAGATCTGCGGGTCGACGGTAATCCGATCCAACAAGCTCACGACCTGAACGATACCACCAGAGCCGGACTCGATCAGCCCACAATGCGGTCGTGACCGCGGAGCGACCAAGGGGCTCGGAAACGTTCAACCGCCCAGCTCGCTGAGCTTGCTCTAGATATCTACACATCTTCCGCACGCAGCAACACTCATATCGGCGCGTGTTCGGGACCGCCGAGAAGCGGAGCCAGCGGATCCGGATCCGGTCGTCGCTGACTACGACATCAGCACCTTCTGGCAGGTTCGGCGTGAGGTCGTTCTGGTGATTGGGCTCTTCTCATTTGAGTGGGGACTGGCGTGTTCGAATGCGCGGTGGTGAGGGTCGTTCGGGCCAGGTGACGCCGCCGGTGTGGAGCAACACGCGAAGCCTGTAGTTGTCGAACCGACGAAAGCCATGGCCGCAGCGCTTGACCTTTTTTACGCAAAGATTGAGTCCTTCAGTGGGCCCGTTCGAAGCGCCTGTCGTGTGCCGGGCGAGGATCTCGGTTCGCCACGAAGCGAGCGTGGCGCCGAGCGATTGGATCTCAGCAACCTCGTCGTCGAGACATCCAACGATGGCCTTGTCGAGCAGGACCGCTGCGTCGGCATAGTTGCCAGCCAAATACACATCGCGAACAGATTCCTTTGCCAACCAGGCCCCCACCAACTCGTCATCAGGATCGCCGACGCGCAGGCCAAGCAGCATCCGATCGCGTCCGCGTTCGTTGAGACGCTCGGAGCCGGTGAGCAACAGTTTGCGGATCTTGTAGAGCGGATCGTTCTTGCGGCCCCGATGGCCAAGCGTCTCGTTCTGCACGCGTCGGCGCACCGCGTCGAGGCACCGATTGGCAACGCGCACCACATGAAACGGGTCAGCAACACGGATCGCGTGATCGAGATGCGGTGACAGCCCGGCACGGAACGACTGGGCCAGATCCGTTGCCACCACTTCGATCCCGGCCAACCACACCGGATCAGCGTTCGCAGTCCATTTCCGCAGGTCAACAGCCGCGTTGCCCTCGACCATGTCGATCAGCCGGCGGCCTTCCAAGTCGACCAGGCCAGTCGCGTAGATCGTGTGATGATGCCGGTTCGCCCGCAAGAACGATGTCTCATCCACACCGAGCTGGCGCACCCGACCGACGCGAGCGGGATCATCAACGAGCCGGGTGCCGTGCTCGACCACCGCGTTCATGACCGTCTCCCAACACACCCCGAACTCGTCCGCGACCTGCGACACCGGACGCGCTAACTCGCCCACACGGCGACACGCTTCAGCACCAGTCCGCCGCGTCAACACAACTTGGGCGTCCAAAAACTCGAGCGGCTCGGTCCACGTCCGCGCGGCACACAACACCTCCCGGCACCGCCACCGACGCTTCCAGATCCGCAACCTCGTCGGCCGGCCAAAGCACTCCAAATCTCGGACATCGACCCACATCCGATCCTGCGATTCGGCGCGGCACCCGCACCGTTCGCACCACGCCCGAGGTTCGGTCGTTTCGACCTCGATCGTCACCTCACCATTCGCTTCAGACACGTTTGTGACGCGTACGCCTTCGATTCCAAGCATGGCCTCGGCCAGGCCACTACCGTCTCCCATCGCAGGGATCTCCTCACCGTTGAAGTCGTAGAACCACTCCAACTCTGGCGGGATCCCTGCACCCACCGGGGGACCCTCACCCCAAACCCACTCCCCACTTCAACGAGAAGAGCCAGAAAACCGGCGCCCGGTGTCTCGCCGCGTGGTCCCCGGATCCGATCACTATGCCGACGTGCTGCGCTCCGTCGCCATCCGCTGAACGACACGATTTACTCCAGCGGGAACAGCCATGAAACGTTGGTCGAGACACAGCGGCGACGTTTGTCATCCATGGGAGGCTGCGGCTATGACTCAATTCTCTGATCGCTCACAGTTGCCGCAGGATCTCACGATCCGACACTGCGTCAGCGGCGAAACGCAATGCAGCGGCGACGTCTCCGGCTTCCAACGGCGGCAACTCGTCGACGATCTCCTGTGTTGAGAGGCCACCCGCGACCATGTTCACCACCGTGGCGACGGGGATGCGGAGCCCGCGAAGGCACGGAACGCCGCCCATCACTTTTGGGTCTAGCGTGATCCGATTCATGAGTCCACCGTACGAGGTCTCGGCAATTGCTCGTGAGGTGTTTGGGTAGGCACGACAAAACATCTATTTGATGGCTTGCGCTGATTCTTGTTCGGTGGGAATCAGCCGTTTGGGTGTTTGGGTCGCAGAATTTCCTGCTGTGCTCCTGGAGGCACTCGTGGCGAACGGCTTCGACTGATGACCGTGTCTGCACAAACGAGATCGGTGACCCGCTGCAGCCGGCGAGCATCGGCCAGGCGGCCCTGTGTGATGTGTTGATTGGTTGGCTCATTTCTTGTGCTGAGGCGTCGGCGGATTGGGCTTGGTCGGTCTGTGGCCGAGAGACTGCCCGTCAGGAACGCCGGGGTTGGCCGCGGCGCTGAGCGTCTCGGGGACACGCTTGAGTTGTGGGTTGACTTGGGCTTCGCGTCGGACTTGGTCGGTGCGGGCTGTGTTCGGGATCAGCCAGGCGGCGAGGCCGACGCTCGAGGCGAGGACTGCTGCGCTGAACCAGAAGCCCGAGTTCATTGCGTCGATGAACGCAATGCTCGCTCCCTGGAACGTGGTGGCGGCGACGTCGGCTGAGAACGACGGCTTGATTTGGCCCCGTCGCGACACCGGGCGGATTCGGGGGGTCGTGGCTACACCCAACCATGATCGGGTGTGTCGATGTCGAAGAAGAACTGGAAGCGTGGACCGATGCCGTTGACGGCAAAGCGTGACTTGTACGTTCAGTTGATGAGCCAAGGAATGCAGAACAGCGCGGCGTGCAGGCAGGTCGGAGTAAACCGCAAGACGGGGCAGCGGTGGCGACTCGGTCGGATCGTGAACGACGCGAAGCGTGGCGAGTATCGCTATGACCCGATCGTTCCGCCAGGATCGGCGGCGGATGGGTCTGGGCGGTATTTGTCTGACCAGGAACGAATCGTGATCGCGGATGGGATACGGGCTGGCCGTTCGAGGCGGTCGGTTGCTGGCGAGTTGGGACGCAGCGTGTCGACGGTGTGCCGTGAGGTTCTGCGCAACGCCGAAGCCTCGGGTGAGTACCGGCCGCACGCCGCTCAACAGCGGATGCTGACGCGTCGCCCGCGACCCAAGCTGCGGCGCTTGGCGATCAACGCCGAGTTGCGCGGGCTGGTGCAGGACAGGCTCGACAAGCGGTGGAGTCCGGAGCAGATCTCCAACAGTCTTCGCGTCGAGCAACCCGATCGCCCGGACCTGCACCTGGCGCCGGAGTCCATCTACCAGGCGATCTATGAGCCGTTGAGCGTGCTGACAACGAGTCCGCGGGTGACATTGCGCACAGGGAGAATGAATCGTCGGCGTCGCCGGCGTGGCAAGGGCAGCTCACGTTTCGTGGTCCCGATGACTCCGATCAAGCAACGACCCGAGGTGGTCGAGGATCGAGTCGAGGGCGGCCACTGGGAGGGCGATCTGATCACCGGCACCATGAATCAATCAGCGATCGGGACGCTCGTGGAGCGCTCGAGCCGGTTCACGATTCTCGTGCACTTCATTGGCACCCACGATGCCGAACAGTTAAGCGACTCGATGACCGAGATCTTCAACCAGCTTCCAGCAAGCGTGCGTCGGTCGTTGACCTGGGACCAGGGGATCGAGATGGCACGCCATCACGAGTTCACCGCCGCGACCACGATGCCGGTCTACTTCTGCGAGCCGAGATCGCCGTGGCAGCGCGGCACGAATGAGAACACCAACGGCCTCCTGCGTCAGTACTTCCCCAAGAGCACCGACCTGTCCGTTTACTCGATCGAGGACCTCCAGCACGTCGCCGATGAACTCAACGACAGGCCCCGCAAGACACTCGGATGGCGCACCCCCGCAACCGTCTTCGCTAGCCTCAAACTCACCACCGTGTAGCCACGACCACTGGAACCCGCCCCGTCGTTCTCAGTCATGATGGACATGGCGATCATGACGGTGCGGCGGGGTCCAATCGCAGTACCCAGCGGTGGCGCTAACACCGAGGCCAGCACGATTGCTCCCGCGTTGGGCAGGATGAGGAGGCCGGCTTCGAGTGGGCTCTTGCCTTGCACGATTTGGAAGAACTGGGTGAGGAAGAAGAACGTTGCCGGTCCAGCGAAGAACATTGCGCCCAAGATGAGCACTGACCCGGTGAAGTCGCCGAAGTGCGACCCGCTCCTGATCGCTCGCACGGTGGGGGATTTTGCCGATTCGCACGATGCCGATCCTTGCTGCTGGCGATCGGGTCAGCGTCCGATATAGCCTGCGGTGTGAGCAACGCTGACGCCTACAAAGAGACTGCTCGGGGTAGCTCGGGGCGATGACCAACGCGGTGAGATCTTGGCTGGCAACCCACAGCTGCCCGGATGGCACACCGACGGTCCCCTTGATCCCGCTGGCCCGGGCGAGTCACATCCAGCCAACCGTGGCCGTGACCGCCTTCACGACGGCGATAGCCATTGGGGCCGGGCGCCGTTGGGGCGCTGTTTCGGTCGGTTCAGCCGTGCTCGCCGGACAGCTCGCAGTGGGTTGGAGCAACGACTATTTAGACCGCGATCGCGACCGCATGGGCGGTCGAGCCGACAAGCCAATCGCTGCAGGCGAGATCACCGCTGAGGTCGTGCGCAACTGCGCGGTTCTGGCGGCGCTGGGATGTGTTCCGTTGTCGTTACTTTCGGGCTGGCGTGCTGCGGGTGTGCACGGTGTTGCGGTGGGTGCCGCATTCGGCTACAACGCATTTCTGAAGGGGACCTTGGCAAGTGTGGTGCCGTACGTCGTTGCATTCGGTGCTCTTCCGGCGTTCGTGACGTTGGGTGGTCGATCAGGCCGTCGTCCACCGCGAGCAGCCACGGTGGCTGCAGCTTTGATGGGAGCAGGGGCCCATTTCATCAACGTGCTGCCAGACCTCGAAATAGACTCGTCAACAGGAGTCCGTGGCCTGCCCCATCGTTTCGGATCAACTGGCTCGCTCCTGGTCGGCGTGGCGTTATTGGGCAGTGCAACAGCCGTCGTTGCGCGGGCTGGCGACGCGCCTCTCCGACGTATCAGTCGAATCTTCGCTGGTAGTGCGTCGGTCTCGGTTGGAGGTGTGCTCGCGGCCGCCGTAACGGGTCGGAAGCGCGCCTCGTGGAGCCTGGCGCTTGGCACGTCGGCGCTGACGGTCGCGCTGTACCTGAGTCGCAGCGAATTCCTGTCCTGAGAACGCGCGCATCCTCGACCAGGATCGAGGATCATGTCCAGATCGCTCGCCGACGCTTGCGGAGCTGTCTGCTGGATTGCTCATTGGGACTGGAAAGCAATCAAGGTGACTCGTGTCGGGCCTCCTGTCCGCGAGTGCCTCGGATTTGAGCATCGACGCCGCTCGTTATGAGGCGGAGCCCCCTCAGGAAACGTTCGTCGGCAGTCTTTACGGCGTGAGTGTCAATTGGCTCGGCCTGAATCGCTCCGATCGTGGCTGCTTGGTGGTGCTGTTGTTCGTCGGTCGCGTACCCGAAGACGAAGTACACGAGCACGGATGCAGCGATGGCTGCGTCGTCGCGCCCGAGGCTTTCACGAGTCAGCTCGTCAATGAATTGCTCGAACGGCTGCTGTGCTCCGAGTCGAAACGCGAATATCGTCGCCACAAGTTCGGCAGCGTCCGGATACCGAAGCAGCTCACGTCGTAAGCGCGATGCCAGCGTCTCAATCCGCTCCGACCAGTCCCCGTCCACCGGTAACAGGATCGGTGCGACAATCTGATCAGCGACGGCGGCGAGCAGATGCTGTTTGTTGTCGAAATGCCAGTACAACGCACTCTGCTGGATGCCCAGGTCGGCCGCGATCCGTCGCATAGCGAGTGCATGCAGACCCCCGTCGGCAAGCAACTGCAGCGCGGTATTCACGATGTCGGCCTGTGTGATTTTGTCCGTCATCCCCCCATTGTTGACCGTACGACACGCTCAAGGTAACCTGAACGCTGTTCAATGAACATCGTTCAGGAGGCGTCATGTCCACATCCATAGTTACAACCACCGTTGCGCGGCCGGTTCTTGCCGACCTGATCCCCGTCGCTCGGCTCCGCGACACGGTTCTCGTGCTCTCGAGCCTTGCCTTTTTGATCGCTGCCGGACAGATCACGATCCCTTTGTGGTTCACGCCGGTACCGCTCTCGCTGGCCACCTTCGCCGTTCTGCTCAGCGGTGCAACGCTCGGCCCAACACGAGCAGCGCTGAGCACGACGCTGTACCTTGCGCTCGGCGTCGCCGGCGCGCCCTTCTTCGCCGGACAGGCCTCGGGTTGGTCCTTCGCGTCGTTCGGCTACATCGTTGGATATGTGCCAGCCGCCATCGTGGTCGGCCTCCTGGCCCGTCGGCGCGCCGATCGATCGGTGCTCTCAACGATCGCCACTGCCTGCTTGGGATCATTCCTCATTTACGCTGCTGGGCTGCCGTGGCTGATCGTTTTCCTTGACGTCGACCTCGCCACCGGTCTTGAACTCGGCGTCTATCCCTTCCTCGTCGGCGACGCCATCAAGGCGCTTGCGGCTGCCCTGCTCCTGCCGGCAGCCTGGAAACTCGCCAAACAGAACGAGTAGCGCTCCACCAACGAGCTCACTCAAGCTCGTTGCCCGCTCCATCTCCCAGGATTCGGTCAGGCATCTCTCGGCAAGGGCAAGTGCGCCGCCCAGGACGACTTTCGTCTGTGGCTCTTCGATCCTGACAATGCCACCGAGGGACGCACTGGTTTCGTCGAAGTGCCGGAATGACGAGGCGTGGAATTACTTGGAATTCGGTCGCCATCGCGGGAGCGACCGGGGATTGGTCGCGCTGCCTACCAGGTCGCTCATTCCTGATGGAGGCGGCGATCCGCTGCGCTGGCTTACGGATTGGGGAGGAGCCCGCGCGTTGAACGAGTGAGCTCGTTGAGAGTGTCGACGACACCGGGTTCGCCACGCGGCAACATGCAGGTTGCTCCTGGGGCTGGGTGAGCTGGGCTAGAGAACGCTTCCATTTTGTGTGGTCAAGAGTTCGGCAATCCTCTCGTCGCACCCCTCCATGACACAGCGGTGTCGACGAGCACGGGAAGAATTCGGAGAACCTCATCCAGCGTCACCTCGTTCTCGTGCACTTTCCGCTCCGAGAACGTCGGTGCATCCGGCTTGTGCCGAGCGGGAGGTCAGGCGCTGACGGTGGTGTCTTCTGGAGTTCGGATCAGGTGATCAAAAACGGAAAGCATCGCCGTGGAGCCAGCGCCCATCGACACGACGATCTGCTTGAACGGCACCGTGGTGCAGTCGCCAGCAGCGAACACACCGGGCACCGAAGTGGCGCCGTGGCCGTCGATCATGATCTCGTTGTGTTCCGAAAGCTGCACGGTTCCGTCAAGCCACTCCGTGTTCGGCAAGAGGCCAATCTGCACGAAAATGCCGTCGAGGTCGACCTGGTGGTCGGTCTCGTCAGAGCGGCTCCGATAGGTGAGCGCAGTGACCTTCTTGTCGTCGCCGAGTACCTCGGTGGTCATGGCGCCGGTGACGATGGTGACGTTCGAGAGGCTGCGTAGTTTGTTTTGCAGTACCTCGTCGGCACGGAGCTCGTCGGCAAACTCGAGCAACGTGACGTGCTTGACGATGCCGGCCAGGTCGATCGCAGCCTCGGCGCCAGAGTTGCCACCGCCGATGACTGCGGTTCGCTTGCCTTTGTACAGCGGGCCGTCGCAGTGTGGGCAATACGCCACCCCGCGGTTTGCGTACTCGGCTTCGCCGGGGACACCCATGCGACGCCAGCGCGCGCCGGTGGAGATGATCACCGAACGCGCCTGGAGTGCAGCGCCGCTTTCGAGAGCGAGCGTGTGGAGGCCACCGATCCGCAGAGCCGGATCAAGACGCCCGGCGCGTTGTGCCGTGATGATCTCGACTTGGTGATTGCGGACGTTGGCTTCAAGCTCGGCGGCCAGCTTCGGGCCTTCGGTGTACGGCGTTGAAATCAGGTTCTCGATACCCATCGTGTCGAGGAGTTGCCCACCAAATCGTTCCGCCACGATGGCAGTCCGCAGGCCCTTGCGGGCCGCGTAGACAGCAGCGGAGGATCCGGCTGGGCCGCCTCCGACGATGAGAACGTCGAAGGGGTCCATGGCGTTGATCTTTTCGACAGCGCGATCGCTACTCCCGGAATCGATCATCGCAACGAGTTCTTCGAGGGACATACGGCCCTGGCCAAAGTTCTCGCCGTTGCGGAACACCGTCGGCACAGCCATCACTTCACGAGCTTCGACCTCTTCCCGGAACGCGCCGCCATCGATGGCAACGTGCTCAATGTTCGGGTTGATGATGCTCATCAGGTTGAGCGCCTGCACCACGTCGGGGCAGTTCTGGCAGCTCAGTGAGAAGAACGTCTCAAAGCGATGCGTTCCTTGGATGTTGCGGATCTGATCGAGCAGATCGGCGTCAGCGGTCGAAGGATGGCCACCGACCTGCAGAAGCGCCAAGACGAGTGAGGTGAACTCGTGACCAAGCGGCACACCGCCGAACGTGACTGACGTACGAGGGTCAGCGACTCGCGTGATGCGGAACGAGGGGCGGCGCTCGGCGGAGCCATCGAAGCGCACGCTGATGTCATCGGACAACACGTCCAACTCGCCGAGGAGCTCAGTGATTTTCGTGCTGGTCGGATCGTCGTTGAGCGAAGCAACCAGTTCGATCGGCTGAACGATCTTCGGGAGGTGAGAGCGGAGTGCCTCGGTGAGGGAAGCGTCGAGAATCACGAGTTCATTCCTTCCGGGTTAGATCTTGCCGACGAGGTCAAGCGACGGTGCCAGAGTGGCTTCGCCCTCTTCCCATTTGGCGGGGCAGACCTCGTTCGGGTTGGCGCGCACGTACTGGGCGGCCTTGACCTTGCGGAGCAGTTCGGAAGCCGAACGACCAATGTTGCCGGCGTTGATTTCGATGATCTGGATCTTGCCATCAGGGTCGATCACGAAGGTGCCGCGCTCAGCGAGGCCGTCATCTTCGATCATGACCTGGAAGTTGCGGGTGATGACGCCGGTCGGGTCGCCGATCATCGGGTAGGTGATTTTGTTGATCGTCTCGCTGCTGTCGTGCCACGCCTTGTGGGTGAAGTGCTTGTCGGTCGACACTGCGTACACCTCGACACCGAGCTGCTGGAACTCTGCGTAATAATCGGCGAGGTCACCGAGTTCGGTCGGGCACACAAACGTGAAGTCGGCAGGGTAAAAAAACACGATTGACCACTTGTCGCGCATGTCGGCATCGGTCACGTCAACGAACTGGCCGTTGTGGAATGCGGTTGCTGCAAACGGCTTGACTTCTGTGTTGATCAGTGATGTTGACATGCTGGTACTCCTGCTTGGGGGGAAGATTCGAACAAGATCAAGCTACGCACGACGGTTCCAATCGTGCTGATGACTTCTGTCTCTCCAGCTCGACGTTGCCTGGTCAGGCCAGATGTGAAAGGCCGGGCAAGATCGGGTCGGAAAGCTGCCGGTCAGAGCCGGCTGAAACGCTCGGCCTCTGCGACGAAGTCGGCTCGACCGGCCTCAGAGATTGTGGGCACGGTCGAGTCGATCGCAGCGATGAGATCGCTGTTCGTGATAGTGGCGGTCGCATCGCCCTGGCGAACCGACTGGAACGCCCCGGCAGCAGCGCGTTGAATTGCGCTCGCGATATCGGCTGGGGTTAACCCATTGGTGGCGTCCACCATCGCCTGCGGGTCAATCGCCGACCCTGGAATCGCTCCGAGCATGTCGTTGAGCAATGCAAGGCGTGCGTCAGGATCTGGCGGTCCGATGGGAATGACGAGGTCGAATCGACCGGGACGGACAACGGCGGGATCGAGAGCGGCGATCGAGTTCGTTGCGCACACGAGGAGCCGACCTGGCGCCTCGCGAACGCGCACCATCGCCTTGAGTAGCTCGTTGACGACGGCTTGCGTTTCGGGTCGTGCGGCACGTGAGCTTGCGATGTCATCGACTTCATCAATGAACACCACCACGTGTTCGAGCCCGAGCAGATCGTCGAAGGCCCGACCAAGTTCGTCAGCCATCATCGCCGCTCCTTGTGCCCCGAGTTTCGAGGGCAAGAGCTCAACGAAGGGCCAACCCAGCCGTCCGGCAATGGCCTTCGCGAACGACGTCTTGCCGGTTCCGGGCGGACCAAACAAGAGCATGGCTGACGGTGCGACTACCCCGAAGTGGCTTGCCAACTCGGCCTCGATCAGCGGCGCCAACAAACGTTGTTCAACGATGTCACGCTGCATCGTGAGCCCGGAGAAAGATTCCCATCGAGACTGATCGATCAGTTCGCCGTTCCAGCGTTCAAGAATGGAGAACGCCGTTGGACGAAGGGGTTCGTCTTTGGAGTACAGGGCCAGATTCGGCGTGACTTCGAAACCCCGATTGACGAGCGCAGCCGCACCGATCTGATTCTCGGTGAGGAGTGCGACGATGCGGTGGCAGCCTTCTTTCAGGAACGCGGCTTCGGCACGTCCAATCAACGCCGAGCCGATGCCCTTGTTCCTCCACTCCGGGGCAATCGCGATGGCGACGATGCGACCGATATCGCCTTCGCATCGGCCGACGAGGACGGCGACGATCGAGTCGCCAACACAGGCGACCACGTTTGTTGTCGGCGACCTGAGGTCAGCGACAACTTCGCTCAGTTCGACGTGAACAGTGTCGGCGCTCCGGGCTCGCTCGATGAGCCGAATAACGTTGGGCATATCGTTCGCTTCGGAGATTCGGACCGTCCATATCATGCCAGAACAGTAAGACAGGCTTGAGGCCCGTGGAACGTCGAGCTCCAGAATCAAACGATCTGGTCGCAGGTGGACTGCAAGAGCCTCGTGGGAACCAGATCGTGGCGCAGTCACCGGCTCTCAAGCAGCATTCTGCAGTCGAATCTCGCGCCGCCGAATCAGTTTTACCGACCGTCTCAAACAGTCTAAGATCGCTGCTTCGGCGCGTGAACTTGTGCGTTCGTGACAGAGGGGAACTCTTATGATTATCAACAACGTTCGTCCCAGCGTCAGTCGACGCGGGCGGCTCGTCCGTGTGCTTGCGGCAACCGCAGCACTTGGCCTCGTGGCCGCCGCGTGTGGCAGCGACGCCGGCAGTGATTCGGGCGGTTCGGTCGAAGGCGCCAGCGACGAGGTCATCAAGCTTGCCGTCAACCCGTGGAACGGCTCCGCAGTGAATGTCGCTGTGGCATCGCAGCTCATCTCCAGCGAGATCGGCCAAACCGTTGAGGTCGTCGAAGTCGACGAAAACGCCCAGTGGGCCGCCATCAATACCGCCGACCTGTCGGCATCGCTCGAAGTCTGGCCGTCCGGTCACGCGCAGAACGTTGTCGACTTCATCGACAACCCTGATGGCAACGTGGTCAACGCCGGCTTGCTTGGCCCGGTCGGCAAGATCGGTTGGTACATCCCGACGTACATGGTCGACCAGCACCCGGAGCTCGCCACATGGGAGGGCTTCAAAGATCCGGAGCTCGCCAAGTTGTTCGCCACGGCTGAAACTGGCGACAAGGGCCAGTTCCTTGGCGGTGACCCGAGCTTCGTGCAGTTCGACGAGGCGATCATTGCCAACCTCGGCTTGGAACTCGAAGTTGTCTACGCCGGTTCTGAAGAGGCGATCCTCGCCGCGCTCGACTCGGCAATCTCTCGCGAAGAGCCAATTCTTATCTACCTGTGGACGCCTCACTCTGCCCACAACAAGTACGACCTCACCGAGGTCAAGCTGCCCGATTACAGCGATGCCTGCGCCGCCACCGCACCTGACGGCGTGGATTGCGACTACCCCGCCGACAACCTCTTCAAGATCATCTCCGCAGATCTCACCGAGTCGTCGCCAGCGGTTGCGTCACTGCTGACCAAGATGAACTACACGACTGCTGATCAGGTTGAGATGCTTGCTTCGGTTGAGACTGACGGCATGTCGGTTGAAGACGCAGCCGCGAGCTGGATCGAGGCGCATCCGGACACCTGGAAGGCCTGGCTCTCCTGAATATCCCACTGCTGGCGGCCTCCTCGAGGCTCGGGGAGGCCGTCGATGGCCGCTGACACGCCAATCATCGATGTGTCGGGTCTGTGGAAGGTCTTTGGTGGCAGCGCTGAAGAAGCCAAACGCCTGGCCTCTGCGGGGGTGTCGCGCAGCGAGATCCACGAGCGCACCGGCTCGTTGATTGCGGTCAACGATGTCTCGTTTTCTGTTGCTGCAGGCGAGACGTTCGTCGTCATGGGACTCTCGGGTTCCGGCAAGTCCACGCTGATTCGCTGCCTCGCGCGACTGATCGAACCCACGTCGGGTGGTATCGAGATGTGCGGCGAGGATCTCATCGCGCTCGACGACGTCGGCCTCCGAGAAATTCGGCGACACCGCTTGTCGATGGTGTTTCAGCACTTCGGTTTGTTCCCGCATCGCACGGTGCTGGACAACGTTGCATTCGGGCCCGAAGTGTGCGGCGTACCCCGTGAGCAGCGGCGCGCTGATGCACTCGAGCTGCTCAGTACGGTCGGTCTCGAGGGATGGGGCGATCACTACCCGCAGCAACTCAGCGGTGGAATGCAGCAGCGCGTCGGCTTGGCGCGTGCCCTGGCCGTTGATCCAGATGTGCTCTTCTTCGATGAGCCGTTCAGCGCCCTTGACCCGCTGATTCGTCGCGATATGCAAGACGAACTGATTGAACTGCAGCTTAAATTGCAGCGGACGCTCGTGTTCATCACGCACGACTTCACCGAGGCGTTGCGCTTGGCAGACCGCATTGCCATCATGCGCGATGGCGAATTTGTCCAGGTCGGAACTGCTGTCGAAATCATCACCAATCCGGCCAATGACTACGTCGCGGCGTTCACGAAGGATGCGCCGAAGGCGAAGGTCCTCACCGCTGATCACGCGATGAAGCCGGCCGCATCGGCTGCGTTGACTGCATCGGAACTTGCCGGCCTCGCCCGGGTGGGCCGATGGACGGTGCTTGAGGACTTCATCCCGCGCCTGCTGTCGAGCCCCGATCCAATTGCCGTCGAGGATGATGCCGGAGCGGTGCTCGGCGTCGTGTCGCACGCCGATGTGGCTCGCCTGCTCGAGCCCAGACGATGAACCGAGGCCAACGCCTCGGGTTCTACGTTGTCGGGATCATCGGCGCCACCTGGCTGGCCTCGGTGCTGCTCAGCGATGTCGGGGTGTTCCCCGAATCGTGGGACATTGGCCTCGCTGATCCGATCAACGACGCGCGTCGCTGGCTGATCAACAACCAGCGCACGCACTGGCTGTACAACGTCATCCTCAACCCCTTTTCTGACGTTGTCGAAGGGGTCATCAACCTCATCGAAACGACGCTGCTCTGGTTGCCCTGGTACAGCTTCGTCGGCTTCGCCGGACTGGGCCTGTGGTGGACACGGGGGCGGCGGGCAGGTCTCGTGGGAGCTGTCGGAGCCTCGTACTTCGGTGTTGTTCAAGTATGGGACGAAGCGCTGAGCACGCTGTCGTTGATGAGCGTTGCGGTGATCTTGGCCCTGCTTGTCGGTATCCCCCTCGGGGTGATGAGCTCACGAAGCGACAAGGTGCAGCGCATCGTGCGGCCCGTGCTCGATGCCATGCAGACCTTCCCGGGCTTCGTCTATCTCATTCCGTTCACGCTGTTGTTCAGTATCGGGCCGGTGCCGTCGTTGCTGGCCACACTGATCTTCGCACTGCCGCCGATCATTCGATCAACCGACCTCGGCATTCGTGAGCTTCCGTCAGGAGTTATTGACGCGGCGGACATGTTCGGCGCAACGGAACGCCAGACACTGTTCAAGGTTCGCTTTCCGCTCGCCCGGCCAGCGATCCTCGTCGGTCTGAACCAGACGATCAACATGGCACTGAGCCTTGTTGTCATCGCAGCACTCATCGGCGCAGGTGGCGTCGGAGCAACCGTCGTCCGTGCACTGCAAAATCAGGATGTTGGGGTCGCCGCAGAAAGCGGGCTGGCGATCGTCGTGATGGCGATCATGCTCGATCGTTTCTTCTCCGGATTGGCTGATCCAACGTCGCGTCACGACACGGCGACCATCAAACGTCTCGCGATCGCAGGTGTTCCGATCGCGCTCGTTGGTGGCGTCGTTGGACTCAAGGAGTTTCCGTCCGCAGTGTCATGGCACTTCGCTTCGGCAGTTGACAGCGTGGTGCGCTGGGCGCAGATCAACCTCTTTAACATCGCTGACTCCGGCATCGGCACTGGCCCGTTCAGCGACTTCGTCACCCTGAAGTTCATCACGCCCTTGCGTGAATTGTTCTCGCAAGACATTCCCTGGCCGGTGATGATCGCGCTGGTTGCGCTGGTTGCACTGCTGCTGGCCGGTTGGAAGTTGGCTGTCGGTGTCGCCGCCGCATTGGGTTCGATTGGACTGCTCGGTATGTGGGAGTTGTCGATGGACACCCTTGCGCAGTGTTTGGTTGCGGTGACGATGACGCTCATGCTGGGCATTCCGATCGGTGTCTGGACGGCGCGGTCTGACCGAGCGCGTGCGATAGCTCGGCCAGTGCTGGACTTCTTGCAGACGATCCCGAGCTTCGTGCTGCTCATCCCTGTCGTCATGTTGTTCAACGTCGGGCGCGTGCCGGGGATCATGGCCTCGGTGCTGTACGCGATCCCTGCAGCAATTCACTACTCCGACCTGGGGTTGCGGGGTGTGCCCGAGTCAACGCGAGAGGCAGCAACCTCGTTTGGAGCGTCGGGTCGGCAGCGTCTGTTCAAGGTCGACCTCCCTCTCGCTGCCCCCCAGATCATGACTGCGGTGAATCAGACAATCATGCTCGTGCTGGCCATGGTGGTGATCGCCGGCCTCGTCGGTGGCGGCGGCCTCGGCCTCGAAACAGTCCGGGCACTCCGCCGCAGTGACAGTGTTGGGACTGGCTTCGAAGCAGGAATTGCGATCGTGCTCATGGCAGGAGTCTTGGACCAGCTCACCCGAGCTGTCGCCGACCGCTTCCGCCCACCCGCCGCTCACTGAGCGGTCTCTGGCGCGAGAACATCGACGATTCTGCAGGGTGCTGTGGGTTGCGGCGCCGATACTGAGTTCAGCTCGACGTTCTGTACTTCGCTGAACGATTGCCGTTGCGGCGAGCCGTAGCCGTCCCGCACCTTACTCGAGGCGACGCCGGCTCCAACGAAGAAACGGCTCCCACGATGAGCAGAAATGTTCCGAGGGCGCCCCAATTTCGCAACTTGGCCCACGGCGCTTGTACGGTTTGTCTCTCATGTCGAATCAGAAGCTGACCCCACTGCAGGAATCCGAAGCGAAGCGGCGCGCAGCAGCCGCTGCGAAGGTCAACAAGCAGCCGCGCATCTTCAGCGAGGCTGAACGGGCCACGCGCAAGGAACGGGTGGGCATGGCCAAAGATGCGCTCGCGCGCTCGGTCGGTGCCAAGGGTGATCATGTCGTCACAGGTCGCGCCGCTCTCAAGAAGTACCTGCAGAAAATGAACGAGCCGAATCAGCCCGACGATGCACGGTTCGAGATGCTCATCGAGGCACCGTTTAAGGCGCCGCCGAAGAAGCGTGACAACGACCGCTGATTCCGAGCGGAGGGTGGCCCGGCTGTCGTCGGGCCTGGGCCCGTAGGGAAGTCGGGGACGAAGCGGTGGCGGTCGCCGTGGATCTGCGTAGCTCGCCTGTTGATGGGCCTCGGCTCAGCCCGGCGCTGTCTTCATGTACGTTCAGTCGTACATTTTGACCTCTGAACCGTAATGCAGCAAGTCTCTCGATGCTCTCGGCGTGCAGTTTCGCCCGCAGAGCAACGCAGCTCTGCGGGGGATGGGCGTCAGAGGGTGGCGATGGGAAGCGTCGCGATGTACATCGCTGCCGCGATCCAGAGCAGTGCTCCGCCGCCGAGCAGAACGCGCTTCACGCGGTCGGTTTGGAGAACCGTCGAAATACCTGCAAAGAACAGAACTGAGGCAAGAATTGTCGAGACGAGCACGTACTTGTCGCCGGTCGTGTTGTTCTTCGCCCCTTCTTCGAACTTGGCGTCAGACGCTTCAATGGTTTCGTCGCCTGCGGCATAGAACGACTGGTAGTACGCCTCCGTGAAGGGGAAATCGAGGTCGTTGTCGAACCACTCGTTGACTGCAGCTTCACCCTCTGCGGACATATTGGTGGTGATGAAGTCGACAGTGTCGAGGGCAGCATCTTCGTCGGCGCCAGGTTGGTTGAGCTGGAGGACGACTTCGACGAAGAGCGTTTGATCGAGCGAAATGATTGCACCGGCTTCGCCGTATTCGCTTGCTGCATCCGTCGACAGTCGGGCCGACTCAGTGAGCGCCTTGTCTTGCAGCCCACCCCAGAGGTTGGCCTGGTAGGAGCCCCAGGCGATCGCCACAGTTGCCAGACCGAGCAGGACTGCCGCGACGATTTCGAACCGTTGCTTCTTCTTTGACTGCAGCTCAGCCAGCTCGTCAGTCACGGTACTTGTGTCGGTCATTTTTGCTCCTGGGATGATGTCGGTCTAGGACCAAATGGAACGTGGTGTTCCGCGCCGCGACCGTACTGCCCAGTTTGTGTCATTTCAGCAGCCGGCGACGATGGAGCGCCAACGCTGGCGAAGTCGGCGCAGCGCGATGCCGAACACCGTTCGCAGCGTGCACTCAATGTCGGAGTGGTTCATCAGGTCAGCGCTCGGGTTTCCAGAGTTCGATTCGGTTGCCCTCAGGGTCGTGGAGGAACACGGAGTGCCCGTCCCACTGCCGCATCGGGTCTGAGGTCTCGACCTGGTGTGCCGCGAGGCGGGCGCATTCCGCAGCGAGATCGTCGACCTGCCAGCTGAGCGTGATGCCAGTGCCGCCGCTTGGGGCGATCGATGTGCGGGAGGCGTCGGCGACGCTGAGACGTGCGGCATCGTGCAGGGCGAATTCGACGAACCAATCAACCTCGTGCGTTGGTTCGAGCGCGATGACATCGCGGTAAAAGGCAACGGTGTCGGCCCACTCGATGCAGTAGAGAATGGTGTTGGAGCGACGGACGTTCACCGAATCAGCCAATCATGTTTGGTGTCAGCGGCCGGTGATTGGCGTATATGCCCGCTCTGCCTCGCCGGTGTAGATCTGACGCGGCCGGCTGATCTTCGAGTTTTGTTCGAGCGACTCTTGCCAGTGCGCGAGCCACCCAGGCATACGACCGATCGTGAACAGTACGGTGAACATGTTGAGGGGGAAATTCATTGCCTGGTAGATGAGGCCGGTGTAGAAGTCGACGTTGGGATACAGGTTGCGGCTCTTGAAGTAGTCGTCGGCGAGTGCGATCTCTTCGAGCTTGAGGGCAACGTCGAGCAGCGGGCTCTTGCCGGTGATTGCGAAGACCCGGTCGGCGTGGCTCTTGACGATTGCGGCTCGCGGGTCGTACGCCTTGTAGACGCGATGTCCAAAGCCCCACAGGAGTTCTTCGCCGCGCTTGACCGACTCGACGAAGGGCTCGACATTTTCGAGCGTGCCGATACGGCCGAGCATGTGGATGACTGCTTCGTTCGCTCCGCCGTGGCGGGGGCCGTACAGGGCGCCGGTTGCCGCCGCAGCTGAAGAGTATGGGTCGGCGTGTGACGAGCCGACCATACGCATTGTCGAGGTGGAGCAGTTCTGCTCGTGGTCGGCATGCAGGATGAGCAGGACATCCAACGCCTTGGTGAGCACCGGATCGGGCCTGTACTGCGGTTCGGCGATGCGCCACATCATCGAGAGGAAGTTCTCGGGGTAGCTCAGATCGTTATCGGGGTAGACGAAGGGCATGCCGATGCTGGCGCGGTACGCGAGTGCAGCAAGTGTCGGGGTCTTTGCGATGAGCCGCACGATCTGACGGTGACGGGTGTCTGGGTCAAGGACGTCTTTGGCCTCGGGGTAGTAGTGAGATGACCCCCGTGTAGTGGTCCAATTGTTGTGCGACTCTTGATGCCCGATCCTCGGGCAGGAAGAATCAACAACGACATGAGTACAAGCAAGCGCCGGCGGCACACGCCGGAACAGA
>Ga0075109_1000881_pt1 | contig 19672 bp, 17 predicted proteins | sample AntAceMetag02UKD_FD_69798 | JGI IMG/M metagenome (GOLD analysis project Ga0075109, IMG submission 69798) | Saline lake microbial communities from Ace Lake, Antarctica - Antarctic Ace Lake Metagenome 02UKD | ecosystem: Environmental > Aquatic > Non-marine Saline and Alkaline > Saline | place...
CCCCGCTTAATGTTATATCTAATTCTCACCAGCGTCGCTCGTTTGCGTAGCTGATAGAGGGCTTCTAAAGTTACCGGCCAAAAGTCGCAAGCGCTATTTTTCGGAAAACACACTTTTTTTTAATTTTCTTATTCACTCAGTAAAACGCCTGTTTGCAGGTAATATTATCTTAATAGTGCAGAGTTTTGCGCAATAAAAAACCTATTGACACGATCCGGCGTCGCTTTGTCGACAATGATGAGGTATTTTAGCGTCGTGACAGGCTCGTGTTGGTTCGATTCACCTTATCATTTTGGAACCCACCGACCAAAGCAGCGCAGCGGGACCCGACTCGCATTACAAACGTCGCGATTTTATGAGGCGCTTGTCGTTATCGCGATTCCCAGGAGGACCAAGACCAAAGAGCCGCGAGCAATCATCGGGACAATCTTTATGATCTTTGGATCAGGCACTTCACCTTTTTTGAATTTCGACGGTGGATAAACATTTGCGAAGATTACTGCGCCCAAAAGAACGGTGGCACCAAGCAGTTTCATGTTGAAGGCCCAACCCAGATTCATGCCGCCATAAATTTGATAGGCGAGACCAAAACCAGTGATCCATAACAACACTAAAGCAATCAACCCAATTTTCGCCAGTTTGGCCATGGTTTTTTGAACAGCGGCGCTTGGGGCCTCTTTGACCAATAGGTGCTCTTTTGCGAGCAAGCTGTTTGCTACCCCCAGGCCACCAGCCAAAAACAGCCCAAGAAAATGGAAGAATTTTAGAATGACGATAAGTGACATAGTGGTACCCTCTAAATGACAATTAATTACCTTCGTAAGCGAATCATACTTATTAGGGCGCGTCAAACGGTGTCCTGCGCAAAAGTGTAGTTGGCCTACCCCAACATGAAGACATCGTATCGTGTGGATTTGCCCAAGATCTGATGCGAGCAGCCCCTTATGCCCGCAATCGGCGCCGCCTTGGCGGGCCACTTCAAAACGACTCTATGACGTGCTTGTTGAAGCGCCACACTGACCAGCTCTGCCGCATCTTCATCCGCCCCCACTATCTCCCGCACTTGTCGGAGATCACGCTTCACCAGTGCGGAGTTTGTCCGGGGCGGATGCATGGGATCAATTAGAATAGCCTCGGCGAATAATCCGGGCAAAAGATCCTTTGCATCACCTTGTAAGAGAGTCATCCGGTCCATAATCTCGCTAAATTCGCCCCCCTCCTGTCGGGCCCGCTCCATCCCCTGCACTAATAGAGTGTGCATTTGCTCTGAACGTTCAATCAAAGTGACCTGAGCGCCGAGAGAGGCCAAAAGGAAGGAGTCGCGGCCCAGGCCAGCGGTGGCATCTATAACAGACGGTGTTTTGCCTGCACGCAGTCCCATCGCTTTGGCCAGAGCTTGTCCCCGCCCTCCACCAAAGCGAAGCCGATGCGCAACAGCACCACAGACGAAATCAACTCGCAATTTTCCGAGCGACTGCTTCATAGTTTTGTCATTCTCATATCCGGTGCTTGGCGAATGGTCTGACCCACTCTAGGCCCGGATCTCTGGCGTCAGATAAATCACCGTAGGGCCATCTGCGGCGAAGGCCTCTGTCACAGCTTGGCGCAGCTCGGCAAAAGTCGCTGGCGCCACGGCATTGGCCCCATAGGCTTTCGCTAAACTCATAAAATCAGGATTTTTCGCAATCACAGCGTTAGGGGCTATCTGAGCGCTGCGCATACTGTCCTCTATCTCTTTGAGCTTACCATTGTCCCATAAGATGATCGGCAAGGCTTGCCCCAGCTCGACTGCCGCGCCCAACTCTTGCACAGAATATTGAAACCCGTAGTCGCCTGCGATGGCCATGGTGGGGTGCGAAGGTCGTGCAGTGGCGCCGCCAATCGCGGCCGGCAAAGCATAGCCTAAGGTCCCAAAGCCTGACGGATGATGCCAATGCTTCGGCCGAGTCATAGGCCAAACCTCATTAGCCACATAAGCAAACTGGGTCATATCAGAGTAAATCATCGCGTTTTCCGGCACTACGGCGCGCAGAGCCTCCACAATCGCAATAATCCCGGGACGCTCTACTTCGGTTTCCGCACGCCAAACATCGCGTTGATGGGCAACATCAGACGCCTGCCAGAGCGAAGAGGACGGCGTCAACGTTTCAAGCAAGCGGGCCATGGCATCCTCAGCCCGTGCATTGATGGCCACATCAGCGCGGTGTTCATCGGCCAGACACTCCGGATCAATATCAATCCGATAAAGTGGGCATTCATGGCCCATATGGTTGCGCCATAGATCAACCTCAGCCAATTCAGTGCCAATGGCAACAATGCAATCCGCCTGCGCCATAACCTGCGCCGAACTTGGGCGCGCCAAAGCCGAACCAAAATTAAGCGGATCATCCCAAGCTATAACACCGCGCCCAGCATAGGTCTCAAAGCACGCCGCACCGCAGGCACGTACGACCTTGCGCAAAGCCTCCAACGAGGCCGCCGCGCCGCCACCAATCACAAATAATGGATAAGAAGCCACTGTGAGCGCCGCCCCCAAGCCTGATATATCGGCATTCAACATGCCTATTGGTTTAGCCAGAATTCTTGATTGACGCGGGGCAGCTGAGGCTTGGCTTTCCAGCAATGTAATTGGCACTTGAATGTGTTTACTGCGCGCGCGTTGTGTTTTGAACTCCACCAAAGCACGATCCACGAGATCATAAGCCGCCTTGGCGCTGTTGGCTTGATAGGACCAATCGCAAACCGTCCGGGCCGCTGCCTCTTGATCCAACATCTGGTGCAGCTGGCCGCGACGGGCTGCGGTCTCATCCAGACAGCTTGAGAGCACCAAAACAGGTATCGAGTCTGAATAGGCTTGGCCCATGGCCGTCATAATATTGCACAATCCCGGCCCGGTGATCACATAAGCCACCCCCGGCTTGCCAGTAGCTCGGGCATAGCCATCGGCCATAAAGCCAGCGCCCTGTTCGTGGCGAGCCAAAATATGACGAATGCCAGCCTCTTCAATGCCGCGATACATCTCTTGGTTATGCACCCCAGGGATTCCAAAAATAACGTCAACGCCGCGATCTTTCAGCATATGCGAAATTTGCACGCCTAAGGGTTTGGTCTCTTGCATCAGTTCCTCCAAAATCTAAGCGTAAATAAAGTATAAACAGCCAACAATTCCAACCTGCCCAACAGCATTGTCATGGCCAAGATCCATTTTGCGGTGTCATTTAAACTGCCGTAATTTCCTGAAGGTCCAATCACCTCGCCCAAGCCCGGCCCAATATTGGCTAACGCCGCAGCTGCACCAGAAAAAGCCGTGAGCATATCAAGGCCCGTAAAGGCCAAGGCCATGGCCGAGATCCCTAAAGACACAAAGAAAATCACGAAGAATGAAATCACTGAGTTGATCACATCTGTGCCCACAATCCGGCCCTGATAGCGCAAATTGAAAACCCCATGTGGGCTGTTGATCTTACGCAACTGCATGTGAATGGCAGAAACCAAAAGCTGATAGCGAAACACCTTCACTGAGCAAGAGGTGGATCCCGCACAACCGCCCACCAGCCCCACATAGAAAAACAGCACAATGGCCACAGGGCCCCAGCCGCTGTAATCCGCACTGACATAGCCTGTCCCGGTTACAATCGACACCACATTAAACAGCACCTTACGAAAGCCCAACTCGCCTTGCAATTCATTGCCCTGCCACAGCACCGCCGTCAAAAACCCAACGGCGACCATCAAAATGATGAAAAACATCCGCACTTGGGTATCTTTGAACAATGAGCTCGGTTGCCCATTGATCAGCTGAACATAGCGCACAAACGGCAGCGCGGCCAAACACATAAATAGAACGCAAGCATATTCGGTGGCGGCGCCAAATCTGACGAAGGAAGCATCATAAGACGAAAACCCTCCGGTCGCGATAGTCGTCATCGCATGTAAAACTGCATCAAAACTGCGCATTCCTGACGCAATATAAACAACTGCGCAGGCCGCCGTAAGCGCCACATAGAGCCATGCAATTTGCGCAGCAATCTCCGTAGCCCGCGGCAAAATCTTACCAAACGTATCAAACCCCTCGGATCGGAATATCTGCATGCCGCCCACGCGCAGCTCAGGCAGAAACACCATGGCCACAACAATAATCCCAATTCCACCAAGCCATTGTAGGATCGAGCGCCACAACAGCAGGCCATCGGGCAAATAATCAAGTCCCGAAAACACAGTCGCCCCGGTGGTGGTCAGCCCAGACATGGCCTCAAAGAATGCATCTGTATAGCTAGCATCTGTTGCGCCGAGAACAAATGGCAAAGCTCCAAAAAGCGGAAGTGCTACCCAAACACCGGTAGTCAACAAAAACGTTTGTTGTAGTGTCAGCCCCCGCGCCTCTTCACGCCGTGTGGCCAGATAAATCATGCCGCCAGTCAGCACCGTAATAAGAGCACATTCCAGGAACACACCCGAATGGCCATTACCACGGGACAAATCCAAGGCAAAGGGAAACAGCATGGTGAGGCCAAGGCAACTGACCAACAAACCGACCACATTGAAAACTGGGCGTACATCAAACATAGATTTAGCGTTGGCGTTGAATGCTCGGCAAGTCAAGCAATCAGCCGATGTGAAACAGGCTTTCGAAGGTGCGTGGATCAAGGCTGGTTTGAGCGAAGGTTGGCCCTTCGGTCAGAACCGAGATTGCATCATGACTGTGCAGGCTTTCTTGGTGGCTTGCAATAACCCTAAAATCACCAATCCGCGGGTCGAGTTGCAATTGCTCACAAAACAGTCGCGCGGCATCTTCCACGAAAATTGGATTGGCCGCGTTCAACTCAGCAAAAGCTTGCTCATCTTCGCGTTTGACCATGACTTGGGTCTCGGTCGGCACCGCTAGGCGGCACAGATCTACCAGATCCTCAAACCATAAGCAGCTTTCGTATGGAGCCACCATCACAGATATCCTAGCAACAGATCGTTGGGAATGTGGCGTTGCCAGCTGACCACGCCTCGCGCGTGCATGCTCGGCCAATTCCAGTGAACAAGGGCAGGTGGAGGAATAAACATAGTCGAGATGGATCACCTTGTGGCGTTGAGCATCAATCTCAACCAGCTCAAGCGCAATGTCGTAATATTGGTAGCCGCTCAATCCACTGCGCAGGCTCTCGACCTTCATCGGGAAAGACAGGCGCATTTGGATGCGCGCATCAAAGCTTTCTAGATCAGCCTTATAATCGTCCAAGGCCCGATCGATCACATCAAAACTAAAGGTTTCCTCAGAATGACGGTAGAATGTGCGCATGATGCGGGACATGTTAATGCCCTTTTTATCCGCATCCAGCGAGACGGAACCTGTCACCGAGGTTTCCAATTGCAAAGGGCCATTGTCGCGAGTTTTAAATCTGATCGGCAGGCGAAAATTGGAAATGCCCACGTGCTGAATATGGCGCTGAGCGCCCCGGATGAGCGAAGACGGCCCATTCTGAAGATCAGGCAAGCCCCGAATATATTTGGCATCCACCTCAAAAGCCTTAGGGTAGACCCGGCTGAGCTCTAAGCCTGCGTCACTTGGCAAAATGGGGCCAAATGCCTCCACCTCATCAGGGCTGGCAGCACATGCCCAACGACGCAACAAGGCTGCAGCCGCCTCAACGTCAGCGCGAGTCGGTGCTTCGTCCATGTCTGGAAAATGAATGTTCATGGCAATTTCCCCTTTTCTCAGGTGCGGGCCTTCCCCTTACATATTGGGGATCAACAGGTTAGTTTTCAACTTCTTTGTTGAGACATAGCCTGTTTCATGCAATTTCAAGCCACGTAAGCGAATTAATCCGATAGGAACGCAACGTCCAATGCCGCCTGTAGATCAGAATTGAGGTCTTTCGCACTCTCCAAACCAATAGACAGGCGCAACAATCCTGGCATTATCCCCAGCAAATCCTTTTGATCCTGCGGCAGGCGTTGATGAGTTGTGGTCGCAGGATGGGTGATAATCGATTTAGAATCCCCTAAATTGTTTGAAATCAACATTATTTCCAAGGCGTTTATCATTGAAAATGCCCGCACCTTGCTGCCAACATCAATTGCCAGGACCGTGCCACCGGCGCCCATTTGCGCTTGTGTAAGCGCAAACTGTGGATGGCTTGGCAAACCCGGATATATAACGCGTGCCAAATCCCCTCGTTGCTCCAACAGTCCGGCAAGCTCAGTCGCTGTCGCCACTTGCGCGCGCACGCGCAGGTCCAAAGTCTCGAGGCTTTTGACCATCATCCAGGCGTTAAATGGGCTCATCGCCCCACCGGTGTGCTTCATGAAAGGTTCAACAATCGACCGAATGATCTCTTTCGAGCCCAGAATCACCCCGCCCAATCCACGGCCTTGACCATCGATATGTTTGGTAGCGGAATAGATCACCACATCGGCACCAAGAGGTATCGCATTGGAATAAACCGGCGTAGAAAACACATTGTCCACCACCACCAAAGCGCCGGCCGCATGGGCCAGTTTGGCTACGGCTGCGATATCAATCACTTCGAGCGTCGGATTCGAGATGCTTTCAAAAAATACCAATTTGGTGTTGGGGGTGATCGCTTGGGCCCAAGCGTCTAAATCCAACCCATCCACCAAAGTTACTTGTACGCCAAAGCGGGCCAAGACCTCTTCAAGAACATAAAGACAAGATCCAAACAAAGCCCGCGCCGCCACCACATGATCGCCCGCCTGCGTCATCGCGGCCAGTGCCCCATGCACCGCAGCCATGCCACTAGCCGTGGCAAATCCATCCTCGGCTCCCTCCAGAGCCGCAATCCGTTCCTCGAACATGCGAACGGTCGGGTTGCCGTAGCGCGCATAGATGAACTCATCTTCGCCCGCCTGCTCAAACCGAGCCTCGGCTGCCTCAGCACTTTCATAAACAAAGCCCTGAGTCATGAAAATAGCTTCTGACATTTCAGAGTATTGCGAGCGACGGGTGCCAGCATGCACCGCGAGTGTGCGTTTATCGCGTGTCATTTGACCCTCCTTAATAGCACAAAAAAACCCCACCGGTGAAAGGCGGGGTGTTTAAAACTACCCAAACCTTTTTAGCAGCTTATTTAACGTGGCCCGCAATCCGGTAACAAATCGCCACATAGCTTGCCTAAGCCCCAGGCCCGGGCTGGTCAACATGGAAAGTTGAGGTCGTAACCGCTTGTGTGGGCGCGCGAGCCAAACTTAGTGGAGCGCATTCGTGTGAAGGAAACCAGGCAAAAGGAAACAATTCAAACAAATCGAAACAAAGGAAGTCCGCTGCAGACGACCAACTGCCTGTAGAGCGCCGAAGGCGACCTCCAGGAGAAAAGGGGCGCAGCGCGGCCGCTCCGCTGCATCAATCACCCTTCTGAAGTGCGTATTTGGTAAGCAGTCTCCCCTGCATCATAAAGAAGGCAAACAAAGCTGCGGTAAGACCAAAAGTTTTGAAATAGACCCAAATTTCCGTAGAAAAACCGCGCCAGATCACCTCATTTAACACAGCAAGCCCAAAGAAAAATGCAGTCACCCGCCGCGTGAGGATCATCCAACCCGCATCTTGCATCGGCAAGGCCTCTTGCATCACCACACGCAGATAGGACTGCCCACGCAGCAGACCAATGCTCAAAAGACCTCCAAAGATCAGATATATCAGCGTCGGTTTCATCTTGATAAAGCGATCATCGTTCAGCCAGACCGTCATCCCGCCAAAGGCTGTCACCAAAATCACAGTCATAATCTGCATAGGTGAGATCTTTCCGGTCAGCTTCCAGAGAATCCCCGTGCAGACTAGCAGCAAGGGCACGAATAACGCTGTCACTACGATAAATCCTTGGTAATCGTTGCTGCCAATTGTGTAGACGGTCTCTTTCATGCGCATATAGGCGAAGAAAAAAGCCGCCATCGGCCCAAATTCCAACAGCGGTTTTACCCATTTTGGCAATGTATCATCAGACATAATCAATCGTCCCTATTATCCTGAAAATTCAACTATCACGGCACCCAGCGCAATCAAAGCCATCAATGCCACCCTGCGCGGTCCCACCGTCTCTTTGAGAAACAACCAACCGATCAAAGCGGCAAAAACCGTAGATGTTTCGCGCAATATCGCGGCCTCGCCGACTTTATCCAACCGTGTGGCCATTAAAATTGAGCCAAAGGAGGTAATCGCCACAAGCCCGCCCACGGGTCCCCGCCACCAAAGGCCCTGCCCTTTCAGAGAGATTCCTTTGCGCTTGGCATAAAGCCCCGAGATGATTGGCATGGTCCAACTGTCGACCACAAAAAACCATGCAAGAAAGGTAAAAGGATCGGCAGAAGTCCGAATGCCATAGGCGTCATAGGTGGTGTAAAGTGCCACACATAGACCGGTGCACAGCGCCAAACCCAGCGCCATATTAAGCGTTTCACGCTCCAAGGTCACCGTGCGTAAATTGTAGACTGCAAGTCCGAAGATGCCGCATAATAATACCCCCATGCCCGCCCATTGTCCGCGTGTGAACACCTCACCAAACAGCAAATAGGCGCCAACCACAGTAAACAACGGACCAGAGCCGCGCACCACCGGATAAACAACCATATAAGCGCCGCGGGTAAAGGCCATCGCTTGGAGTGTCTTATAAAGCGTATGAATAGCCCAAGCACCCGCCAGTATCGGCCAAAGGTGCGCGGCAGGCCAAGGCACAACAAACAAGGCAACAGGCAAAGCCATCAGACCATAGCTCACATCCATCGCCCCGCGCATGACCCAAGGATCAACACGTCCTTTTTGCATTGCTGCGAAGGCAGCGTGAAGCACAGCTGCCATCAGCGCCAATATCATCGCAAAATGTCGGCCCGTCTCCGTGCCTTCAATCGCCAGGATCCATTCAGTCAAGCCGTTAAGCCCCTGTCAATGCATTGGCAAAATCTTTCGGATCGAACGCGTTGAGATCATCAATCTGCTCCCCCACTCCAATCGCGTGGATTGGCAGAGCAAACTTATCTGCTAATGAAACCAATACACCACCCTTCGCGGTGCCGTCCAACTTGGTCATGATCAGTCCCGTTACATCCGCCAATTTCTGGAATACTTCCACCTGATTTAGAGCATTTTGCCCCGTCGTTGCATCCAGAACCAAAATTGTATTATGTGGCGCGCTGGGATCTTTTTTGCGGATCACCCGTATAATCTTCGACAGCTCTTCCATCAAATCAATCCGGTTTTGGAGGCGCCCTGCGGTGTCGATCATCAGCAAATCTGCACCATCCGCTTCGGCCTGCGTCATAGCATCAAACGCTAAACTGGCCGGATCCGAGCCTTCAGGCGCGGTCATAACCGGCACACCTGCGCGCTCGCCCCAGACTTTGAGCTGGCCCACCGCTGCAGCCCGAAACGTATCGCCTGCTGCAATCACAACGGACTTGCCCGCCTGTTTAAACTGGCTGGCCAATTTGCCGATTGTGGTTGTCTTGCCAGATCCGTTCACCCCAACCACCAAAATCACCTGCGGTTTTTTGTTATAAATCGGCAAAGGCCGCGCCACTGGCTCCATGACCCGGGCAATTTCTTCAGCCAAAGCAGTCTTAATTTCAGCGGTCGACAGTTTCTTGCCAAACCGCCCCTCCGCCAAATTAGCTGTGATCCGTACCGCAGTGTCTACGCCCATATCAGAGGAGATCAACAGCTCTTCCAGCTGCTCCAACATATCATCGTCCAACACCCGACGCGGCGTGCGTCCAAATACGCCTGACTTTCCAGGTAGGGGATTAAGTGGTGTCATATCAATTTCCAAAGGTTCAAACGCCACTTTTGGCGCCGCCTCCGGTACGGCCAACGGCTCAGGCTCAGGCTCAGGCTCAGGCTCAGGCTCAGGCTCAGGCTCAGGTATAATCACAGCATCAGTGGCTACAACAACCGATGGCTCATCTTCCAAGATATCTTCGGGAACAACGTCCTCCTGCACAATTGCATCCAAACCCTCTTCCAGCTTCGCAGAAGATTTAAAAAGCTTAGATTTTAATTTACCGAAAAAGGACATCAAAGTATTCCAGAGTTCTTGCCGTTACATCACATACAATAGCGGCATGCCCGTTGCGGTTGCGGTTGCGGTTGCGGTTGCGGTTGCGGTTGCGGTGAATGTACTCAGAGCGTGCAGCAATGCCAATGGCATGCAGCCACTGTCGCACTTTTTATATAGAGCTTGGCCGCTTCCGCCTCCAACCCCGGATCAAATTTCTTCGGGGAAGTGTTTCATCACGGATTTGATTGGATTTGGTGCTGCTTGGCCCAGGCCACAAATTGAAGTGTCAGTCATGGCCGTCGTCAGCTCAGTCAAAAGAGATTGATCCCAAGTTTTGGCCCCCATCAATTTCACCGCTTTTTCACAGCCAACTCGACAAGGCGTGCATTGCCCGCAGCTTTCATCCTCAAAGAAGCGCAGCATGTTCAACGCTGCACCACGAGCACTGTCTTGCTCAGACAACACAACAACCGCCGCAGAACCAATAAAGCTACCAAGAGGCTGCAGAGTATCAAAGTCTAACGGCACATCATGAATAGAGGCTGGCAACAAACCAGAGGAGGGCCCACCGGGTTGATAAGCTTTGAAAACATGCCCCTCCAACATACCACCACAAGCAGCAATGATATCGGTGATCGTTGATCCGGCGGGTAGAAGATAAACACCGGGCTTTTGTACGCGGCCAGACACGGAGTAGCTGCGCAAACCGCGGCGACCATTGTGTTCGATCGCATTAAGGCATTCCGGCCCTTCACGCACAATCCGCGCCACCCAAAGCAGGGTTTCGACATTGTGCACCAAAGTCGGACGATTGTGCACACCTACCGCTGCCACGAAAGGCGGACGATGCCGGGGCAAACCGCGCTTGCCCTCGATGCTCTCGATCATCGCGCTTTCTTCGCCACAAATATAAGCCCCTGCCCCACGACGCAGATCAATATAGCCCGCAGGCACCAGACCCGAGGCCTCCAAAGCTGCAATCTCATTGGCCAAAATATGTAACACAGCAGGATATTCATCGCGCATGTAGATAAAGCAGGTGTCCGCCTCAACCGCCCAAGCGGCAATCAACATGCCTTCTAAAAACAGATGCGGGGTCCGCTCGAGGTAATAGCGATCTTTGAATGTTCCCGGCTCACCCTCATCTCCATTTACGGCCAAGTAGCGCGGACCTGCATTGCCACGGACAAAACCCCATTTCGTGCCAGATGGAAATCCTGCACCGCCAAGACCGCGTAGGCCACTGGCTTTGATCTGAGATTGAACCTCTTGCCAATCCCCTTGGGCGCGCAGCTCCAACAGCCGAGAATAACCGCCCATAGCTTGATAGGTCGCAAGCTCTTCATACTCGGGAATATTCGCATGGGTATGGCCCGCGGCAATAGCCACCAAAACCTTTTCAGGTGTGGCATGATCTATGTGATGATGCCCGAACTCCAGCACGGGTGCCGTGTCACAACGGCCCATACAGGGTGCACGAACAACACGCACTTGTGCCGGATCCAAACCTTGTTCCAGCGCTTCCTGCAATGCCGCCGCACCAGCCATTTCACATGACAAGCTATCGCAAACCCGAACCGTCAGTGCGGGCGGCGGCGTTTCATCTTCTTTGACCACGTCAAAATGCGCGTAGAAAGTTGCAACTTCATAAATCTCTGCTTGGCTCAGACGCATTTCCTCGGCCAAGGCCCGCATGTGGACTGCCGAGATATGACCATAAGCATCTTGGATCAGGTGCAAAAATTCAATCAACAAATCGTGTCGGCGTGGTTGATCACCCAGCAGCTCTTGCACTTGTGTCCAGGCCGTGTCTTCGACTTGACGACCCTTTGGCCGCACCCGACCACGCCCAGAACCAGATTTCCAAACACCTTTTGTCGATTCTTTAGCCATGATCAGTTCCTCAACTCGTTGCAGGGGGTTTAACCTGCATCAACATCTCTAAATAGGTCGAAATGCGACACCACTTGTTTCAGATGCGTTTCTCTAAAGTCTGAATGCCGCTATTCAGGCAGGATTAAAACAATTGGCCCTGTTCAGGCAGTTTTGACTTTGGTGTTTTAACACCGCTCGCAGTGCCGCCCTGCGCCACGGAGAAGAGGCCATCGGCAAACTCTATCTCAAGAGATTTCGCCTTTTTTGCCCCAGCCACCCCAGTGATCAAAACCTCACCCGCGCGCACAACCGCATAGCCACGGCGCAGGGTCTCGCGATATCCCAAGGTTTCGCGCAGCCGGTCAGTGGCGTGCAATCTCAGTTGGCGTTCAGAAATTTGACGGGCAAAATTTTGATCCAAACGCAGGTTAAAATCATCCAAATCTCTACGCAGCCTCACGATCCACTCAGCCAATGGCGCCGGCCGAAGTCGTGAAACCGAAGCACTCAACATCTGCCGGGCCGATAGCGCGCGGCGGTCCAAGGCCGGAGGCAAGCGATTGCCAAGCATCTGCAGCTGACGCGCCTCATGCGTCAACACCCGACGCAAGGCCGAAGGTTTGACCAGTGCAGCGGCGGCACCGAGCCGCAATTGCTGGCGTTGCACCAAGCTTCGCAGAGCTAAGGGCAACCGACCTTCCCAAAGATCCAACCTTTGCTGGGCATGTATGGTCAAGCTGTCAGGACGGGGCAAAGCCCGCGACAAATCAGCCAAACGTTGTTTGCGCCGCGTCATGATATTGGCCAAAGCCTGCGCGGACCGGGCCCCTAAAGAATTGGTTTCAGCCAAAAGGTCCAACCGCACCGGAACCGCAAGCTCAGCCGCCGCACTCGGGGTTGGCGCGCGCTGATCCGATACGAAATCAATCAAGGTGGTATCCGTTTCATGACCCACCGCAGAAATGAGCGGAATTTCCGAGGCTGCGGCTGCCCTGGCCACAATTTCCTCGTTGAACCCCCAAAGATCTTCAATGGAGCCACCACCGCGCGCCACTATGATCAAATCAGGTCGCGGCAAAGCCCCACCCGGTGTGAGCGCGTTAAAGCCTGCAATGGCCTGCGCCACCTCCGACGCACAATTACTGCCCTGCACCGCCACCGGCCAGACCAAAACCTTACGCGGAAACCTATCGCGCAATCGATGCAAAATATCACGGATCACCGCGCCGGCAGGCGATGTCACCACCCCAATCACCTCAGGCAAAAACGGCAAGGCTTGCTTCCGGGCTGGGTCAAACAAACCCTCAGCCGCTAAGGCCGCCTTTCGCTTTTCCAGCATGGCCATCAAAGCACCTACACCCGCAACAGCGACATCATCTACGTTGAGATTATATTTTGACTGCCCACCAAAGGCCGTCATCTTGCCGGTCACCACAACCTCCATACCCTCTTCAGGCATGACGGAGAGATTTGACACTTGGCCTTTCCAAGTCGTGCAGGCCAGCGAATTGCGGTCATCTTTCACGTCGAAATACATATGTCCAGAGCGCGCTAAAATGACCCGCCCGACTTCGCCTTTGACCCGAATTCGGCCAAATTCAGATTCCAGCGAGCGTTTCACCGCGCCAGAAATTTCCGAAACTGTAAATTCAGGGGCGTTTTCGCCTGCGCGAGGATCGTCAATCAGATCGGACATTGTTCACCTTGTGACCAGAGTTGATGCAGCTTAGAACGCCCGTGAGCAAAGGCCAAGGGGAGCGCGTGTCATGAATATCTTAATCTTAGGCGGTGGTGGACGTGAGCATTCATTGGCTTGGGCCGTCGCCCAAAATCCAAAATGCGATCGTTTAATCGTGGCCCCTGGAAATGCGGGCATTGCCAAGATCGCAGACTGCGTATCTCTGGATATTGTCGACGGCGGGGCGGTTCTTAAATTTGTGCAAAGCAATGCCGTTGATTTTGTGATCATTGGACCTGAGGCCCCCCTTGCCGCCGGAGTTGCCGATGTCTTGCGCGCCACGGGCGTGTTGTGCTTCGGCCCAAGCCAAGCGGCTGCACAGCTGGAAGCTTCAAAGTTCTTCACCAAAACCATTTGCGATGCCGCAGGCGCTCCCACTGCGGGCTATGGGCATTTCACCGATATTCAAAGCGCAAGAGATTATGTGCATAAAATGGGTGCGCCTATTGTAGTCAAGGCCGATGGCTTGGCCGCTGGCAAAGGTGTAATCGTCGCTATGAGCCTGCAAGACGCGCTCGACGCGCTTGATGACATGTTCGGCGGCGAATTTGGTACAGCCGGAGCTGAAGTCGTGATTGAAGAATTTATGGAGGGTGAAGAGGCCTCCTATTTCATCCTTTGTGACGGCAACGACGTCCTGGCTATTGGCACCGCACAAGACCACAAACGCGTGGGCGATGGCGATACAGGACCCAATACCGGTGGCATGGGCGCTTATAGCCCAGCAGCGGTATTATCGGATACGATTGCTGAAAAAGCGATGACTGAGATCATCAAACCTACCATGGCCGAAATGGCGCGACGCGGCACACCTTATCAAGGCGTACTCTATGCGGGATTGATGATCAAAGATGGCGTGCCACGTTTGATGGAATACAATGCCCGCTTTGGGGATCCAGAGTGTCAGGTTTTGATGATGCGACTCGGCGCACAAGCGCTGGATCTGCTTTTGGCCTGCGCCGAAGAGCGGCTTGCCGAAGTGCAGTGCAATTGGGCCGAAGATCATGCTTTGACAGTTGTCATAGCCGCAGATGGCTACCCGGGAGCCTATGCAAAGGGCAGTGTGATCGGAGGCCTAAACGCCCTTCCCTCCACATCATCCGCGATGTGTTTTCATGCGGGTACCGCGCAATCAAATGCAGGTGTTACAGCACAGGGCGGGCGGGTCTTAAATGTCACAGCCCGGGCCAGCACTCTGGCCGAAGCCCGCGTTCAAGCCTATGCTATGGTCGATCAAATTGACTGGCCAGAAGGGTTTTGCCGCCGCGATATCGGCTGGCGCGCACTTTAAGTTATCTAGACTTAAACGACACGCGCTGGCCCGCTGCTGCAGTGTAACAGAGGGCCACCGCAGTATTTTTAAATTTGACGCTCAGGCATCTGAACGATCAAACCGTCCAAAGCATCAGACACCCGCAGCTGGCAGGTGAGACGCGATTGGCCTGGTTTTGGCTCAAAAGCAAAATCGAGCATGTCTTCTTCCATACCGTCCATCGCCGGCAATTTATCTGTCCAAGCTCTGTCCACATAGACATGGCAAGTGGAGCAGGCACAAGCACCGCCACAATCAGCCTCAATGCCGGGAATGTTGTTGTCACGTGCGCCTTCCATGACGGTGAGCCCAATGGACACCTCCACCACATGCTCCGTGCCGCTGTGTTCAATATATGTAATTTTGGCCATGTTATGTGTCTCGCTAGAATGTTTCTCCCCTGAGGTATCATTTAATTCAAAAATTTCCAGCCCCATTCATACCGTTGTGAATTTGCTTGCTACATTATGTAAATGTTCTATTTTTGTTCTATGAATGTTAATTCACTTCAAACTTGGCCAATACCACCCGCAGCTCTGCCACATAAGATGCTGGACCTGCTACCCAACGGTGCACGGGTCACTGTGGCCGGTTTGGTATTGGTGCGTCAAAGACCCGGAACCGCCAATGGAGTGATCTTCATCACGCTTGAGGATGAAACAGGGGTTTGCAATGTGATTGTCTGGCGTAAGCTTTATGAAACATACCGCCGGGCCGTGATCTCTGGGCGCATGCTGCGCGTCACAGGACGCATCCAGCGCGAGGGTGCGGTGTGCCATGTGATCGCTGAAAATGTGGAAGATATCTCCTTCATGTTGGATGAGCTGCTATTGTCCCAAACCAGCCGCGCCACAGAACAGCCTTGAGCTGACGCAGCCTCCAAACAAAAAGGGCGACCCAAGGGCCGCCCTCTATTAGTGAGGTGCGTGCAAATTAGTCTTGCACGGTCAAAGCCAAGAAGCGCGGATCACCAGCACGGCGGACCAGCAAGAGCATCGTCTTACGGCCCCCTTCTATTGTGGCTTCGACCTGTGCTTCGAAATCTGAAAGCGATGCAATTTTTTCCTGCCCCGCTTCGGTAATCACATCCCCAGATTTCATACCTTTTTTGAAGGCCTCAGACGTCTCTAGCACATCGACCACGACCACACCTACGGTGTCATCCAGCAGCTCAAGACCCTCCCGAATTTCATCAGTTATGTTCGACAGGGTAATCCCAAGATTTTCAAACTCCTTGGGCGTGTCTTCCGATATAGGCGCATCATCTGAGCGCGCCAAAGTCGCGTCATCTCGCAGACCAAGGGTCACGCTGAGCGTCTCGCGCTTGCCATCACGCACCACGATCACATCCACCGCTTTACCCACTTCGGTATTGCCGACGGTTTGCACCAAGTCGCGCACATCTTCGACTTCGTAGCCATCAAAGATCACGATCACATCGCCTTGCAGCATGCCCGCATCATTGGCAGGGCCGTCTGGCACACCTGTGACCACAGCTCCGGCGGCGCGATCCAAGCCTTCAATACTCTCGGCAATATCTGCATCCACATCTTGTATTCGCACGCCCAACCAACCGCGACGAATTTCACCAAATTTTGTTAATTGATCCACAACCCGGCTCACAACATTTGAAGCCATTGAAAACCCGATTCCGATGGAACCGCCATTCGGCGACAAAATCGCAGTATTCACACCGACAACTTCGCCGTCCAAATTGAACAAGGGGCCGCCCGAGTTGCCGCGGTTAATCGCAGCATCGGTTTGGATGTAATCATCATAGATCCCAGCCAAGGCCCGATTGCGTGCTGATACGATCCCAGCTGAGACTGAAAACCCCTGCCCCAGTGGATTGCCCATCGCAACCACCCAATCGCCAACCCTTGCGGTGTCGCTATCGCCAAAGTTCACGAAGGGCAGCGGCGTGTCAGATTCGACCTTCAACACAGCGATATCTGTATTCTTGTCAGTGCCTATTACTTTGGCCGCCAATGTTTTGCCTGAGAAAAACTCAATCTCGATTTCATCAGCGCCTTCAATCACGTGATTGTTGGTCACAATGAAGCCATCTGCAGAGATCACAAAACCCGATCCCAATGCAGATGAGCGGCTTGGCCCACCATTGCCACCACCACGGCGGCGATCTTCAAACTCTTTAAAGAAATCTTCAAACGGAGATCCCTTGGGCACAATCCCACGGGGCGCTTGATCCGCACGGCCAGCGATGACCGTTGTTGTGGTGATATTGACCACCGAGGGGCTAATATCTTCGGCCAGATCGGCAAAAGTATTCGGCATCATTTGGGCCGAGACTTGGATCGCTTGCAGCATCAATAAAACCGTAACGGCAGTCAAAACTCCGACCACACGCAGATGCGTAAGTGATTTGGATACAGATATGGCAACAGATTTCATCATCATCTCCTTGTGAACCCGTCTACGATAATGCAGATCGAGCTTTTTTCTTGGGTTAAGATGAATTTAGTGCGAAAGATTTCCAGCGCAATGGCACATTACAGTCGCTCAACAAGACGTGACTGTAAGAGCGGCGGAAATCCTCTTACGAAGCCACCAAAACAGCCAAAATGCAACCACCAACCAGCAGTCATCCACCCAACTGTCGACGCGCGGGAATGGCCAAGGACTTCAGCCCCTCAATGGCATGAGAGGCCAGTAAATATACCAGCCCCTCCGCAATCATAACGGCCGCTAGGCCGAATAGTAACTTTGCGATCAATTGGCCACGCGTGGCGCAGCAGACTGCAAGTAAGTCAAGAATTCGTGATCTGGTGGGATCACCAAAGTTGAATTCTCCGCTTTTATAGAGGCTTCATAGGCTGCCAATGATCGGTAGAAATCAAAGAACTCTGGATCAGCGCCAAACGACTCGGCCAAAATCCGGGTCCGTTGTGCATCTGCTTCACCTTCGATGATCAATGCATCACGTTTCGCCGCAGACAGCGTCTCTTCATGCGTACGATCTGCAACCGCGGTCACACGCTGTGCCGCTTCACGGCCCCGCGCACGTTCGTCTGTTGCTTCGCGCTCGCGCTCTGCGATCATCCGCTGCAAGGTTGCATCAAAGTTTTGCTCTGGCAGGTTTGTTTGACGCAAACGCACGTCCACAACATCCAGACCCAAATCCTTAGCTCGCACCTGCGCCGCCTCACGAATGCTTTTCATCAGTCTGGACCGCTCTGGCGAGAGAATGGCGTTGGACGTAACACCATCTGCACCCAAAACCGCCCGGATTTGACCGTCCAAGATATCATTCAACTGAATGCTAGCTTCACGTTCACCGCCGGCACCCAAAGCTTGCCGGAACTGTACGATATCGGCGATGCGATACATAACAAAGGCATCCACTTCGAGACGACGATCATCGGCTGGCGTGACTTCAATCACGGGTGTTTCCAGCGACAAAATCCGATCATCAAACCGAACAACTTGATCCAACCATGGAAACTTAAAGCCCAAACCAGGATCCGTTTTCACCTGTTTGATCTGACCAAACCGCAGCACAAGCACTTTTTCACGCTCATCCACGATAAACAAAGACATCATCCCAACCACCGTGATTAACACGGCAATGATCACTGCAATACGAGATCTCATCGACATTAGTTTGACCCTCCTTGTGGTGTTTTGCGCAACTCATTGAGCGGCAGGTAAGGCACGACACCTTGGCCGCCCTCGCCATTGTCCATGATGATCTTGTCCACGTTGCCCAAAACCTTTTCCAAGGTCTCAATATACAACCGACGACGAGTTACCTCTGGTGCGACTTGATACTCTTTTAAGACGGCTGTGAAACGGCTGGCTTCGCCAAGGGCGGCGTTCACTACTGTTGCACGGTAGCCTTCTGCAGCCTCCACGATCTGTGCGGCAGCACCACGGGCTTCAGCCAAACGTTGGTTGGCATAGGCATCCGCTTGACGTTCACGTTGGTCACGCTCTTGCTCAGCGGCTTGCACGTCGCGGAAAGCATCAATAACGGAGACCCTTTTTTGTGCCCCATCAGCAGCCGTTACAATCACCTGACGGCTTGGCGGATCCACTTTGTTAAAGTTGACCCGAATGACCGAGATCCCTGTTTTGCGCTCATCCAGTGTTATTTGGATCAACTGGCGCACATTTGCCTCAATCGCAGCACGATCCCTATTCAAGATCGGAGCAAGTTCAGATTGCGCAATGACTTCACGCATCGCGGCTTCGGAAATCGCACGCACAGAGGCTTCTGGTTCCTTCAAGCTGAACAAAAAGTCTGCTGCGTTTTTGATGTTCCAAACCACTTGGAAATCAATATCCACGATGTTTTCATCGGTGGTCAGCATCAAACCCAAACCGCTTTCACGGCTGTCATTAAGGCCTAAAGATTCTGATCTGTTAGTTGTGACATTGAATTTCTCATAGGTCACAAGCGGCCAAGGAGCGAAGTTCAGACCGTTGGTACCGATCTGGCTAAACTCACCCAAAAACAGCTCAACAGATTGTTCTTCCGGTTTGACCGTATAGAATGACGAAAAAAGCCACATCACCACGGCTGCAAGCCCTGCGAATAGGAATGTACTGCGCGGGATGCCCGCGCCGCCGCCATCACCAGAGGCACCGCCTCCTCCGCCGCCTTTGCCGCCCATCAAAACGCGTAGTTGCTCTTGACCCCTGCGCATAAGCTCATCAATTTCTGGGATCTGTGGCCCGTCTGGTTTACGGTCATTGCCGCCATTTCCATTGTTATTGCCCTTATTGCCGCCG
>Ga0075109_1000883_pt1 | contig 19657 bp, 17 predicted proteins | sample AntAceMetag02UKD_FD_69798 | JGI IMG/M metagenome (GOLD analysis project Ga0075109, IMG submission 69798) | Saline lake microbial communities from Ace Lake, Antarctica - Antarctic Ace Lake Metagenome 02UKD | ecosystem: Environmental > Aquatic > Non-marine Saline and Alkaline > Saline | place...
CAACAAATGACAAAGCTGGCTGATCTCTTCAAATTTGTGCCACTTGGGAAGGTTATTAAACGCATCCATACCTATCACCAAGACTAAGCTCGCGGCGGTATTCGCCGCTGCTATTTCGATCAAAGTATCCACCATATAGGACACCCCTTCTCTTTCCAGCTCAATGGAATCCACCTCGAGATTTTGATAGCTGGAAATCGCCAACTCCAACATCCTCTGTCGATGCAAGCCACCTGCCCAGGCACCGCTGCGATGGTTAGGAACATGACAAGGTACTAGCTTAAGCTTATCAAGACTAAGCAACACAGATGCATGAATAGCGGCCTCAACATGGCCCTTATGGACCGGGTCGAACATGCCCCCGAACACACCAAGTCGAAAACTCATTGCCTAATATGGCCATCACCTAGCACTACATATTTCTGAGACGTCAGCCCCTCTAAACCTACCGGTCCACGGGCGTGCAGCTTATCTGTTGAAATGCCTATTTCGGCACCTAGGCCATATTCAAATCCATCTGCAAAACGAGTCGAGGTATTTACCATGACGGAGCTAGAATCTATTTCTCGGAGGAAGCGTTGAGCATGATTAAAATCCTTGGTCATAATTGATTCTGTGTGCCCGGAACTGTGCCGATTTATGTGATCGATAGCCTCATCTAGCCCATCGACAACTTTAATCGATATAATCGGCGCCAAATACTCAGCATCCCAGTCTTCCTGAGTCGCCGGAACCGCCTGAGGCAATAACTCACAGGTTTTGGCACAGCCACGTATTTCAACGCCATGCTCCGAATAATGGGGGGCCAGGGCCAATAAAAATTCTTTTGCCACGCTTTGCGCCACCAGCAGAGACTCAAGAGTACAGCAGGTGCCATATCGACTGGTCTTTGCATTAACGGCCACACTCACCGCCTTTTCCAAATCTGCGTGATCGTCTATATAAAGATGGCAGTTTCCATCCAAATGTTTAATTACCGGCACCTTTGAGTCACGGCTGATTCTAGCAATCAAACCCTTACCGCCTCTAGGCACAATAACGTCAACGTATTCGGGCAGTGTAATTAAGTGCCCCACGACCTCCCGATCAATTCGGTCTACCACTTGAATCGTATGCTTGTTCAGCCCGGAGGCCTGCAAACCAGCTTCAACACATTTCGCGATAGCCTGATTGCAATGAAGTGCCTCAGAGCCGCCCCGCAGTATGGCCGCATTACCTGATTTCAAACATAGACTTGCCGCCTCACAGGTAACATTGGGGCGCGACTCATAGATGATCCCAATAACGCCAAGTGGCACTCGCATGCGCCCAACTTGGATTCCGCTAGGCCGGTATTTAAGATCAGTTATCTCACCTATTGGGTCAGCCAGCCCCGCTACCTGCCTTAGACCTTCAAGCATAGTGTCCAATTGAGAATCTGTTAGCTCCAATCTGTCCATTAACGCCGGCTCTAGATTTTTCGCAGCACCAGCATCTAGATCAAGTTGGTTAGCCTGTTTGATTAATTCGCGGCTTGCTTCTATTTCGCCTGCAATCGCCAGCAACGCCTTATTCTTTTGTGCTGTGGACGCTTTCGCGATATCTCGAGCAGCTTCTCTGGCTTGAATTCCAAGTTTAACCACATAAGATTTGGTGTCTGAAAGTTTTGATTCTGCAATATTCATAGTCAAATTGAGAGCGCTTGCCCTAACCCATTACTTTTATAAAGAATTTGAGCGATTATACCTTAATTTTAGGTATTCCGAGCCCTCAATAGACAGAGGCTTGATAAAAGTTCTATGCTTGATGCCTTATCCAAATCGAGATCACGCCTAATATGTCAGAAAAATCACTCCTAGGGGCTCCAAAACCTTCGCGCACCCCTAGCGTATTTCAGGCCCTCATTCCTATAACAGTACTGATCACGTTACTGTCCTTCTCGGTATATCTCTTCGGCGGCGACGCCAGCTTCGGCCCCAACCAAATTGCCCTATGTGTCGGCGCAGTTGTCGCATCGATTATCGGCTGGAGCAACGGCCAGACCTGGGATGAACTCGAAACAAGTATCATTTCAGGGGTGATGATTGCCATCAAGCCTGTTCTGATATTATTCAGCGTCGGGGTATTAATTGGCGCATGGATCATGTCAGGCACTGTGCCGACAATGATTTATTACAGCTTATTGATCCTAGACCCTTCCATATTTTACGCCGCCAGCTGTCTCATTTGCGCCATTATTGCGCTCAGTATCGGAAGCTCTTGGACCGTCGCAGGCACGGTGGGTATCGCGCTGATTGGCGCTGCAGCAGGCATGGGCTTATCACTAGAGATTACCGCCGGTGCGATAATCTCAGGCGCTTATTTCGGGGACAAAATGTCGCCACTATCAGAAACAACAAATTTGGCACCAGCCGTCGCCGGAACCGATCTGTTTAGCCACATTGCCCACATGGTATGGACTGCAATCCCAAGCATCATTATCGCCTTGATCTTGTACACTGTTATCGGTCTCAACATAGACACCACAGGCACTGCTGATGATTTGGCTATCACTCTGCAACTGCTATCTGAAAATTTTGTATTAAACCCAGTCATGTTGCTGCCAGTGCTGACTCTTTTGGTTATGGCCAATCTAAAAATGCCTCCCATTCCTACGATCTTAGCAGGCGCCATGATCGGTGTGGTTTTAGCGTTAATTTTTCAACGCCCGGCGATTATCGCTTTAGCCGGCGAGACACCAAACATTGCCCTGGGATTGTTTAAAGGCGTTTGGCAAACGCTTTTTAACGGATTTAGTTTAGACAGCGGCAATGCCGGGCTCGATGAGTTGATGTCTCGCGGAGGCATGAGCTCCATGCTCAATACCGTCTGGCTAATCCTTTGCGCCATGGTATTTGGCGCCGTCATGGAACACACAGGTTTACTCCAATGCCTGGTCAACTACGCCTTGTCCTTTGTCCACAGCACTGGGAGTCTGATAGCCACCACAATAGCGACCTGCATTGGCGCAAACATCATTACTTCTGACCAATATATTGCCGTAGTTTTACCAGGGCGGATGTATAAAATGGAGTATCAGAAGCGTGGCCTAGCTATGAAAAATTTGTCTAGGACTCTTGAGGATGCAGGCACCATAACATCGCCCTTGGTACCGTGGAATACCTGCGGAGCCTATATGAGCGGTACGCTAGGGGTGGCAACTTTTGCCTATTTTCCTTATTGCTTTTTTAATCTTATTTGCCCGGTGGTTGCTATTTTTTATGGCTTTCTTAATATTAAGATTTCGCCAGCTGCGGCCGAGCAAACTACTTGATTCAGATAGTGTCCCGCAAATTAAATCAAGATGAACTCAAGCTAATAACCTTCAATCTGGCCGCTTCAACACCCGATATTTTTCAAACGCCATAACGCACGATTAATGGGTTCACGATTAATAGCTTATGGCTTTTCAATATCCGCACTAGGCAAGAGTGCCTTGATATCATTAAGCGAGCTTGCAATCATGTTTTCTTTCTTAGCCTTGCCCATCTTTTTAATCTTGTGCTCGAGCTTTAAGGCTGCCGATTGCGAAGGCACGCAACACCCATAGACTAATTCCAATGGGCCTTTGCCTCGAAGAAATTTAGCGCCTTTGCCAAGCCCATTGCTGTCTTGATGCTCCTGATACCGGCGCTGAATATCTAGGGTGATTCCTGTATACAATGAGTTATCTTTACAGCGGATCATATATAGATACCACGACCTCGGGCTCGCTTGTGATTCTTGCTCTATTGGCTTTTGCTCAGTCGCCACTAGAGGATTTGCCAATGCTCATCATCTTTGCTCAATGCCCCGTCACGCTCTAGTTTTATTAAATGTGCGGTAAGCGTTTTTTTAGCCCAAGGAATTAAATGTTCGCCAACATCATCGTAGACGACAACCACGAGCTCATCCAATGTGCAGCGCCCAAGTTTTTTTAGCCCGTCTAAGACTTTTCTTTCTCTTTTTAAGCGATGCGCCACCAGCAGCCTAATTTCTTGCCCTGGATCAGTCATGACCTCTCCGTGGCCAGGCGCTAGCGCGCGCAGCGGCATCTTTTCTAATTGTGCCAGCGAATCAAGGTAATGGCTCATGTCTCCATCGGGGGGCAGAATGACAGAGGTAGTGCCTTGGAGAATATGGTCGCCTGTGAACAATAACTGGTCTTGCTCTAAGAGAAAGCAAAAGTGATTAGAGACATGGCCGGGAGTATGGATTAGTCGAACGCTGTACTCTTGGGTTTTAATCACATCACCATCTGACCACAGCTTCAATGGTTTGAATGTCTGATCATGGCTACCAAATTCAGGCGCTGCTAAACCCACCAGTTCGGCACCCGTGGCTTGATGTAAGCGCAAAGCACCGGGGGAGTGATCGCCGTGAGTATGAGTAATTAAAATGTAGGAGAGTTTACGGCCAGCAATGGCCTCTATAAAATTATCAAACTGCGCATCATCACGAGGCCCCGGATCTAAAAGCGAAAGCTCTTTATCCCCAATCAAATACGAATTGGTTCCTGGCCCTGTCATCGGCCCTGGGTTCCTTCCCAAAATTCGGTGCACCGGCACACTGGTGTTTGGTAATAATACTGGGGTGCCCGCCTTAGATACGTCCATAATTCCTCTGCTTATAACTTAGCTAATTTTGTGAAGGGTGTTTATATATTCAGGAACCTGGCTATCACCTTGGCTGCTGCCTGAGCTGTCGCCAAACTATCTCCTCAACTCTCGCACCAGATTTGGGCAAGTTCAGCTGGAGTTTAACATTAAACCACGACATACTTGCCCGCGTTAGAAAAAGCCAACCTTCTAAAAAAACACCACCAATTCGATAATAATAATAACTGTCGACACTCACTCTACGACAGATATAGGCGCTTTTACACCGCTATTCGGTTAACAAAGCCTCGGGAAAACCAGTATGTATAAAATCAAGACCTTTAATGCCATCTCCCAGCGCGGCCTAGAGCGTTTCAACGAATCTCACTTTGAGGTCAACGATAAGGTGGTCGGTGAGAGTGCGATTTTACTACGCAGCCACAAGCTCGAAATGACAAGCATCACAAGCACCGTTAGAGCGGTGGCCCGCGCCGGTGCGGGGGTCAATAATGTCCCCGTTAACGAATGTACAAATCAAGGTATTGTAGTTTTTAATACCCCAGGCGCAAATGCTAATGCTGTTAAAGAACTTGTAGTTTGCGCTCTTTTACTTGCGTCTAGAGGAATTGTGCAAGGTATCGATTTCGTCCGCTCGCAAACACAAATACAGGACTATGCTGAACTCGCGAAATTAATGGAGAAGGAAAAGAAGCAGTTCAAAGGCAGCGAAATATCAGGAAAAACCCTTGGCGTCATTGGTTTAGGCGCCATTGGATCGATGGTCGCTAAGACAGCCATCGATCTCGGCATGGACGTTCTTGGCTATGACCCAGCGCTATCGGTTGAGGCCGCCTGGCGCCTCCCCAGTGAAGTGAAGCACATCAGCAATTTAAGTACATTGATGGCGAAATCAGACTTTGTCACATTGCACTTGCCAGTGTTAGATTCTACTCGAGGTCTTATCAACTGCGGTATGTTTAAGGCAATGAAACCTGGGGCATGTTTAATTAATTTTGCTCGTGATGAAATCGTCGATACGGATGCTTTAGTTCAAGCACTTAAATCAGATGGTATGGGTAAATACATTAGTGATTTTCCTCGCCCAGAATTAATGGCCAACAAAAAAGTTATTACCATGCCACATTTGGGCGCAAGCACACGAGAAGCTGAAGAAAACTGTGCCGTTATGGCGGCAGATCAGCTAATGGATTTCTTAAAAAATGGCAATATCAAACATTCTGTCAATTTTCCTAATCTGTCACTAGAACGGGAGGTGAATTATCAGCCCAATACACGCCTTGCCATCAGCAATAAAAACGTCCCTAAAATACTTGGTCAGATCTTGTCTGTACTGGCTGATCAAAACATTAATGTTTTGGACATGATGAATAAAAGCCGTGGCGAAATTGCCTACAACTTGATTGACTTAGAAAGCGAACCGTCTGACAGAGCGATCGCCGCTATTGACTCAATTGCAGATGTTATTCAAGTAACCCTGCTCTAACATTTTTTGACTACTTAGGAAAAACTCAAATGAAACGCGTATTTAATTTTGGCGCTGGTCCTGCCATGTTGCCACTGGAAGTACTGGAAAAAGCGCAAGCTGAATTTTTGAATTACCAGAACATGGGGGCATCGATAATAGAAATAAGCCACCGCTCCAAGGAATTTGATGAGGTTCTCAATACCTGCGATGCACTGATAACTGAACTCGCGGCAATCCCAAGTAACTATAAAATACTGTATGTTCACGGCGGCGCTCAAATGCAGTTCTCGGCCATCCCGTTGAATCTTATAAATCGTAACCCGTCCAAAAAAGCCTCATTCATACTCACAGGCACTTGGGCAGAGAAGGCGAGTAATGAAGCGGCTCGCTATGGCAACCCGATTGACATCGCTAGCAGTGCCGACAAAAATTTTAATTACATCCCTAGCTACGATGCTGCGGCACTGGACCCAGAAAGCTCCTATTTACATATAGTCAGTAACAATACGCTTTTTGGTACACGCTGGCATGAATTTCCCGACACTGGCGATATTCCTCTTGTTGCTGATATGACCTCCGAATTCATGTCCCGAAAAATCGACATTAGCAAATTCGGCATCGTGTTTGCTGGACTCCAAAAAAATCTCGGCCCGGCAGGATTAGCAGTAGTAATCATTCGTGAAGACCTCTTAGAACATGCGCTGCCTGAAACCCCGCACTTACTGAACTACCAGACCTACGCTAAAGAGCATTCACTGGCGAACACCAACAACACGTTTGCCATCTATATGATGTCCCTTGTTATGCAGTGGTTAAAAGATCAGGGCGGCGTTGAGAAAATGGAAGGCATTAATAATGCTAAAGCAAAGATTCTCTATGACACAATCGATTCCAGCGACTTTTATCTGGGCGCAGCAAACCCCGATCATCGCTCAATCATGAATGTCACCTTTAATTTGGCAAATAGTGACTTGCTTTCCGCCTTTCTAAGCCAAGCTGAATCGCAGGGTCTTTATGCGCTTAAGGGGCACAGAGTCGTAGGCGGCGCCAGGGCGTCAATTTACAACGCCATGCCAGTTGCTGGGTGTCAGGCCCTTGCTGACTTCATGAAAAGCTTTGAAAAAAACAACGCCTAAATAAAGGTTAGTAGCACGGTTAATAGTTCAGATTTTGACTGAGGAGCCGGCAACAAAAAGGCCGCCTTATGCTCTAGAATCCTTCGCTATGTTCAGCCATCCTTCGTTATACTGAGGCATGGCTGAATTTCGAAAAATTATTCATTGTGATTGCGATTGTTTCTACGCCTCGATCGAGATGCGCGACAACCCTGAGCTCATTGGCAAGCCGATAGCCGTGGGGGGCTCTCCAGAGCGACGCGGGGTTGTCGCGACGTGCAATTATGAAGCCAGAAAATTTGGCATACACTCAGCGATGGCATCGGCTACCGCTAGACAGAAATGTCCTGACCTGATCATTGTTAAGCCAGAAATGGAAAAGTATCGCGCCGCTTCAATACAAATTCATGAAGTCTTCAAACGATACACCTCTCTTATAGAACCGTTATCCTTAGATGAAGCCTATCTGGATGTCAGCGATTGCCAACAGCATGATGGTAGCGCGACACGGATAGCGCAGGCGATTAGAGAAGAGGTGCTGGCAAAAGTAAACATAACCATTTCTGCTGGTATCGCCCCTAATAAATTCCTTGCCAAAATAGCTAGCGATTGGAACAAACCCAATGGCCAGTTCGTTATTCGCCCCGAGCAAATCAATGATTTTGTATCAGAGCTGTCGGTTAAAAAACTCCACGGTGTCGGCAAAGTGACTGCTGCAAAGATGCAACGTTTGGGGATTTCCACCTGCAAAGACTTGCAGCGTATGGATGCAGACTTGCTGCGCCAACATTTTGGGATTTTTGGAGAACGCTTACATCAGCTCAGTCAGGGCATAGACCAAAGACCGGTTAAGACTGAGCGCACTAGAAAATCGGTAAGTCTTGAAAATACCTATGCGATTGATCTTCCTAACCTAGAAAGCTGCCTAAAAGAATTACCCAATCTGAAAAACCAACTCGCTAAGCGCTTAGAAAGTTTGGATGCCAAGACGCGCATACATAAGCAATTCGTCAAAATAAAATTCCATGATTTTGAGCAAACAACAGTAGAAATGCTTTCATCCACTACCGATATCAATAACTATATAAAGCTTTGTCATGACGGCTTTATTAGAGGCGATAAGCCGGTGAGATTGCTCGGCTTAGGGATAAGACTGCAATCACCAGCAACAATTCTTCCAAGACAGGAATCCAGCCAATTAAGCCTAACGCTCGATCCTTGTGAGCAAGAGGAAAATCTTTGATTCGCTATCGACCTCCACAAAAACCTGGCTCCACTTACGTGACCTCTGAAGGTCAACGAATGCTTAAGGCAGAGCTGCACCAGCTTTGGAAAGTGGAGCGTCCAGTAGTTACGCAGTCAGTTACTGAAGCTGCCGCGCAAGGTGATCGCTCTGAAAATGCCGAATATATTTACGGAAAAAAACGCTTACGTGAAATAGATCATAGAGTACGGTACTTAAGTAAGCGCTTAGAGGCTTTTACAGTTGTATCCCAGCCTCCTTCAAATCAATGTAAGGTCTTTTTTGGCGCCTATATAAAACTAAAAAACACTGACGGGGTTATTAACGAGTACAGAATTGTAGGCCCCGATGAATTGGACCCTAAAAAAGGCTATATCAGCATTGATGGCCCACTTGCTCGAGCATTGCTTGGCAAAGAAATTGATGATGAGGTAGAAATCAATTCACCGGCAGGCGCTAGCGGCTATGTGATCTTAGGTGTTCGATACGATCCAAGCAGTGAGTAGAGGAAATGAATCAACAATAGCCATCCTTTATAGCTGCCAGCCTTAGTACAGTCGTAATTAAAAAGGGCAAACAAACGGCACGCTTAGTCGTTTGATTTGCCCTTTTCCTCAAGCTTTGTAGCTAACCATTTATTGCGACTAAGCCCTTGCTATTAGCCATCCCTAACTACCAACTACTCGCTCTTACTAAACTGGGCAAGTTGAGCCGGGGATGCATCTTTCTGATATTTTTCCTTCCATTGAGAGTAAGGCATACCGTAGACGATTTCCCGAGCCTCCTCATAGCCAACATCAAGGCCCTTCTCTTTTGCCTCGGCACTGTACCATTTGGAAAGGCAGTTACGACAAAAGCTCGCTAGATTCATGAGATCGATATTCTGAACATCTTTATTATCATCCAGATGAGCTAATAGCCGCCTAAAAGTGGCCGCCTCGATCTCAGTGGCAGTTGAATCTTTATCTGTCATAGTTTTAATCCATCAAGCAGCTTCGTCATCCATTGCCTCACCGTCAAGTTTCAAAGGAGTAGCGCGGTGTTTTTTATCGACTGATCTTAGCTGGCGTTCGGCGGCATTGAAAGCATCACGAATAGCAATATAAAGGTCTTCGTGAGCATGATTATCATGTTGATCTTGATTGACCCTCACTTCAATGTGGGGTGTCTGCACATCTAAACCCACGGAATATACTTTACCCTTGTAGTGGTGATTGTGAGGGGAATCTAATACGACTCTGCCTCCTATGATCTCACTGCAGTATCGCTCGAGTTTCTCGATACGTTTATTGACTGCGTCTGTCAGTGAGTCAGACTGTTCTATATTGTGAAAAACCACTTGGATTTCATTAGTCATATTTTGCAATCTCCTTGTTCAACTAAAAGCTCAACTAAAAGCTCGATTAAAAGTTAGATTAAAAGTTAGATGAAATGGATCTCGAGGTACCTCCTTTAACATTGAAAAAATAGGCAGCGCGGGCGACAAACTAAAACCCGCGTTAAGTAAGTGTAGAAGTTGGGAAGCCTTTTCGCTGAAAAAACATTTAGCATATGAACATCTAAACCCCAAAGCCGCGAAAACACGAGCGGTAATGAAAAGGCCTAAAGATAATGTCTTTATGAAAAGGTAAGTAGAATAGGCCTTTATGAAAAGGTAAGTAGAAAAGGTCTTTATGAAAAGGTAAGTAGAAAAGGTCTTTATGAAAAGGTAAGTAGAAAAGATCTTTGTGAAAAGGTATTGGCAGGGATTAGTAAATTTGGATTCAATGACAGGGCTAAATGGCAGGCCATTTAGAAAAAGATTTACTACCAACTTGGGGGCGCATCTTACTCCCATTTCCTCACCTTTTTAGACAGTATCTGTAGACTACCCCTTTGTATGCTAATTGTAAAAGACTGTTATTGCGCTGGATCAATTGTTATCAAAGCACCAATGCCAAGGCTCGTAAATGATTCCAAAGGCATTGTCCCGCGGATAGCTCATTGTGAAACAGAAATCAGCAGAGTTTTCTTTAAGCCATTGAAATGCAAGAGTATATTCGAAATCTTCGACTAGAGCGCCGCAGCCATCTGTACCAATATCAACCGCCCTACCCGTATGATGCTCACTGAACCCTGGTGCCGCATTGACGGTCAGTATGTCCTCTATAGCATCACCTGAACTCAGTTTCTTTGCTAGCAAGTCCGCCTGATATTGAGCTGATCGATAGGCAGAAATAAGAAAAATATCAACTCGGCTGTTAGCTGCCGCCAACTTCATAGCAGTCCAAGCAGCAAAGCTTTCTGGGGTGAGTTGTTGAGGGCGATCATAAAAATCGAGCTCAGTAGCCACCAATTGATCTGGCTCTTCGCAGAAGGGCAAGTTGCAGGAATTACAGTATTCCACTGGAATGCCCAATGTTCTGTGAAACTCTAAGATATTTTTAGGTAATTGCAAAAACACGCATCCATTTTGCCGGCCAAATAAAGTGGTCTGGCATGCAGCCAAAATTGCCCATTAACGAGGGTAGCTGTCAAAAACTGTTTCTATCCAACGCTGTTCATTTATATAACCTTGGCCCCAGCTTTCATACATTGAACCCAGGCCTGCTTCAACGATTTCTGCTTTACTCATACGCTGAGATTTCATCACGCGTATAGCCACTGAAGTATCTTTTACCACTTCATAAAAATTCATGAGATCTGGTTTAGTAGCTAAAGCTCCGTGACCAGGAATAATACTTGTGTCATCGCTGATCCAAGAAAGTGCTTTTTCAACATTCATTATCAAGCCTTGCACAGTACCGCCATTGGCTAAATCAACAAATGGAAAGCCGCCATTAAAGAAGTGATCTCCCATATGAATCACATTCGATCCTGCAAACATCACCACGCTGTCGGTATCAGTATGCCCCGCAGGCATATGAATAAGTGTAATTTCTTCCCCGTTAAAATGAAGCGTCACATCATCATCAAAGGTGACAACAGGCAGTGCTGAAGCAGGAGAATTGCTCGCCAGCAGTCTCTTGCGCACGTTTTCATGGGCTATTATCAAACTATCCATACCGAACTGCGCGTTACTGCCTGTGTGATCGCCATGAAAGTGCGTGTTTAGCACGAACTTTGGTACATCGGAGCCTAAAACTTCCAAGGCATCCTTAATACGGCCTGCCAAGGGAGCAAACTGATCATCAATAATCAATATTCCATCGGTTCCAGAAGAGACACCAATATTGCCGCCGGCACCAATCAGCATGGATACATTTCCTGCCACCGGTTGAGTTTGAATCGTCACATTTTCATATTGAGCAAATGCAACACCTGCCATGATGCATGAAAGCAATGTGGTTATAACGAGAAGCAGATTGATTGTGCGCATGGTGACTCCAGCGAGTGTCTATTAGAAAAAAGAACTATGCTATGTTCGGCTTAAGCTGAATGCAAGGGAAGTAACCAACGCTATAATTTTGAAGGCCAAGCCGGGCAGAAATTACCTTCTGTGCTCAGATTACCTTACAATCAACCCCATCGCGCGAAGTGCAGTTAAGATGCGCAATTAATTAGAATCGCTCTCCAGAGGTTTGTTATAAATGAGTAGACTTCCTATCATCGTAGGTTTCGGTGGCATCAATCCCGCTGGCAGAAGTTCGAATCATCACGGGTACAGAAGACTAGTCTATGGCGCTCTGCCTGAATCGTCACAATACAAGACCCTCGCCAGTATTGCTGCACTCACAGGTAAGCTGAAAAAATCAGCCTCTGGCTGGCAGGATGAACACGGACAGATCGTAAGTCCAGAATCGTACCTCAATGCGCATTCAGAAGAACTCTTAGGCAACACCCTAATCCGCGAATTAGGGGATAACCTTTTCGACCCTCAGCGGATCTATCACCAAAACTCTGCGGCGCTATCCGCGGCCGACGATTCGGCTTTGAGTTTTCGCATCAAGACTAAAAATTTAAGCTCTCCCCTACCTAGCAACTGGGATGTAGTTCAGCAGGATGAAAAATTCAGCTTAGTTACAATCGCAGGTGATTTAGAGGTAATGCTGCCCGCTTATCGTAAAAGTAAGGTGAATAGTGCAGGACAATTGCCATCTGGGTTTATGCCTGGCGAGTTATATGCCTCACGAAATCACCCGCGCGGACTGCAGCTAAGCGTATTTGCCGCCTCTGACGCGTTGAACTCTCTCGGAATCGATTGGGACACGGTGAGACAGCGAGTGGCTCCGGATCAGATCAGTGTCTACGCTGGCAGTGGACTAGGACAAATGGACTATCACGGTAATGGAGGGTTACTTCAGGCTAGGCTGCTGGGTAAAAAAGTCTCTTCTAAGCAGCTGGCATTAGGCTATGCGGAAATGCCAGCCGACTTCATCAATGCTTACCTGCTTGGGAATTTAGGGACCACCGGCACCAGCGTCGCCGCCTGTGCAACCTTTCTGTACAACCTGCGCCAAGGTATAAAAGACATTCAATCTGGCGCATCGCGTGTTGTTGTCGTTGGCACTAGCGAGGCACCATTAACACCTGAGGTGTTCGAAGGTTTCGCCACTATGGGCGCACTTGCCGACGATGAGTCCCTAAGACGTCTAGACAAACTCAACAAAGACCAAAAAATTGATCTTCGGCGAGCATGCCGGCCATTTGGAGATAACGTGGGCTTTACTCTGGCCGAATCTGCCCAAGTTATTGTGTTATTCGATGACGAATTAACCCTTGAACTTGGCGCAACTGTTTATGGTGCTGCCAACGATGTTTTCATAAATGCAGATGGGTTTAAAAAATCCATCGCAAGTCCTGGCCTTGGAAATTATCTCTCAATGGCAAAGGCGGCCGCCGCTACTCAAAACATCATCGGACCAGAAGGACTTAAACATCGTAGCTATGTTCAGTCCCATGGCACAGGAACACCGCAAAACCGGCAAACCGAATCAAAAGTCCTTGATGACACTGCCAAGAGATTTGGCATATCCAACTGGCCAATTACTGCGGTCAAATCATTTTTAGGTCACTCCCTTGCATCCTCTGCAGGGGATCAGATAATGGCAACTTTAGGATTTTGGAATGAAGGTATCTTGCCAGGCATATTAACCGTTGAACAGATCGCAGACGACGTTACAGCTTCGGCCATTGATTTCAAACTTCAGCATCTTAATCTTGGTAATAAAGCGATGGATGCAACCATTATTAATTCGAAAGGCTTTGGTGGTAACAATGCCAGCGCTTCTATTCTCGCGCCCCACATCGTGACTGGGATGCTAAGCAAACGTCACGGAAGCAAAGCGATGACAGCTTATTCAAAACTGAATGAGCAAATTCAAGCCAGTGCCGAATTGGCAGAAACTCACGCCATGAATGGCGTAAATCAAATCATTTATAAATTCGACAATAATGTTTTAGCCGGCGAGAACTTAAGCGACGGCGAACAGGAATTGACCGTTGATGGCATCGACACTCCAGTGTCTCTTGCCGTGGCAAATCCCTATTCCGACATGTGTGATTAGGGCACTGAGGTTAGAGAGCAGGGGCTAAAGAGCAGCTACTTAACCTCTAAAGCATGCTCTTCAGCAATGTACTTCTTCCAAATAGCCGGGCCGGTGCGATGCACCGAGGTGCCATTCACATCCACCGCGACAGTGACTGGCATTTCATCCACTTCAAACTCGTGAATCGCTTCCATGCCAAGATCTTCAAAGGCCACAACGCGAGATTTTCTAATAGCTTTAGACACCAAATAAGCAGCACCGCCAACCGCCATCAAATACACGGCTTTGTGTTTCTTAATCGCGTCGATTCCTACTTGACCGCGCTCTGCCTTACCTATCATTCCAATTAAGCCGGTTTTTGCCAACAGGCCTTCTGTGAATTTATCCATACGGGTGGCCGTGGTTGGGCCAGCAGGTCCAATCACCTCATCTCGCACAGCATCTACAGGGCCTACGTAGTAGATAAACTTATTAGTAAAATCTACGCCTTCAGGAAGCCCTTCACCAGCTTCCAACATTCCCAGCAGTCGCTTGTGAGCGGCGTCACGCCCAGTCAACATGGTTCCTGAAAGTAGCAGAGTTTCCCCAGGCTGCCAATGAGCTATGTCATCTGCTGTTAACGTGTCTAAGTTTATTTTTCTTGCCCTTGGGCCCACATCCCAAGTGATCTGTGGCCACTCATCTAAACTGGGCGGCGTGAGCTGCGCTGCACCACTGCCGTCGAGCGTAAAATGAGCGTGTCTTGTCGCTGCACAGTTGGGAATCATCACCACCGGCAGAGAAGCCGCATGAGTTGGATAATCCATGATTTTCACATCGAGCACTGTGGTTAAGCCACCGAGGCCCTGCGCCCCAATACCTAACGAATTTGCTCTATCCATGATTTCCAGACGCAATTCTTCAACCCGATTAGAAGGCCCTCGAGCCCGCAGCTCGTGAATATCGATAGGATCCATCAGTGATTCTTTTGCCAGCACTGCCGCTTTTTCGGCCGTGCCGCCAATCCCGATCCCCAACATACCAGGCGGGCACCAACCTGCACCCATGGTAGGTAAAGTTTTCTCCACCCAATCCACAATGCTGTCGCTAGGATTAAGCATGGCCATTTTGGCTTTATTCTCCGAACCACCGCCCTTGGCTGCGACCTTTACTTCTAGCTCACTGCCCTTAACCAGCTCCATATGAATGACCGCGGGCGTGTTGTCTTTAGTGTTCTTTCTGGCACCTGCCGGGTCAGCTAAAATGGAGGCTCTGAGCACATTATCCGGCAACAGATAAGCTTGGCGCACCCCTTTGTTAACCATCTCGGAAACTGTCATATCTCCTTCCCACTGAACATCCATGCCAATCTTTAAAAATACCGTAACAATACCCGTATCCTGGCAGATGGGCCGCTTACCCTCAGCACAAAGTCGAGAGTTAATAAGTATCTGAGCCATAGCATCTTTAGCCGCTTCAGACTCTTCCCTTTCATAGGCCTCGTGAACAGCCTTGATGAAATCTAGCGGATGATAGTAAGAAATGTACTGGAGCGCGTCGGCAACGCTTTGAATTACATCTTTGGTTCGGATAAGAGTCATATTGCGATTCCTTCAGACTGGCTATAGGCCTGTCACTTGATTTATTGATTTTAGCACTTTTATACGCGCTGAATAGATCCTAGCACCCATCGGCAAAGTTATTCCTTCGCTAACAGGAAATCTTTCGCAAGGTTGATTTTTTTAGCGAGGTAGTCTGAGCCACCACGATCTGGGTGCATCTTTTGCATAAGGCTGCGATGAGCATGAGTGATTTCATCTTTGCTGGCACTCGATTGTAGCCCCAGGATTTCATAGGCCAGCTCTACTGTCATTTCAGCACTTTCCTGCAAGTTAGCCTGAGCTGAAGACTGATAGCCTCCCTCTCGCCAATCAGGGTGGTTCCGGTCCATGTAAGCCTCAAATACCTGAGCCGAATCTGAATCAGCGGTTAGCTCAGTGGCTAACTCGACAAGTTGAGCTAAAGCCAAGGCTGACAGCTGAGAACCGGCGAACTTGCCTTTTACGACCTCACCATCCATTTCGCCGCTATCGTGGTCCAGAGTCATCGCCAAGTAGTTGGTTTTTATTTTAGAAACTGAAGCAGCAGATTTTTGCGCAGAGCTACCAACACGGCTCTTAAACATCTGCCACATTGGCAACAGTCGCAGCAACATCGGCAACATGCGAAATAAATAGGTAGCAGCAACGCCAATCGGCGCCAAAATGAATTGCACTGGAAGGCGGCCAAGCACGATAAGAATACCAATAACTAACAAGGCCATGACGAAGAAGTACAAATACCGAGTTTGACGGACCGATAAATTGAACCTGTTCGATGAAGACTTTACGAAATAGTAGGCCGCTATAGGCAAACCGATAAGCAGTATCAATCTAAAAATCATAGAGAATAACTTTTGCTAAATGTTAAGACTTCATTTGCCGGGTTAACAGCTTAACCGATTCTGGGGAGTTCTTGCTAAAATTTTGCAATGCTTTTAACCCCCCTGCTGCATATATCGCGACCGCTTTTAATAAGTCTTTTAGCTGATCGGCACTGGCACTATCAAACTGAGAATAGGCGCCGCCAGATAGACGACTTAGCTCAAGAAAAGCCTGCTTAGCAGTTGGATCGCCGCGTTCCTGAAACATAAAAAGCGGCACATTAAGCATGCCTAACTCTCCGGCTAATTGCGCTAACTGATCTAAACTTTCCTCCATCGCGTCTCCAATAAAGATGACGCATTTGATTTTTCTGTTTCGATTCTCCGCCAAGGCATGCCGCAGTAGCGTTTCGATCTTAGTAGTGCCCGCCTCGCACCTCAAACCCGACATCTTATGGAGAAGTTCATCGGCATTCAGGCTCCATCCGCTTTTGTAAAATTCGGAAAAACCTCGAAAATAGCAAAGCTGCACTTGCAACCCGCCCAAGCTCTGAGCTGACCCAAACATGTCTCGCTGCAGCTGACTGGCCGTATTCCAAGTAGCCTGACGGCTTGCCGTTGCATCAAGACTGAAAATCAAGCGGGCGTCCCCTGTGGTCTTTGGCAGGGACGCCACCTTAGCCAAGAATGAATTCACATCACCCTGACTTGACGTCGGCAAATTATCTGACTTAGGCTCGGTAAGCGCTTTTTTAAATTTCGATTTAAATAGATCTTTCATCAAAAATTACTCTAATTGCAAACGTTGTAGGCGCAGAAGTAATTGACCAGTATATCGCAAATCACATCATTGAATCACAGTTGCTGCGATGCCGCCATTATCAAGCTTTTCTCGTGATTGGGCGAAAGGCTCTAAGCATAAGTCTCTTGCAGTTACCCCAGTAGAAGTTTAAATATTGGACTGTGGGAAAGCATCAATAACAGCCTTTTTAATTTAGCGGGTAACAGCCTGTTAACATTTATTTTAACAAAGGACGAATGAAAGCCATTCAGCACAGAAAAAAGATCCGCTAAACGAATGATTTCTGGAGAGAAATGGTTTTGGTTCCCAATGAGAGAGTTCGCGTGTGCTCTATACTAAGGGAGTTTCACAAATAGAATGCGTCAATAAAAAAATCCTGCATAAAATATCAACTCTCAAGCATGACAATAAATTTTAAACATATAAATCAATGAGTTAGAAGCGGCCGCTCTCGTTCAGTAAAACGTGGTAAAAGCCTCTGCTAAAAAGAGCGTTATTAACGAACTCAATTACACTGGTAAACATAACGAGTAAGCAACGAGACAACACGGGGAAAGCTTGTTTTTTCCGAAATATGATAAAGTCAATTCGGCCTGCTAGATTTAAAGTATCAGGTTATTTTGCGAGATTTTTAGAATAAAGGAACGCTACGTTCGAACATAAAAATAAAAGGCATCGACTTTAAACGAGTCAGCTTACGGCTTCTACAACCCAAAAGAAGTGAGTTAACAAAGCAAACTATATTAATAAATGGCGTGAGAAGAAAGTGCTATGTGGCAGCAATCGATCTTGGTCATGACGTAATACCTTGGAGTAACGGCAAACTGAACGAAAGCAGGAAAAGAATCTAAAAGGCTGGCGTGAAGTTCCTTAGTCTGCTTCGAATAAGAGCTGGTCTCTCACGTTAAGAAATTTATTGGCGGTCACAAAATGAAAAGGTCATCCGGCGAACACACAGACAATCATATTGAACGCACAAACTCGCAAACTTCTAAAGTCAAAACCTTTAAGGGTAGAAGTAGCAGCGCGATCTCATGGTAAGTTGGTTGTGAAAAACTACGCGAAACAGGCACGCATCCCAGTTACTAACTCTGAATTAATCAATGAAAAGACTACAGCACAAGAATTAATTGAAAGTTAGGCCTTCCATTGAATGTAAAGCCCGTCGATGGATTAGGAGCACAAGACGTAAGGATTGCAAAACTAAAGCGGCAGTTTCAAGCATCATGCGAAAGGACCTTTTAACTGAATCTTTTGCAGATGGGTCAGAAATCAGTGTGAAAAAATTATCCAAGAAGGTGATCCTTTATTTCACAATTGTACTGAGTATCTGCATCAGTGGAGAAAGTCTGTTGCACCAGCAAACCTGAACGATAATTTGAAGAAAAAGATTCCCGAACTTAATGATAGAGTCGTAAAGCATTTTAAATTAAACCAAGGAATGAGGCATGCGGAGTTTTATTTGTCTAGTGCTGGCCGGTTTTCGAATAAACAACGGCCAGTCCTACAGGTGACCATCATGTCGAGCTTATTGAGAAAGTTTACGGATTTGATGCTTGAAAACTTTTTGCAATTGCTGCGCCCGCCGGCGCTATTATAGGTTGATTCACCGAGCGCATACTTGGACGCAATTCAAACCCTCGCAGACAAGCGGCAGCCGGAGTGGGCGGCGCACTTTTAGGCGGAATCGCAGCATCAGCACTAAAGGGCGATCGCCTATCTGTATCGAATTCGCCATAACAATGGTTTGGAAGCCAACTGCCTAGCCGAAAACAGCTTCTTTCGCGAAGGCAATTGTGTGTCTGTTGAAAGACGTGGCTATGCCAATTTAAGAAGGGCATCGAATGCTCTTTGTGAATTGCCGCCTAAAGCTCCTGAAATAGTTCTCAAACATAAAACACAAACGATGCAATGCCACCATGCAAAGGGCAAGTACTAGTGGCAATTACTCAGGAGGAAATAGAGCAAGCTGAACACAAGGATCGTATCCTTTGCCAGTTTTAACTTTTTAACTTTTTAACTTTTTAACTTTTTAACTTTTTAACTTTTTAACTTTTTAACTTTTTAACTTTTTAATAATAGAAAGTATTTGATTAGCAGAATTAGAGAGATTCAAAAACCGGTGGAAAAAGACTAATCGAGAAGAACTCTTATAATGTACATTATTCTCAATCAGAATCTTTATCTAACAAAATCACTAACCTTAAGGAAAAATATTTTGCGAATTGGCATTTTATCTAGAAACCCAAAACTATATTCAACCAATAGATTGGTGGAGGAAGCTAAGGCGCACGGGCATGAAGTGCAGGTCGTCGATGTGCTGCGCTGCTATATGAATATTACTTCCAGTAAACCGACGGTATATTACAAGGTAAAAGGCGAAAGAAAAGAACTCGTCTTTGATGCTGTAATACCCCGCATAGGCGCATCCGTCACTGCATATGGCACATCTGTGTTACGACAATTTGAGGTTGCCAATGTGTATTCCATTAACGAGTCTGTCGCTATCACCCGCTCGCGTGACAAGCTTCGAGCGCACCAACTGCT
>Ga0075109_1000884_pt1 | contig 19637 bp, 20 predicted proteins | sample AntAceMetag02UKD_FD_69798 | JGI IMG/M metagenome (GOLD analysis project Ga0075109, IMG submission 69798) | Saline lake microbial communities from Ace Lake, Antarctica - Antarctic Ace Lake Metagenome 02UKD | ecosystem: Environmental > Aquatic > Non-marine Saline and Alkaline > Saline | place...
CTTCGCTACCGCTGCGCAGGGGAAGTGATTTTTGGGGACTGAGAGGCAGGATGTTTTTTTATTAAACGGAGAGCGCAAGCGCGGAGGGGCAACGAGCCGTGAGGCAGGAGGATGTCGGGCGTAAAGCCCGACCCACGGGGGCGAAGTTAGTGCTGCGGGTGGTAGATTTTGGGTTTTAAGGTGGTGATGAGAGTGGCGCGAAAGGCGGAGAGGTCTTTGACGGCGCGGAGGGCGATGAGTTGGTTGGCGAGGTTGCCGATGGCGGAGCCTTCGAGTTGGTAGGCGAGGACGGGCAGGCCGGCCGCGTTGGCGGTGGCCTGACAGAGTAGGGCGTTTTTAGCACCGCCGCCGACCATGAGGATACGTTTGAATTCGCGATCAGCGAGGCGGGTAAAGCGAGATACCACATCGGCATGACCTTGCCCGAGCGAGTCGCAGATGAGACGGACGTAACGCGTGAGATCACGCGGGGGGCGGGCACCGTGGCGTTTGAGCTGCGCGTCGATGGCTGCCTTCATGGAAGACGGGTTGGCGAAGGCGGGATCCGTGACGTCGAGCAGGCGTTTAGGCGCGGGGAGACTCGCGGCGGTCTTGATGAGCGTTTTCCAACCGGTAGCACTGGTGGGCCGGGAGGAGAAAGAGCCCAGGATACCTTCGAGTAACCACAATCCAATGACGTTGACCAGCGGACGGTAACCACCACGTCCGGTACGATCATTGGCGACGTTGGCGGCTTGAGCTTCAGCACCGAGGAGGGGGTGGTCGCTTTCGAATCCAACGAGGGACCAAGTGCCCGAGCTAAGAAAAATATCGGTGCCGTCGGGACTGGCGGGCATGGCGTCGTAGGCGCAGGTCGTGTCGTGGCCGGGGACGGCGATGGTGGTGGTTTTCTCGAGTCCGGGTTGTTGGCGAACGCGGCCGAGTTTGGTGCCAGACTTAATAGGTTTGCTCAACCACTGCGGCGGGATGCGGAAATACTTTAGGGTAGCCTGCGACCATTCATCGCGGTGCACATCGAGGAGTTGGGACGTGCTCGCGATCGAGACGCCGTTGGCCATGCGGCCGGACAGGAGATAGTTGAAATAGTCGGGGAGGAAGAGACAGTGCGCCGCGAGATCGGTGATCGCCGGGCAGCTTTCGATGGTCTCAGCGAGTTGAAGAGACGAGTTTAAGAATATCGCCGGAATCCCCGTGGCAGCATAGATACGAGCGTAAGCGGCACGGGTGTTGCGGAGGCGAGTGAGGCCGCGCTGCGTGCGATCGTCGCGGTAGGCGTGGGTCGGGAATACGACTCGGCCGGCGTCATTGAGTAGCACATAGTCAACGCCCCACGTGTCGACTCCCACAGAGGCAAGCGTTTGACCTTTGGGGAGGAGCTTCGCTGCCGCGGCGAGGCCGGTTTGCACTTCGGTCCAGAGACCAGCGATGTCCCAGTAGTCGTGACCACTGAGCGAACGAAGTCCGTTGGGAAAGCGGTGGACTTCTTGCGTGGTGAGTTGGTCGTTTTCCCACGTGCCGACGATGACACGGCCAGAAGTTGCGCCTAGATCGACGGCGGCGCAGTGGAGGGGAGAAGATAGGGAGGGGGGCATGAGGGGAATTTTGGAATTTGGATTGGCCGGAACCGAGGGGCAGGGCTTTTTGGTTTAACCACGAATGGACACGAATCACTTCGCTACCGCGACGGGTGAGGGAGGGCCGGTGGGGCAGGGTGGTTATTTACAGAAGGGAACGAAGAGAACAAAGGGCCCACGTGCGGGCGGGGGTTTTTTAGTCGGAATATTGAAAGTGGTCGGGGAGGAGACGAGGAAAGGGGCGGGACGAGTGGAAAGGATTATAGACGATCGGGGGCTTGAAATGAATGTGAAGACTGATCAAATACATATAGAAAATGATCGTTAATTCTGAAAATTTCGCGCGCTACCTGCCGCCGTCGCCGATGACGCGGGCGTGGGGGATTGCGGTGACGGGTGCTGGAGTGCAGTCGGTGGGGGCGGGGGAAGTGTATCCACCGGCGGGTCATCCGGCGGATCATGGGTTCACGTGGGCGGAGGGGCGTGTTCTCGGGGCGATGCAGTTAGTCTTTATTCGGGGTGGCCGCGGGCGGTTTGAGTCGCGGGAGACGGCGTTGCGGGCGGTGGGAACGGGGGATGTCCTGGTGTTATCGCCGCAGAGTTGGCACCGCTATTGTCCGGATGCGGAAACCGGCTGGGAAGAGCTGTGGATTGAGGTTGAGGGCCCCGTGGTTGATCGCTTGCGCGAGGAGGGCGTGTTGAATCAGGGGGCACGGGTGGTGCGGAGTGGGCGACCGGTGGAGTTGGAGCAGGTTTTGCGGGCGGTTCACCAGAAGTTGTCGGGAGTGGGGGGGGCGTCACATGATGCAGAGCGTGGGGCACTGGGGTTGCAGGCTCTGGCGGTGGCTTTGGATGCTGGGACTGAGGGGGAACGGGGGGACAAGAGGGCGGTTTGGGTGCAACAAGTGGAGCACCGTTTGGCGGCGGATTTGCAGCATGCCCCGAGAGGCGAGGAGTTGGCCCGTGATCTAGGGGTGTCCTATTCGCACTTTCGTCGGGAGTTTCGGCGGGTCACAGGGATGGCACCACATCGGTATCTGGCACGATTGCGGCTCGATCGCGCACGGCGGTTGATCGGGTCGAGTGCGGTGAGGTTGGATGAGTTGGCCGACCGACTGGGGTATAGCTCGGCGTTTCATTTATCGGCCGCGTTTAAACAGGAGTTTGGCATTTCGCCCCAGACGTGGCGCGCTCTGGCGGCGGGCGGAGATCGTTAGAGGGTAGACAGCGAGGATAAATTTGATCTGGGTGGGCGATCATGAACTTATTGAGAATTAGTCGGACTAGCGTCGACCTGCGATGAGTGCGGGGAGGGGCCGATCGTTCGGGTCGCTTAAAATAATGCCGCCATCGGTAGGCCGGTTGATCAAATTGGAGGCGGTGGATAAGCGCGGGTTGATCAAGAATCAACCAGTGCGCCATCCGGGCCTTCTTTATCGAGGACCATGAGTTGATGAAACCGGAGCGAATTTTGATCTTGTCGACGGCGATCGGCTACGGGGGGGCCGAGCGGAGCCTCGAAATCCTCGGGCCGGAGTTGGCCCGGCGTTCACGCGTGTTGGTGATGACTGGTAATGTTCGGCATCGGCGCAACCTTCGCCTCGCTGCGGCCCGGACCGGGAGCCGGCTGGTGGTGTGGCCCTTGCCGCTCCGCGAGGACAGACTCAGTACTGCGCTCGCGGCGATGGTCTATGTGGCGGCCCGATTGCTGTGGCGTCCGCAGGTGGTGATCGCTAACACCGAACGCGCGTCGATAGTGCTCGCGTGGGCGGCCCGTCGTTTGCCGTGGGCGGGGAGTAAAGTCTGGTTGTATGTGCGCGATTTTCAAGCGCGCGATTTACCCAGAATTTTGGGGGATCTGCCGTTAGCCCGGGTGCTGGTGCCGGGGCCGGCGGTGCTGGATCGCCCCCGTTATCTTGCATCGTTGGTCGAACCTAAGACCGGCCGATCGGTGCGCGTGGTTCCTGACATGGTCAGTGTAATCTATGACGAAGAACCATCCTCCACCGGCGGGGTATTACATCTTGCCACGGTGAATTTATGGAAGGGCCATGAGTATCTCATTCGCGCGGTCGCACGGCTGCATCATTCCGGTCGGCACCCCCGGGTCCGCTCCCGCGGATTTGACGACAGTGCGCGTTTACGTCGTGAATTGGAGCAGCAGATTGCCGCAGCAGGTATCGGTGGATCCGATGGATTCGAACTTCTCCCTCAGGTGGAGGACCCTGCTGCTGAGTTGCGCGGATGCCGATGTGTGGTGGTGACAAGTGTCAGCAGCCAGGGGGGACCGGAGACGTTTGGTCGTAGTGTCATAGAGGCCTGGTCCCACGGCCGCCCCGTGGTCGCGTTTGCGGCGGGAGGCCCGCTACATCTCATCTCTCATGAGGTCGATGGTCTGCTGGTGCCCGAGGGCGACGAAACTGCTTTGGCCGAGGCTCTTTGGCGCGTGCAGACCGAGCCCGGTTTGGCGCAGCGGCTGGGGGCAGCGGGCCGCGAAAAAGTGCGTCAGAACTACCTCGTGGGCCCCGTAGCTGACGGCATGATGAAGGTGCTGGCGGAGTTTGGAGACTGAATGCCCCCCCAGGAGACTGCCAACTGCGGTGGGCAGAGATTGCTAAAGCTTCAGGCAGGCGGCGGGGATCCAGCCGGTGGTGAGATTTGGTCGCTAGGCCTAAATCCACGGACCGAGGGTGATGATCGGGTAGACTTTTTCTGCGGAGGAAACTTCGCGCTCGCTGGCGTCGTAGTCACGTTGGGCGGTGGCGAGGTTGGAGAGAGGGCCGAGGGCGAACCAAGCTCGGGTGAAGTAGCCTTCGACGTTGCAAGGGTCGAGGCCGCGCAACCAGCCGGGGGGGGGGGGCTGATATCGTGATCGAAGAATTGGATGGTTTCTTCGGCTGCGACGGAAGGGAATGCAATGAGGTCGGTGGCGTACCACGGGCAAGAGAAACCGGCGGGTTGAGCCGCGGGAGGCCCTACGTTGAGACGCTTGCGCAGGTTGAAGCGCGTGAACGTTTCGCCGTAGCGTTCGACTTGCGCCATTGATTCGACGTGGCAGCCAAACTTGGTGAATGCGGGACGGCTGAGATAGCTGGCTTCAGTGCGTCGTTCAGGGGCTCCCGATTCGCCGGCGATCTTTTCCAGATGTCGGTGGAGCTCCGTCGAGAGGCCTTGGCGGGCGTATTTGCTGCGGGTGTCGAGTGGTGAAATGAGATCATGTCGTCTCATTGTCACAGATTTGAATTTAGGCGCTTAATTGCCCTTTCTAACGCTGCTGCACTGGGTCGCTAATGGTTGGGTCGCTAATTTGCGCCGCGTCAGGATGCCGCGATGTTTCCGCCTGATGTCTATTGAGGAAATTGATTGGAAAGTCTCGAATGCGATGCAGCGGATGTATCCGGTGGCTCTGCGGATTTCGTTTGGGGTGATTTTTATTTGGTTTGGTCTCTTAAAGCCCCTCGGGCTCTCATCGGCCGAACCGCTGGTTTTAAGCACGGTCGCTTGGATGCCGTTATTCGAAGCGAGAACGTGGCTTTCGATCATCGGGATATGGGAAGTGTTGATTGGCTTATGTTTCTTCTTCCGTGCGACGACTCGAATCGCGATTTTATTACTGTTCCTGCAAATGGGCGGCACCTTTTTACCACTTTTCATTCTGCCAGAAGTTACTTTTCAGGCAGGTGGAGTGCCATTTCTACCCACGATGGAGGGCCAGTATATCATCAAGAATTTAATGATCCTCTCGGCCGCACTGGTGCTGGGTTCGCGGGTGCGGGAGCCAGCACCTCCTATCCTCCCGGCAGTCGTTCGAGATAAGCGATCATTGACGGCGATGCCATGATCTGCGGTGCGGTCGATTAGTAGGCGATCCGTAGTCTTGACGACGGCTGAAGACGCCGGATTTTGACTTTTGATCAAAGAACTGAGGCCGGGGGAGAGAGGCGCTTTGAGCCTTCGGAGTGGAGCAGTTTGTCAATAGTCCAAGCCTGAAGTCTTGTGACTGCTCATTTAGCCAGAACTTGGCGTTGGTGATTTATGCTTTGATGCGGTGCTTCGGTTTCACTGGGGATGCAGCACCGTGCTGAAGCTGCGGTGATTATCCTGCTGGTAACTGTCCCCGCAAAGCACCATTTACGTCGCATCACAGGCATCGGTTTTGATGTTCTTACGTGTTCGTCCCCATTGATTGGACGGATCACGTGATGGGTGGTGCCCCTCTTCGTGAGAGAGCCGGTATAAGCGGTCTCCGAACAGTCCAGCTTCTTCGCAACTCTGGTGCAGTTCGCGCCGATCCTTTAGCAGATTCATCCAGCCGAGGAACACTTCCGGCGGGGGGGAGTTTCCCTCGCGGTGGTGCACGGCCGTCGGTCTTAATCGCCATCACGTATTTTTCGATGGGCACATCGACGCCCGGCTTGATTACTTTATCCACTGGACTTGAGTCCTCACCGGTCGACGAGGGAGGGGGGGGGCATTTAATTTATGGTCATAATCTGGTCAGTTTTTGCGACCTCATCGCTCCTGACAAAGCTCCTATGTGATCTCTTTTCCGCACTGAAACTTGGGGGGCGCGCGCGGCGAAGGAATTTCGAGAAGCTGGGTGGGCGCAGCGAGTAGGTCAGGCTCTCGGGTCGCTGGAATTGCCTAGTATCGATTTATTTACTCGGAGAAAGGCGGCGGATTGGAAAGTGGCGATCGCAGCCAAAGGCCCACAAACTCTCGGCTTAAATTATCGCAAGCAGTAAGGATCGACCCCTCTTTACGTTCCCCCCGCGAAGGTGATGGGCTTGCTGATCGACTGAGAGGTCAGTGCGTCATCCGCAAAACGATTTTCCGGGCGAAAAATCTTTTTTTAAAATTCCATTAGTAAGGTTTTCTTCGTCAGAACGTCTCATCTGTTGAGGGGGTTCCTCGCGTATGATTGGAAATGAAAGAAATATCGGAATTTGGTACGGGTCCTCATCGGTTTCTCCTCTTGGGGAAGGTGTTGTCCGTTGTGATTTTGCTTTGTTGTGGATTATTTGGGGGCGAGGAAAAGCCGGACCGCCGCTACTTCAATGTTCCCGCGGGCGAGGCGATCAATACGCTCAAATTGGCTGTCAAGCAGGCCCAAGTGGAGATTATCATGTCGGCTGAGGTGGTGAAGAATGTTCGAACGCGAAAGATCAAAGGGACGTTTACTCCTATCGAGGCCTTTAATCAGATGCTGCGGGACACGCAGTTGTCTGTGGTCCAGCACGAAGATTCCGGAGTATTCACGATCAAGAAAACCGTGGAGAAGCGTAGCAGCTTTCCAACTCAGGGTAACACGCGAAAAGCTTTTAGGGTTCCGATCGATTAATTAACTTTGATATTTCGTCTATGTCAGAAAAATCTACCCCCGTTGTGCACCGCGAATACTCAGAGCAAGCCCATTGGTATGTGGCACATATCGAACCCCACGAGCCGCTCATCCGTCATTGGCTAAAGAGCCGCTACGGCACGCGGTGCGATGTAGACGATGTAATCCAGGATACACTGTTGAAGATATTCAAAGCTCGAGAGAAGGCTGAATTGAAGTCGCCCAAAGCATTTTTCTTCGCAGTGGCTCGAAATGTAGCAGTGGACAGCATGCGCAAATCGAAAGTGGCGGTGACGGACTCGTTGATGGACGAAGAGATTTTGGAGATCATGGACGAGGGCGAAGGGGTTGACGAGATCGCCGCCCGAAATCACGAGCTGGAAATTCTTACCCACGCGATCCAGACACTCCCCGAGCGCTGTCGACGAGTTTTTACGTTGAGCAAAGTATACGGAATGACCTACAACGATATCGCCAATGAGATGGGGATTTCATTTAACACAGTGTCTGCCCAGATCGCTATCGGGCTTTCGAAATGTACAACCTACATGCGGCGCCATGGCAGGGATTAAAGAGATAGAGATGATGAAGACGTATTTGAGAAAAAAAGGTAGTGATACTGGCGAAAAAGTAGGGCTGATTGTCCCTAGTCAGCCGCACAAGCCTCGATTCTCGGCTGCTGAGGGACAAGTGGCCCTACCTATTTACCTAGAAAGGTTTCAAGATGAACGATAATGAAATAGAATTTCCCGAAGAGAGCCGCATCGATCGCGAGGCGGCGGAATGGGTCACTAAGCGGGTCAGGGGTTTTACGCCAAAAGAGCAGGACGCGTTCTTCGACTGGTTTGCATCCGATCCACGTAATAGTGAATTTTATGGTGAGCACATGAAGACCTGGAAACGTCTCGACCAGCTTGCACAGTGGAAACCCGAGCATAGCGAACGACCGAATCAGGACCTCTTGAGGTATCATATATCGCGCGGACAATGGGTATGGATAAGGGGGATGGCAGCAGCTTTTGTATTGCTGGGTAGTCTCTGGTTTATTTCAAACCTGAATCCGTCCAGTAAACTCGGATATGCTTCTGGGAATCTAGTCGCCAACGGATACGAGAGTCATGTCTTGCCCGATGGATCAATCGTCGAGATGAATCGTGGAGCGGCTTTGAAGATTGACTATACGCCAAAATTACGTCGGGTGGAACTCGTGTCGAGCGAGGCTCACTTTGATGTGGCGAAGAACCCGGATCGGCCCTTTGTGGTGCATGCCCGAGGCGTTGATTTTCGAGCAGTGGGGACAGCCTTTAATGTGAAGTTGACTGATAATTCGGTCGAGTTGCTGGTGACGGAAGGGCGGGTGCAAATGACCGCTCCAGATCCGCTCGCAGATGGACATTTTCCGGTATTGCAAAGGTACACGAGGGATGTCGTAGCAGGCCAAGTGTCAATCGCATCACTGGTGGTGGATACGCCAAAAGCAGGAGTGATGGAGGTTTCAGCGGTAGAGGTAGGCGAGAGGCTAGCATGGAAGCCTCTTTTGCTTGAGTTTGATAAAGTTCCTCTATCAGAAGTCGTCGAAGAATTTAATCGCCGCAATACGATCCAGCTTGAAATTGGGGATTCCGATTTGGCGGCGGAACTCATCGTCGCATCGTTCCAAACTGCAAATATAGATCATTTTGTGGAATTGCTGGAATTCGCGTTCGATATGAAATCCGAACGGGTCGGCAATGATAGAGTGGTGCTTCGTAGGCGGTAATTATGTTCCTTTCGATAATCTTATGGTACATAACGAAAAGGTAAATGATGAAACGACTTGAATTCTTTTCAGTTTCATGGCGGAGACCAATCTGCGAACAGCCACGGATTATGGCAATATGTTACCAGGGAGCGGGAAAATCGCCCTCCAGCGATTGCTCTCGCTGAAGTGCGGTCGCCGCCGGTTAGAAAAGTAATTCTGAAGAAATACAATTTTCCTTTAATAACCTTCATCCGATCAAACCGTCTCAGAGCGCGAAGGAAGCGTTTTAATGACAAATCAATTACGAAACCATGTTATTTTTGACTCATCGTCGAAGCTTCATGGGATTCGTGTGCCTTTGTTTATCGAGCGTCTCCTTCGACTGTCATCAAGTTTCCGCTTCAGAGGAAACAGAGATGAGGCGATTCGATGTGCTCGAGGGGAAGGCTTCCAAAACCCTCAAGCAAGCGGCAAGGCAAGCCGAGGTGGAATTCCTCTTTTCGGCTTCCGTTGTTCGTGGTGTAAGAACTCATCCCGTAGCGGGAGAGTTCACTCCGTTCGGAGCGTTCAATCTAATGTTGGCAGGTACCTCGCTCGCCGTTTTTCAGCATGAGAAATCCGGCGTGTACACAATACGAAAAGTCGCAATCACAGAAGATGCAGACGGCGATTCAAACCCTGTAAGTACTCCACCCATGAACGAAAAGAAATCAATATTCAGCGGCCTGTTGAAAGGACTGCTTGGGCTCGCGATCGCGAGCTCCTCGAGCGTTTCCGCCCAAGACGAAAATGAAGAAATCTATGAACTGAGTCCCTTTTCGGTGGATGCCGCTGAGGATACGGGCTACACGGCCACGTCCACCTTGTCAGGAACGCGGATTCGAACGGACCTAAAAGATTTGGGCGCGGCTATTTCGGTCGTGACCTCCGAATTGATGGAAGACCTGGGAGCTACCGACGCCGGGTCTTTGCTGTCCTACACTGCCAATATGGAAGTTGGCGGCAATCAAGGTAACTTTTCCGGCGCTGGTGTTTCTGCGACTAGCAGGATGGATTTATCGGAATCGCGTGCGAATCCTCAAAATAATCAAAGAGTTCGCGGCCTTTTTCGTGCCGATCTCACGCGTGGCCTCTTTTTGACGGACATTCCCTTCGATAGCTACAACACGAGCCGGGTAACGATCAGTCGCGGGCCCAATTCTCTGTTGTTCGGGATTGGAAGCCCGGGCGGCGTCGTTGACAATAGTTTAAAGGAGGCGATCTTCAACGAGAGATTTGGAGAGGCAAAATTCAGGTTCGATAACTACGGGAGTTTTCGTTCGGAGCTTGATCTTAATCGAAGTCTAGTGGACGGCAGGGTCGCGCTGAGGATAGCTGCAGTAAGTGATGATATTAAATACAAACAAAAACCCGCTTGGAACAAAGACGAACGCCTATTTGCGAATTTGAATGCGATTCTCTTGGAGAATCGGAACAGCGATTTCCTGGATGCGACGCGGTTGAAGATGAATGGTGAATTCGGAAGTTCCAGGGGATCTCCCGTTGAAGTGATCCCGCCTTCGGTAGCCTACACGGGGTGGTTTGAGCCCACGCCGGCCGGCCTTCAGCAATTCACCGGTGAAACGGTTCCCTCTAGAATTGTGTCACCGACCGAGGGCGGATCCTGGGTGTTTCAGGAAACCTACAATCCATTCAGCAGGAATTCCGAGGGCCAGTTGAATACGAATGTGCACCCGGCCATATTCCAAGGTCCCGGGATTACATTCACAAATGCCAATTCGGCGATTCCGGATGTGGGCACGGGCGACGGGTTGCAGATTAACTATGGCGCGATTCCATGGAGCAGTTCAGATACGCTTGACAGTAGTGGTTTGGCGGGGACGCCTGGCGTTATAGCCGCCTACGGCGCGGGTGCACCGGGGAGCACGGCGCTTAAAAGAGTGACGGAATACCATGCCAATAGTCCCTTTGGTGAACCGTTTGCGGTCGGGTTTACGGTTCCTAGCTTGCAGAACAGGAACGTATTCGACTATCGTAACTTGGTCTACTCCGGTGGTATCGATCGAATTGACCGAGAGTTCGACGCCAAGAGCATCGCTCTCGAGCAAACATTTTTGAATAACAAATTTGGCTTCGATATTGCCTATGATAGGCAACATTACGAATCGACCGAAGATTTCTATTTTTCTGGAGGGCGAGGAGGTAGTACCGGAGGGCCTTATGATATCTATATCACCATATCCGAATATCTAACTAATGGTCAGCCTAATCCCAATTTTGGGAGAGCTTATACTCGAGTGAGCGCGCCTGAAGTCTTTTTCGAAGAGAGCGATCGCGAGACCTTTCGGGTGACTACATTCGGGGAATTTGACTTTTCCGAACGGGACGATTGGTCGAAGTACTTCGGTAAGCACCGGATTACCGGTCTTTTCAGTGATTATGAATTGAATACACACGGAACGGCTTCGCTTGATGCGGTTAATAGCACCGAATTCGATCCTCGTTCGGCGGGTAGAAACCGAAGGTTGAACCAATCAGGCAGGTGGGTGAATACGATGGTCTACACGAGCGATTCCTTAATAGGACTCTCATCAATGGATGATGTAAGACTTGAGCAGATGAACATAAGCCGCCCGCAACCCGGGGATACTTATGATGGAATTTTCGTCGAGTTGCTGAACGTCGGCAAATATTCCGCCGCAAATCCAGCGCCCCGAGTAGTGGACAGGGGTGAATACTTCATCGAACGAATTCTTAATGATGAAACGATCGGAAAGTCCGAGATCGAATCTCAGGCGGTGTCGTGGCAGAGTTATTTCCTAGATGATCAGATCATTGGATTGGTCGGCTATCGCAAAGATGATACCAAAAGTTTTGGCCGGGCGAACGAGTCTGAAGTGGGATTTGATGATACGGACGTAGACGGGCGCTGGAATCCTGAGTTTACCCGACTTTCCGCAATTCCCGGACTTAGCCAAACAGCAGACAGTTTCACTTGGAGCGTGGTAGGGCGCTATCCGGAGGAGTTAGTCGGAGAACTTCCTTGGGGTATGGACCTCCAAGTTCACTATGCAGAATCTGAGAACTTCAATCCGATTGGTTTAAGAAGTAACGCTTTTGGAAAAGCGATCGGTCAGCCGACCGGTGCCACGAAGGAGTACGGGTTCACCACTTCTTTTGCGGACAACCGTGTATCCATTAAATTTAACTGGTTCGAAACCAGCCTGCAGAACCTGAGCGCTGGGGGAGCTTTCGAAATCGCCAACGACAGTTTGGCTTCAATCTCGCTGTATCGCCAAGCCGAGCTGGAGGGTAAGCCTTGGACTGAAAACCTGATTTTCGTCAATGGGGAACCGCAAAACTTCCCGATACAGGACTATGCGACTTACTACCAGCTTGCTCAGAGCGACATTCCAGCTAGCTTGTTAGCGATCTACAACCCGCGCCAAGAAGATACGGATGGAGATAACGTTTGGGATACGCTCGATTGGGACACGATTCCTAACCTGAGTACCACCCGCGATCTTTTGGCTCAAGGTTTCGAAGTGGAGATGGTTGCTAGTATTACTCCTAGTTGGAGAGTGATGGCGAATCTAAGCCAGCAAGAGTCGATTAATGCTAATACCGCCGCCGCTATGCTCGAAGCTGCCAGGGAGTTTCTGCAAAACAGCCGATCGTCCCGCACGTTCGAAGTCGTTCAGCAGCGCCTCGTTGCTGACCGCACCGTGGGGGATACTTGGTTTAGAGACCGGTTTGTGCCGCTGGTTGCGCAGACTAGTCTCGATGGAACGAAATCTCAGGAACAAAGGGAATGGCGTTTTGCAGGGATAACTAACTACGAGTTTCATGAAGGTCGCTTGAAGGGGGTTGAAATCGGCGGAGCAGTCCGCTGGGGAGATGAGGCGGCGACCGGCTATGTGACGACTTTCGATCCCAACGCGGAGGTTGCCATCCCCATTGCGGATACGAGTCGCCCTCATTTGGATGATGGCCTTTTTAGTGGTGATTTATGGGCTGCATATAGTCGTAAAATTCGGAACGACACGATGGATTGGAGAATTCAGCTCAATATTCGCAACGCATTTGGCGACGATAGCGATATTCCCGTGAGAACGAATCCGGATGGACAGGTGGCCGTCATACGTATTCCGAATCCCCGAACGATATCGATAACCAACTCAATTAGGTTTTAGATTAGCCCGGTCTAAGTTCATCAAGACTAGCCAAGCGGAATCGAAACCGCTTGGCTGGATACTATTATGAGACAGATAAGTAAAATTGGGTATGGTATTCTCAATCCAGTTGAGCGCCTCTTTTTCGCTGCTGTTTTGCTTCTCGTGTTTCCCGGCGCAACTCTCGCCGTTGACTATCCAGAAAGGCCTTTGACTTTTGTTGTGGCATTTGGGGTGGGAGGTAGCGCGGATCGTATGACCCGAGTTCTATCGAAGATCGTATCTGAAGAGTTAGGGCAACCTGTTCAAGTGATTAATAAAAAAGGCGCAGGCACGCTTCTGGGGGCAAACTATGTGCTCGGAGAGCCGGATGACGGGTATACTGTGTTGGCCAATACCTTTTCCCCCTACCTTATAAACACAATTCTGGAGGGTAATGCGGAGTATGCGATAGACGATTTCGCTTACATCAATTTTCAGTGGTTCGATGAGGATTTGATTGCCCTTAACAAAGACTCGCGGTTTCGCGATCTTCCGGAATTGCTGGAAGAGATTCGAGCAAAACCGAAAACGGTCAGGGCTTCGGTGTTACGTGGCTCGGCGGGACACTTGATGGCGAAGCTGTTGCTGGAGACGCTTGGCATCCCTCAGAGCAACCTTAATTTGGTCACTTATAATAGCGGCGGTCAGGCTCGGGCGGCGGTTGCGGGAGGCGTGGTCGATTTTATCGTGATCAGCGCGAAGGGGTCGGAATCAATTCGGGAGTTCATTCGGCCCTTGGCGATTGTAAGCGATCAGGCGAGCGAGTCTTGGCAGGCACCGCCGATCAACAAAGCCTTGATGCCGTTGGGAATCCAGGTGCCGTTGCTGCCGGGCTCGGCGCGTGGGTTTGCGACCTCGTCTGCGTTCAAGCAGCAGTATCCAGAGCGCTTTGAAACGCTCGTCTCCGCTTTTCAACGCGCTTTGGAAAATCCGGAACTGCAGCGAAAATTGGACGAGTCTGATATTGGAAGACGTTGGATTGGTCCGGATCAGTCCCGCCAAATAATGGAGGACAGTTTTTCGATTTTCAAGGACTACTCTCATTTGCTGAAGCCGTAGGAAATACTAACGCTCCCCTATGAACCCTAAAGTAAAACCACTGACAAAACACCAAATTGTGGATCTTACGGTCCTTGTCGCGCTGGCGAGTTTAGTGGTCTGGTATTTTGTGAATGCGCGAAGCGCTTCGACCCACATTCTGAACCTGATCCTGATACTACCGTTTACCGTTCTAACGCTGTTTCTCTGTCTCATCCAGTTTATCTGCCAATTCATTCGCCCGTCGGTTGAGGCTCCCGCGGTGGAATCCGTGAAAAGTGTGCTGCCGGTCATCTCATTGTTTGCCGTCTACGCGCTGACGCTTCCGTGGTTAGGGTTCGACGTGGGTACATGTCTCTTTGTCGGGGCGTTCTTGTGGTTTCATGGGGAGCGTCGTTGGCCATGGATAGTGGGCTATTCCCTGTCGTTTGCCTCGGTTGTTTCTTTGTTCTTTATCGCTATGTTGCCGTACCCGATGCCGATGTTGGTGTTTCCGTCATGATAGATTGGTCCGCGGTTCAGGAGGGGCTCTCGCTGCTGTTTTCCAGCCCTTCTTATTGGCTCATTATCATTCCTGGGATTCTGATCGGGTTGTTGTTTGGAGCCGTGCCGGGGTTACAGATATCCATGGCTATGGCGATTTTTCTGCCGGTAACGCTGTATATGAATTTCATGCAGGCCATGCTGTTTCTGACCTCCATTTTTACGGGAGGCAGCTTTGGCGGGAGTATTCCGGCGATTCTGATGAATATTCCCGGAACATCCTCGTCAATCGCGACGTCGTTTGACGGCTATCCGATGTCTCGAAAAGGACAGCACAATACGGCCTTGGGACTAGCCTTAGGGTCATCCTGTATCGGAGTCCTCATCGGATATGGGATCCTGTTTTTGTTGATTGGTCCGATTTCGAAGTTGGTGCTGAAAATGGGGCCGTCTGAGATGGCTGCCATTATACTTTGGGGAATCACTCTGATTGGAACCTTGAGTAGCGGTAGCATGGTGAAAGGCGTTATTTCGGGGTTGATTGGATTGTTGCTCGGGACAATCGGCTATAGCGAAGCTGGCGTCACTCGAGGCACTCTAGGGAGCCCGTACCTGCTCGATGGAATTCCAGCGATTCCGGCTATGATCGGAATGTTCGCCGCATCGGAATTATTCAGACTTGTGAATACTAAATATTTAGTGGAGGACGCGGCGCTGCGGAAGGTAAGCATTAAAGCGATTCTGGCGGGATTTCAAAAGACGATCAGATACCCTTGGGGAATTATTCGTGGGAGCTTGATCGGGGTATTTATCGGATCCGTACCCGGAGTCGGCTCGTCGATCGCGAACTTGATTTCCTACATGGTCGCCAAAAAACAGGACGCCGATCCGGAATCATTTGGGCAAGGCAACCCCGCCGGGGTGGTGGCTTCCGAGTCAGCCAATAGCACCTCGGAAGCGGGGTCGATGGCGACCTTACTCGCTTTGGGGATTCCCGGGGGCGGCGCAACCGCGGTAATGCTGGCTGCGTTTGCGATGCACAATATCACAGGGGGTCCCCAGTTCATCCGAGAGGAAACTGATATTGTCTACGCGATCATTTTTGCGAACTTTGGGCAGGCGGTGTTGTTGATCGGTCTCGGACTTCTTTTCCTCCCTCTATTAGCCAACGTCGTTAAGGTGCCGATGAATTATCTGGTCCCATCGGTGTTGTCGCTATCCGTATTCGGTTCCTTTGGATTGACCGGCAATATGTCGGGACCAATCACCGTCATGGTGTTTGCCTTGGTCGGCTGGGTATTCAAACGCTTCGACTACTCCGTGTCCGCGGCCGTCGTTGGCATCCTCCTGGGTGGAATGGCGGAAGATTCGCTGATATACACTTATCAGATAAGCGGCGGGCAATGGTCGTATTTGTTCGAGCGGCCCGCGACAATCGCGATACTTCTTTTACTTATCGTTTCGTTATGCGGAAGTTCTTTACTCGCGGTGGTGACCCGGGCTCACAATCTGCGGCCAACGCGAGAAAGCTTCTCGGGCAGTCAGAAGGGGTCAAACGCCCGAACTAAATAGAGACAATGAGGGGTCCACCCCAATCCCGACGCGAGTAATCAAGCGCCAGCGGCACACGCCGCGCCAGACATCAAAAGGGTACATCGCTTGGATCTTGAAAAAAATGGCGGCGGCTGGATCCGAAAAAACTGTCAAAAATTTACCCAGGCGGTGCAGGCGGCGGGAATCCAGCCAGTGGTGAGGTTTGGTCGACACACTTGAATCCAAGGGCCAATGCTGGTGATCGGGTAGACTTTTTCTGCGGAGGAAACTTCGAGTTCGGTGGCGTCGTAGTCACGTTGGGTGGTGGCGAGGTTGGAGAGAGTGCCGAGGGCGAACCAAGCTTGGGTGAAGTCGCCTTCGACGTCGCGAGGATCAATGCCACGAAACCAGCTGGGGTGCTTGATGTCGTGATCGAGGAATTTAACCGTCTCTTCTGCGGCGACGGAAGGGAAGGTAATGAGGTCGGTGGTGTAACCGCGGGCGAGGGAAACAGCGGGTTGGGTGCGCAGGAGGACCGACGGTGAGACGCTTGCGCAGGTTGAAGCGCGTGAACGTTTCGCGGTAGCGCTCAACGCGTTCGATTTATTCGACGTGATAGCCGAATTTCGTGAATGCGGGGCGACTGAGGTCGCTGGCTTCAGTGCGGAGTTCAGGGGCGCCCGATTCGACCGCGGTTTTTTCCAGGTGTTGGTGGAGCTGCGTGGCGAGTCCTTGGCGGGCTTAGTTGCCGCGGGTGTAGAGAAAGTCGAGGTGATCGGGCGGGATGAAGACGGCAAAGGCAGCAATTTCTCCGGCGCAATCCGCTACCCAACAGGAGCCGGCCGAGACACGGGAGTGGAACGCGTCGGGGTCTGAGGTCGGCCATGACGCCCAGGCTCAGACATCCTGACCCGCGGAGTAGGCGAGGGGGCCGATGGTGGTGACGGCGTCGACGTAAATGTCGCCAAGCTGAGGAAGGTCGGCGTCGGTCGCGGGGCGAAAGAGGGGCGTATTCATGGGCTGGTGAGGCAGGGGTTTTTTAACGCAAAGACGCAAAGGGCTGACGCACCGCGGATGGCCCAGCGGTCTGTCCCTACCGGGGGATTGAGGATTGGACTGAAGAGCTGACGGTGTGCGTCAGCACGTGGAGGGGGCACTGGAACAATGTGCCCGGAAGGGGTGATGACGGAGCGCGACAGCACGTAGATGGTGAGTCGAGAAGTGACTTGCCCCGGAGTGAACGAAGCGGATGACTGACGCGGGTGCTCATCGGGCGGGGTGAGGTGAATAAACGAGTGCCCTAGATTGGTGTTTGGGGAACAAGTCTATTTTTGGGGACCGAGAGGTATCGCTGTTTTTAGAGCGAAATAGACGAAAGGAAAGGGGACGAATCCTTGGGGTCGAACCGGTTGGATTGGATCAGGTGCCGTAGAGGCGATCACCGAAATCTCCGAGTCCGGGCACAATGTAACTGGAGGCATTGAGTTCGCGATCAATGGCCGCGGTGATTAAGGGGACGTCGGGGTGCGCGGCGGCGGTGGCGGCGACGCCGGCGGGGGAGCTCACGATGGTGACGAGTCGGAGGTCGGTCGCGCCTTTTTCCTTGAGGACGTTAAGCGCTTGGATGGCAGAGCCACCGGTGGCCAACATGGGATCGATGCAAAGCACGCGGCGGCCCTCGAGGGTCGGGAGTTTACAGTAGTAACTGCGGGCGACGGCGGTCTCTTCGTCGCGTTCCATACCGACGTAGCCGACGCTGACGGACGGGAACATATCAGTGTAGGGTTGGAGCATGCCGAGACCGGCGCGGAGAATGGGAACGACGACGAGGTTCTGGCCCAGCACGGGAGATTCGATCGCTTCGAGGGGGGTCTCGATCGGGATGTTTTTGGTGGGGAGATCTCGCGTCGCTTCGAGGGCCAGCATCACGCCGATCTGGTAGCACAAGGTGCGAAAGGTGGCAGGCTTCGTCGTCCGGTCGCGCAGGTGGGTGAGGATGTGTGCGGCGAGGGGGTGTTGGAGAACTTGGGTCATGAGAGAGATATTTTTTTAACCACGAATGGACACTAATCGCTTCGTCTAACGACTACGCACGGAAGTTTTTTGTGTCGGAGTGGCCGGGTGGATCAGATCAAGCCGCGGTTGACTTTTTGCTCTAAGAGGGCAGCGAGTTTGGCTTTGAGGTCTTTCTTTTTGCCGCTTAGCCCGGGCATGACAGCGAGCCATTCGTAGACGCAATCCCGCATCGTTGAAGTCATGACCGGCGGCGTGCGGAGGAGCTTGTTGAGTGCTTGCACGACTTTAGCCGCGACGTGATCGCTGATCACTCCGGCGGTGGCGGACGAGTGTTGGGCGGCGAGCCGCGTGATGTCGTCGACGGGGGTGCGGTGGCGTTTCTGTTGCAACACTCGGTAATCGATGAGGCTGTCCATGCGCACAACTTCGGTGCGTGGATAGAAGCTGGCCATGAGGTTCCAAGGGTCGCGGCGGGCGGAGCCTTGGTCGCCGGCGGCGCGGAGATCGGTGCGAAGCAGGACCGCAGGAATATCGGCGAATTTTGCCAACATGAATTCGATGACAGTGCCGCTATCAAGCTCGGATCCATCGAAGTTAAAAATGGCGAGATCGGCCGAGTAAAGGGCTTCGATATCTTGGTCGCGGATGACCTGAGGATTGAGCCCGCGGAGCTCGAAATCTTGGGGGAGGTGGCAGAGGAACTTGCCGTGAGATTTCTCGTAGATCGATTCGGCTAAGTAGGCGTTGCCGATGAGGTGTTTGAGATCGAACAGTTCGCCGGCCAGATAGACCGAATAGCTTTTTTTGGCGGGCTTGAGTTTGGCTTTCACGTGCGGTGACTCTGGGTGGCAGACGGGCGGTGGGGCAATGGGGTTTTTTAACCGCGAACGGATACTCAAGGCTGGGTCTAACGACCAAGCACGACGCACGGTGGTTGATTTTTAGTTCGGAGGGGCAGTCGGTGAGCGGAGGGCGCTCTAGGGTTGGAGCGTTAGGGTGTGTTGGGGGGCGCCGGGGAGGAAGGGGGAGGGTTTGGCCTGGGCCCAGTCTTCGTGACCGGCGCGGTAGAAAGGCGAGAGCGGGTTGCCGCTGGCGCCACCGGGCTGGTGGTAGATGCCGGCAGATTCCTGGCCGGGGGACACGACGAAACGAAGCGACGCGCCATGACCGGGACGGGCCACGTGGGGCATGCGGCGGTCGCCCGATTGGGGGATCGCGGGGAAGTTTAAGAAGTCGGCGATGAAGCCGGGAAGCGAGCCGGCGAGAGGGTGTTCTAATGCGAGGCGATTGGCATCGCCCCAGGTAGCGCGAGGGAGGGGCGTTCTTGCGTCCTTCAGTTTTGCGATTACGCGATCGACCGCAGCGAGCCGGAGGGCATCCCAATTTTCGTGTTCGGCCGCGAGGAGGTTGATAGGTTCGTCGCGCTGTAGGGCCCATAGGGCCGCCTCGTATCGGAGACGCGAATACGAAAAATTTGCATCATGCGCGATGATCTCGGCGAAGATCGGTTGGAGGGTAAGCGTAGTGAGTTGACGGTGCCAATCGCGCACAAGGCGGTAGCCTACGGATTTGGCGTCGGCAACGCCGTCCCACTGCCGGACGATTTCGAGGAAGGGGGCACGAGTGTCAGAGTCGGAGGTGCGTTCAAGGGTGGTGACGAGGAGGTCACGCCAACGGTGAGCCCAATCGGCGCGGTG
>Ga0075109_1000887_pt1 | contig 19576 bp, 11 predicted proteins | sample AntAceMetag02UKD_FD_69798 | JGI IMG/M metagenome (GOLD analysis project Ga0075109, IMG submission 69798) | Saline lake microbial communities from Ace Lake, Antarctica - Antarctic Ace Lake Metagenome 02UKD | ecosystem: Environmental > Aquatic > Non-marine Saline and Alkaline > Saline | place...
CGTAGATCTCGACCAGAGCGTTACCAGTCGCGCCACTAACGCCGCTCACCACCGCCGTGTAAACGCCGGGAGCGAGAACCGCGACCAAGGTCGCATCTCCGGAAGTTGCATTCAGGGCGAACGCGCCCAATTCAGCGGACAAGGTAGTCGATTGCGTGGTCACTACTTCACTGGTGACCAACGGCGTGGTGGCCCCCGGCTCGAAGAGCTGCAGCTTCACGGCCGACAGCGGATTCGCCACCCCGAACTCCGCCAAAGACGGGCCGATGGCGCGGATGAGCACGGTCTGAGCTTGGGTGCCACCGATCACAAAACCCGCGGTGATGGCCGAGCTGGAGGTGACATCCGAACGGGACGAGAGGTTGACCGCCTTGGAGGTCGAATTACGGACGATGCTGACAACCGTGTCCACGGAGATCGACTCGTCGGGATTCTCGCCACCACCCAGATCGATCGGCAGGTAGCCCGCGATGGAGAGATTGGTCCAACCGGAGATCCAGAGATCGTTACCAAATGCGCCGACATAATCAGTCGCCGCCACGCCGGTGATCGCGACGGTGGGGAGCGTCCAAATCGGCGACGTCGTGCCGGCAGGGCGCGGGTCAAGCCCGTTGGAGTTCGCGGTGTAGGCGATGCTGTTCATCATCGGATCGGCGATGGAGTTATTCAGCGAAGCGGTAGTAAAATAAGACGTGGCGTCTTGGTCGCTGGAGGACCCCTGGGACGTGCCCCAATTCGCCGTCGTATTGTTGGCGGCGACGTGGCTCCACCACAGGTTGGAGGAGATGACCGGGGCCACGCTACCGATGTCGCTTTCGATTTCGATACCGCGCTCGAAGTTGATGAAAACGGAGTTGTGCAGATTCACCGTCGCATTGTCGCGCGGGTTGATCGGAGCGTTAGAACCGTCGCCGGTGCCGGAGGTACCCACGCCGATGGCCGTGAGATTGGTCACCGTCACGTTGGAGATCGGCGTAGCGAGGAGGGGCGAAGTCGCGCCGTCCCACTCGATGGCTTTGTCGCCGGGCTCTTCGTCTTGGATCTGGATCGTGAAGAGGTGATCCAGCGTGCCGCGATAGCCTTGGTCGAAGTCGAAGCTGTCATCACCGACGAAGGCGGCGACGAGGTAACTGGCATTCACCGTGCCACCGAAGAATTCGAAGCCGTCATCTTGGTTGGCGAACACCTCGACGTGAGAAATCGTGGTGCCGGAGCCCACGCCGCCCAAGGTGAGACCATTGATCTCATTGCCGGTGCCGATAGTCGCACCGCCATGGCGGATGGAAACGTAGCGGATCACACCGGAGTTATCGGCATCGTTGGTGCCACCGAAGGTGATGAGCGGGATCTGTTCACTGCTGACGGAGAATCCTTCGATTTGGTCCGTCGCGGGGGTTCCGGGCGCCTCGCCGTCGGAGCGGGAATTGATCGAGGCATTACCCAGCACAACCAGGCCGCCCCACAGCGCCTTGCGGTCGGAGCCGAGCGAGCCGTCGAGGTTGTCTAAGGCCGAGGTAAAGATGATGGGGCTGTCGGCAGTGCCTTCAGCCATGATCTTGGCACCTTGGGTGATAACTAGGGCGGCCGCGCCGGCCCCGGTGCTGACTTCGCCTTTGATGACGGTGCCGGGCATGATGGTAAGGGTGGCGCCCTCGGCGACAAAAACGTAGCCGCTAAGAAGGTAGGTATTGTCTGCCGTCCACGTAGTGTTGGCGGTAATCGAGCCGCTGACGTTTACGTCAGCCGCGTTTAGGGTCATCGCGGCGGTTGCGATGGCCGCGACGAGTAGGGATCTCAGTTTCATTGGGTGTATTTTTCGTTTGGTGTTTTCTGACACGAAGGAAAGAGGGAGCGCGGCTATTCGAACAGATAACTGAACGAGACGCTGAAGCTGCGTCCGTTGGTGTAGCTGTTGTAGATCAAGTCATCCGCTCCGGGTATGGAGATGGTCTTCTCCCGGTCGGGATTGATCAGGTTCTTGGCGGCAAATTTCATCCGCCAGCCGTGCCCCAGACTTTGGGTAACCACGAAGGTCAGGTCGGGTGCCGGTTGCTCGTAGACATCGGGCAAAGGACCGAACACCACGAGATCGAGACGCTCCCCAACGACGTTGTAGGACAGCGTGGCCGAGGTGCCCCATTCGTCTACGGAGTAATTAACATCGGCGTTAAAAACGTAGGGCGATTGGCCGAGAAGTTCGCGGGTGCGCGAGGCGTTCGGATTGTTGGCGAGCAGAATTTGATATTCGGCATCGGGGATCGTGACCTCCGATTCGATGAAGGTCAGGTTGCCTCCCAGGGACCAGCGGGCCCACCCCTCCCCGATGAAGGCCAAGTTCCGGCGGAACTCGAGTTCGATGCCCATCACCTCACCAGAATCGACATTTTGCGGCTGAATCGAGCCTACCGTCGGCTGGAAGAGCACCTCGATCGGGTTGCTCATGTCTTTATAGAAAGCGCTGACCGCGACGGTCTCACCTTTGCCGGGAAACCACTCCCAGCGGAGGTCGAAATTATCGATTTCCGTGAGCAACAAATCCGGGTTACCGAGGTAAACATCGGCGGTGAAAACATCCTCATAACGGATATCGGTGAGCTCTTTGTAGGTGGGCCGGGCGATGGTGCTACCGTAAGCCGCGCGCCAGTTCATTTTCTCGTTCTGAGCGTAGACGACGTTCATCGCCGGCAAGACATTGGCGTCGTCGAGTTCGCCAATCCGCGGATTGAGTCCGGGCACTTCGACGGGAGTCGCGACGATGTCGGTGCTTTCGTAGCGCGCGCCAAAGATTGTGCGCCAACGCTCCGACAATTGGAGATCCATCATCGCGTAGAAGGCGGCGATATCCTGGGTGGCACTGTATTGGTTGGGCTCCAGCAAGCGGGTGATCGTATTGCCAAACTCAACCCCGTTCGCGTCCTCGCTGATGATGCCGGTTGCCCCTGGAAATGCGGTGAGCTGGGCGCGATCGCGGGGAATCTGAAAATATTGAAAACGCTCTTCTTGGTAGTCGCGCTCATTGGCCGAGGCCATGCCGCCAAACTTGAGGCGATGCTCCCGCTCGTTGATCCACAGCGGCAGGGTGAAATCGATACCGCCTTCGATCGCCTCCTCGTCAAGCTGGCGGAAATAGCGGTTCGGCTGCACGCCGGTCGCGTTGACCGGAAAACCCGAGGGTTCATACACGGCGGCCATCGTACGGTAGTCAGGCTGGTCTTGGGTGCTAGCCGATTGGGATAAGCGCCAAGCGATTTCCAAATCGTTGAACCCCGTCAACAAACTCTTCCCGGCCAACTGCGCGGAGCTCACTGAGCGTTCCGTGTATAACAGATCGTAGACTTCGTAAATCGCGCCCTCGTAGTTGATGATTTCCTCCCCCACGCCGCGGCGCACGGTGTCGTCCCAACCTTCGTTGTAGATTAAATCTAGGCTTATCTCGTGATCGATCGACGGACGCACCGCCAACTTCACCAAGCCGCCAGACGACTCGCTGATCGTGCCCGAGGTGACACCAAAAGCCGGCGTATCTGGCGCGACATCTTCCCGGCTGAAACTTAACTGATCTTCGTTGGCGGTGAAGATCAGATTGGTCTCGGGATTTTCGGGCGTGCCAGAAAAACGTCCCGTCGTGCCCTCGCTGTAGGCATCCGTCGAACGACTTGCATTAAAACTCGCCGTGATGCCGAACAGGCCCTCATCGCCAAATTCGATGCGGTGACCGGCGGCGATGCTGAAACTCGAGTCCAAGCGACCGTCGCGATCCTGCGGATAGAATCCTGCCCCATCAAACGCTCGGGTCGCCGCGTCCACCGCCTGCGCCGGACCGAAGTTGCCGTTAAATTCAGCTTCGATCTCCGCCGAAATCCGATTGGGAATTACCTGTGGCACATCCGGCGCCGCGCCGAGATTCTCCGGCACCCGCAACACCGGCTCACGCCAGACCTGATCGTTCATGCCCACCGAGGCGGACAGCGAGATGAAGGAATTCTCCGGGAACGCCTTGGTTTTTAGATTCACACTGCCACCCGAAAACGCGCCCGGTTGGTCCGGAGTGAAGGACTTTGTCGTCACCACGCTCTCGATCAGGTCGGCGGGAAATTGATCCATCTGCACGGCCCGTTTATCCGGGTCAGCACTCGGTACCGAGACGCCGTTCATCAGCGTATTGGAGTAGCGATCACCGAGACCGCGAATGAGCACGTATTTGCCATCCACCACGCTGGCGCCGGTCACTTTGCTGAGCGCTTCGGCGGCGTCACTCGCGCCCAATCGGCTAAATTGATCCGCGCTGATTGCGTCGCTGATCGAGGACGCTTTCTGCCGCTCTACCAACAGGCCGATGTCGGACGACTGCACGATATCGGCGGAGATTTGAAACGCCTCCATCGTGATGACCGAACCCAGCACCGACGTGAGCGGAATATCCATGGTTTCGGTGCTGCCCGCCGTGATATTTAAATCGGTAATCGTCGCCCGCCGATACACCCCCTCCTTGGCCACTACCAAAGTCACCGCGCCGACCGGAATGCCGCGCAAAGCATAGGTTCCTCGTAGATCGGAAGTAGTGGTGCCGCCGGTCTCCACGACGGTAATGGAGACGCCCGTCACCGCCAGACCGGAAGCTGAATCCAAGACGCGACCGGAGACTCCGCCCACCTCTCCATTCTGCGCCAAACTGGCGTTCACTCCACCGAGAGCGAGGACCATTCCGGCGATCCATTTCAACCAACATTGAGCCTTAGCGCGGCGCGTCGTTACAACCATGGGGATGACGAGCACACGCCGTGAGGCCCGCCTTCAAACCGAATATGTCAACGACGCCAACTTGTCACCCGGCTGCCTCTTCCACGTAACCTAGGTGTCGGTTGGGTTACGTAAAACCGACTAAAACGAAGAAGCTAGTTTCCGTTTTCCGCCGCGTTCTCGTTGTCCGAATCTTTCTCGGTCGTTGCTTGAGTCAGCGTTAGCAAATCCCGCAACGAGGTGAAGTGTTGGCTCAGGTCAAAGTCGCCCCCGAGCCCACCGACAAGCTTGTCGAACAGCTCTCGTTTCGACGCTTTCAAATCCTGGATACGTTCCTCAATCGTGCCCGCCGTCACCATGCGATACACGAAGACGGTCTTGGTCTGGCCGATACGATGCACCCGGTCCACCGCCTGCGCTTCCACCGCCGGATTCCACCACGGATCCAGCAGAAAAACATAATCCGCCGCGTGTAGGGTGATGCCCGTGCCGGCTGCTTTGAGCGACACCAACATTGCCGCCGGATCTTCACAGGTCTGGAAATCCTGCACCGGCTTTTGGCGATCGAGCGTCATGCCCGTGAGCTCGAATTGGGTGAGATCCGGGTAGTGCTGACTGAGCGCCTCTTTAACCCGATTCAGCAGCATCACAAACTGGGAAAAAATCACGACCTTGTGACCGCTCTCAATTACCTCGGAGAGCTTCTCCATCAGCAGCCCAATCTTGCCCGAATCCGCCAACGGCGAACGGCGCCACGGCAACATGTCCGGGTCGCAGCACACCTGCCGCAGTCGGGTGAGCAAGGCGAGAAAGCCAAATGATTTTTCGCGGATCGCCGCCCCCACATCGTCGCCGAGTCGCTGGAGCCCTTCCGCACAAATGCGCGCATATTCGGCCCGCTGGACCTCGGTCATCGGGCAGTGCAGGTCCATCTCCACCTTGGGCGGCAACTCAGTCGCCACCTCGGACTTGGTCCGCCGCAGAATAAACGGTGCGAGCTGCGCCCGCAGTCGCGTCAGGGTGTCAATCCGGTCGGAATTGAGCTGCGTTTCGAAACTTGATCGTGAGCCCAACAGGCTCGGCAGCAGAAAGCGAAAAATGGACCACAGATCGAGCTGCCGATTTTCCAATGGCGTGCCCGTGAGCACCAGCCGATGGTGCGCCTTCACCGCATAGGTCGTCTGCGTGACCTTCGCGTCGGGATTCTTGATAAACTGCCCTTCATCGAGGATGGCGTAGCCAAACTCTACCTTGGGCAGCATCTCGCGGTGCTTGCGCAACTGCGTATAGCTGGCGATCCAGATCACCGGATCAGTGCGCTCGATAAAATTGCTCCCAGTCTTGAGCACGTCCGTCTCGAGCTGCGGAAAAAACCGTTCGATTTCCTCGCGCCAGACCGGGACGACCGAAGCCGGACATACGACTAGATTAGGCCTGCCCGTTACGGGCCGCGCGGCGAGCAGGGAGATCACCTGCAACGTTTTGCCGAGACCCATCTCATCCGCCAGCAAACCGTGGCAACCCACGTCGGCGAGGTGATGCAGCCACTCGACGCCGCGGCGTTGGTAAGGCCGCAGGAGCTCCGGCATGACTGCTTCAACTCGCTGGGGTTTCACCACGCCGTCACGCCACTCCGCCAACTCCGGCGACACCGTGAGCTTGAAGCGGTTGTCGTGAAATAACGAAAAAATCAGATACGGCGAAAGCTCCGCTTCGCCGTGCGTCTCCTCGACGTTTCGGCGCCATGAATCGATGGCTCGGATCTGCTCGGTCGGGAGTTCGACGATGCCTACGCTCGGCAGGATGGTCGGCGTCTTGCCGCGTTTGAGCAGCGAGCGCACCTCCTGGTCGGTCAGCAGTTGTTCGCCGGCCTTGAAGATCCAGCGCAGGTCCATCGACCCGCCATTTCGACCATTCCCGTTGACGCCCGCCGCAGAGGGTTTACGTCCCGCCACCGCTTCGACGTGAATTTTTTTCGGAGCCTGCATGAGGTGGGTCACGTTGTGGTCAAGTTCGACGGTGAACAGCCGCCGCCATCCCGTTAGCGTGTCTTTGAGGAAGGTCGGAATCTCGGCTACATTGGCGAGAAGGTAGACCCCCGTCTTGTTGCTAAATTGGAAATGGGCTTTGCGGGCATAGGCCGCGAGACCGATGAGCTTGGCCCGTTCACTCGAAGTTACTTGGCCATTGCCATCGGCGTACGCCGCTTCGCCCAAGGCCAAGTCGCGCGTCTTACCCCGCCCCTGCCAAAACGCGCGGAAGCTAAGCCCGGTCACGCGGGTTTTGAAGATTAAGATTAACTTGCGCGAAGTCCCCCGGGCCGACAACGGCGTGGGGCGACGGCTCATCCGACCGCTGCGATCCGGCGGCGGATTGGAGCCGTTGACGCTTTCCGCTGCGGCGGCCTCTGCTGCCTTGGTGGGTCGATCAACCGACAGTGGCGAAATCTCATCGGCGACCAATTCTTCGATCTCATGCAACCCCGCCACCGCGAGGGATCGAGCCGCATCCAAGTCGGTGGAAGACGAGCGCACAGAGAGCTTTTCGTTCTCCCACTCGATGACCGCATACTCGTCTCTTTTGTCGACGCGGTGATGCACGATCGCATCGGAATCGGTCAGCTCCAGCTCCCGCACATGCCCATCGCGATAAAGTCGGTGGCCCTGTTCAAGCTGCCCCTCCGAGAAGTGGGATTCCCACTCGTTAGAGAGTTTCTCAAACCAAAATTCTAGTGACTTTGGAGTGTAGACGCGCTTGGGGCCGTGCGATTGCATCAGATAAAAAAGTAAGAACGTAGAGCATCGCAACGGCCGAGCAACGGAAAACGACTTGTCCACGAACCGCTCTTATCGCTGCGGGAATCCCCCCCGGTGACGGCGGCTAGACCGCCCGGCAATCGCGATACTGGCGGTGCTGACCGTGGCCCCGGCGCTTCTCCCAAATTTGTTCGTATTCCCGCTCCACCAGCCAGTCCTCGATCAAGCCCCCATCAGGCATCTTATCTTCGCCACCTTTGTTGTGGATCTCCATGAACAACTCACGCGGCCGGTGGTGCTCCAGCAGATCTTTCATGCCCGCCAGGACCTCTCCTTCTGCCCCTTCGACGTCGATCTTCACGACCGTAGGTGCCACGTCATGCGTCTTACAAAATGACGCCATGGTCGTGAGCGGCACCTTGATCGCGCCGGTGGATCCGCGCTCGGAAACTAAGGAATGCCGCCCCTCTCCCGCACTGCCACGCACAAACAATTCCGCCGTCCCTTCTGCTTTCGAAAGCGCGACCCCGTGGGCCTGAACCGTGGTTTCGAGATCATTGGCCGCGATGTTCCGCCGCATGTGTTCGAGGTTACGGGGTTCCGGTTCGAATCCATGCACCAGCCCTCCCCGGAACTGCGGCTGTCTCGCCACGATGAGGCTCACCAAACCAATATTCGCCCCGACATCAAAAAACACGTCGCCCGCTTTTAAACTAGCTAAAATACGTTCCAAAAAGAAGCCCTCGTAAGACACTTCGGCCGCGCGTTTCAGTTCCCGCGAGGTGGTCACGATCAATGTCACCGGCTGCCCAAACATGGGCACCGTCATCGGATAGTCTTGGCCCGTGAGCCGGTGCCGCCAAAAGGCGAAACGGTGCTGCCAACGTTCGAGGGTCGTGAGGTCTTTGCCGGGAGAAGGGGAGTCAGCCATAAGAAAAATTAAGGAGAACGAACGGGATACGAATTAGGCGTCGCCCGCCGGCTTGCCATCCTGCGCCTGTCGAATCGATGACCGTAACTGTGTGATCACGCCTGCTCCCTGATAACGACCTTTTTCGACGTGCTTGATCCGATAAACTCCCGGCACCTCAACCGCGGTTCCGGCCGTACCCAGCAGCCAACGAAACGCGCGATCTTCGTAAGTTTTGCGCCAATGATCGGTCGGGGTCTGGTAACAACGGATGGAGCCGCAGTAGCCGAAGCGCCGGGCCAAATCTCCCCGCACGATTTGCAACGGCCCGGTGGCTTTTTGACGGAGTTGCGTCTCGAACCGAGCAGCATCGATCTCGACTAGTTGAGGTGATTTCGCCGCCGCTTGGAGCAGCGCGTCACTGGGCTTGAGCATCGGGGTGCAACGTTCTTCGCGCGGAAAGACCAACGCATCCGTCCGACCCGCGACCGCGTCCGTCAGACCATCCAGACAACCCGCGTGAAAGAGCAGATCGCAATCGGTGAACCATACCCAATCCGCGATCGATGCTCGCGCCGCTCGATCGCGACCAATCGCCCGGCGCATCAACTCTGCCCGGCGCAGGGGCAGCCACTGCCACGTGACCTGGGCTACGGATTGTTTCTCAAAAAAAGCCAGCAGGTCCACCGTCGATTGATCCTCCTCGCTGTAGCACACCGTCATGGTGACTTCGCATTTCCGTGGGGGCGATAGCACGAGGGAGCTGAGCTGATATGCGAGCAGGTGCGAATAGTTCCAGCAGTGGCTCACGATCTCGATTTTGAGGGGACTCCCAAAGGTCGGCGTCGCCGCCTGTGCCGCCGCCATTTCCGGTTCCCACCATTTCGCCGGGAATCCTAGGCCCGGTGCCAGACGATAGAACCAGAGCGCGATCGGAGTGCGCCAGTTAAGGTTTGGGCTTTGTGAATCGGTAGCATCCATCCGTTCGATAACTCCGGCAGCAAGGCGGGTTCATCGCCGGGCCGCAAGCCCGGGGGAAACAATCAACCGCGCCGCTCCTTCGCTTCGGACAACAAGGTTTCGATCTCGCGCAACGTGAGCCCCAAACCGCCGCGATTGGCTTCATGCCACTCCCGGCCCAGTTGCGCGCGGCGGGAGCGTTCGGCGGGATCCAGCACCAGCGCTTCCACCGCCTCCGTCAATTCCCGCGTGTCCGCCACGCGCCACGCCGCCCCACATTCAGTCAGCCCGCGCGCAATCGAGCGGAAGTTCGCCATCCCCGTGCCCATGATCAAAGCCCGGCCCAACCCCGCCGCCTCGACCGGGGTCTGTCCGTCCCGATGGGGCGGCAGACTCTTGCCCACGAAAACAATATCCGCCACCTGCGTGAGTCGTTGCAGCTCCCCCGTCGTATCCGCGATATAAACGTCCGCCGGCTGGCCTGCTCCACCGCGCGATCTCAGCGCGTAGGTCGCGCCTTTCCCTGCCACCACCGCTTCGACCTTATCTCGTCGTTCCGCATGGCGCGGCACCAAGAGCAACCGCACGAGCACATCGCTTTTCGCCCTCACCGCCTGCCACGCTTGGAATAACGCCTCCTCTTCCCCCGGCCAAGTGGAGGCACCTAGCAACACCACGTCCCCGTACGCGAAACCCAATTCCGACCGCAAAGCCAAACGCTCCTCCGGTGTGAGTTCCGAGATCACGATATCCACTTTGATGTTTCCGGTCAGCCTCACCTGATCCTTGCTAAAACCAAGGGCCAAAAATCGCTCCGCATCCGTCGGCGACCCCGCCAGCAGCCGCGTGAGCCCGCTCATCATCACGGGCAGTAGCGGCCTGGCCACCCGCATCCGCCGAAAACTCCGATCGCTGATCCGGGCATTCATACAAACCACCGGCACATCGCGGCGGAGGGCTTGGGCAATATGCTCCGGCCACCACTCCCCTTCCGTGAGCAACATGAGATCAGGGGCTACCGTGTCCCACATCCGCGCGACCCACGGCATGAAATCAATCGGGAAAAACCCCACCGCCGCAACCTTACCGGCGTAGCGTTCCCGAGCGATTTTCTGACTCGTAGCCGTCGTGGTAGTGAGCACCACCTCGACGTCGGGTCGCGCGACGAGGGCATCGATAATCGGTTGCACCGCCAGCATTTCGCCCACGCTGACCGCCTGTAACCAGACCCGCTGTTTCCCCGGCGATTTGGGCGGAAGATTCGGCAGATATCCCATGCGTTCGCGCGGGGTGGAGGAGGTGCCATGCCGACCTCGCGCTCGCCACAGATGGAGGGAACCCACCACCAACAACAGCGGGATAAAAAGCAAACGGTAGATCCAAAGCATGAGCGCCATCGCGGCCAATGAAATCGCCATCGCCGGGCAAGACAACGCCACATCATGGCCAATCCACGCCCAAGCGACCCAGAGGACGAATCCGCCCGCGGGCTTGTATCGCATCTGAACCCCGCCCACGTTTTCTTCGACCCATGTCCGACCCCGCCGCGTCCCATCAACCGCCCCAGCATCGGGAAACCGTCTCCGGCTACCGTTTGGGCTACGCCAAAAAACCAGCGGCCGAAGATCTCGCGCGCATCATCGCTGAGTTTTGTAAACCTCCCCAAAAGAGCTCGGATCGTCTGCAAGGCCGTTTCGAAACGAAGCCGATTACCCTGCCCTCCGGTAACCGCGTCGTGGTAAAACACTACGCCCGCGGCGGTCTGATGCGTTACCTATCCCGGCGGCTCCACCTCCGGAGTTGGGTCTCCCGCGCCGAATCTGAGTTCCGCATGCTCAGCGCGTTGGTGGCCGATGGGGTTTCCGTGCCAGAACCCAGTATGTGGGCAGAGTCCGGCCAGTTCTTCGTCAATAAATGGTTGGTGACCGCCGAGATTCCTCACGCGCAAACGTTCGCTCAAATCGCCCGTCAAGACCCCAACCGAGCCGAATCCCTCCTGCCCAAAGTCACCGCCATTATTCAGGTGTTGATCGCGAAACAGGTGCACCACGTGGATTTCCATCCCGGTAATGTTTTGATCGATGCCGACGAAAAGGCCTATCCGATCGATTTCGATAAAGCCGCCCTCGTGAATTTCAGCGCCCAAGATTTGGCTGAGCGTTATCGCCGTCGCTGGAACCGCGCCATCGCCAAGCATGGTCTGCCGGCGAACCTGACCTTTACTCATCTCGCCCCCCCCACCACCGCGACGACCACGACCAATACGCTCTTTCACAAAGGGACCCAATGCTTGGTTTTCGTGTCTGCGTTAGAACTCCCGACTTCCGCTTTTTTCTTTTAAATCTTTTATCATGCTCCGCTCCGCTCGCTCCTCCGTTTCTCGGTCAATCCGATCCTGTCTCAGCGGCCTCTGCCTGAGTGCCACCTGCGTCAGCGCCGGCACCTTCTCGCACGAATCCAGCGACCTGCCTGTCGATCCCACGGTGCGGTTTGGCTCATTGCCCAATGGCATGCGCTACGCCCTCCGGGCCAACCAAGAACCCCGTGACCGCACCGCGCTACGGTTGCTCGTCGAAGCGGGCTCCATCCAGGAAACCGAAAACCAGCGCGGCCTCGCTCACTTCCTCGAACACATGGCCTTCAACGGCAGCGAGGACTATCCGCCCGGAACCTTGATTGAGTTTTTTCAACGCATGGGAATGAGCTTCGGCGCCGATACTAACGCTTTCACTAGCTTTGACCGTACGGTTTACATGATCGATCTACCGGACTCGACCGACGAAAATCTCGACGAGGGCCTGCACGTTTTCAGCGATTACGCGGACGGCTTATTATTGCTGGAAGAGGAAATTGATCGCGAACGGGGTATCGTGCTCAGCGAGAAACGCACCCGCGATTCGGTCCAGTGGCGCTCCTTCATGGCCGAGCTCGAATTCTTCTACGGCGACACCCGCATCGCGAATCGCCTGCCGATCGGCATCGAGGAAATTTTGGCCAGCGCGGGCCGAGACGAGTTCGTTGACTACTACAACACCTGGTATCGCCCCGAACGCATGACCCTCGTTGCCGTCGGCGATTTTAATGTGGATCAGTTGGAGCAAAAAATCATCCGCGCCTTTTCGGACTTCGCGCCTCGCGGTCCGGCCCGCAACGACCCACCCGCTGATTCCGTTGCGCTTAAACCCGGCACCCACGTGCTCCATCACGCCGAACCCGAGTCGGGCAACGTGACCGTCGGCATTCAGGTTCTGCGCCCCTACGAGCAGGAGGCCGACACTGCCGCCAATCGCGTCAAAGACCTCCCGCGCGATCTGGCGTTCGCGATGCTGAATCGTCGCATTTCGGAAATCGCCAAATCGGAAAACGCGCCCTTCATCGGCGGCGGCGGTGGGGCCAGTTCCTTCTACGAGGTTGCCGAAACGGTATCCTTGGAACTCACCACCCAAACGGATCGCTGGCAGGACGCCTTGATCGTTGCCGAAAACGAACTCCGCCGCGCCCTGCAATACGGGTTTCAAGCCCCGGAACTCTTTGAAGTCATCGCGGGCATGCGCAACGGCCTCGAACAATCGATGCTGCGCGCGCCGACCCGCCGCTCCGCCGGCCTCGCCATGGGCATCCTCTCCAGCATCGCCGACGAGAACGTCTTCACCGACCCTCAGACCGACTACGATATATTCATCCCCGCGCTCGACGAGATCACGCTCGGTGCCTGCAACGAAGCGTTCCGCCAAGCTTGGGCCACCGACCATCGCTACCTCACCGTGATAGGAAATACTAGCGACACCGTCGGTCCGTCCCCGGAAAATCTGATTATGAAGCTTTTCGCGGAAGCCCAATCTGTCGCCCTCGAACCGCCTCCCGAAATTGAAGAAGTCGCGTGGGCCTACACCGATTTCGGCCCCGCCGGCGAGGTCTTCTCGCGCGAATACATCGAGGATTTGGAGGTCACTCTCGTCGAGTTCGCCAACCGCGTTCGGCTGAACCTCAAACAAACCGACTTCTCCGCCGAAAGTATCAGCATGTCGATTCGGGTGGATAGTGGACTGCTCACCGAGCCGACCGACCTCGAGGGCCTAGGCGTCTATACCTCCAACACCTTCACGCTCGGCGGACTGGGCGCCCACTCTGCCGATGAGCTGCGTCGCGTCCTCGCCGGGCGCAATGTCGGGATCAGTTTCAGCGCGGGCGAAAACGCCTTCACCTTCTCCGGCGGCACGACCCCGGCGGACTTGTTGCTGCAGTTGCAGGTCGCCGCTGCGCACCTCGTCGATCCCGGCTTCCGCTCCGAGGCCGACCGCCAGATGCGCAAAGCCATCACCCAATATTACAATCAATTGGCCCACGTCCCCCAAGGTCCGCTGCAAACCGAAGTTCCCCGTCTACTCGCCAATGGGGACAGCCGCTTCGGCTTGCCGTCGGAAGAGGTCCTCAACCAACGCACGTTGCAGGAAAGCCGCGCCTGGATCACGCCCCTCCTCCAAACCGGCGCGCTCGAAATCGGTTTGGTCGGCGACCTCGACATCGACGACGCGATCGCCGCCGTAGCCCAGACCTTTGGCGCCCTGCCGCCCCGCAAAGCTAGGCGCAACTACTCGGAGCGTCGCCAAGTTTCCTTCCCGGACCAGACCTTCGACCAAGAATACCGCGTGCCCACCGAAATCCCTAAGGCCGAGGTCGTGCTCTACTGGCCCACCGACGACGGTATGGAAATCCACGTTGATCGACGCCTCCGCGTGCTCGGTAACATTCTCAACGACCGCCTACGACTCACGGTGCGCGAGGAACTGGGTGACTCCTACAGCCCCCGGGCCGGCAGCGTCACCTCCGGCACCTACGACGGCTACGGCTGGATTCAAGCCGCCATCACCGTCGATCCCGATCAAGCCGAACGCGTCGCCAAGGTGGTCCGGGACCTAGCGCACGACTTGTCGCGTCGGGGCACCAACGAGGACGAACTCGCGCGCGCGATCCTGCCAATTCTGACGGGTCTGCGCGAAAGCGAGCGCACCAACGGTTACTGGTTGGGCGCGGTCTTAGCTCAAGCGCAGGAGCAGCCCGAACGGCTCGACTGGGCCCGCAGCCGCTATGCCGATAACGAGGCCATCACAGTCGCGGAAATCGATGAACTCGCGGCCCGCTACCTTAATCGCAAAAGCGCTTTCCAAGTGATCTCTCGGCCCCAATAAGACCGCGCGCGCGCCCGGCCTATTTGGCCGGGGCGAAGCGCGCTGCCACCATGGCCCGCAGTCGAGCCCAACCCGGCTGTATCCAATTTATAGATATGTCGGTGATGATCAGAACCAAGACCACCAAGAGCAGCGGATAAGCCGGAGCCCACGCCGCCGGGTAGAAGTTTTCGAACGCCATGGTGTGAACCATGAAATTGATCGTCAATTGCGCGGCGACGGTCGCTGCCGTCGCGAGAGCCAACCAGGTCAGCCAAGACCAACGGCGGCGAATCAACCGCTCCAAGCTGCGCCCGATCAACAGCCCCAAACCGATCTTGATGAGCGTCGCGTAGATCCCTCTCAGGCCGTCGCCGAGGGCGCGGAGGCGGTCGATCTTGACCCGGTTTTGTTCGATCTGATCGGGCTTGTGAAAATAGGTTGATCGCGGAGACGGGCTCAGGTTGTCGTAGCTTAAATCCACGAAAAGTCGGATGTCGTCATCCGTGCCCATACTCTCGGGCACGATGGTTTCAAAGCCGGTCAGCTTAATCACCTCACTTCCGTATTTCCGCCACTCCGCTTTCATGGCTTCGCCGTAGTCCTCATGCCACCGCGGTAAGAATCCCGAACGCGGTCGCCCGGCCGCCAACGTGCCCTCCTCGCAAGCTTGATTCACCTCGTCGGCCAATCGCTTACAATACGCCAAAAACGTGGCCGGGTCCGAAAAATAGCCCGCCGCCGCCATGGCATCGCGCAACGCCCAACTGAACCACCCGGTGAGGTATTGGCGCTCCTCGGCGGGATACTTGACTTTTTCGATCCACTTGTCCGCCACCGGCCCTGCTTCCAAATGCGGGCGCAGCTCCGCGAAAGCGGGGCTCACGGCATAGATCGCATCCCGGGATTCGCGGTTCACCGGCACAAAAGGTCGCTCGGGACCCACCGTCACTCGGCTGAGCGCGCCGAACGCATCCTGAAAGGCAGCAGACTTATAATCGACGGTGCCATACCATCCGTAATGCTTCAGGTTAGTGCTCGAAACCCACGCGGTCGGGAGCCACGCCGCTAGGATCAAAACGCCCCAGGTCACGCCCATTTGGAAGGCCGGAAGCTTCCCTTTCAATCCGGCCGCAACCAGCAACGCCAAGGCCACCAGCACGACCGCCGGGAAAATCCAAATACCCTCCTCGCGCGTCAACAAAAACACCCCCAGCGCCCCGCCCGTCAGCGCCGCCCACGGCAATGTCGTATCCCACCGGAACGCCTTGCGACGCAGCGTCAGTGCGATCAATCCGCCCACCATAATCAACGCCATCGGCACCGTGAGGTGTTGCCGCAAAATCCGCGTCATATTCACCCCTTCGTAAGTCAGCGGGTTATAGAAAAGTAACAGTAAAATCGCGAGCCGAGCCCAACCCGATTTGATGATCGGAGCCAGCGCCCAAACCACGATTAGGCAGGCCATCAAATAGAGCAGTTGTTGGGTCAGCGCCAACGGCAGGCCGGCCCAAAAATTCATCGCGATGAAAATCGGGTAAGCCGGTCCTTTCGACAGCGTCAACTGATCGTAAGGCCCCAACCATTCTCCGCGGGCGACATGACCCGCTAGCTTCATAAAAAGAGCCTCGTCATGCCGCGCGCCACCGATCGCATAGATGTGCTGACTGCGCAGGAGCGAGAGTTTGTAGCCCGCCAGCGCTAGGCCCACGACCCACCACCAGTGCTTGCGCATCCAGTCGATCATGCGCGCTCTTCTTCCGTCTCATCCGCGCTCAAGGACCACTGAATCTGAAACAACGGCAACAGCAGCAGCAGTCCTACGACCGTCAGCCCTAGCACCAAAAATCCGGCAATGTCATGCACCGTGCCTTCGATGGCTTCATGCCCGTAGCGGTAGGCCCATGCGGTCAGAAAAAGGCTGCGTAGTAGGTTGGTCAAAAATGCGAAGGCCATCGCCGCGACGACGAGGGCGGCCTTCTTCCAGAACTTATCCAAAAACACCGCCGCCAAAAAAGAACCCGCAAACAAACAGCCGGTGAGTGAACGAATGCCCGAGCAGGCCTGTTCCACGCCCACGCGATTAGGCATACCATTTTCCATCGGCGGTAGCACCAGCACATTGCCTTCCTGCTGCAGCGGCAGGCCCAGCACCTCAAAACTAAAAAATACGACCGTCATGACTTTGTTGAGCAGGAACAGACTCAATTGATTTTCGATCACCGAAACCATCGGCGCGGAGACCAACCACACCAAAGCCGGAAACAGAAACAACAGCGCCAATTGGAACCGTGCATCCTCCCGCAGGCCGGCCGGTTTGATGGACGTCGGGTCCGGCGCGTTGACCCATAGCAGACTCAGCACGATCGCGCCCGTGCCCAGCGAAAGCGCCAACGAACCGGGATGGGAAGGTCCAGCCCCGGCGCGATAAAACGCGCCCAAAAGAAACATCAACGCGCCGCAAATCATCGCGGCATAGAACACCGTGCCCAGCAGCCACGCCTGCCAGCCCGCGGCCCGCGGCGAATCGGGGGCCCGGCAGACCTCCACCGCCGTCGTGATCCGCTGCCAGCGATCATGCACCACGTAGGCGACGAACAACGGGACCAGCCAACCGAAGCCATAGTCCTCCCGATTGGCCCACCAATGGGAATGATCCCACGCCGTAAAAGCCATGAAGCCGCCCCCCAAAATCAGGGCCATCAGAAAAGGTAAGGACAGGACTTTAACGGCCCGCTGCCAGTGCGACTTCACCATGAGTAACCCCCACCCTGTTTTCTCTCCCCCTCAGTCCGCCAGCCAATTCGCCACCGCAACCGACCGCGCCCCAATTTAACCCTATCTGTTAGATCGGGTCCTATTACATTATCCCGTAGCTAAATACGCAGGCTATTGATGGCGTTCGAAGACGAGGGATGCGTTGGTGCCACCGAAACCGAAGCTGTTGGCCAACGCGGCTTGGACCGGTTTCTGCACGGCGGTGTTGGCCGTCACGTTGAGTCCGGTCGCCGCCACAACTGGATCCAAATCATGCAGATTAATGGTCGGAGAGATGATCCCGGTCTCGATCGCTTTGATCGCCGTAAATGCGCCCATCGCTCCCGCCGCGCCTAACAAATGTCCGGTCATGGATTTCACGCCACTCACATGCAATTTGTCTTTGGTCGCCGCGAATACCTGCGCGATCGCTCCCGCTTCTTCGCCATCGCCGCCGGGAGTCGAAGTAGCGTGAGCTGCCACGAAATCAATCTGCGCCGCATCGACTTCCGCCGAGGCCAACGCCGCCCGCATCGACCGCTGGGAACCCTCGCCTCCGGGCGAGAGCGCGGAGAGGTGAAAAGCATCGGAGGATGCGCCATAGCCGGAGAGCTCCGCGTATATCTTGGCTCCCCGCGCCAAGGCGCGTTCACGCTCTTCGAGCACAAAAACCACCGCGCCTTCGGACAGCACGAACCCATCACGATTGGCGTCATACGGACGCGAGGCGGCCTCCGGATCGTCGTTGCGCGTCGAAAGCGCGCGCATCTTGGCAAACGCCCCGATCGCCAACGGCGTCACCGTGCTCTCGGCTCCGCCCGCGATCATGACATCGGCATCCCCCCGGCACACCGCCGCCGCCGCTTCACCCAATGAGTGACCCGAGGTCGCGCAGGCCGACGCCACCGCCATGCTCGGCCCCCGCAGGTTGAGCAACAGGCTCACCTGCCCGGCCAAAAGATTCGGCGCGATTTGAAAAATAAAGAACGGCGAGATCCGCCGAAACCCCTGTTCCCGCCACGTATCTTGCATCGCTTCGATTTCCGGGAGGCCACCGATACCGACCCCGAGGTTAACCCCCATGCGGTTGGCATCGTCGGGCTGGCGAGACGCATCCAATCCCGCATCTGTGTAAGCCTCGACCGCGGCAGCTACGCCCAAATGCGAGAACCGCCCAAATTTCTTCGCGTCCTTGAGATTGAAGATCTGGGTCACGGCTGGACGTTCGTCGCCGAATGGTTTGAGCGGCGTAGGTAATTCCGCCGTGGGTTCAAATCCGCGCACCTCGCCCGCGATCTGCGCGGGGCAAGGCGCCGCATCAAATCGGGTGATCGGGCCGATGCCCGATCGACCCGCGGCGAGCCCCGCCCACGTGTCGGCAGCACTCAGACCCACGGGGGTCACGGCACCCATCCCTGTTACCACTACTCTGCGATTCGCTTGCGGAAGTTTCATAGCTAAACCGCAACCCGTGAGCCAACCATTGCAACTTGTCAGCCTAGAAACGGTGCCCCCTTTCAAGATTTCCCCGGCAACCTACCGGGCGTTCAGCTCACGTGAATTGGACGGGAATTTGAGGCCGAAAGGGATTCGGACCGGTTTTGACAAGCCCCCTTCGGCGACTTTCACTACCGCTGCCTAAACTCATGGATCAACTGCATGCCTACTGGCGGATGGAGTATATCGCAGCGCCGCGATTTCCCGAAACCGACCGCCCCTTCACGACCCTGCCCGCGCTCAATGATGATCGGGCGGCCCTCATCGTGCACCGCTCGCCGCTGTCATATTTGATGCTCAATCGCTTCCCGTATAATCCCGGGCATCTGCTCGCGATTCCGTTTCGAGAAGTCAGTGACCTTACCGATCTGACCCCGGCGGAATCCGCTGATCTCATGCAAGTCATCACCTTGGGCAAACGCGTCGTCGCCGCGGCACTGAATCCCGACGGCTTCAACATCGGGTTCAATCTCGGCACGGCCGCCGGCGGTAGCATCGCGCACCTTCACGGCCATGTGGTGCCGCGCTGGAGCGGAGACACGAATTTCATGCCCGTGCTCGGCCAAACCCGGATCCTGCCGCAGGCGCTGGAATCCACCTGGGAAAAACTCGTCGAAGTTGCGAAGTCGCTGTCTCGTGACGATTGATTTTTCGGACCTAAGCCGCGCTGCTCACCGGTGCCGCCTCTGCCCATGACCACCAAGACGCTCTACTTTTCCAATCCGCGCCACCTGAGCCTGCTCTACGCCGGTGACATCAATAATCTGGACCGAGCCGAGCAGGCGCTC
>Ga0075109_1000904_pt1 | contig 19377 bp, 18 predicted proteins | sample AntAceMetag02UKD_FD_69798 | JGI IMG/M metagenome (GOLD analysis project Ga0075109, IMG submission 69798) | Saline lake microbial communities from Ace Lake, Antarctica - Antarctic Ace Lake Metagenome 02UKD | ecosystem: Environmental > Aquatic > Non-marine Saline and Alkaline > Saline | place...
CACGCTGGGGGCTTTTTATTTTGATGGCGCGGGCCGGGTCAATGTGGTGGCGGTGCTCGCCGTGTTGGTCGGGGTGCCGGGTATACTGCTGCTACCGTGGGGCTTGGCGGCGCTGCCGACGCGTATCAGTCAGCGTATCCCGGGGTTGGCGGTGTTGGCGGTCTTCGGTCGCGTGGTGAACGGCGGACGTCTGGCGCGGGCAGTGTGGCGCGTATTTCCGCCCGCCCTGCGTGATGCGATGGCGGTGATATTTGGTCAGGCCGGGCAGCACCAAGCTCTGTATGCGGCGGTGCAAAAATGGGCGCTACTGCGGTGGTCGCAGCTCTTTGCGCTCTCCTTTCAAATGGCCGCGTTGGCGGCGTGTCTGGTGCTGGTGGTATTTACGGATTTGGCGTTTGGTTGGAGCACGACTTTGACTACGGGCAACGCGACGCAGGATGCGCAGCGGGTTCACCGGATCACGAGCACGTTGGCCAAGCCCTGGCAATGGATCGATCCACCGACGGAACCGTCGTTGGCACTCATTGAGGAGTCGCGGTTTTTCCGCGTGGCGGCCGAACCGGTTTCGACGCGTGACGCGGCGCGATTAGGCGGGTGGTGGCGATTTGTGGCGCTGACGATCTTAGTCTACGGCGTGCTGCCGCGGGTGCTGACATGGGGGATCGCGACGATCCAGTTTCGCCGGGCGCTGCGGGTTAGTTTTTCGGATAACCCGGGCGCATCGGGCGTGCTCCGGCGGTTGCAGCGAGCGAGCTTGGCGACGGCGGCCGAAAGGCCCGAAACCGCGACGGCCTCGGCGGAACTCGGTTCCGAAACTGCAACGGAATCGGTCGCTCCCGGCCAACGCATTGAGGCGGTGGTTCAATGGTCCGAAGTGCCGCTGTCGGCCGACACTCTGGGGCGGTGGTGGCCCGATGCGCCGGTCATGGCTGCCGGCGGCGGGATGAGCGTGGCGGCGGATACAGAGACGGTGGCACGCGTGGCGGCGATCATGCAGGGCGCGAGCGGCGCGGTCTTGATCACGGTCAAAGCATGGGAGCCGCCGTTGATGGAGTTTATTGATTTTGTGGTGGCGTTGCGGGCGGCGGATCAAGGCGTGCATACCGCCGTGCTGGTGTTGCCGGTGGGCTTGGCGGAGGGCGATCCCCTGCCGGTCGCTACGGCGGCGCAAATTCAAGTGTGGCGGCGCAAACTCGCGAGCGTCGGCGATCCGTGGTTGCGCGTGGTGACGGATCTCGCGGAGGTGTTGCCATGAGGGCGCCGCGGTTTGCGTTGGTGGGGCATCCGAACAAGGGCAAGTCGAGTCTGGTCTCCACCTTGGCCCGGGACACCTCGGTGCGCATTGGTCCGGAGCCCGGCACGACGATTGTCGCGCGCGAATTTCCGCTGCGCGTGGACGGTCGCTTGCTTTACGTGTTGGTGGACACGCCGGGTTTCCAACGAGCGCGGGCGGCGCTGGATTGGATGAAGCGAGCGGAGGAAGGCGCGGGCTCGCGGTCGGCGGTAGTCGCACGCTTCGTGCAGGAGCATGCGCAGGACGAGCGGTTCCAGCACGAGTGCGAACTCCTGCGACCGTTGGTGGCGGGGGCCGGACTTATTTACGTGGTCGACGGCGCCACGCCTTACGGGCCCGAGTATGATGCGGAAATGGAGATCCTGCGCTGGACGGGGCAGCCGAGTCTGGCGGTGATCAACCCGATCGGCGTACCGCGCTTTGTGGAAGCTTGGTCGCGGGCGCTGGAGCAATTTTTCAGGGTGGTGCGCGTCATTGATGTGCAGCGGGCGCCCTTCGCCCAACAGGTCGCGTTGCTGGAAGCTTTTGGCCAGATGCGGGAGTCCTGGCGGCGGCCGGTGGAAGAGGCGGTAGCAGCCCTGACGAATCATCGATCGCAACAGCAGGACGATGCGGCGCAGACCATCGCGGAGCTCCTGGGGCAGTCGCTGACGCACTGTGAGTCCCGCGACATCGGCAAGCACGAGGACGCCGCCCCACCCACCGCCAAATTGGAGCAAGATTACCGCGGAAAACTACGGCAACTGGAACGGCGGGCGCGCCAAGCGGTGGAGGCTATTTACGGATTCGACGATTTGGATCGGGAAGAGGCGGACATGGCCCGGTTGGATTCCGACCTACTTTCGCGGGAGAGTTGGTTGGCGTTTGGTTTAAGAAAACGTGACCTAGTGATCGTCGGCGCGGCGGGCGGAGCGGTCACGGGTGGCGTGGTGGACACGTCTTTGTTGGGCGCCTCGTTTTTGATGGGCTCGATGATCGGGGGCGTGGTGGGCGGAGCGCTGGGTTACTTCTCTTCGGACAAACTGGCCGAGGCCAAGGTTATGCGGCAACCGCTGGGAGGCCAACGGCTGCGATACGGACCGACCCGCAACACGCAGTTTCCCTTCGTCCTGCTGAATCGGGCGATCCTGCATCACGCGGTGGTGGCGGATCGCACCCATGCGCAACGCGACACCTTGCGCCTCTTGGGTTCGGGATCCGCGGACGGTGATGCAACGCGAGCAGCGGTGACTTATCCCGACGGCGTGACGCGAGAACTCACGCGCGTCTTTACCCGCCTGCGCCGAGCCGAAGTAGGCAGTGCTTCGCGATCAGCGGCGCTAGCAGATCTCGCCCAAATCGTATCTCGATTGATCAGCCAACTGGAAGATCCGGCCGCCCACGCCTAGCCGAGATCGCCTGAACGGGTCAGGCTTAGTATTTTTTCCGGTCGACCTTGGGGATTTCCTAGGGGGATTTCGAGGGTCTGATAAAGGAACCAACACGCTGCTATTGTCGTGGGATGGGGCTGGACCGGGCGGCGCGATTTTAAGGCGGAGGAGGTCAGCACTCATCGACGAGGGGGAAGGCTCGCGCACTGCGGGGATCTAGGGTTTCACGACCTGAAGGTCGCGGAAGAGCCTGCGGTAGAACCCATCGTCGCGAGTGAGGAGCTGATCGGCGTGATGCTTGGCGTGACCGCCGATGAGGAAATCTGCCGCAACGCGTCCCCGTTTGCCGCCTTTCTTTAAATAGCGAGCGAAGTAGTCGCCCGCGACCCGGCTCGCCGCCTCGGAAATTGGCACAAAGTCCGCGCCGAGGTCGGCCAGGAACTGATCAAACACGTCTGCCCCGGGTAGGGTGGGCGCGATTTCCACGAGCACAGCTTCGCAGAGAATGAGTTGCCCCTGAGCGCGGGCCTGACTGACGGCCGCCAGAGAGGTCGCGGCAAACTTCGGATCATTGAAAATGACATCCAACAATACAGGGCTATCCAGTGCAGTGATCATGGCCTCAGCGATTCCGAGCCGCTACTAAATAATCGGCAGTCGTTGGTGTAACCCCCGGCTTGTAAGGGTTCTTCCCTTTCCCGATCCAATTTAAGAGCGGCTCGCTCGGGCTGCGCTTATGGCCGACCAGTTTTCCGGCGGCATTCTCAAATTCGATGACTACACCAGGCTTCAATCCCAATTGATCACGCAACCGCTTGGGGATGGTGACCTGACCTTTTTCTGAGATAGTCGAATTCATACCTAAAAAGTAAGAATTCCTACCATTAGGTCAAGCATTAGACAGCTCGTCCAAACCCGCAGCGAGGGCGGCGATGATTTCAGCAGCGGGTTCGGTGCCGACGGACAGGCGCAGGAGTTCGGGGGGGATACCGGCGGCGGCAAGTTCGGCGCGACCCGCCTCGCTCGTGACCAAGTCGTAGTGGGCGAGATAGATGAAGGGGCAGATGAGCGTCGTCGTCATACCGAAGCTCGGGCCTTTGGGTAGCGGCAGGCGGTCATAGACCTCGGCCATGGTGCCCGTCACGGTGAAGCTGATCATGCTGCCAATGTTACCGGGACGACGCGCGACTTTCGCGAAGTTGTCGGCGGTGTCGGGCTGCAAGCTCCACCACACGCGATCCACTCGCGGGTGCTCGCGCAGGTAGTCGACGACGGTGAGCGCCGTCTCGTTGGTGCGGTGGACGGTCGCTTCGTAGCGCGGGATCTGCGCGGCGAGGCGTTGCAGGTCGCGCGGGTAAATGAGGTCGAGGCGCTGAGCGATGCGTTTGCGCAGCTCAGCGGCGTCGGGGCCGTGGGGGTTGATAATCACCGAACCGGCAATGACATCCCCCTCGTTAGCGGCGTATTTGGTGAGGCTATTGACCACCACATCGCTGTGTTCGAGCAGGCGAATGTTGAAGGGCGAGACCAGCGTAGGATCGAGGAGCACGCGACCCCCGGCGCCGTGGACCATGGCGGCGACTTGAGCGATGTCGGCCGTTTGGACCAATGGATTGGTCGGCACTTCCGTGACCAATCCCGCTAGGCGATCGCCGGCGGCGGCGATGCCCCGCGCCAAACCGGCGAGGTCGTTCACATCGGTCAGGTTGATGTAGTCGGCCGGGGAGGGCGCGAACCGCTTGAGCTGCGCGATGGTGTCGAGGTAGAGCCAACCCAGTTGGATCCAAACCGTTCGTCCCCGCTCCGCCTGCAAATCCGCGAGGCTGCGCCAGGCACCGTGGAAGGCGTTCATGCCGGAGGGAGCGAGCAGGATGTCCTCCGTCCGCGAGCCCGCGTGGGCTTCGACGAGCACAGACCGCACGACGTCGGCGGCGGTATCGAGTGGCGCGAGGGTTTCGACGCCGATAGTGAGGCGGCCCCGACGGGCTAATTGATCCTCAGCTTCGCGCGAGCTGAGGAAGCCCCCGATATTTTGCAGGTAGCGTTTAGCTTGGTCGGCGAGTTTCGGATCGTCGGCATGGGCCACGCCGTGGATACCCTCGTGGGCAACGATACGAGCCACTCCGCCCAGTTCTGTGGCGAGGTTGCGCGCCATCGCCGCGGAGCAGGTGAGCCAAAGCTGAAGCTCCGGGAGGTCGAGTTCGGCGCGAAGACAGGCGGCGAGTTCACGGTTAAAACGATGGAGGAGGAAACGGGGGTATCCGCTTTTCAGGTGCTGGGTGGTCGCGGGGTCCCTCTCCTCGTAGCCAATCACATCCCGCATCGTGGGAATGCTGCACGAAACCGCGTGGGGGCGATTAGGGATCGGTTGGCCGAGAGGAAAATGAGCAAACGTCGACATGAGCAGGGCGGGCAACATGGGGGGAGCGAGCTGGCCTTGGCAACTCGAACGGCGACGGGGGCATTTTGCCCAAGTGGAGAGTTGAAAACTCCGGGCGGCATCCGAATCCTGCCCCGCCATGAAACTCGTCTCTTGGAATGTGAACGGCCTGCGCGCGGTCTTGAAAAAAGGATTTTTGGATTTCCTCGAAGCGGAGCAACCGGACGTGCTGTGCCTGCAGGAAACCAAATGCCAGCCGTCCGACGTGGCGCACGTGGAATGGCCCGCGGGCTACGCCGCTGTTTTTAGCGCCGCCGTGAAGAAGGGTTACAGTGGCACGGGCCTGATTTCGCGCGTAGCGCCGCTGCGGGTCACCGAGGGTATGGGGATCGAAGAACACGATCAAGAGGGCCGCACGCAGACGGCTGAGTTTGAGGATTTCTATTTGGTGAATGTGTATGTGCCCAATGCCCAGAATGAGCTGCGCCGACTCGAATACCGGCAGCGTTGGGACGTAGATTTCTGTAAGTATCTCAAAAAGCTCGAACGGAAGAAGCCGGTAATATTTTGCGGTGATCTCAACGTGGCCCACCAAGAAATCGATCTCGCCCGACCCAAGCCCAACGTCGGCAATCCGGGCTTCACCGTCGAGGAGCGGTCTGCGTTTGATCGATTCGTCACCGAGGGATTCGTCGACACGTTTCGCGAGTTCGAAAAAGGCCCGGACCACTACTCGTGGTGGACCTACCGAGCCGGCGCGCGCGGTAAAAACATCGGCTGGCGCATCGACTATTTCTTAACCTCAAAATCCTTCCGGCCGCGCGTAAAGCGCGCCTGGATCAGTCCGGATGTCATGGGTAGTGACCATTGTCCCGTGGGCATAGAAATCGCATGAGCAAGCAACCCGCCCCCACCCCTTCGCCTTGGGCCCGGAAGGCCGATTCCGCCGTGCATGGTTATGGCCTCTACGCGGCGAAGGATATCCCCTCAGGAACCCGCGTGATCGAGTATGTCGGCGAGAAGATTTCCAAAACGGAGTCGGATCAGCGGGATGAGGAGCGGCGCGCGCGCGAAGCAGACGGTGGGGACGGCTGCGTTTATTTGTTCGAGCTCAACCGCCGTCACGACATTGACGGCGACGTGGCGTGGAATACGGCGCGATTGATCAACCATTCCTGCGATCCGAATTGCGAAACGGAGTATGCCAAAGGCGGCATCTGGATCTCCGCCCAGCGGGATATCGCCGCCGGGGAGGAGCTCAACTACGACTACGGTTTTGATTGGGAGAATTACGAGGATCACATCTGTCGCTGTGGCGCGCCGACGTGCTGCGGTTACATCCTCAAGAAAAACCAGCGCTGGCGCGTGCGCCGCGCCCAAGCGCAGGCCCAGGCCGCTAAGCGCAACGAGGAAGCTTCCGCCAAAAAGTCGCGCTATTGGCATGCGCCGAATCCGATGGGCGAGTTTGCATGGGGTGATCTGCTCCAACTCAAATCTCGCCTCACCACGGGGACCGGGGCCGGTCGCACATTGGCGGTGGCGGAGAGCTTAACGGCAGGGCAGATCCAAGCTCGGATCGGTTTGGTCTCGGGTGCCTCCGCGTTTTTTCAAGGTGGGCTGACGGCCTACACGATCAACGCCAAAGTGGCTGAGCTCGGAGTCGATCGGGCCACCGCGGAAGCCTGCAATGCGGTCAGTGCCGCCGTGGCCGAACAGATGGCCCAAGGCGTAGCGAAAAAATTTGACGCGACCATCGGAGTCGCCACGACGGGTTATGCTGAAGCCGATCCAGCCCACGGCGCGAAGCATCCGTTGGCGTTTTGGGCGATCGCTCAAAAAGCATCTGACGCGCAGTGGACGGTGAAGACCGGCAAGGTGACTGGGCGCGGCCTCAGTCGCGTGGCGATGCAGGCGAAGGTGGTGGACAAGGTCATCGCTGCGCTCGGGAAGGCGCTCAAGGTTCGCTCAGGTGAGTCGCGGAACTGACCCCTCATTCATGGCCTCGCTGATCTGAGGTTTCGTGCGATCGCTGGCCCGTTTTTACTACTCTCGAATTGAGGGCAGTGGTCCGGGTGAAATCCCGTCGACGGGTCCCGGGTGGTGGGGAGCCAATCATCCTAACTCGCTCCTCGATTCCGTCTTGTTGGGGATAGTAGCTGGGCGTCCGGTTAGGCTGTTGGCCAAGGCACCGCGGTTTGAAACCTAGGAACTCAGTCCGGTCATCCGCGCGTTTGGGATGATCTCCGTCCATCACGGCAGCGACACGCCTAGTCGCGATGAAATCAGAAAAAACCTAGCGTCCCTTGCCCAAGCCGCGAAGGCGTTGGGCGACGGTAGGGGCACGGTGCTCAGCATTTTCCCCGAGGGAAAAAATAACGACGATCTGCAAGTGACAATGGTTCGCACCGGCGCGGCGCGTTTAGCGATGCCGGCGATGCCGGCGATGCCGGCGATGCCGGCGGGCGTGCCGGGATGGCGGATCGTGCCGGTGGGGCTCAACTACGAGCGCAAGGATCGGTTTCGCTCTGCCGGATGGATCCACGTGGGCGAACCGATCAACGCCGATGTTTGGCGGGCCGCGCACGAGAATGAACGCGCCACGATTCGCGCGCTCACGCCGAAGATCGACCGTCGGATGAAGGCGGTGGCGATCCAACTCGAGAATGCGGCGTGGGCGTCGGTGTTGGCGGAGGTCGAAGGCCTGTTGCCCGCGTCACGCGGGTTGAACCTGACGAGCGTGTTGCAGCTACGTCGTCGCGTCGCCGAGGCGATTAACTATTTTCACGCTCACGATCTGGATCGCGCGACAGCGGTGGCGACCGCCGTGGCGGATAAGGGGGGGCGAGCGCGCCGCGCCTCGGGTTTGCCGGCGGACGCACGCTTTTTTCGACGGCCGTTGGTCTTGCGGATGTTTGGGTTCGTAACGGATGCAATAAAATTTCTCGCCGGGATGGGCTTGGCGATTCCGGGCCTGCTGCATCATCTGATCCCGCATGGCGTCACGCGTTAGTGGGCGGCGCGTTTTGATCAACCGGGCAACGTCACGGTGGCGCTGCACCGGATGTTGGTCGGCTTGGTGGTGCCCGGGAGTTGGCTGGGGTTGGTGTGGCTGGGGATGATGCGGGTGCTTCAACCGTGGTTGGCGGGGGGTGGTGGTGCGGCACCCGCGCGTGACGCTCGATGAGCGGCGGCGGGCGATCAGTCAGGCCGGAAAATCCTACGATTTTGATTTCGATTTCTTTAGCACGGATCGGTTGGTCTGCACCGAGTTGGTGTATCGCGCTTTCGGTGACGCGGTGAATCTGCCCTTGGTCGAAATCACGGGACGGCAAACCCTGCCCGCGATCCGGTTCGTGGAGGCTTGAGCGCGCGGCGAAGACTAGGACTTCGTGGCGATGCTCGATGGTCATGAAGCTGCCGGCACCTGCGAGTGGGGCGATGAAGCGACGCTGCGGGAGTCACTTGATCGGCCCGCGCTTACGTGGCTGAATGACTAGGGCAGGGTCAGCGACGTCGGCGAGCCCGTCCTATCTCTTTTGGAAATGAAACGGCGCGGGGCTTTCGCTTAGCCCTCTGCCGTGGGGGTGAAACATGTCGGGCGTAAAGCCCGACCCACGTTGGCATCGGTTGGGCATGTGTGCGTTCCGCCGACAAAAAAGCCCGGGCGGGAGACCCGAGCTTTGGGAAAATTAGGGTAGCGAAATCAGCGGGTAATTTCGCTAATGAAGTTTCGGAGCGGCTCGACTTCGGGTTGGGTGGGAATCCAGTTACCGAGCAAGATTTCTGGCATGGAAAAGCGGGTATTGTAGAAGGCTCGGTTGCCGAGGTTGTTGGCGGAGAGCCAGCCGGCCTTGACGGTGGCTCCAGCGAACAGGCCTTCCTTCTTCGTGTAGACTAGGATCGGGGCTTCTTGGATCATCCGGGTGACCTTTTCGGACTCGGCGACGCGCGGTCCGGCGATGGCTTTAGCGTCCACGCCGATGTTGAACTGGTTGTTGTAGAGCATCGGTTGCACGGACTCGTCGGTGATGATGTAGACGGCCTCAATGGCATTCGCGCCGAGTTGGAGTCCGAAGCTGGCTTCACCGGCATTGACGAAGGCGGGTAAGCCCCACGAGCCATCGGGCCGCTTGGATATCACTACACCATAACCGTCCTTCACGCCGAAGATGAAACTGGCCTTAAATTGGTTGGTGATGACGATCGTCCGAGCGGCGCGGAGGACCTCTTGGGGGATGCGAGTATCAGGGTCATGCTGGAACTCACGGATGATCGCTTCGCAGGATTCGATTCGGGTGATGTAGTCTTTCCGGGGCAAGGAGCGATCAGCCTGAACGGCGAGAGTCGTGGCCACAAAGGCGAGGGCGAGGATGATAAAACGCTTCATATCGAAAATATTATTGCCCGCACTATGCACGGGAGTCGGTGCATTGGAATGCCGAACTGCATGGTATGTTCCAAGCTTAACCCAACAAAAGGATATCTAGTCCAGCCGAGAACTAGTCCAGCTCCCGCGCGGCGAGGTCATCCTCGTCCCAGCCGAAGTAGTGTCCGAGCTCATGGAGGTAGGTGATATGGACCTCATCGGCGAAGATCTGCGGGTCGGCCTCAGCGAATTCCCAGAGGTTGCCGAGAAACAACATAATCTGAGCCGGCACGTCGTTGGCGTCGCCGGTCGCTTCGCCGTGAGGCGGGCCCACGAACATGCCCAGAATATCGGGTTCGAAGGAGTCGCCGAGGATTTCGGCGGCAGGTTGATCGTGATGCAGCACAGGAATGCGTTCGGCCAAGGCGCGCAGCTCATCAGGGAGCTCGTCTCGGGTGGTGGCGACCTCGTGGTCGGCTATTGCTTTCAGCTGCGCAAACGTCACGGGTTGGATAAACCATGGACCCGAGACGAATCGCAATCATTGGCGGAGGCGCGGCGGGATATTTTGCCGCCATTACGGCGGCGGAAACCGACCGGTCTGCCGAGGTGGTTTTGTTCGAAGCCACCGGCTACCTGTTGACCAAGGTGCGCATCTCGGGCGGCGGCCGCTGCAATACCACGCACGCGTGTTTCGAGCCGCGTGAGCTGGTGAAATGTTACCCGCGCGGTGCGCGAGAATTGATCGGGCCGCTGCATCAATTTGGTCCGCGCGAGACGGTCGCGTGGTTCGCGGCGCGAGGGGTAGAACTCAAAACCGAGCCGGACGGGCGCATGTTTCCGGTCACCGATGACTCGGGCACGATCGTGGATTGCCTGCAGCAGGCCGCGGCGGAGTTGGCGGTGACCACCCGACTGCGGACGCCGGTGCGCTCGCTGGAGCGCCCGGATGCGGCGGCCAATACCGATGCGAGCGCGAGCCCGTTCGTGCTTACGCTCGGCGATGGCAGCGTGGAGCACTTCGACCGCGTGGTCCTCACGACGGGCGGGAACCGCGGTTCGGGTGGGCACGCGATGGCGGAGGCGATGGGGCACCGGATCGAGCAGATCGCGCCGTCGCTGTTTACCTTTCAGATTGATGATGCCCGGCTCACCGGGATCGAGGGTTTGTCGGTGCCGGAAGCCGAGGTTTGGGTGCCGGGCACGAAGTTGCGCGAACGCGGGCCGGTGTTGGTGACCCACTGGGGCTTGAGTGGTCCGGGTATCCTGCGGTTGTCGGCGTGGGGCGCGCGGGAATTGGCGGAGCGAGATTACCAGTTTGAGGTCAGGGTGTCGTGGAATGGCGAGACCAACGAGCAGCGCGTGCGGGAGCAGCTGGCCGCGGGCCGCAACGGTCTGGGCAAAAAACAAATTCGTAATGCGAATCCACTCGGACTGCCCGGGCGGCTGTGGGAGCGATTGGTCGATGCGGCGGAAATCGCGGCGGGCACGATGTGGGTGAATCTGCCCAAGACGGGATTGGCGGCGTTGGCCACGGCGGTGGCGGCGAGCGGATTCCAAGTCACGGGCAAGAGCATGAACAAGGAAGAGTTTGTGACCTGCGGGGGGGTGCGGCTGAAGGAAGTGGATTTCAAACGGATGGAAAGCCGCCTTTGCCCGGGTCTGCATTTTGCGGGTGAGGTGCTCGACATCGACGGCATCACCGGCGGCTTCAATTTTCAGTCGGCCTGGACCACCGCGCATCTCGCGGGCCAAGCCGCCGCGGCCCCCTCTCGCTAAGCCCGCCTTGTCGTCTGTCCCATGCTTCACCACCCCTCGACGTCGTTGAGCATAATGTCACCATAATGGTGACATTATCGTATGTGGGGGTTTGGGTCTGGCTTGGTGGTGGTGGGGGCTTTTTTTAGGAGTTCTTTCTCGCGGGTTGCGAGTAGGGGCTTAGGCATATTTGGCGTGCTGACCTACTTTGAATTGCTGGGACTGATTGCGCCCGTTTTTGCGCTCATCGCGGTCGGGTCTATCGCGCGGATGGCCGGATGGCTGACGGCGGAATCGGACGGCAGTCTGCTCAAGCTGGTGGTCAACGTGTTGTATCCGGCGTTGATCTTCAAAAATGTGTTGGGCAACGCGGCGCTAGCGGACCCGCGCAATGTGTTGTGGCCGCCGTTGGTGGGATTTGTCACCATGGCTGGCGGGATTTTGCTGGCGTGGTGGATCGGTCGAGCGCTGGGATTTTCGGCGGGCAAGGGTCTGCGGACTTTTGCGTTTGCGGTGGGTATTTTCAATTATGGTTACATCCCGATCCCGGTGATGGAGTCGTTGTTCGGGCCGGAAAGCATCGGGGTATTGCTGGTGCATAATGTCGGCTGCGAAGTCGCGATCTGGACCGTCGGGGTGCTGGTGTTATCCGGGTTGTCGTTGCGCGATGGGTGGCGGCGGTTGGTGAGTGGACCCGTGATCGCACTGCTGGCGGCGGGGTTGGGTAACGTCATGGAACTCGACGCCGTCATGCCGGCGGCGGTGGACACCACGATCGCAATGGCGGCCGCGTGTGCGATTCCGGTGGGGCTGATTGCGATTGGCTCGACCTTGTCGGAATCACTGCGCCAACCGGCCCAACTTTTTTCGGCGCGGGTCACGCCGGCGGCTTGTTTTTTGCGACTGCTGTTGTTTCCGGCGATCTTTCTGGCGCTCGCGAAGGTGTTGCCGGTGAGTCAGGATCTGAAGCGAGTGATGATGGTCCAGGCCGCGATGCCGGCGGGAATCATCCCGATCCTGATCGCGAAGCATTATGGGGGGCAGCCGCTCACGGCGGTGCAAGTGGTGGTCGGCACCACGGTGGTGGGGCTGGTCGCGATTCCGCTCTGGCTCCGGATAGGACTGGCCTGGATCGGTTGACGCCGCGGGCGCATCCGCTTACTCGCGGCGGCGGGCTTTGATGGCCCAGCGGTAGACGTCGAGGTAGCGGTCGGCGGATGCGCCCCAGCTGAAATCTCGCGCCATGCCGTTGCGTTGCAACTGGGCGTAGGCTTCGGGTTGGTCGTAGTAGGTGGCGCAGGCCCAGCCGATGGTGTTGGCCAGCGCGCGAGCAGTGGCGTCGACGAATTTGAAACCCGTGCCGGTTGCCGGCGTCGTGTTCTCAAACTGGTCCACGGTGTCGATGAGTCCGCCGGTCGTCCGCACGATGGGGGGGGTGCCGTAGCGCATCGCGTAGAGTTGGGTGAGTCCACAGGGTTCGGCTCGGCTCGGCATCACAAAAAAGTCGGAGCCGGCCTGGATGAGTTTGGCGAGTTGGCCGTTGAACCCCACGTGCAAGCCGAGCTTCTGCGGGTAACGGGTGGCGGCATCGCGGAAGATTTTCTCTAAGGCGCCATCGCCACTGCCGAGCACGGCGAGCTGCACGTGCATGCCTTCGAGCACGCTGGGTAAACACTGCGCGAGCAGGTCGAGACCCTTCTGGGTAGCGAAGCGGGAGACGACGCCGAAGAGCGCGACCTTATCGACCACGGCCAGTCCGAGTTGTTTTTGTAGGGCGGCTTTGCAGACGGCTTTCCCGGTCAGGTCGGCGGCGGTGTAGGTTGCCGGGATCTTGGGGTCGGCCGCGGGATTCCAGATCAACGTATCGATGCCGTTGACGATACCGACCAGATCGGCGGCGCGGAATCGCAGGACATGGTCCAAACCGAATCCGCCGGCGGGCAGTTTGATTTCGTCGGCGTAGGTCGGGCTCACCGTGGTGATCTTGGTCGAGTGGTAGAGCCCCGCCTTCATCATGTTAACCTTGCCATGCGACTCGGCGCTATCGGCGCGAAACTCGGCCACGGGGACGTGGGCGAAGTCGAGCGCCCGTTGGTCGCAGTAGCCTTGGTGCTCTAGGTTGTGAATGGTGAAAACCGTCGCGGCGCGCCCGATCGGGGTGTGGCGGAGCGTCGTGTTGAGCAGGAGCGGGATGAAGCCCGTGGTCCAATCGTGACAGTGCACGACGTCGGGAATCCATCCCATCTGTTGGCACAACGTCAGCGCCCCACGGCACAGGAAAGTGAACCGCAGGTCGTTGTCGGGGTGATCGCCCCACGGGCCCGCATAGACCTCGGGGCGGTCAAAAAACCGGGCGTGTTCGAGACAATAAAGGGGGACCTTCGAATCGGGTAGATGCGTCTGCCAGGTCTTGCCCCAATGCGTGGCCGCGCCGACATCGACCCCCAGCGGCTCGGCCCGGGCGCGGAAGTCGTCATTGATTTTGATGCTACCGTAGGCGGGGCAAACGACTCTGACATCGTGGCCGCGTTCCGCCAAAACCTTGGGCAGAGAACCAACCATATCGGCGAGGCCACCGACTTTTACGAAGGGATCAACTTCGGGTGAAACGAACAGGATTTTTAGCGGAAGCACGAACGGTTGGAGTGGTGAATAGGAGTCCAGGGGAGACGTGAGCTGGGATCAGTCGGCCAAGCTTCGCAGCAGATCGGGAAGGTCGGCAATACCGTTGAGCGCGTGGTAACGCGGGCCAGCGGGCTCCCGATCCGCTTGATCGAGCACCCAGGTGTGAGGGTAAGGCACGTGCGCGGCGTGACCGCCGATATCGAGCACGGGCAGGATGTCACTCTTGATGGAATTACCGACCATCAAAAATTCGGCGGGATCGATCCGGTGCCGTTGCAGGATGCGCTCGTAAGTGGCGGGATCTTTTTCGGTAACGACTTCGAGCTCGGCGAAGTGCGGATCGAGTTTGGACAACTCGTATTTGCGGGACTGGTCGCGCAGATCGCCCTTGGTGATGATGATCAGGAGATAGTCGCTCGCGAGCGCGGTGACGGTTTCGGGCACGCCGGCGAGGATTTCGACGGGGTGATCGAGCATGTCGTGCGCGAGGGCGATGATGCGGCGAATTTCGTTGGCGGAGACTTGGGCGTCGCTGAGCTCGATCGCGGTTTCGATGGCCGAAAGAGTGAAGCTCTTTATCCCGTAGCCGTAGCGCGCGAGATTGCGCCGTTCCGTGGTGTTGAGGACATCGTCGACTTTGGTGGCGTCGTGGTAGCCGGACAGCAGTTCGCAGAGGCGAGCGTGAGTGGCGACGAAGACGTTTTCGTTATGCCAAAGGGTGTCGTCGGCATCGAAACCGATGGTTTTAATCATGAGTGGCTCAGCGTGAGGAGCGAGGGGGGACGGCGAAAGCGAAAAGACGGCAGGAGGTGCAGAGTGGACAACATAGCGGCGAGCGGGGTGCGGGGGCACGAAAAACCCCGCTGCGGGGGGCAGCGAGGTTGGATAAGCATAGGTGGGCCGGAAGCGTCAGTCTGCCTTGGGGATGTCGACGTCGAGCTCGATGCGGTTGGGTTTAGTGCGCTTGGATATGCGATTGGTCGAGCGCTTACGCAGGCCGCGATCGAGTTCGGAGACGAGCTTGTCGATGGCGGCATAGGCGTCATCGGCAGATTCACCGGATACGACGTCCGGACCCTGAATCTCGATTTGGCCCTTGGCGGTAAATTGACCGTGGTTGGATTTGGTTTGGTTGTACTCGATGGTAACCCGGACTCGCACGATGTGCGGCTCGTGGCGCAGGAGTTTGGATACCTTTTCGCGCACGTGGTCTTTCATGCCATCCGTGAGATCAAGGTAGATGCCGCTAATGATGAGCTTTTCGTCGAGGATTTCAGGGGTTATTTCTGGGATCATAAAGTAATTTTGGGATTCGAGGAGGAGGGTAATAATAAGGTGACGTTAGTTCGCCGAAGTGCCAGCGGCAACGGCATGAATTGCGCCGATATTGTCTAATGATAACCGTCTTCGGCAGTTAGCGCTTTTTCTTAAGCGCGGCGCTGAACCAATCATCGCCGAGCGACGGTTTGCGGTCCTGCTGCGGCGCGGGCTGACCACGTCCGGGCGATGAGGGGCGGCCTGATGGGGCGGAGCGCGACCCACCGGCCGATTTGCTGCCGAGTTCGGGGTTAGTGCGCAGGGAGAGGGCGATGCGTTTGCGGGACAGATCTACATCGGTGACCGTCGCGAATACTTTCTGGCCGGGTTTGAGGTGCTCGCTGGGATCCTTGACGAAGGTATCGGCGATCTGGCTGACGTGCACGAGGCCGTCTTGATGGACGCCGACATCCACGAAGGCGCCAAAGGCGGTGACGTTGGTCACGATGCCGGGGAGCTTCATGCCGGCCTTGAGGTCCTCGGGTTGATTGACGCCGGGCGCAAACGCGAAGGCCTCGAATTGCTCCCGAGGATCGCGGCCTGGTTTAGCGAGCTCGGTGAGGATGTCTTGCAGGGTCGGCAACCCCACGTCGGCCGACACATAATCATCGAGTTCGATGCGGGCGCGGAGTTTTCCATCGGCGATCAAATCAGGCACGGTCGCGCCGACATCGGCCGCCATACGCTCGACCAAGGCGTAGCGCTCGGGATGCACCGCGGAGGCGTCGAGGGGATGGGCGGAATCTCGAATGCGCAAAAACCCGGCGGCCTGTTCGAAGGCCTTCGGTCCGAGACGGGGCACGTCCAGGAGATCGGCCCGCGACTTGAACGGTCCCGCGGCGTCCCGGCGGGCGACAATGGCCGCGGCGGTGCTGCTGTTGAGCCCAGAGACGTAGGCGAGGAGTTGTTTGGAAGCGGTATTGAGTTCGACGCCGACGCCGTTGACGGAACTGGTCACGGTATCATCGAGGGAGCGCCGGAGGAGGGTCTGGTCGACGTCATGCTGATACTGGCCGACGCCGATCGACTTGGGATCGAGCTTCACGAGCTCAGCCAAAGGGTCCATCAGTCTCCGTCCAATGGACACCGCGCCGCGGACGGTCAGATCGTGATCGGGAAACTCTTCGCGGGCGACCGCGGAAGCGGAGTAGATCGAGGCGCCAGATTCGTTTACCAGCACGATGGGGAGCGAGGCGGGGAGCTTGAGGGAGCGGATGAACGCTTCGGTCTCGCGGCCAGCGGTGCCGTTGCCGATGGCGATGGCTTCGACTTTGAAAAACTCGAGGAAGCCGCGGAGCTTTTCCTCGGCCTCAGTCGCGTGGCGATCAGGGAAGAGCACGTCGTTGTGGAGCAGCTTACCCTGGCGATCGAGCAGCACGACTTTGCAACCCGTGCGGAAGCCAGGGTCGATCGCCATCACCGCCTTTTGGCCCAGCGGAGAAGCCAAGAGCAACTCACGTAGGTTTGCGGCGAAGACTTTGATGCCATCGGCATCGGCCCGCTTTTTGGCGTCGAGCCGCATCTCCGTTTCGAGCGAGGGGAAAATCAATCTTTTGGCGGCATCCTCGCTGGCGAGGCGCACCTGTTGGGCCGCCGGGCCGGGGTTTTTTACGTAGAGTCGCTGGAGCTCGGCAAATGCGAGGTCTTCGTCGTTGAGCTGCACGCGCATCATCAAGAAGCCTTCCTTCTCGCCGCGGCGCATGGCCAGCACGCGATGAGACGGCGCGGTGGTGGAGGATTCGGACCATGCGAAGTAGTCCGCAAATTTCGCCCCGGCCTCTTCTTTGCCGAACATGACCTTGGAGGAAACAACCGACCCCTTTTGGTAGAGGTGACGAATCTTTTCCCGCGCCACGGCATCATCACTGATGCGTTCGGCGAGGATGTCGCGCGCGCCGCTGAGCACATCATCGATCGACGCGAGCGCGTTGGTTTTGTTTTCGTGCGTCACCGTGTTGCCCACGAATTCAGCGGCGGCGGCGGCGGGATCGAAGTCCGCCGACTGGGACCACAGCTGGTCGGCCAACGGTTCCAAGCCGAGCTCTTTGGCGATCGTGGCGCGGGTGCGTTTCTTGGGTCGGTAGGGTAGGTAGATATCCTCGAGCTGAGTGAGCGTCGCGGCGGCCTGCAGGGCTTGGGTGATTACGGCGGTGAGGAGGCCGCGCTCCGCTAGGCTCTTGAGGATACTGGAGCGTCGGTCATCGACGGCTCGCATCGCTTCGAGACGATCGCGAATCGCGGCCACGGCTACTTCGTCGAGCGATCCCGTGGCCTCCTTGCGATAACGAGCGATGAACGGAATCGTCGCGCCCTCGGCGAGGAGCTGGGCCGTGGCGGTAATCTGCGCGATGGTGAGCGAAAGCTCATCCGCGAGTTGGATAATATGTAGCGGATCCGGTGAAGTGGTAGGGGACGACATAGGTGAGGAAGAGCCCGATTTCACGCGTCAAAATTCGACCGGCAAGGTAAAACATGCCTGCCAAGTGAGTTATCATAACATGATCCTAGACAGTGAAAAACGAGAATTAGAATGAAACGATGAGCTGATTTGGGCAACAAATCCGGCCCCAATAAATATGGGTGAAGATGGCAAGGGATTTTGAGCGAAAAACTTCGATTACGAAGGAATTGGGCTTCGGTTTTGAGCGGTTCGTGCTCAGGCTGGGGTCATGTTTCCACAACACGTGATTGCGCGAAAAAGAGATGGGCAAAAATTGAGTGCGGCCGAGATCGGTTCCTTTGTCCAAGGGGCGACTGATGGCAGTTGGGCCGATTACCAACTATCGGCGATGTTGATGGCAATTTACCTCAACGGCATGACGACGGAAGATGTGGCGGCCTACACGGATGCGATGATGAATTCCGGCGTGGTGGCTGATCTCTCTGGCGTGCCGGGAATCAAGGTCGACAAGCATTCCACTGGGGGGGTCGGCGACAAGGTTTCGTTACCGTTGGCCGCCATGGTCGCGGCGTGCGGCGTGCCGGTGCCGATGATCAGCGGACGGGGTCTCGGCCATAGCGGGGGCACGCTCGACAAGCTGGAATCGATTCCGGGATTCAACGTGAACCTTTCCCTCGACGACTACGCCAAGCAAGTGGCCGAGGTGGGTTGTGCGTTGATCGGGCAAACCAAGGATTTGGCGCCTTCCGACAAAAAACTTTATGCGCTGCGCGATGTGACTGCGACGGTGGAGTGTATGCCGCTGATTTGTGGTTCGATCATGTCGAAGAAACTCGCCGAAGGCATCGACGGTCTCGTGCTCGACGTCAAATTCGGCCGGGGTGCTTTTATGAAGGACATCGACGCGGCGCGCGAACTCGCGACCGCGATGGTGGCAATCGGGCGCGCAATGGGCAAAGGCATGACGGCATTGCTGACCGCCATGGATCAGCCGCTCGGTCGAGCGGTAGGAAACGCCGTCGAGGTGGCTGAATCGATCGCCTGTTTACGCGGGGAAGGCCCGGAGGATTTGATGGAGGTCACTTATGCGCTGGGGGCGGAGATGCTCTTGCTCGGGAAAGTTGAAACGGATCTGACGAAGGCGCGGGAACGTTTGGCTCAAGTGGTCGCGGATGGTTCAGCCCTAACGAAGTTCGGCGAAATCATCGCGGCGCAAGGCGGCGATGCGAGGGTCATCGAAGACCCGAATGGCGTGTTGCCTCAAGCCAATCAGAAAGTGCCGCTCTTCGCCTCGCGGGGCGGCATCGTGCAGGACGTGGATGCGATGGAGGTCGCCTTGGCGGCACTCCGTTTGGGGGCCGGTCGCGCGCGGGCCGAAGATGCTGTGGATCCAGCGGTGGGGATCACCGATTTGGTGAAGGTGGGAGAGACCGTGCAGCGGGGGCAGCCTTTGGCCGTGATTCACGCCAACGACGATGAAGCCTGGGCGGCGGCCGAAGTGCAGCTCCGCGACTGTATCAAGATTGGCGATACGGAGGTATCGGTGCCCCCGCTAATCGCCGAACGGATAGCGTAGGTTCGGATTTGGTAAACCACGAAAAACACGAAAACTTAGAGGCAGTTTTACCAAGCTGACGGTTTCAGATTCAGGAACAACGATGGGGCGGTTTCGGGTTCGTCGGTGTAAGTCCGTGGCCTGCGCCTTTAATCGCCGAGGCAGCCGCTGGTCGGGCATAAAGCCCGACCCTGGAGTTTGGCCTTTTAGAGGACGGTTTCTTGTTTTACGAAGGAGGCTTACGCGGCTTGGAATAGGGCGCTGGGCAAATCGAAGGCCGGTTTCTCGGACTTCGCGTCGCCGTGCTCTTG
>Ga0075109_1000916_pt1 | contig 19256 bp, 21 predicted proteins | sample AntAceMetag02UKD_FD_69798 | JGI IMG/M metagenome (GOLD analysis project Ga0075109, IMG submission 69798) | Saline lake microbial communities from Ace Lake, Antarctica - Antarctic Ace Lake Metagenome 02UKD | ecosystem: Environmental > Aquatic > Non-marine Saline and Alkaline > Saline | place...
GGACTGTTGCAATAGGCGGTATGTATTTGGTTTTGATGACTCGCTCATGTATCGACTCTTGAATGTTTGCTGATCCGGTATTTTGACTGCGCGTATAATACAGGACAAAGTACTGACAAGTTAATTCCCTATCTGCGAGTATTCCGTCCATGACTCAATCGAAAATCTAAAAGCGTCATTGATTCCCACCTGAAAGCATTCAATAGGCACTGACAAGTTAGCTCCCAATCTGTCAGGATCTGTCGTATGACCCAATCTAAAATGTACAAGCACCACAGATTTCCAAGCGAAATAATCCAATATGCCGTATGGATTTACCACCGATTCAATCTGAACCATCGTGACGTTGAGGACCTACCGGCCGAGTGGGGCGTGCCCGTCAGCTATGAGGTCATTCTCCTCTGGTGTAATAAGTTTGGTTCGAAATATGCTCAAAGGTTAAGAAGGAAACACCAAGGTTATGTTGTGGCGACACTTTCTTCATTGATGAGGTGTTCACTAAGATTCAGAGAAAACAGCATTACCTAACGCGGGCCGTTGATCAGGATGGTGAAGTGGTTGATGTATTCCTCCAGGAAAGGCGTGACGGAAAGGCCGCTAAACGTTTCTTTAAGCAGTTATTGCGTAAACACACAGGTGAGCCCAAGAAGGTCGTCACGAATAAATTGATAAACTACAACGTGGCTCGCAGAGAGCTTATTCCAGAGACGATTCACGACACAACGCAATGCGCCAACAATAGAGCGCAGTTGTCGCACGAGCCTACATGGGAGAGGGAGTGTGGCATGCAAAAGCTCAAGTTAGCGGCACAAGCACAGCGGTTTTGAGTGCTCATGCAGCGCTGTACAATTTGTTCTATCTAGGTAGGCACTTAGGGTCAGCAGAAACCTGCCAACATTTTTGGCTGCGTGCCTGTGCGTCTTGACAAAACGCAGTGGCAGTGTAGGAAAGCCTAATCTGAGTTTTCTCGATTTGAGTGGTTAACTTGTCAATACTTAGCGGTGCACTTCTTGTAAAAGCAGCTATGTCGGCATTACGATTGAAGCCGATCGTAGGTGTTGACATTTCTTTTGCTGTTAGTACTGAATCAAAGGCAAAAGGGCACAGCATATTAGTGTTTAAGTCTTTCTCTTTTTCTCAATTTCACATGTAAGCTAAATATTTCGGTGGGTCTAATATATTAGGCCGAATGTTTAATTTGCAAAGCTCTTGCAGCCTTTAATGCGACGTGCTTTTTGTGTAATTGAATCATAATTCACTTTTGCAGCTAACCTTCAGTTCTTTTCCTGAGCGCTAGGTAATTGACTGGCTCATTCTCGCTGGCTTTTTTATTTTTAAAGCTGCAAATGCAGTCGGTAAGATAAAAGGTAAAGAAACCTTAACTGTTCAAAGTTAGTAACAACTATGAAAAATATACTCTGGAATTTTGATGTATATTATTTATCGCTGGCGACTTCAGTTACAGTTGTCCGCGGCGGCGAGTTAGAGTCAAGGCGACAATCCATGCTGCGAAACAAACATGAGAAAAGAAAGTAACAAAACCTACTCCCATTCCGAAAGCCGTTACCGCTTGCCATGAGCTCGCTATCAGCATCAGTGTTCCTAACCCAATTAAGGTTAGTCTGGAAGTGCCGGCAGGCACTGATTTGAGAAGCAACTTGGCCTGTTTTGATTGGGCAGCTGCCAACGAAAACATGCCAGTCAACGCCAACACAAACCCCAATAAGAAAGTCATAGGCTAATTTTTCTGGATTGTGGTGTAAGTGGCTGAGCACTTATTCCTGCGCTCGTATGGACTAAATTCTCGAGGCCTCTTGCAGGATTGGCATTTGGAGTGACAAGTTTTGGCCACACTCCACAAAGAACCAAACCAAACACAATTGCTGTCAAGTCGAAGCCCGCACGAGCCCAGTCACCCGCTGCCAGCGAATTACCAAGATGGGCCTCTGAAGTTAGCGCATTGACTACTGGAAGTAAGAGGCAAAGTGCAGCAAGAAATGCGACCTGTTCCCGCCACGCGCGCCGAAGTTCTCGTGCGCCTGCATGGATAAAAGAAAGCCCCCAAACAATGAACAGCATGTCTAGCTCCCAAGCGGCCCGTTCTGGAATATCAAGTGGTAATAACCGATTGGCCCAAAAGTAGGTCGCAACACCTAGAGGTAACCCTACGATGATTGCCAGATTGGTGCGCTCTATAAAAACCAAAGTCCGTGGAGCTTCCATTCCTTTTTTTAACTGAGTGCGTCTCTTTTTGGCCCATAATAAAAGGCCGGTAGCGATCATGCTGCAGCCTAATAGTCCACTGAGAAAATAAGTCCAGCGTAGCCAATAATTTGCAAAGCGACCTTCGTGTAATGCTAAAGTGCCGCGTAAAAATTTTGCGTCTGCCGGCCGTTGCAAAGAAGGCGTTAGAACTTGACCGGCAGCATCAAAGTGTATGGATTTGCGGCTACTCTCACGCGATATCCCGTCATTCACAGCATCAATTCTAATAACAGAACCTTCTTCGCCGGGGTTGAGAATTTCGACACCTCTAATCAAGTCATCTGGCCACTGCTGTTGGACGTATGCCATCATGTCTCTGATATCTGCTGAAGCCGCTGCAGCGCCGGTTGGCTCTCTAATTTCGGGGACTGGATTCCGGTGTGAGTTTAATTGTGAGACTGCCTCGCGATCTAATCCTAGCGTTAAAAACATAGTGCCAGGAGAATATTGAATGAGAAAAAACAAGAGACCTGAATAGGTAATCATTAACATGAATGGCAATGCTAATACGCTGGTCATATTATGGCTATCTAGCCAAGATCGCTGACCTTTTCCTAGTCGCAGCGTAAAAAAATCCACAAATATTTTCTTGTGGGTAACAATACCTGTAATGATCGCGAGGAACATAAAAAGTGTGGCGACTCCAACGGTGTAATACGCGACTTCATAGGGCATGTAATGCAATGCGTAATGCATTTCATACAATCCACGACCGCCGTTGGTATCTCTGGCGCCAACGGGCGCACCACTTACCGGGTCTAAGGTCTCTCGGAAAAATCGATCACCCTCTTCATTAGGTTCGTTGTAGTTCGCAAAAGCGGAAACAGAAGGGTTTGAGCGAACAGTGGGGAGCCCAATGAAATAACGGCGAGTATTCTCAGTTTCAGCATCCAAATAACTAATTGCACTGACAAGCATAGATTCATTAGTCGGGAACTCGCTTGGGCTCGATAATTCCGGCTTCATCCAGCGGTCAATTTCGTAAGTAAAATACCCGAAAGTTCCCATAACAAAGATAAAGTACAACAGTATGGAAAAGACTAACCCTGACCAGGTGTGCAGCCAAGCCATTGATTGGCGAAATGCGCCGTGTAAACCTGCTGATTTTCTCATTTACTTCACCATCAAAAACAAGAAATACATAATTACAGTGCTACTTCCAATAATGCCGATAATCTTGCTAAGTTTGAATTCATAAAAAGACCACATCGCAATTGCGCACCAGGATAAAAAGCTAAACATCGTCATGATATGAACGCCTTGAGGTATTGGCATCCAGCCTAGTGCGTCAAATAGTGTTGCACAAAGCGCGCCAAATACACTTGACCACAAAAAACCACCAAAAAAAGCGAGTAAGAGTCTGGCGGTAATATTCCAGCGATAACTCAATGGCTGTATGTTTGCCAAATTCAAAGCGGTGGGCCTCTTGTGAATAAGTAGTCTTTACTCTGCTTTGCGATCGCGATTAGCACTTTTTCCAGTCAATGCCGGGGCAAAAGTTCAGTTAAGATCTGAAGAGCCTAACCCATGAACTTCCTTGATTGCTGGGCTTGGCAATCATGGCTTGATTTACCTGTTACCGTGCTTTATTGTAATGCGAATCATTCTCATTAGCAATTTGGGTTGATTTAGAGGTAACAAAAAGCGTGATCTTAAATAGAAATCAATCACATTTAATCGCTGTTATGCTGACTACGGGTATCATTTTGCTTGGGCTGCCCAAGCTTTATTGTGAATCTCTGGATATTGGGGCCAGGTGGAAATAAGGGAGATGAAAGTAAATCTGCCGCTTTTAATGTGGGTATATAATATTTATGGTCTTCGCGAAGTTGGAATACTCTTATAACGGAATACTAACAGCTGCCATTTCTTAATTTTCAAGATGGCATCTCATCCCTATTTGATTGTCAGCAACTCGAGGAATTTGATTGTGTCCAGAATAAGCTTTAGCGTTGAGGCTGCTTTTATTCGGGTTTTGGTACTGACAAGTTAACTCCCGATCTGGCAGGGTCTGGTGTATGGCCCAATCAAAAATGGTCAGCGTCACCAATTCCCACCCGAAATCATTCAATATGCCGTGTGGCTACACCATCGATTCAAGCAGAGTCACCGCGACGTCGAAGACTTGCTGGCGCAGCGGGGTACCACCGTCAGCTATCAAGCCATTCGTCTGTGGTGCAGTAAGTTTGGTTCGAAATGTGCTCAGCGGTTAGGAAGAAAACATCAAGGCTATGGTGACACTTTCTTCATTGATGAAGTCTGTGAGAAGATTCACGCAAAGCAACATTATCTTTGGAGTGCTGTTGACCAAGGTGGAGGAGTGGTTGATGTATTTCTGAAGAACAGGGGCGACGCAAAGGCCGCTAAACGTTTCTTTGGGCGTCTATTGCGTAAACACAGGGGTGAGCGACGTAAGATTTTCATGGATAAATTGAGAAGCTACCGCGTTGCCCAAAGAGAGCTAATTCACGATACAATTCACGATGCAATTCAGTATGCCAATAATTGAGTTGAACTATCGCACGAGCCTACACGGGTGAGGGAGCAGGCATGAGGAAATTCAAGTCTATGGAGCGAGCTCAGAGGTTTTTGGGTGCTCATGGTGCTGCGTACAATTTTTCAATCTAGGTCGGCACTTGGTGTCAGCTGAAACCTAGATGCCTTAAGAAGTGTGCTGTTTGCTTTGAGAATAGCAACCAGGAATGTAAACATTTTGTGTCTTGAGCAGAACCGTGATTATTTAAAATCTCGGTTCTTTTTTTATGATGCAATAATAATTTTACAGTTTGATATACGTTTAGATCATAACTTTTTCGGAGAAACTGTCCGAGTAATAATGGAGTTTAGTGGTGATGGGAATTAAAAAGATATTTGCTTACGTGCTTAGCGTTACAGTCTTTATGGTTGGAATTGTAAGTGCTGCAGAAGTTAACGTTTATTCGGCACGAAGCGAGGACCTGATTAAGTCAGCTTTGGATCGGTTTAGCGAAGAAACTGGTATTGAAGTTAACTTGATTACCGAGAGCGCTGATGCGCTGATCCGTCGGATTGAGCTTGAGGGCTTTAACTCGCCGGCCGATGTCTTACTAACGGTTGATGCGGGAAGGCTCTTTCGCGCTAAAGAAGCTGGTATCCTTGCTCCAATAGATTCCTCTATTCTGCGCGAGCGGATACCTGCTGCGTATCGTGATCCGGAAAACCAATGGTTTGGATTATCGCTTCGCTCGCGAGTCATCATGTTTGATAAGTCGCGGGTCTCCCCGAGCGAGATAGAGAGCTATGAAGACCTCGCAGATCCAAAGTGGAAGGGCGAGATTTGTATTCGCTCGTCGGGGAATATCTATAACCAATCGTTACTTGCGTCGCTGATAGAGCACGTGGGAGAGGAGGCGACGGAAGCTTGGGCAGTAGGTTTGGTTGCTAATATGGCGCGTAGACCGCAAGGGGGAGATCGGGATCAAATACGTGCCGCGGTAGCAGGGCAGTGTAAGCTCGCCATAGCGAACACTTACTATTTAGCTGGTATGTTGAACTCTGATATTGCTGCAGATGTCGAAGTGGCTGAGCAGATCGGTGTACTGTGGCCAAACCAAGGTGATAGAGGTGCCCACATGAACGTGAGTGGCGCTGGCATGATAAAGACCTCGAAAAACCCAGATGAGGCGCGTCAGCTGATCGAGTTTCTCAGCGCCGACTACGCTCAGCAGTGGTACGCGCAAGTGAACAATGAGTACTCGGTGCGTACCGATATTCCAGTGAGCGCCACTTTGCAGCGGTTTGGTGAATTCAAAGCGGATTCGTTAAACCTCGAAGCACTTGGGCGTAATAATGCGGCCGCTGTTCGCCTCGCTGATCGCGCGGGTTGGCAGTAATATTTTTTGCTTCGAGATAGCCGATTATGAATGAATTGATAGAGTGAGTTTAAACGCTCTCGAAAGTCCGCGAGTCACTAGGCCAAGGTTTTCTCTTATGAAGCCTTGGCCTTTGTCATTGATCGCCTTGTCTTTGATACTTGCTACGCCTATTTTCGTCGTTCTTTCTTCGGTGTTCTTCTCGGCGGGGGATATCTGGACCCACCTTTTCGAGACAGTGCTTGCCCGCTACATTAGTAATTCTTTCGCGCTAATGACAGGCGTCAGCATTGGTGTGCTCGCTTTAGGGGTTTTGCCAGCGTGGCTTGTTACGGCCTATCGATTTCCAGGTAGCAAAGTTTTCGAATGGGCGCTGTTGCTCCCACTTGCTATTCCGGCTTATATCATCGCTTATACTTACACGGGTATGTTAGATGTGGCGGGGCCTCTGCAGAGTAACCTGCGTGACGCATTCGGTTGGAGCTATGGCGAATACTGGTTTCCTGAGATTCGGTCAATCGGCGGTGCCATAGCGATGCTCTCACTGGTTTTTTACCCCTATGTATACCTGCTCGCGCGCGCAGCCTTCGCCGGACAGTCGGCCAGTGTAATGGAGGCGGCGCGAAGCCTTGGCTGCTCTCAGCGCTCGGCATTTTTTCGCGTTGCTCTTCCTCTTGCTCGACCGGCGATTGTCGTAGGCCTTAGCATCTGCTTGATGGAAACCCTTGCAGATTACGGTACGGTTCAGTATTTCGGGATCTCTACATTCACGACAGGGATCTATCGAACTTGGAATGGTCTTGGAAGCACCGTGGGTGCTGCGCAGCTAGCGGCGTTGCTTCTTGGGTTCGTATTTATTCTCGTATCGATCGAGTCATGGTCGCGTAAGCAGGCACAATTTTTTAATACCGGGAGTAATGCGTGGCCAAGTCCCGCGGTACCGTTAGTTGGTGGAAGATTATTTATTGCCTATTTGGTTTGCGGGATTCCCGTTTCACTAGGGTTCGTTGTGCCGCTAATACAGCTTTCAATTTGGGCCTCGATCACCTCTGACTCGATCATGACTGCGGACTTCGCCGGTTATTTATTTAATAGCTTAGCTCTCGCTGCTATTACGTCGGCAGCTGCGCTGATCCTTGCTCTGTTTATTGCTTACGGGCGGCGCTTGTATCCGACGCAGCTTTCCAGCGTTGCCGCTCGGGTTCTGAGTCTGGGTTATGCGCTGCCAGGAACTGTGGTGGCGATTGGTGTCTTGGTTCCGTTCGCATGGTTAGACAACCAAGTAAGTGCATTTATGGTTGCCCGCTTTGATTTCAATACAGGGCTGCTGCTAAGCGGTACCGCTTTTATTCTCGTTTTTGCTTATCTCGTTCGATTTTTACCGATAGCGATGAATACCGTTGACGCGGGACTCACAAAGATTCGACCGTCGATGGATGAGGCGGGTCGTAGTATGGGTTTGGGGCCAATGACTATTTTGCGTCGCCTTCACATGCCCATCATGCGAGGCTCGCTAGCAACTGCTTTATTGCTCGTCTTCGTCGATGTGCTTAAAGAATTGCCCGCGACACTTCTGCTGCGGCCATTTAATTTCAACACGCTTGCTATTCGTACTTATGAACTAGCTAACGAAGAAAGGTTAGCAGACGCGGCAGGGCCCGCGCTTACGATCGTGTTGGCAAGTCTGATTCCTGTTATCCTGCTCAGCCGTTCGCTTGAACGGGCGACGAATGTCCCAAGTGTTGGGGAAAAGCCTAGATGATGGATTCATAAAAATGGCCCCACCGGCATTACAGTTAGACAACGTAAGTGTCCGCCTAAGCGGCCATCTAATCGTCGATTCTGTATCGTTTAGCGTATCTGCGGGTGGGATAGGCTGCCTGCTTGGCGCCAGCGGCTGTGGTAAGACGACACTGCTAAGAGCTATCGCTGGTTTTGAACCTGTGAGTACTGGTGAAATATTATTGGATGGGGCTGTCGTGAGTTCTCCCTCGGGAGCACTTGAAATTGAAAAACGCCACGTCGGTATGGTTTTTCAAGATCACTCGTTGTTTCCGCATATCAGCGTTGCTGAGAATATAGCCTTTGGAATTCAAGCTCTCAGTAGTCCGATGCGTGAGGCCCGCGTAAAAGAGCTCGCCGGCCTGCTAGAGATAGGCGGTCTCCTTGGCGCTTACCCACATAGGCTATCAGGCGGGCAGCAGCAGCGCGTTGCTATCGCCCGAGCACTGGCACCTCGCCCAGAGGTTTTGCTCTTAGACGAGCCTTTTTCGAGTCTCGACGTAGAACTACGAGAAACGCTTGCCCGTGAAATTCGTTTGGTCCTAAAGCAAGAGGGCATTACAGCTATGCTCGTCAGTCACAACCAGTTTGAGGCTTTTGCAATGGCCGATGAAATTGGCGTTGTTAAGTCGGGGCGACTGCTGCAATGGGACAACGCGTTCAATCTCTATCACACCCCTGCTTCTCTCGCCGTCGCCGATTTTATAGGCGAAGGTGTGTTAGTCGATGGACAGATGATCGGCAAGAATGCAGTGGAGACTGAGCTAGGCATAATCGACACGCGCGAGATTGAAAACTTTAAGCTTCCCGATACGAAAGAGATATCAATACTGCTTCGCCCGGATGATGTACTCCACGATGATGCCAGTCCGATCAAGGCGCGCATAGTCGAGAAGGCTTTTCGCGGTGCTGTATTTCTCTATACATTGGAATTAGAGAGTGGCAAACGTGTCTTATCGCTCGCTCCGAGTCATCATGACCATGATGTTGGAGAGCCTATGGGTATCCGTCTCGATGTTAAGCACCTTGTTGCCTTCCCCAAGCTGCCTTCCCCAATTTGCCGCTGAGATTAATGCGCGGTGCTTTATAACGATTGGGATCTTGGAATTACTTAATGAGCTAGATGCTGATTTGAACTTGAAGTGCAACAAGTTCTACATTGGATTCGAGAAGGGTGGGCAGGCGCTCAATTTTGTAACGATAAAGCCCTTGAAAAAAATTCTTAATTTAAATATTTCCATCCTTCGAAGTGACGAGGCTGATACTGTGCTCGATGAGGCGAGTGTGGATACTCTTGAATATCAGCCCAAATGGAGCCGGTATAGACGTAGGCTTAGCAAGCAGGAAATTAAGTTTAAGCGAGAAACGATAAAGGCCATTTGTAAACTTGCCTATGAGAGGCGGACCAGCTAGCCACAATAAAAAGATGTGGATAGCTTTCAAAATCCAGTAAATAGCATTGTCGGAACTAGTGATAGTAGCGGCACAAGACAGTAGCGAAAATTAACACGGATAGATCTGTAGATAGATTAGATTTGTCTAACAAGAGAAAGGTTACAGTTGAAGCAGCATGTGATGCGTCTAAGCTCGAAGCTTCTGCGCAATTGCTAGGATGTGTTCGGCGGTAGTCCCGCAACAACCCCCAACGATATTTGCTCCCTTGGCAATCCAGTCCATAGCAAATTCACTATATAATTCAGGAGATAAATCATCCCGCAAGGCCAGAAAGCCATCAGATTTCTTCTCTCCCCCCAACAACCAATCTTGAGGCACTCTCGTAAACGCATTTGCATAGCCCCCAATAAATTCAATGTCAGCTGCAGCCAATACTGGTATCGCATCACTTATGCGCTCAGGCAGAGAGCAATTACCTAATACACCAGTAACATCAAAAGAAGCCAAGGCCTCAAGCGCGCTTTTTAGTGGTTCCCCGCTCCGAAGAGTCGCTGGAATCTCATCATGAAGAGTAAGGCCGATATAAACGGGTTTACCTAAGCCTGTTACGCCAGCTGCAGCAGCCACCGCCTCTGCAATAGAGGACATAGTTTCGCAAAGGAAGATGTCTACATAGGGTTGTAACAATTCAGCTTGTTTGCGATATAGAGGTTCGATTATCGCTCGATCTAATACTAAGTCTGGGCGAAAGCTGCCATTTTGAGGCGGTAGACTTGCCGCAATCTCAATCTGTCTCCCAGACTCGTTAACAGCCTCGACAGCTAGCTTGCCAGCTAATTCATTCAAGGCATCATATTGATTTTCTATACCAATTTTCGCTAAGTCAGCAAGAATTACCCCATAGCTGTTAGTAGTGATTACCTGAGCGCCAGCTTCGATATTTTCGTGGTGAATTTCTTTAATGACATCCGGCGCGACCAACAACGCGTTGGCAGACCAAATAATTTCGGAGATCTCAACCCCTTTCAAACCTAGCGTTTTTCCCATTCCCGAATCGAGGAGTGTCACCGTATTAGAGATCATAAGTTGCATTCCAACATTTTTTTGGTACTAAGGATCTTGCTCGCTTTACAAACGAGAAGAAAGCGAATTATTTGATTATAGAGCACTATGATTAAATGCATGATGCTAACTAGCAATTAACTTCTTTGCATTTGTAGATAGGGTACTGACAAGTTAACTCCCAATCTGCCAGTATTCTGCTCATGACTCAACTAAAATTGTATAAGCGCCATCGATTCCCGCCCGAAATGATTCAATATGCAGTCTGGCTTTACCATCGATTTAACTTAAGTCACTGCGACGTCGAAGACTTGATGGAGCAGCGGGGCATCACTGTCAGCTATGAAGCCATTCGCCTCTGGTGCAACAAATTCGGATCGATATATGCCCAAAGATTGAGAAGAAAGCATCAGAGATATGGTGACACCTTCTTCATTGATGAAGTGTTCATTAAGATTTAAGGGAAACAGCATTGCCTTTGGAAAGCAGCGGACCGAGATGGCTAAGTAGTTGATGTATTCTTGCAGAAGAGGCGTGACGCAAAGGTCGCAAAACGTTTCTTTAAGCGGCTACTGCGTAAGGTTGTCACGGATAAATTGAGAAACCATGGTGTGGCTCATGGAGAGCTTATTCCAGAGACGATTCACGACACAAGGCAATACGCCGACAATAGAGCGCAGTTGTCGCACGAGCCGACGAGAGTGAAGGAGCGTGGCATGTGAAAGTTCAATTCAGCAGCGCAAGCGCAGCGGTTTTGAGTGCGCATGCAGCTGTATACAATTTGTTCAACCTTGGACGACACTCAGTATCGGCTGAGAACTTTCGCTTTTTCAGACAGCGTGCCTTTGCGTCTTGGGAAAAGGCAGCGGGAATATAGTAGTTGAAAATAACGGTTTTTTTCAATCTTGGTAGTTAACTTGTCAATAGAGTTAATAGCGATACTATTACGCAAGGTGGCGTCAAATTTATAGGACGTACCAAGCCTTCATATAGTAATTTAAGTAGTAACGAGGTTGTCGAATTAAATGAAGCCGGTAAGTCTATGTTCATATCTAAATTTAAAAGAGTGTAGTTACCATAAACCCCCTTTCTTTTTCTGCAACATTACAGGGAACATCTACCGATCGCAATTATGCCGATCGCCAGCTATCACTAATTCTCGCGAGATACTCAATCAGTACGGTTAGCAGCACTATACTGCCATACCAAGCACAGCTAATTATCCGCCACAATTGAGACTTTTAGCTTGTGAGTGATTCTGATTGAAATTGGTGAGTCGAGCTGAATGAATGACGAAATAGTATTAATACGTTGGGCTAAGACCCCAAAAACTCTTACACAACAAGACAAAACATTCTGTATAGTCCGATTATAGAAATGTCGAACATTTGTCCATAATTAAGTAATTTTGGGCATACACTATTGAACTTTTGGTCAGAGGGAAATATGATTTTCGAGCTATCGATGATGTTGGACAACTCAATATGAAACAACGTGTAGTTGCATTAGCAACGATGAAAGGTGGCAGTGGCAAAAGTACCGCTGCATTGTGTTTGGCCGCTCATTGGTGGCATGCAGGTCGCAACGTGGCGGTGATCGACGCCGATCCACAGCGCTCTATACTAAGATGGCAGTCAGCTGGTGATGTTCTAGGCATGTTGGAATGTATTGCCGCAGATGAAAGTAATATCGGCGCCACCATCACCGACTGTTTGGAGCGTGGCATTGAGCGTGTTGTTGTTGATACGCCAGGCTTTCGCGCAGCTGTGACTGAAATCGCTATCAGCATGGCTGGCCTATGTCTTATTCCCGTCCGTCCATCCCCAGTAGACTTCGAGATTGCAGCTGATAAAGTCGAGATGATCGCTAAATTACGTGCTGACGGCAGTGAGGGGCCCACCTCCTATAGATTTCTTATGACTCAAGTGATCCAAGGAAGTGTTATTTCTCGTCATATGCGAAGCGAGATGGCAGCCGCTGGTTATCCCCTGTTGAATGTTCAAATGAGCCACCGCGTAGCCTATGCAGAAGCTGCCCTTAGTGGCTCAACACCGACTTTGGAACAACCCGGTGGTGCTGTAGCCAAAGAGATTGAAGCGCTTGCAAGTGAAGTTGATGCGTTTTTGGAGTAATACACAATTATGAGCAAAAAGTTGCCAGGTCTGAATCGTCACGCACCAAACATTGATGCCGATAATAATACTCAAGCTGACCCCACGTACAGCGCTAGTGCTAAACCAAAGCCACGTGCAAAGCCAAACAAAAGAAAGCAACCTGATCACATTATTAAGGGATCGGTCTTGGTAGCTGAGCGAGCTATTGACCCAGAAAACCTGTCGCCCAAAAACAACAACACAGTAATAAACGAGCGTCTTGCAAAGGCGATGATTATCGTCAATCAGCAAAGTAATCTAGCAATGGCTGGTGGGTTCTTGCCAATCCCATTGGTCGATGTAGCATTGATCACAGGTATGCAAATTTCAATGCTACAGAAATTAAGTGCGCTTTATAATGTCCCATTTCAACGGAATAGGGCAAAAGCCATCCTCGTGTCACTTATTGGCGGCTTTTTATCCTACATGACTGGTGCTGGTTTGGCAGGTTTGTTGGCGAGAGCCATACCTGTTTTAGGGTGGGGCGTCGGTATAGCGACGATTTCAGTCCTAGCAAAAGCAACTACGCACGCCACTGGCGTAGTATTTATCCAGCATTTTGAAAGTGGCGGAACGTTGTTGGATTTCGACCCAGTTGCAACCCAAGATTTTTATAAACAAGAATTCGAAAAAGCCCAACAGTAAAAGGCAACAGCCGATTAATTGATTGCTTAATCAGTCTAAGCGAACTCATGATGAAATCCCCCATTACATGACCTCCCCTTGAAAAAGGCAGGGACGCGGCCTGAAATTAAATTTTGGTTTTTGAAGAATAAAACCCGCTAACTAATCAACGCCGTCACGAGGTAACCCAACGGGTACTGACAAGTTAACTCCCAATCTGTCAGGATCTGTCGTATGACCCAATCTAAAATGTACAAGCGCCACAGATTTCTACGCGAAATAATCCAATATGCGGTATGGGTTTACCATCGATTCAACTTGAGTCACCGCGACGGAAAGGCCGCGAAAAGTTTTCTTTAAGCGTCTCTTGCATAAACACAAAGGCGAGCCACGCAAGATTGTCACGGATAAATTGCGGAGCTATGGGGTGGCTCATAGAGAGCTGATTCCAGAAACGATTCACAACACTACCCAATATGCGAACAATCGAGCGGAGCTGTCGCACGAACCGACGAGAGTCAGGGAGCGGGGCATGAGGAAGTTCAAATCGATGGAGCAAGCACAGCGCTTTTTGAGCGCTCATGCTGGCGTGTGCAATTTTTTCAATCTAGGACGATACTTAGTGTCAGCAGAAACCTATCGATATTTTCGGCGGAGTGCCTTTGTGTCTTGGGAAAAGGCTGCTGGAATAGAGTAGTTGAAAATAACGATTTTTCTCAATCTTGGTAGTTAACTTGTCAATACCATTTCCAAATATCCGGCGCATTCAGCCAGAACACGATGTTTCCCGAAACTATGTAGATTACGTTAATTTTGCTACGTTTCAAGCGATGACAACATCACTTCGCAATCTAGCTTCAAACCACTTAACCAGTCTTGAGATGTTAGCTGCGCCTGACTTAACCCCGACAAGAGGTGAAACATATAAAATCCAAACCAAGCTTTTGCGATATTAATACGCTGCAGGTCATTGTGCTTTGGTAACTCACTTTGTAGCTTACTTGCCACCTGTACTATAAACGCATCCATTTGCTGCTGAAAAAACTGAATATCAAACAACGCATTTTGTAATAACGCAATTGAGAATTCACGGTCTTCTTCATAAAATTCATACAAAAACTGAGCAAAACTTAAAAAGTAATTGAATCCGTTTTCTTCTTGTTCGGCAATCCGTAGATGAGCCATTAATCGTAAATCAATTTTGTCATGAAACAGTGCGATATTGAGTGCTTGCTTACTTTTAAAGTGAGAAAAGACAGTGCCTACTCCCACGCCAGACTCCTTTGCAATCAGCCTTGTTGATACATTTGCAAAGCTTTCTTCTTTGAATAAGCGCCCCGCTGTATTTAAGATCGCATCACGGGTTTGTCGCTTTTTATCATCTCTATTCACAATTTACTCAATGTTAGTTGATGGGGTAATTGTACGCATTTTGTAGGAAAAAGAAAGTTGAGCTTGCTCATTGATCGTGCTCAGTTTATGCTGTGATTAGTTCTTAGTCATACGAAGTAGGGATGAAAATGATTGTTATTAATGGTGCAGGTATCGCCGGTTTAACTTTGGCCAATGCTTTACAGCTTAAGAAAATTGACTACCTACTTATAGAAAAAGCCGAGCATTTTAGTGTTGTTGGTGCAGGGATATTATTGCAAAACAATGGATTAGCTATTCTAGATGCGCTTGGTTTGACTCAATTTCTTGATGGATTTGATGTTTCTCAAATGTGTCTTGGGTTCAAAAATACCATCAACTGTATGCAAGCTGACCGAGCCGGTTTGTTATGTAAAGTGGTGGATCGGACACATTTGCAATCGTTACTGCTTAAAAATATTAACTCAAAAAAAATTAAGTTAGGCAAAACCATTACTCAAAAAGAAGTGAGTAGTCATGGTGTTGAAGTCACTTTAAATGATGGGCTAGTCATTAAGGGCGATTACTTAATTGATGCTGCGGGCATTAATAGCAATCTAGTCAGTGAGCCTGAGTTATTTGATACTCACCTTTGGTGCTGGCGAAGTATTGTCACGCTAAAAGCCCCCATTAAAAGTTCGGGCGAATATTGGTTTGGTAAACAACGTGTAGGTTTTGCACCTATTAGCAAAACTCAAGCCTATTTATTTCATGTGATTAAATTAAATAGGAATGAAACCCCGCAAGATTTTCCAATCGAGCTAAGACATGCGTGGATTAAAGCTAAACAATCCAGCATTAAAGATATAGATAAGCTCTCGTTTGATAATGCTCGATGGTTGTCACATTCCTTGCAAGACCGAAAAATACAATGGGGGCAAGGCCGGTTAATCGCCATCGGCGATGCTGCTCACGCCATGACGCCTAACTTAGGTCAAGGTGCTGTATTGTCGATGGAAGACGCGATGCAGTTAGCTCTTATTTTAGAAAATACAAAACCATCGTCTTTAGATGTTGCCAAGTCATTAAAAGAAAGTAGGCATAAACGCATAAAAAGTACACACAAGCTAAGCCGGGTATTTGGCAATATTGCGCATAATGAAAATGGGATTATAAATATCATTAAGCAAGTAGTATTCAAGGTGATGCCCATGCAGATGGGCGTAAAAAATCAGGTTAAGTGGATGAATGAATTTAATATTACATTAAGAGGTTTCAAAAAATGAAAAGAACATATTCGCACGTTATCTGCTTTTATTGCACTTGGTAATATATCAATAGAATCACTAATAGGTGTGAGGATACTGACAAGTTAACCTCTAATCTGTCAGAATTTGAGTAGCAAATCTACCACAGTGATGTGCAAGCGCTTATTGCATAGACACAAAGACGAGCCACGCAAGATTGTCACGGATAAATTGCGGAGCTACAGCGTGGCTCATAGAGAATTGATACCGGATACGATTCGAGATACAACCCAGTACGCGAACAATCGGACTGAGTTGTCGCACGAGCCTACGAGAGTGAGGGAGCGGGGCATGCGTAAGTTCAAATCTGAGGCGCAAGTACAGCGGTTTTTGAATGCACACGCTGGCGTATACAATTTGTTCAATCTAGGACGACATGTGGTGTCAGCGGCGAATTATCGTTTTTTCAGACAGCGTGCCTTTGTGTCTTGGGAAAAGGCAGCGTCGATATAGAAAGACCGAGTCGGGGTTTTTCTCGGTTTGGCTGGTTAACTTGTCAATACCTCCATTGCGCTAGTATTATATGGACCGCTTACTGTTGGTAAAAAAGCGATTTGTATTTCATTTGGTTCGTTCATCTCTTATGGATGGTTGAATTGGTTAGGAGGTTCAAAATTAGCGAACAAAAAATTAGGGTCAGTTTAAAATCTATAAGATCTGCTGGTCTAATTCCGCAGTCTGTGTTGTTTGTATTTGTGGCTACGATAATGCTTTCAGGCGCAATTAGATTGCTGGAAGAGAATTTAGGAATCAGCTTCCACCCTTGGGCTATGGGCGGGATATCTGCAGCTATCGTTGTCCCGTTAGCTTTCTTGTACCTAGAGAGGAAGTTAAATGGCAACCAGATCTGATTGGCTTGGTCCGCGTCTGATTCATGGCTTAGATGTAAAGTTCATTATGTAACTTAAACTAGAATTGATAAGAAGAATTGATGTGAAGTTACGGGGTTTTGCTTTTTAAGAAGTGAAGGGGACACTCACAACTTAGCAACTTAATTCGCCAATATTTCGCACCATTTGTCGAACAAAACCCTAGAAAAAAAACTGTCATGGGCTAAATCCTTGATATGCTTTTTGGAGTTCAGGGTCTTGAATTATTTTTGAACGAGCTTGCCAATCGATTATCTATAAGCCCTCAGGCCTTCGGAAAGTGGGTCAAAAAAGGAGGTGCTTTGCAAAAGACAAAAAATCTCGAACTGATCGACCTGCAACCTTAAGGTGTTAAGCTGTGAGCGGCCTCTATGCTTTGATCTAGACAACTTGCCAGTATAGAGATACCTTTATTCTTCCTACTTCAGAGGTGCTCACCAAATGCGATCACGTCAATTCATCGAGTTACTTAGCAGCCTGTTAATCCTATTTGGTTTGGCCGGCCCAGCATATGCCTCGTCGCTGGCAAAACAGGTCGTTATTCACCGTGATCAATGGGGTGTGCCGCACATCCGCGGAGAGTCCGATGCTGCCGTTGTGTTCGGCTCCGCCTGGGCGCAAAGTGAAGACCATTTCTGGCAGCTTGAAGACACCTACATAAAGGCGCTTGGGCGCTACGCCGAAATGGTTGGGGATTCCGGGGTCAGCAGTGATCTCGACGTCGCGCTTTTTGACATCGTCGCAAGTTCGCAGCGCGATTTCACTTCGCTTCCGTTAGAAATACAAACGCTTGCTCGCGCGTTTGCCGACGGCTATAACTTTTTTCTTGAGCGCAATCCGGATGTAACTCCGCGTCTCATTACCCGAATGGAACCGTGGCACGTGCTGGCTTTTGAGCGCTACATGATATTGCCGCGCTTGTTAGGTGCGGCACATGCACCGTCCCGCGAGGTGACGCGATTGGAAGCTGAGGAGCTCGCATCGCTAGGCTCGAATCAATGGGCAATTGGGCCCGACCGCACTCGCAACGGCACCGCAATGCTGTTCATCAATCCCCATCAACCTTGGTATGGCTCAGGTATGTTCACCGAGATGCACGTGAAGAGCGATTCAGGTTGGGATTTTTCCGGAGCAATGTATCCGGGTGCACCGTTCCCAACCGCCGGTTTTAACAACCATCTTGGTTGGGCCTATACGGTCAACGAAGCGGATATCTCGGACGTGTATCGACTGACCTTTGATCATCCAAGCGATCCTGACCTGTATCGTTATGGCGACGATTGGCGGCGTGCAGAGTCTTGGGAGATTGAGCTCGCTGTGAAGGGCGAAGCCCAGCCGCGGGGCTATCAGCTGCGCAAGAGCCATCATGGCCCGATAACCAAGCAAGAAGACGAATCGCATTTTTTTGCAATAAAAGTACCGCGACTTTACGACGGTTCGCGTATGGTGCAGTCGCTTGCCCAGTCGCGCGCGACGAATTTCGACGAGTGGTACGCAGCAGCATCGAGCCTCCAGCTGCAGACGTTCAACACAATGTATGCCGATGCTGACGGCAACATCTTCTATCTCTACAATGGCACGGTCGCGAAACGTAAGCTTGGTGTTGATTGGACGAAACCCGTAGACGGTTCCGATCCTGAACTGGAGTGGGGCGACTTCCACCCTATTGAGGAGCTGCCGCAGGTCTTTAATCCAGCTTCAGGCTTCATGCAAAACACTAATTCGACCCCGTTCACAACAACCGACGATGGGAATCCGTCGATGTTAGATTTCCCAGCCTACATGGTAGAAGATGCCACGGATGACAAGCGTCGGGCGCAAATGTCTCGCTGGTTGCTGCGCCAGGCTAACGATGTGACGTTCGAAAAGTGGCAGGAGATGGCGTTCGACACGACGCTTTACTGGCCGATGACGGAACTACCGCGTTATCAACGCCGCTTCGAATCGTTGCAACACACTCATCCAGAGCTGGCGAGCGAAGTAAGGCCCTATCTCGAACACCTCCTCGATTGGGATTACCGCAGTTCACTTAAATCGACTCAAACAACACTCGCCGTCGCGTGGTACGAGGAGCTTTACGGCAGAGGCTATCCGGTTGAAACCTTGAAAGAGGAATTCGTGGCAGACATCCCCGCGCGATTTCGCGCGCTTGCTCGCGCAGCGAAGACGCTGGAAGGTCGCTTTGGCACGTGGCAGGTCTCCTACGGCGACGTACATCGACTTCAACGGCACGCGCCTTATGGCAGTTCTAGCAGCGTTCCGTTCGATGATCGTAAGCCAAGTCTGGGCGTGGCGGGCGTGCGCGGTCCGCTTGGTGTTGCTTTTACTATTTATCATACCTCGCCGACGGATGATCCTAATCGGCAATTTGAGTATGCAACTACCGGGTCGTCTTATAAGGCGGTTTATGAGTTCCATCCGGATGGAGTGAAGGCCGCGAGCTACTTGCACTACGGGCAGAGCCACAACCCTGAATCACCACACTTTTTCGATCAGGCAAAACTCTTGTCGCAACGGCGCTTCAAACCGGCGTGGTTTCACTGGGATGATGTGGTTGCAAATACGAAGCGAGCCTATAGTCCGGGCGATTAAGCGAAG
>Ga0075109_1000931_pt1 | contig 19121 bp, 15 predicted proteins | sample AntAceMetag02UKD_FD_69798 | JGI IMG/M metagenome (GOLD analysis project Ga0075109, IMG submission 69798) | Saline lake microbial communities from Ace Lake, Antarctica - Antarctic Ace Lake Metagenome 02UKD | ecosystem: Environmental > Aquatic > Non-marine Saline and Alkaline > Saline | place...
GAGCATGAAGGCGCAGGGCAGCGTGATTTTTCCAGCACTACGAGAGATGGAAACGACCCCATTCTCCAAGGGCTGTCGCAGCACTTCAAGGGCGCTGCGTTTGAACTCGGGCAGCTCGTCGAGGAACAGCACGCCATGATGAGCGAGGGAAACTTCGCCGGGACCGGGGATGGTGCCGCCCCCTAATAATCCTACATCCGAGATCGTGTGATGGGGACTGCGCACGGGCCGCTGGCCAAAACTAAAGTTATCCGCGTTTACGCCGGAGGTGGCGATAGATTGGACGCTCAGGATATCCAACGCTTCGTCCGCCGTGGGGGGCGGCATGATCGAGGGGACCCGTTGCGCGATCATAGATTTCCCTGACCCCGGGGGCCCAATCATCAAAATGTTATGACCTCCCGCCACGGCGACTTCCATCGCGCGCCGCACGGCCGCTTGGCCCTTTACCTCGCTGAAGTCGCCGGCGGAATCATCGACGCGGGCGGTGGGCAAGGGCTGCGCGCGGGGTAAATCTAATTCACCATTCAAAAACCGAACGGCGGCATCAAGTGATTCCACGGCGTAGACTTCGATATCGGGCAGGAGGGCGGCTTGAGCGGCGGAAGCAGGAGGGAGCAGCACGCCGCGTTTGCCGAGGCGACGCGCCAATTGGGCAATGGCCAAGGCACCGCGCACGGGCCGAGTGACCCCCGAGAGGCCCAGCTCCCCGGCGACCAGATAGTCGTCGATCCGTGCCGGGGATAGTTTGCCGTCGGCTACGACCAACCCTAACGCGATGGGCAGATCGTAGATCGGGCCCTCTTTGCGCAGATGGCCGGGAGCGAGATTGATGGTGGTGCGCGTCCCCGGTGATTTGAAGCCGCTGTTGACGAGGGCGGATGATACGCGATCACGGGATTCTTTGACGGCCGCATCGGGCAACCCGACGATGATGGTGTCGGGCTCACCGGTCTCGCCGGCATTGACCTCCACTTGTACCAACTCGGCGTCGATCCCGCGGAGCGTGGCCGAATTTATGGTGGCAAGCATGCCCGAAGATCAAGGCGAAGGGGGCGGAGGCGCAAGCGCGGTGATCTTGGCTTGGATGATCTCCATGTTGCGCTCGATGGCTACGATGTAGGGGTTGGGTCCATCGGGAAAGGGGTCAGCGAGGTATCGGTAAACGCCGCGAAAATCTCGCTCCAATTTTGGTAAGACAAAATTGCGCCAGAATTCTGGGGTGCGGTTAACCAAGTCAGCGGCCGAATCAAACATCCGCAGTTCCTCGGCCATGCCCTGATAATCGTCTGACTCCTTAAATTCGTAATACAAAGACTCCAGCTCTTCGGGATAATCATGAGCCGCGAGTTGGCCGAGATAGTCCGCCGTGGTGACGCAGGCACCGAGAATCAATTCCGACTCATTTTCGTGAGCGAGGGTATTGATATCGGCGGAGGGGCCGGTGCACCGGATGGCGTTGAGCACGACATCGACCTCGGGGGGGCGCACGCCGTAACGGGGCAGGAGCGACGCGGCGACGGCCGAACTACGCAGGACGTGGGTGTAGGTAAACTTAGCGCCGGTGCCGTCACCATCGGCGGCGGTGGTGAGGTAGCCTGAGTCGTGCAGCAGCACCGCCGTCATTCCTAGTTCGATTTGCCGCCAGCTCAGATGCGGTAGGGCCTGGGCTCGGTCACGACCGGCTACCAGTTCAGCCATGCAGAGGCTGGCCTGCAGCGTATGCTGGTAATCGTGGTATTTAAGATCGATGGGCCGGTAGTCGCCAAATTCTCCGCGAAACATGCGACCGATATCATGGAACACCCGGTCGAACAGCGTCAGGTCGTCGTGGTTTTCGATCCCGTGCAGAATTTTTCGGATCCGCGCTTTGACGGCAAGCGCGTCTCTGGTGTCGACATCGGGAAAGGAAAGCATTGGGTTAGAAGTTGACCCTCGAGGGGAGGGTTGAATGTAAATAAATTGCGAGAGAAACGAGCAAGCCCTTTCTAGGGCAATCTCCTGACCTATAACCAAGTATTCACGTGATCATCGGACTGACGGGTGGGATGGGGTGTGGCAAAAGCACCGCCGCCAGCATCATGGTAGATCGGGGTTATCGCCTCATCGATTCTGATGCGATTATCAAAGAGGTGATCCTACACGATCCTGCGGTGGTCGCGTTCGCGGTCTCGCGCTGGGGTCCAAGCGTCATGGGCGGCGACGAATTGCTTGATCGCCGGGCGGTCGCTCAGCAGATTTTTTCCAACGATGAGGAACGCGAGATTTGGGAGGATGAGATCCATCCGCGGCTCTATGCGATTTGGCGTGATCGACTGGAAAGCAATCCTCAGGCCCATTGGGTCGTCGAGGTGCCGTTGCTATTCGAACAAAGGCTGGAAAATTGGTTTGATTTCATTGGCTGTGTCGCGTCAAGTCCTGCTGTTCAGCTCGCCCGGCTGAGTAAGCGCGGAATTTCCCATGCGCTTGCCGAGCAACGAATTTCGAAGCAATTGTCTTTGGCTCGTAAGCTCGATTTGGCCGATTTGGTGCTTTGGAATGATGGTTCGCTGTCGTTTTTGGAGGAGCAAATCGATCAAGTTCTAGTCGGACTGAGTCACTCACCCGTCCCGGCGTAAACGCCCCGAGTCGATTAAGCAAAATCCCTCCTATTGCCTTTTATTCCAAAACCATGGAAGACCAAGATCCTATCCCCAGCGAAAAAATCGCGGCCAAGCCCGCTGCCAAGAAAAAGACCGTGAAGCGGTCGCGAACCCGGGCCCCTAAATCCGGGGAGAAAACGACCGCGGCGGAGGTGCCGACCCCCAGCGGGCCGACGGAGCCGGTGGCGACCCCGAAAGCGGCTTCGAAAGCGACGCCGAAAGTCGAGGCCAACGCCGAACCGTCGGTCCCTGCTCCCGCGCAGCGTGAGCCCGACCGCGACCCCGACCGCAATCGGAGTAGCGAAAGCGACGACCCTTTCGCGGGCTCCGGATCGGCTCCAACCGGGGATAATCGTGACCGGGATCGCAGCCGCGATCGCGACGGTGATGACGGGTGGCGTAGTTCCCGCCACAAAAAAGGCGGCCAAGGCGGCCAAGGCGGCCGGGGTAAAAAAGGTAAATGGAATAAACGTGATCCGCGCGATCGCCCCCCGGCCCAGCCGCTCCCTCCGGGCATGGAGGACGTGAAGATTGGCGAGCTGCCGAATCCGGCCCGCTTTGAAGATTTAGCGGCCCTTGATGGCGAGGTGCTGATTCTGCACAAATCCCAAACCGATCCCATCCACCTGAATGAGTTGTATCCGCTGGGAATCGCTGACTTAGGGGCGAGAGGTCAGGCCCTCGGGGCGACGATCAAAGGCGTGCCTTCGCGCCGAGCCTGGCTGGAGGCGATTTTCCGCGCAGCGGCTGAACAGGACATCCCGCTCTACGATCACGGCTGGTTGGACATGACGGACAATGGTTATGGTTTTGTCGTGCACCCGGCCGTGGCTTATCGTCTGTATCCGGAAAATAGCTACGTCCCCGCATCGTTGGTGAAACGTTTCGCCTTAAAGCGCGGCCATGAAGTGCGGGTCACCGTGCGGCCCCCCCAGCCGGGAGAACGTTGTCCGGCGGTGATCGGCATCGATTCCGTGATGGGCTTGGAACCAGAGTCGATTGGCGCGGTGAAGCCATTCGAAGAACTGGAACCTTACTACCCGCTGCAACGAATCTTGATGGAGGCGCCCGTGCACCAAGGTATCTCCATGCGGGCCGTGGATCTGCTCACGCCGATTGGATTCGGCCAACGCGGCCTGATCGTGGCGCCGCCTCGCACCGGTAAAACGGTACTGCTGCAAAACATGGCCAACTCGATCTCGCACAATTACCCCGAAATTAAGCTGATCTTGTTGCTCATCGACGAGCGCCCGGAAGAGGTGACCGATTTCAAACGTCACACCCATGGTGAGGTCGTTTCCTCAACCTTTGACGAGTCGCCGAACAACCATGTGCACGCGGCCGAAATGGTGATCGAGAAAGCGCGTCGGTTGGTGGAGCAAGGGGAGCATGTGGTGATTCTCCTTGATTCGATTACTCGCTTGGCCCGCGCCTTCAACGCGCTGGCTAGTAACTCGGGCAAAATCATGTCGGGCGGGATCGAAGCCACCGCGCTGCAGCGGCCCAAACGGTTTTTCGGTTCGGCGCGTAATATCGAAGGCGGCGGCTCCCTCACCATTCTGGGCACCGCCTTGATCGATACCAATAGCCGCATGGACGAAGTGATCTTTGAAGAGTTCAAAGGCACCGGTAACATGGAGCTGCATCTCGATCGCGGACTCTCGGACAAACGGATATTCCCGGCCGTCAACATCGACCGTTCCGGCACCCGCAAGGAAGAGCTGATCTACCATCCGGACGAGATGCTCAAAGTCTATGGCTTGCGTCGAGCGATGCAGGGGATCCCGCCGGTCGAAGCCATGGAGATGTTTATCAAGCGGCTTAAGAAAACGAAGTCCAACGTCGAGTTTTTGATGAGTCTCAACAATTAGAGTACCTGCCGGTCCGCCTCCGCCCATGCCCTCCGCCGACGTTATCTTTGGGGAAATCGTTCGTCGGAGGGGGGAGTTGTCGGACCAACAGATGGCGGAAGCAAAGCGGCAACAAGCCGCGCGCGCAGATGAGTTCGGTGAGATGCCTGCGCTGGTCGACGTCGTGATCGATCTCGGGCTGCTGAGCGAAACCGAACACTGCGCCCTGCTCGGAGCGGAGTTAGGATTGCCCGTTGTGGATCTCACCAATCGACGGGTTTGCGGCGAGATTTTGTCCCGGGTTTCCCGGGAGCAAGCCCAACGCTACGGGGTCATGCCGTTGGCGCTGGCGGCGGGGCGGCTGCAGGTAGCGGTGGGTGATCCACTCGACCTAGCGGCCCTGGATGAATTGAGCCATGTGCTCGGATTGGAAATTGAAACCGTCATAGCGTCGCGGGCGCAAATCGCGGCATCGATTGAGCGCCACTATGGCGGGGCAGCCGGTGACTGGGACGGGGTCGCCAGCGATGATCTCAGTAGACCCAGCGAGCGGGAAGCCGATGATCGGGAGGCCGACGAACCGGTGATCCGTATTCTGCAAACAATCATGCGCGACGCCGTCCGTTTGGGCGCGTCGGATATTCACCTCGAACCGCTGGAGCGCCGGTTTCGACTGCGCTTGCGGATCGATGGGCATTTACGGGAAGTGGAAGGCCCGCCGAAGCGCTTGCAGCTCTCGTTGATTTCGCGGGTTAAAATCCTGGCGGATATGTCAATCGCGGAAAAGCGCCTGCCGCAGGATGGTCGCATTCAGCTGCGCGGGGAAGACAAGGTGATCGACCTGCGCGTCTCCACCGTGCCGACCGCGCACGGCGAGAGCGTGGTGATGCGATTACTGGACGCGGCCGGGCTCAAACCTGATCTAGCGGAGCTCGGATTGGAACCGGCGGATGTGACGACGTTGCGTCGCCTGACGCGCTTGGCTGATGGCATGGTCTTGGTCACGGGGCCGACCGGATCGGGCAAGACCACGACACTCTATTCCTGTTTGCACGAAATCAATCGCCCGGATCGCAAGATCATCACGGTGGAGGATCCGGTGGAGTATCAACTTTCGGGGGTCAACCAAGTGCCCGTGCGCAGCGAGGTGGGATTGACCTTCGCGGCGGCGTTGCGGGCGATGCTGCGGCAGGCTCCGAATGTGGTGATGGTGGGAGAAATTCGCGATCAAGAGACGGCGGAAATCGCCATCAATGCATCGCTGACCGGGCATCTCGTTTTTTCGACCCTGCACACCAATGACGCGCCGAGTGCGGTGAACCGGTTGATCGATCTGGGCTCACCGCCGTTTTTGGTGGCGAGTGCGCTGCGCGCGACGGTCGCGCAACGATTGGTGCGGCGGGTGTGCCCCAGTTGTCGCACGGCGGTGGATGTCACGCCGGCGGCGAGGGCCTATTTTGACACGGCCAAAATCGACCCCGTAGCGTTGGCGCGGGGCGCGGGTTGTCCTGAGTGTCAGGGCACCGGCTACCGAGGGCGGGTGGCGTTGTTCGAGTTCTTCGTGGTCAGTCCTGAGATTGAGCGCATGATCCACGACCGGGTGGGTTTGCTCACTTTGCGGAAACACACCCGCGATGCGGGCATGCGCTCGTTGCGCGACGATGGTTTGCGCAAGGCGGCGCAAGGTGTCACAACTCTCGATGAAGTCCTCGCGGCCACGGTCGCTGATCCCCCCTTAATTTTTCTTAAACCCACGCCTTCACTATGAGCTACGAAATGAACGACTTGTTGGAACTGGTGGTCGATCAAAACGCCTCGGACCTGCACTGTCAGGTAGGCCAGCCGCCGACGCTAAGATTGAGCGGCAGCATGGTGCCCATCGAGGGACCTGATCTGACCCCCGAAATGACCGAAGCGCTAATGCTGTCGATCACCCCGGACCATCATCAACAGACCGCGAAATTGGAAGGTGGCGCAGATTTTGGATTCGCCTTCATGGACCGGGCTCGTTTCCGGGTTTCGGTGCTCAAGTCCAAGGGCCACTATGGCCTCGTGCTGCGCCAAATCCCGAATGCGCTGTTTGGCCTGCGCGACATTGGTCTGCCGGACAAATTTCGCGAACTGCTTTACCGTCCGCGTGGGTTGATCCTCGTGACCGGTCCGACGGGTTCGGGCAAGTCGACGACGCTGGCTTCGATGGTGAATTACATTAACGAAAACCGCGAAGGGCACATCATCACGATCGAGGATCCGATCGAGTATTTTCATGACCACAAAAAGTGCATCGTGACGCAGCGGGAAATCGGTCAAGACGTGCCGTCGTTCGCCGAGGCGATTCGCCGCGCGTTGCGGCAAGATCCTGACGTGATTCTGGTGGGTGAAATGCGCGATCTCGAAACGATCGAAGCCGCCATCAGCGCGGCCGAGACCGGTCACTTGGTGTTCGGCACCCTCCACACCAACAGCGCGGCTAAGACGATTGACCGGATCGTCGACGCGTTCCCAGCCAACATGAAAGACATGATTCGCACCCAACTGGCGTCCTCGATTGTCGCGGTGATTTCCCAGGTGTTATGCAAAAAGGTCGGCGGTGGTCGCATCGCGAGCTATGAGATCATGGTTACGACGACTTCGATCGCCTCATTGATTCGCGACAACAAAACCTTCCGCATCCCGTCGGATATCCAGACCGGCGCCGGGTTGGGTATGATCAATATGGATACGCACTTGATGAGTTTAGTGAATCGAGAATTGATCACCCCGGACACTGCGGTGGAAAAGGCGCAGGATCCCGAGGGGATGCGTAACAGACTTATCGAAGCGGGTATGCAGTTGACCGCAGTGTAACCGTCGAACGCTGTGCCGCGGATGCTGCTACGCCGACTCAGGCTCTGTCATGTTTGAGGCCCACCAAGCTGCGATCCTAGATTTCTTGTCGACCCGGAAACTGGTCGATGACGATCAGCTGCAGGCCTTACAGGCTGATACCACGGGCCGGTCGGTGAGTGAACGGGTGCTCGCTCAAGGTTGGTTGTCGCGGGAACACCTTTTGGCTGAGCTGGCCGACCATCTCGGGTGCGAATACGCCGCCGTGTTACCAGAGCAATTGGAGGGGGAACTCGTGGCGGCGATTTCGGGCGACCTCGCCCGCACCTACGGCGTGGCGCCGCTTAAAGTGGATCTGACTCGGTTGGACCTGGCCGCTATCGATCCGCTAAATCCGCGGATCGTGGAAGACCTAACCTTCGCGCTGGGTCAGGATATCCGAGTGGTGGTCGCAGATCCGGAGCAGGTCGAACTGCTTATCCAGCGCCATTACGGCGAAGATGATGCGGCGATTGAGGAGCTCTGGGCCGACCTCGATTCGCGGGGCGAAGAGGTCGACTCGGACAAGTTAACCGAGTCGGAACTCGCCGCGATGGCCGAAGACGCTCCAATCGTGAGACTGGTTAACCTCGTGCTCGCGCAAGCGGTGCGCGACCAGGCCTCCGACATCCACTTCGAGCCCTTCGAAAGCGAATACCGGATCCGCTATCGGATCGACGGAACCCTGCTAGAATTAGCACCGCCTCCCAAGCATTTGGCGCTGCCGATAGCTTCGCGCCTAAAGGTTCTAGCCAACCTGAATATCGCCGAACGGCGCGTGCCCCAAGACGGTCGGATCAAGATCACGATCCGCGGTCGCCCGATCGACCTGCGGGTATCGACGCTACCCACGCAATTTGGCGAATCCGTGGTGCTCCGGGTATTGGATCAAGGCGCCGTGCAATTGAATCTAGCGGAGTTGGGCATCCCAGCTGCGATCGAGGCGGGTCTGCGGGACGTGATCCGGCGGCCAAATGGCATCCTCGTGGTGACGGGTCCGACCGGCTCCGGGAAAACCACGACCCTCTATAGCGCCTTGCGTGAACTCAATGAGGTCGAACGCAAGCTACTGACGGCGGAGGACCCGGTCGAATACGAGATCGATGGCATCATGCAGGTGCCGATCAATCCCGGGATTGGCCTGACCTTTGGGCGCGCCCTGCGGACTTTCCTGCGTCAGGATCCGGACGTCATCATGGTGGGAGAAATTCGCGATCTCGAGACCGCCCAAATCGCGATTCAAGCGTCCCTGACTGGTCATCTGGTTTTGGCGACCTTACACACCAACGACGCGGCCGGAGCGGTGACCCGGCTGATCGACATGGGGGTGGAGCCGTTTCTGATCAGCTCGTCGTTGGCCGGAATTTTGGCGCAACGGTTGGTGCGACGAATCTGCGTGGAATGTCGCGAAGAACACGTGCCCGTTGCGGGCACGTGGCGGCAACTCGGGTTTGAGACCGGAACCTCTGCGCTAAAATGCTATCGCGGAACGGGGTGTAGTCACTGCGGTGGCACCGGCTACCGAGGACGGCAGGGGTTGTTCGAGTGGTTGCCTATTTCGGATCTGCTCCGCGACAAGATTAGCCAGAACAATGGCACGTTTGATTTACGCGAACAGGCGGTCGCGGAAGGTATGATGACGCTGCGGGCGGCCGGACTAGAGGCGATTAACCGCGGCGTGACAACCGTCGAAGAGGTCCTGCAATACACCTGACATGGCGACTTACCGCTATACTGCCATCGACGGGAACACGGGTCGCGAGGATCAAGGCTCGCTCACCGCCGCATCCGAACCTGCCGCCGTCGCAGAGCTAAAGTCTCGCGGACTTTATCCGACCAAAATTGCCGCCGATGCGCCGGTGGCTCCGATCGATTCGAAGTCGAGTCCGGCGCGCAAATCCCGCTGGAAATTCTGGGCGCGAAGTGGGGGCGGGAAAGCCAAAACGCGCACGCTCTTTACCCGACAGATGGCGACACTGTTGAAAGCGGGGATGCCGATCTTGCGCGGATTAGAAGTATTGGCCCGGCAGCAGCCGGAAGGACCGTTCAAACAAGCGCTGGTCGAGGGGGCGGAAACAATTCGGGGCGGCGGTAGTTTTTCAGATGGGCTGAGCCGGTTTCCCAAATTCTTTGATCCACTTTATCTGAATATGATCCGCGCCGGTGAGGCGGCGGGCGCATTGGATACGGTGATGGAGCGACTCGCGGAGTTTCTCGAGAAGTCCCAAAAAATACGCGGCAAAGTAAAGGCGGCGATGATGTATCCATTGATCATCATGGCCGTCGCGGTGGCGGTCGTGAGTGCGTTGATCGTTTTTGTGATTCCGCGTTTCGAGAGTATTTTTGCGAACATGCTCAAGGGCCAACCCATGCCGGCGCTGACCGAGTTCGTGCTCGGGGTGAGTAAATTGTTTCAAGATCAATTGCTGCTGACCGTCGGGGTCGTGGTGGTGGTGGGCGGGGCGCTCAAGTTGTCGTTGCGAACGACCCGTGGGCAGGCGATCTGGGATCGAATGATTTTGGCGCTACCCTTGCTCGGGGATCTGGCGCTGAAAGGCGCTGTGGCGAGATTTTCAAGGACCTTAGGCACCCTGTTGGCTTCGGGCGTGCAGATCCTCGGTGCGCTCAACATCACTCGAGACACGGCGGGTAATGTGCACATCGCCGCCGCCTTGGATCAGGTGCGCACGCGGGTCAAAGCCGGGGAGGGGGTGGCCGGCCCATTGGAGGATACCGGGGTCTTTCCGGCGATGGTCGCGAGCATGGTTGAAGTGGGGGAAGAAACGGGCCGCCTGCCGGATATGCTGCACCGCATCGCCGATACCTATGAGGAGGAGGTGGACAACGCGGTGGCCGCGCTCACTTCGATTCTCGAGCCCCTGATGATTGTGCTCATGTCGGTCGTGGTAGGGGTGATCGTGATCGCGCTGTTCCTGCCCTTGGCGCGGATTATCCAAACCCTCAGCTGATGGTTAAGCGGTTCCAAGGGCGGCAGCGGGAAGATCGGTAACGTTGAGTCAGCCCCGAATCCTGGAACTAAAAACACGGTCGGCCGGGCTTTGCGCTCCCGGGTCTGCGTGACCTGATCGCGCTTTTACCGGAAGCAACGGTGAGAGTCGAAGTGGGTTCGTTTGCGGGCGAATCGGTGGGGAAGTTTCGCAAGCATGATCGTATCATTAATCGGCATGCCTTCGACCCTTGGACGGGGGGGGCTCCGATGATTCTGATCCGGTTTCGTTTGCGCATCCGATGAACGGGATTGAGTCGGAATTTGACCAGCGGGTGCAGACCGGGGCCAGGCGCGGGATCAAACCTCGGATGACCCGGGCGGCGGCGATTTCCGGGTTGCTGGATCGCTCCTTCGATTTCGTTTATATCGCTGCGCTCCACCCCTCTGAAGGCGCGAAGATCGATCTCAATAGGTGGCGCTACAAGATCCGCCTAGGCGGTATTTTGGGTGGCCATGACTACGAGTCGATGTTCCCCGGCGTGACCCAAGCGGTGGCTGAAACGTTTGGTAAACCCGACCAAACCGGCCGCGGACACAGCAGAATGAAGCGTATCAATTGACTTCCGGCATCGTGTTCCGGTTTAGGGTCACGACCGGTAAGGCATCAACGAGGTTGGCGGGGTCCGGCAGCAAAAAGGCTCCAAGGTAGTCGCTACGCTCGACCCGAGAGTGGGCGGGGACATGGGGCGCTGCGATATTCCAGAGTCGGATCTGAGTATCGCCGAGTTGCAGTGATCCGCCGGTGGCACCGGTATGGCGCGGCAGGCGTACCACGATCCCAAGGGGGATCGCGTCTCGTCGCGAGCGCCGGGGCGGCCGCTTCAAACAAAATACCGCCGATCAGAATCTCGGTCTCGGTCGGCAGCGGAATGGCATGTTCGCCGACGGGGTGGCGCGCAAACAAGGGATGTTAATGCGCGGCGAGGAATAGGATCAGGCGGGGATCGAGATCCTTGTCCGGGTGTTGTGCAGGGTAAGGAGGCACCTGATCCGCGTGCGCTAAAAAGCGGAAGGCATGGGGTTCGATCGATGCGATGTATTGGGCGTATTCGGGACCGTAGAAACTAAATCCTCGGGCGTAGCCGTAAACCCTACTGCTCAACAAGCCGCTAAGCATCAGCAACGGTGCCAACGACCAGCGCGTGCGGTCCTGATGCCAAAGTATCGCGGCGATTGCATAGGCACCGACCACGGCAGGCAGGACATATTGAATGTGCCAATTGCCCAGATAGGCCCGCACGAGGGCAATGGGGATCACGCACAGAAAACCGAACAGTGTGATGCTGCCCGCCAGCGCCAAGGAAGGCACGGCGCGAATGCGCACCGCTCGGCCGAGGCAAAAGATGATGCAGTTGGTGCTGGCCAATCCTCCGGCACTGCGAAAAACGAAACTAGTGCGCTCCGAGGGGTTCGGTTAGCAACGTGGTCTGCAATCCCATCAGTCGTTCGCTGAAAGACTCATTCTCCGGCGTCGTGCGCAGAGCGCGTTGCACCATGCCCATCCGCGCATCGAGATTGTCGATCATCGAAACGAATACCGCCTCGGGCGTAGCCGCCCACGCCGCCGCTCCCCAAGCGGGTTCGCCTTGGTGACTCAGGACAATGTGTTCCAACCGCTCCAAACGATCCGGATCGAGATGGGCTTTGAGACCGGCTTTGCGCACGATAGCATACCCCAGCACGACGTGCCCTTGCAGAATACCTTTGCGGGATCGGCGGGCACCGAGCGCACCTTCGTATTCGGTGACTTTGCCGGTGTCGTGCACCAGCACCCCGGCGATGGTGAGATCGGCATCAACCTCCGCATAGAGGGGCAGCAACGCCTTCGCCGCGCGCGCCATGTGCAACGTATGTTCCAATAAACCGTGGCGGTAGGCGTGGTGCATCGAGGTCGCGGCGGGAGCCGTGCAGAATACCTCCCCGATCTCCTCAAACACGCCTTCGACGGTTGCCCGGAGGGCATCATGCTCAATGGCGGCGATGAATGACTGGAACTCCGTCCACATCTCGTCGGGGTCTTCGGGGGCGATTTCGACGAGCGCAGACAAGTCCCCGGATGCCTCCAGTTCCTTTTCATCCAGCACGCGTAGGGTGCCGAGCTTCGGGGAAAAGCGTCCTTGGTAAGAATCGCTGCGGCCCTCGAGTTTTACGGCGCTGCCCTCGCCCGCCGTGCGCAACGTTTCGAATTGCGGATGGTCGTTGAACAGGGTCGCCGTAAAACTGCCCGTGCGGTCGCCGAATTCGAGGGACAAGAACGGGTTGCCGTTGGAGGCGGTCTTATTGGTGACCTTGCGCAGGAGCAGCAGGGCGGTGATGGGTTTGCCGCTATCAACGGCTTTGAGTTCAGCGACGGAGGAATGGTCTGACATGATAAAAATAAGTTGGAAAGGAGCGCGGGCAATATCGCCTACGGGTAGTAACGTTGTCGGGCGCGGACCTGCACGAAACGACGGTCGGGCAAGACGTAAGCGGTGAGGTGTCCGCCGAGGACACAAGCGGTATCGATGCCGGCGGACCACTTGAGCTTGTAGATGTCCGGTCGGGGCGTGTGGCCGTAGACCACAAAAGGGGGGCCCGTCCAGAAATCCGCCCAGAACTCAGCGGTGGGAAAATCGGTGCGCTTGGCGGGCTGACCGGCGGGGTCGATGACTTGAATGCGGGTGACGATATTGGCGTCCTGGCGGCCCCAAGGAATGCCCGGCAAAAAACCACCGTGCACAAAAAGCGTTTGATGTTCCTCGGCAAGGTAAGTCAGCGGCATCGCGGCCATGAATTCCCAGTCTGCTTTGGTGAGGACGGCGATGGTGGCGGCATCGGTTTCCTTGAGCTTGGTTTGGCCGTTGCTGCGGCGGTGCTCCAGGAGGCGCAGTTCGTGGTTGCCGAGTAAGCAAATGGCTTTGGCCTCGCGGGCGATATCCAGCACCCGGCGCGAGTCGGGGCCGCGATTAATCAAGTCGCCGAGCAGGATCAAGGTATCGTCGGAGGTCGGCTGCAAGCGGGCAAGCAGAGCGGTGAATTCTTTGGGGCAACCGTGAATGTCGCCGATAGCAATGGTGCGCCCGGTCATGTTGGGGAAGACTGTGGAGGGATTTTGCTAGCGTCGGCAATCGCGGAGCGTAGACAAAGGCCATGGATCTTCACCTTCCACGTATGACGACCGGGTGCTTCGTGACGGGAAATACGTTTGTCGAGAACGAGCGCGTGGTGAGTCGTCTGCTGCGCCAAGCGGACGACGGCGAGGTGGTGCGGATCGATGTGCAAGCGGGTCAGGAAGAGAATCTTGAGTTACCGGAGGGACGGGTGGCCTGCCGTTGGACGCAAATATTCAAGCCGAAGTTGATCGTAGAAAATCCGGAAAAAGAACTCAAACTCACGGCGGAAAACCTTTTTCTCACCTTAGCCGATCCCAGCAACGAATTATCGGAGGATGATGGCCGCTTGGTCCAATTTCTGGCGTTGATGATGGAGCGCAAGCGCCTGATTCGTCCGCGCGGGCGCAACGCCGATGGCACAAAAGACGTCTATGTTCATCGCGGCTCCAAGGGGCTCTACGAAGTGCCGGTCGGCGAGCTGACCCCGGAATTCTTCATCGCCGTGCAGGAGCAGCTCTCGATTTTGGTCGGTATGCCAGAGGAGGAGGAAACCACTACGGCAGCAACGGATGCCGCGGCACTGCCGCCGCAGTCAAATGACGAAACTGCTGCCGCTTCCGCCTGATTGGAAGAGAGGAGAGAGGGGGATGGGTTGGCCTGGCGGCGAAGGGCTTCCCCCCGCGCTCAGCGCGGCCCATTTCCGCTCGTCTGCGACTCGCTCCGTCGAACCCCGAAGGGTTCTCATCTCTTCACTCCGGTGGTTTGGACACCTCAAAAGTTGAGCGGGTGTTTAGGGGGGCTCTTTGGTTTCCCGCTTTTCCGGCGCGGCTTACGGTCCTGCCGCCATGCCTTGTTGCTTGGAACCGGCTACTTATCACCTGCCGGTGCTCACGGCATTGATCGGTGAACCGCGGTTACGTGAGGCCTGAAATTTGTTACTTCGATCAAGGATTTTACTGCCGCCCTTTAGGCGTGCGTTTGCGTTGAACGCTCCCATCCTCGGCCGCCATGTATCAGAGTTACTACGGCTTAGCGGAGATGCCGTTTAACATCACCCCGGATCCCAAGTTTCTTTACTTGAGCCCGACCCATCAGGAGGCGCTGCAGCACCTCCTCTACGGTCTGCAGGAGCGCAAGGGTTTCATCGTGCTCATCGGGGAAGTGGGGTGCGGTAAGACCACGCTTTGCCGTCGTTTGCTCAATGAGATCGAGAATTCCCACTGGGATACCGCGTTGATTCTCAATCCCCGGATCAACGAAACTGAGATGCTCAAAGCCATTCTCGGCGAGTTGGGGGAAAAGCCGATACCGGGTGGGCTGCATGCTCTGATTGCCCAAATGCAGGCGGTCTTACTGCAGCGCATCTCGCAGGGTCGGGAGATCGTATTGATCATCGATGAAGCGCAGAATCTCTCTTTCGAGGTGCTCGAACAAATCCGGCTGATTTCGAACCTCGAAACGGATAAACAAAAACTCCTCCAGATCGTGCTGATGGGGCAGCCGGAATTGAAGGATATCCTCGGACTGCCCGAGCTGCGCCAACTGCGCCAACGCATTCTCGTGCACTATGAGCTGAATCCGCTCACCCGGGGAGACGTGGCCCACTACATCCGGCACCGGTTGTCGCTGGCGGGTAGTCAGGGTCGACCGCGCTTCACGGAATGGGCCTCGCGCAAGATCCACCGCTACTCCCAAGGCATTCCTCGAATCATCAACAATGTGTGTGATAAGGCTCTCCTCGCTTCCTACATCCGAGACGCCGACGAAGTGAACTATTGGGACGTTAGGCGTGCGATTAAGGACGTCAAAAAGCTAACGTTCTAGTTTTCTAGCCGCTAGCACGAAATTCCTAGCCTCCAGCAAACCGCTCCCACTCTCTAACCCCCAGCCCCCAGCCACTAGCCCCCCAGCAACGAGTCATGAGTTTAATCAACGAGGCCCTTAAGAAGGCGCAGAAGCAGCGCGAGGCGGAATCCGCGGCGCAGAGTGGGAAGGTGCCAGCTCCTGGGGCAGGCGCTCCGGTCGCGCCACCACCGCCACCGCCTCCTCCCGTCGCGCCGCCTTCTGCCGCGCCCGATCCGGAACCTGAGCCCGTGCCAGTATCATCGGTTTCATCCGCGCCGCTCGCCGCGGTCGGAGCGAACCCTGCTACCGGCTCTTTGACCAAGATACTCGCCGGCGCGGTTGCCGTGATCGGGATTGGCGCAACGGGCTGGTGGGGCCTCACCCGAGGTGACGATCAATCTGAGATAGAACAGGAAATCGCGACGGTCGCTCCGAAGGTGGCTGCCGGGGCGGCGCAAAGTGCGGCGGCCGAGCCCCCCGGGGCCGGGCAGCAGAATTCGGTTGCGACCACGGAATCGTCGGCCGCGACGCCACCGGCGATTTCGCAACCTGAACCGGTTGCGGTTGCCAGAGATTCCGCGGCAGCGTCAGTCGCGGCCAATACTTCAGCTGCGCCGGAGCGCGCGCCTACCGTTCAGTTCGTTTTAGAGTCTCATTCTGTCGCCAATGCGGGACCGACTCCGCCGGTGACTGCTCAAGCGGTTCCATCGTCTCAGTCCTCGGCGTCAACCGAAGCCGTTTCTGAAATCGCTACGGTGCTTCCCCGCTCATCGGCAGCGGTCGCAAACGTGATTGCAGCGGCTCCGACCGCACGCCCTCCCGCTGCGCCACGAACCGCAGCCGTGTTCCCGTTAGCCAGAGATGAAGTCCGGCCAACGGTTAACCCACCACCGTCCGTGGCCGCCCCAGCGATGACAGCTGATACCGGAGGCGTTGGTTCAGCGGAGACCGCAGTTTCGATCGGGGTCGGCCAGCTTACGATTTTGCCGGATGACGAATCCTCTCCCGTCCCAGCAGAATCCGGATCGGAATTTAGTCCGGACCCGGCAGTGTTGGCTTATCTAGAAACGACTCGAGTCACCGGAGTGCGGGCTTCGCCGACCGACCCGAAAGTGCTCATGAACAGCCGCGTGTATCGGTTGAATGAGGTGGTCGATCAAGCGTTACAGCTTCGAGTCACGCAGATCGATTCACGACAGCTGGAATTCACCGACCCCCGAGGATTCGTTTACACGAAGTCGTTCTAGGGTCTAGCCGACGGGTAAGAGGGAAGATAGGGACGGACCGCTGGGCCGTCCCGTCCGATGCGGGGAGGATTCTCGCCACCTAGCGGGTTGGGGATCAGCCGGTGAGGCCGGCGCGGACGCCCCCGCGGTCCGTGCCCTACCAATGAATACCGGCTATTCGTCGCTTGGCTCCGCCAGGTCGACGAGCTTCCAAGGGAAGTTGTCGAGGGGCGTTATTTTGTAGTGCAGCACCTCGGGGCTGATGAGCTTCGAATTGGTGTAGTGGTAGATCGGCATGACCGGCATTTCGTCGATCAGGATTTTTTCCATCTGATTGTAGATCGCGAAACGCTCGGCGTCGGTGGCTGAGTCGAGGGCTTGTCCGAGCAGGCGATCAAATGCATCGCTGCCCCAGCCGGTGTCGTTGTTGCCGCCGCCCGTTTTCCAGAGGTCCAGAAATACATGCGGGTCCACGTAGTCGGCGACCCAACCTGCCCGCGAGATTTGGAAATCGAGGTTGTCCTGAGCTTCGAGGTAGACCTTCCACTCCTGATTGTAGAGGCCGATATTCACGCCCAGATTTACCCGCCACATTTGCTGAATCGCCTCCGCTACGGTGCGGTGCTTTTCCGAAGTATTGTAGAGCAGTTCGGTAGTCGGAAAGCCTTCGCCGTTGGGGTAGCCGGCTTCGGCTAACAGGCGTTTGGCCTTGGCGATATCCATGGTGAAACGGTGCTCACTCTCGTAATCAAGAATGGCGGGGGGCACCATGTGGTAGGCTGGACTTTCGTTGGCCAACGTAATGTTTTCGACGATCGCAGTGCGATCAATGGAGTAGGCAAAGGCCTGTCGCACGCGGACATCATCGAAGGGCGCGCGCGTGGTGTTAAAACGGTAATAATAGACGCCGTGGTAGGGATCGATGCGGATGCTCTCGGGGCTTTCGGTGAGGTAGGTTTTGAGCTTCGAGAGCGGCACTTCGTTGGTGATGTGCAGTTGTCCGGTGCGGAACATACGCTCTTCGGTCTCAATGCTCTCAATGGGATAAAAATGAATCTCATCGAGCTTCACGATAGCGTGATCCCAGTAAGTGGGGGAACGTTCGACGACTAACTTCCGGCCTGGTTGCCATGATTTTAGGCGAAAGGCGCCGTTGCCCACGAAGTTCTCTGGTCGGGTCCAGCGGGTGCCTTTGCGGTCCAGTCCGCCAAATTCTTCGATCACCCGGATGGGCACCGGATACCACGCGTAGTGATTCATGGCGTGCAGGAGAAAGGGGGTGCGTTGGTTCAACGTCAGCTCGAGGGTTTGGGCATCGAGAGCTCGAAAACCGGTCTGGGCGAAGTCTTCGATATCGCCGTTCAGGTAGTCCTCGGCGCCGACAACTTTGAACAACATGTAGGCATATTCGGCCGCGATGCCGGGAGTCAGCATGCGGCGGTAGGAACCGACAAAATCGTGCGCGGTAACGGTGTCACCATTGGACCACTTGGCTGCCGGATTCAGATGAAAGGTGTAGACGAGTCCGCTGTCGGATATCTCCCACGTCTGCGCCACGCCGGGCACGAGATTGAGATCGGGGTCCTCGGAGACGAGTCCTTCCATGAGGGATTTCAGGATGCGGTGCTCCACCACGCCGGTGACGGTGGCAGGGTCGATATCTTGGGGCTCAGCGCCATTACCAAAGCGGAGAATTTTCAGCCCGCGGTCATCGGAGCTAGCGGAACCTCCGCAGCCGGTGAAAAATGTCAGGGTAATCGCTACTAAGAGGGCGGATAAGGTAAAGCGCATGCAGGCACGTTGAGAACTGCAGGTCAGCTGGCAACTCTGTCCGGCAAGTCGTGCTATTTGGGGGTGCGGGCGAGGGGGCTCGGTCGGAAAAAGCGAGCGGCGTTCGGGAAAAAGGCAGTCGGCAAAGCGAACGCTGCCGGGAAGGGGGGCACGTTGTGATAATGGGAACGTGCCCGCATGTTACTTCCCAACAAGGCGGTGGGTGGCTCAAGGTGACTTGAGCCAGACCGCCTTGTAGGGATGGTGATCGAGGAGGGTGGGATGCCAGCCTTGAACTGCGGGGTCGATCGCGAACACGTGGGTGAAGGTGTAGAGCGGGATGATGGGCGCGTCCTGCAGCAACAAGCTCTCAGCGTCTTGGAGTAGTTTAAAACGAGCGGCGGGATCGGCGGTGCGATCCGCCTCAAAAAGCAGGCGATCAAAGTCGGCGTTGCCCCAGCCGGTATAGTTGTTGCCGCTGTCGGAACGGAATACATCCAGGAATGAAACGGGGTCGATGTAGTCCGCGATCCAAACTGAGCGCAGCATCTCGAACGCCCCCACCCGCCGCGACTCTAGCACGGTCTTGTTCTCCATGTTGTAGAGTATGATTTCGATCCCCAGATTCTCGCGCCACATCGCTTGGAGGGCCTCGGCCACCAAGCGATGGTTCTCGGAGGTATTGAACAAAAGCTCGATCGGCGGAGCGCCTTCGCCGTCGGGAAATCCGGCGTCGGCGAGGAGCGCGCGAGCCCGGGGCAGGTCGAAGGGCAGTCCCGTGGGGGGCACATAGCCAGCGGTGCCCCAAGGCGTGAGGGTGG
>Ga0075109_1000933_pt1 | contig 19063 bp, 18 predicted proteins | sample AntAceMetag02UKD_FD_69798 | JGI IMG/M metagenome (GOLD analysis project Ga0075109, IMG submission 69798) | Saline lake microbial communities from Ace Lake, Antarctica - Antarctic Ace Lake Metagenome 02UKD | ecosystem: Environmental > Aquatic > Non-marine Saline and Alkaline > Saline | place...
GTGTGGGCGATACCGTTCAATTCGGCACCACCACCGGCAAGGTGACTCGCATCGGCCTGCGCTCGAGCACCGCGCGCAACTTTAAAGGCGCAGAAATCATCGTGCCCAACGGCAACCTCGTCTCGAATGAAGTCACCAACTGGACCTTATCCGATGAAATGAGACGGATCAAAATTCCGATTAATGTGCCGTTTGATACCGATGCGGATGAGTTGATCGAGCTCCGGCAAAACACCGCTACCGCTCATGAACTTGTCGCGGCTGAACCCGAACCGTGGGCCGTATTCGAGGGATTTGCCGAAGGCTCCTCCCCGTTTTCGCTACGTTGCTGGGCGCATTCGGCGGATTTCTTGAAAGCCCAAAGCAGCCTGACCGTCGACTTGGACCGAGCCCTCAAAAAAGCCGGTATCAAAATACCTTATCCGCCGCGGGATCTGCATCTTCGAGACCACTCGACGGTGATTTCGCAAGAATACGAAACCCCGCCCAAACCGGCGACTGAGTAGAATATCCCCAGAGGAAGCTCCGGGGCCATAGGTCTAAAGAGCCTACTTCGTCTCGGGGTCGGGTGGCGGTTGGAGGTCGCGTAACATGCGTTCCCAACTGCTCAGGTCGCCGTAGCGACCGGCCTCGCGCGCGGACCCAATTGCTTTCGGTAGCCACGCCTTCCGGGCCACATCGTTCAGGGGCTGTTCGAACAAAACCTGCCATACTTTGAAGGCCCCGTCTTGATCACCCCATTCTTGCAGCTGCGCTGCGATTTGCGCCAACAGGCCCCATTCGTCTACACGCACCCGGCTCAAAAATCCCGCGATGCCCAGTCGAGCCACGGCGGCGGCAGTTTCCCCCGTCGAAGCCTCTAATTCAGCGGCCTTCCAGGCCAAACTCAGGTTGGGGAATTGGTTAAAGGCCGCAGCCGCATTGGCGATCTGATCGGCCGTAATGAGTTCGGTGTTCTTCGTATTCTCTAGGTTGCGCAATGCCAGATAGGCGGCGAGGCGCGACGGCAAATCGGCGATATGCTCCAATTGCTCCGCATACGAAACGGTCATCGGACGATAGAGGGGATCACCGACCACAATGCCCTGCCAAGACAACGCCGGCGCCGAAAAAAATGCGGCTTGCCCGAGCGTCGCTCCCGCCAGCAACGCGCCAATAAAGCGATGGGGATGATGCGTAAACTCCATGTAGGGTTCGTAAACATTGCCCACCGTTGCCGCCACGCCCCGCGCGATCATCGGACCGGTCCAGCCGCCCCCGTCCTGCAAGCGAAGGGAGTTCGCCGAATAACTGTGCAGATGCAGCGCGATCGCCCCCGGCGCGAATTGGTAATTGGGCAGCGCGAACGGACCGTTTATGCCCCCCGCATACCAGCCCAAATAAATCGCTACCCCGTCGGCCCGATCCGTGACCTTGAGCGTCCCACGGGCTCGATCCACCTGCGGCTTCCAATCGTGCGCCTGCAAAATTTTGACCGCCTCTTCAAACCATTCGTCTCCCTTGGCGTGGGGCCCACCGATGTCGACGACGGCACGTCCGATCAAGCCATGCCGTTCCGCCTCTTTGGCCGAAACTACCAGCCGGCGCGCCGCCGGGTAAGTGGGACCATCCAGTCGCGACACCCGGACCAAGGCATCCCCATCAAACAAACCCAGCTCAGACTTTCCAAAAATGGGATTACTGACAAAACCGTCACGCTGGGTCGCACTCTGGTTGATCAAAGTGAGCTCTGAATCCACCGCGGCCCGATTCGTCCGGAGGTTCGGGTTGGTTCCCTTCGGGGCATCGGTAGGCAGCGCGGAGTCGGGGCGGATCTTTAACGGCACCCCTCGGCAAGTCACCAGATACGAAATACGATGACCAGCGGTGGAGAGCTTTCGCCGGCCGACATCGTCAAACAGATCCATCTCGATCGCTTCGATCCACTCCTCCGCGATGAGCCACCGCTGGAGCGGAGTCAGGAGCTGTTCGATATACTGCTGCCACGTGATCTCTTCGCCCAACGGCAAATCGAGGGCGATGATATTGACTCGAGGAATAACCCGCTCGTCCGCATAGAATCGGGCTAACTCGACGGATTCAGGATCATTTGAATTAGCTAAAATGACAACGCGCGCCGCTTCGTCGGCGACCCGCTTAAAGTTCAGATTGTTTCCCCAAACACCGGGAATGCCCCACCCCAAAAATACGATTAGCCAAATCTTAAGCTTCATGATTCGCCTTAACCTCTCGCCCCTAAACGCCAGCCCAACCACGTGGCGATCAAGCATAAGCCGACGGACAGTAATATATGCAGGAATGCCGACCCCAGGTGCCCTTGGCGCAACTGCTCCAAAGTCTGCCAGCTGAAACTCGAAAAGGTGGTGAAGCCGCCACAGAATCCCAACGCCAAGAAGGCCTGCCACTGCCCGGATTCCGGCGTCACCGGTCCTAAGCGGGAAAACACCCAACCGATGATCAACGACCCCACCACATTCACCCCTAACGTGCCCCAAGGTAACCGACCTACCGGAGTCACCTCTGCCGCCAACACCCGCAAAATAGAACCGAGGCCACCACCGAGGCCAATGAGCAGAAGATGAGTGGTTGAGATCATGGCTGGGGTTGAGTGGAGAGCACGAGATTCGCGTAAGCCACGATGCCATTCGCAATTGATTCCGCAATCTCTCCGCGCCGCGTCGGTGACGCAATTTCGGTGGCCTCCGCTTCGTTGGATAAAAACCCGGCTTCGATCAAAACCGCTGGAACGTTCGTGAGCCGCAAAACGGCGAATCGCGCCCGTTTGAGCCCGCGATCAAACGTGCCTAGGTCACCGATCAGGGCGTCGTGCAAATGATAACCGAGCACGGCGTTCCATGCGTCCGTGGCATTGCCGCGTTCGATCGGCAGCTCGTCCGCGGGATCGGTGCGACGATCGCCCGTTGAGCGTTGTCCGGCCGGCGTGAGCACATACGTTTCGGTCCCGCGCGCATCGGTATTACCGGCGGCGTTAAAATGGATACTGACTAACAAATCCGCGACCCGACTCTGCTTTCCGCGCTCGGCAATATCGACGTAAACGTCTTCGCGGCGCGTCTGCATAACTTTGAAACCTTGCGCTGTGAGAATCTTTTCCAATCGCAACGCCACATCTAGGGCGAGGTCCTTTTCACTCAAAGCCAGAGGGTCACTGTGGGTTCCGCGGTCCTTACCCCCGTGTCCGGCGTCCAACCAAATTCGTCGCACCACCTTGCTCTCAGCGCCAAAATCTTGCGGCCGTAAGAGCGGATGCAATAGCGACTCCACGTCACCGCGGCTCAGCCACAGTTGACCTCGATAGGCCACCACGCCTTCGCTCAAAAAAACCCGGCGATCATCAAGCTGAATTTCGCGGGAGTCATGCCGCAGCGCGATGGTGCGCCAGGCATTGCCAAAGGTCTGCTCCCCTGCCGCGGTCATCGCTGCTTCGGGTCTGATCCCCCAGGCGGCAAAGACGTTCTCCGCCGCAATATAATCCCCGAGTGGGGGCGGGGGCCCAGAAATCGTTGGCGACGGATCACCAACGGCGGTGGTCGCACTGACCAGCAGGAACCATATTAGCGGCGTAGTTCGACTTTTCGCTCTCTCAACCCACCGGAGCAGGCGCGGTCTAGGCTGACTTCTCAGGTGCCGCTTCATCCGCACTGGCACCGTCCTTTTCCTTTTGATCGGATGGCTTGGTCGGCGGGGCCGCTTTCGGGGTAAAATACTTTAACTTCCGCTTGTTGGACGGATGCGGGGTCATCATCACGTTGATTTGACGGCCGTTGAGCTTGGGCTCGCCTTCGGCGTGCCCCATCCCGTCCAGTTCGCCAATCGCCCGGATCATGACGTCGAAACCGATCTGGGTGTGCGCCATTTCCCGGCCGCGGAACTTCAACCGCAGTTTTACCTTGGCGCCTTCGTTGAGGAACTCCTCAGCGTGGCGCAGTTTGGTGATCAGATCGTGTTGATCGATCCGGGGCGAGAGCTCGACCTCTTTGATCTTACTCGCGGTGACTTTGGAGTTAGTGGACTTTTTGGACTCCTCATAAACATATTTACCGAAATCCATGATCCGGCAGACGGGAGGGGCCGCCTGCGGGGCGACTTCCACTAGGTCTAACCCAAATTGAAGGGCGAGCTGGAGGGCGTGATCGGTCTGCATCACTCCCAGTTGTTTGCCCTCAGGTGAGATCACACGGATCTTGGGAACCCGGATGCGCTGATTGCGCCGGATATGGGCATAGGGGTCGTTATTACGACGGAAATTGCGTCCGCCACCGCGACGTTTGCCGCCGCCAAAGGAAAGGGATGTAGCCATCAAATAGTGTTCAACTCAGTGTAGATCATGACCGTTTTCAAGGGGCGCAGACGGGAACACAACCCATAAGTAGCATCGATTGTCGGTTCGCGACTTAGTGACATTGCTCAAACACTGAAGCTCTCACCGCATGAGCAACTCGCTTTGGCATTGGGATTGGTAAACTTGAATCCCCCCGCGATGAGTTTATCTGAATAATCCAGCTCCGTGCCCTTGAGGTAGAGGGCGGTCTTCGGGTCGACCACGGTTTCTACGCCGCCGGACCGAACTAAAATATCTCCCCGGCGGGTTTTGTCGGTAAAGCGTAGCTTGTAACTAAGGCCGTTACAGCCGCCTCCCGTGATCGCGATGCGCAGGTAATCCCCAGATTGCTCGCGGGCGATTAAGGCAGCCACCTTTTTCCCCGCTGGTGCGGTAAGGGATACGAGCTTTTCATTACCTTCCCGTACGCCTTCGGGCAGAGTGTTAACGGGCGGTGGCGCTGCGATTTCGGACGACATAGGAGAACATCACTATTGACTCAATTCCCCACAGATCAAGTGCGCTTGAGAGACAGTATCCGCAAAACCACCGTGGCAGGCCCGAACAACGGAAGATTATCTCCCCGAGAACAGCCCAAAAGGAACGCGGTCATAACCGCCTATAGCCCGATAAAAAACCGCCGAGCGACTGCGGCAATTTAACCAATGGGGTTAAATTGGTCGGGATGGGTTTATGCCGTTAGGGCTCCGCCGGGTTCGACCTATCGGGATGCAAAAATCTATTTCGCTAATCGCCGGGCGAGTTGGATCGCTCGTTCCATGCTGGTGGAATCCGCCCTACCCTGACCGGCGATATCGAAAGCAGTGCCATGATCCGGACTCGTCCGCACGAACGGCAGCCCCAACGTCACGTTCACGGCATTGTCGAAATCAACGGTCTTCAACGGCCCCAATCCTTGGTCGTGATACATGGCGACGACCGCGTCAAAATCGCCCCGAAGGGACCGATTGAATACCGTGTCGCCCGGCAAGGCAGCCGACAGGCCCGGAATCTCACCGCGCAACTCATTTAAGGCGGGATCAATCATTGTCCGCTCTTCCAAGCCGAGTAGTCCCCCTTCACCCGCGTGAGGATTGAGACCGCAGACCGCAATGCGCGGATCGGCAATCCCATCCGCCACCGCGAGATCGCGGGCCGCTTTGACCGATCGATGGATCGCTGCCTTGGTCAAAGTGGTCGCCACCTGAGCCAGCGGAATGTGCCAAGTAACCAATGCGACGCGAAGCCGATCGCCCCGAAAGGCCATCACCGGTTCGCCGCCCCACTGCGCCGCAAAAAATTCGGTCTGGCCGGGATACTCAAAGCCCACCGACACCAAGGCGGCTTTGCTCACTGGGCCTGAAACCACGCCGCAGTAACGTCCGTCCAAACAACCCTGAGCCGCCCAGCGCATTGCGGCCCAAGCCAATTTGGCTCCGGCCGCATCGGGTTGCCCCGGTCGCGAAACGTAGGCGGCATCACCCACCGCCTGGCGGGGCACACCGACCGGGAGTTGGGCCAACCACGTGGGCGGACCAATCACCTCCACGTCGCGGGGCAAATCGCCAGCCGCCGTGAGCCAACGCGCAATCACCTCGGGGCCCACGCCCGCCGGGTCACCGCACGTAATAGCGAGGGGACGCGTCATCGGGATGACCCCTCAGGTAGAGCAGGATGAGCCGCATAACGTGCCACCGCTTCGCTCCGATCAAACTGCTTAATCATGACCACTATCGCTCCCGCCTTTGACCCGAACCGGTCGGACAAACCCCCGGGTGCCGCCCGCAAAGAACTCCAGAAACACGCGCGCCGGTGCCGAGACTACGGTGGCTTCCAGTGACTTCGCCAAAGGCCGTGGATTCTGCCCTCCCGCCAAGACCGCTCGATACGCGTCCTTGATTTCCATAATCACGCTGCGCTCCCAGTTACGGCGCTTCAGCCCAACTAGATTGAGACCGATCAATTCGTTCCGTCCCGCGACCATGCAAAATGGAGGCACATCCTTGGTCATGGGAGACAAAGCCGCCATCATCACGCCTTCTCCCACCCGACAAAATTGATGAGCCCCGCCTCCGCCTCCGACGAAGGTCTTGGTCCCCATATCCACATGCCCCGCGAGCAAAGCGTTATTGGCGAGGACCACCTCGTCGCCGAGCGTGCAATCATGCCCAACATGGCTGCAGGCCATAAAATAGCACTTGGCCCCCACTCGCGTGGATTGACCCTCATGCCTGGAGCGATTGATCGTAACCGATTCCCGAATGACCGAACCCGCGCCGATATCGACGTAAGTCGCCAGCGAACGATTGAAGCCCAAATACTGCGGGTCGCCGCCGATCACGGCTCCCGGATGCACGACCACCCCATCACCCAACCGCGCCCATTTGGTCACGACCGCATACGGTCCAATTTCAACGTCGGTGCCCAGCTCTGCTCCCGGATCAACCGTCGCGCTGGGATGAATTTTCGTAGCCATACTTAGGAAGACTTGGAGCGCCTATCACCCGACAGCAAATCCATCTGAGCATCACGCAAGAGATCGTAGTTCTTCAGTATGCGGATGACCTGCAACGTATCGCTCTTCTGGTAGTTGCGATTCGCCTCTACCTTATCGATCAAGTCGAGCAGCATGGCGCGAAACGATATGATCCCGTCGACGCCGCGTTCTTTGAGCAGCGCGACGCTCTGGGATCGATAGGGCTCCTGGGTAGGCAATCCGGGTAAAACCAAAATCTTACTCGGCTGCTCGCCGGGCTCCCCATCCGTGCCGTCGTCCGGAAATAACTTATTGGCGGCTTGCAAAACTTCCTCTTCGAGAAACCGCAGGATCTCGGGAGAGCCTTTGATCGTCGCCGCCGAAAACACACCGGTGTGCCAGGGCTTCACGGCCACGACGGCGCGGTGCACGAACGGCAGTTCGGAAGAAAACAAGAAGAAGTCAGGTTTCCGGGCCGCCCGGTGCCACGCTGGATTGTAGACCACCAAATCGATTTCTTCGTCGGAGTGTTTTTTGCGCGAGTGAACCTGATACTTGCGAACCTGACGCACGAGGAAGCCGTTTTGCTCAAAAAACTCCCGCACAATACCTTCATCGATGGCGGACATGGGACAGACTCTTAAGCAACCCCGACTTCACGCCAAACCGATTCGACCAACACCGTGGGCACATCTTCGCGAGTCGCCGCCTCCCCGATCGCATCCATCACCACAAAGCGCATCCGCCCGGCGCGCACCTTCTTGTCGCTCGCCATCGCGGTCATCAGAGCCCCCAGCTCGATCGGATCGCGCAAGCGCGTCGGCAGCGCGTGCGCCGCCAACACCGCTTCGACGCGCTCAACTTCAGCCGAGCTCACGAGTTTCAAATCGCGGGAGAGTCGGGCCGCCGCCGCCAACCCGATCGCGACCGCCTCGCCGTGCAAATAAACGCTGTAGCCCGCCACTTTCTCAATGGCATGCGCAAAGGTGTGCCCAAGATTCAACAACGCCCGTCCCCCCGCCACAGCGGTTTCAAATTCGTCTGCCTCGACGATACGCCCCTTAGCCTCACAGCAGCGGCGCACGACGGCGGTGAGATGGGGGCTGTTTATCGCGAGCGGGGAGTTCTCCAGCTCGCGGTATAAATCCGCGTCGCCGAGGAGCCCGTATTTGATCACCTCGGCCATGCCGGCCGCAAACTCGCGCGCCGAAAGCGTGGTGAGCAAATCCGTCATGACATACACTGCCTGAGGTTGATGAAACGCGCCCACGAGATTTTTACCTGCTGCTAAATTGATCCCGGTCTTCCCGCCCACCGAGCTATCCACCATGGCCAAGAGCGTGGTCGGAATCTGCACAAAATCGACCCCGCGCAGGTAACTAGCCGCCGCGAATCCGGCCAGGTCCCCCACCACCCCGCCGCCGAACGCTACAACGACACCGCCGCGATCCATTTTGATCGCCGCCAGAAAATCCCAAATCGCGACTAATTGTTCGGCGGACTTGGCCGTCTCGCCAGTTGGAATCACCCACACCTCAGCTCCCATCGAGATGGCGGCCAACGCATCGGCCTGAGCTCGGGCCACAGTCTCATCGGTGATGATGGCGATCTTGCGCCCCGCCGCCTTCATCTTCCCAAAATCGCCGGTCACCTGCTCAACCAGTTGATCCCCAAAATGGATGGGGTAACTGCGGTTGCCTAAATTGACCTGAAGCGAATCGACCATTGATCGGTTAAACGGAAGGGAGCTTCCGCGGTCAACTCACCCCTGCAACTTGGTCCGCAAGTCCGGGCGGGGAATTTTCCGGTTCAAGATTCAGGCCGGTGCCAGCCTGACACAATTCGCCTCACCCAAAATCCGGTTGGTGATTTCGATCCAACCGTAGGGACCGCGCCCCGAGATCATTTCCAAATTCGGGACCTCAAGATCGGCCCAAGAACCGTCCTCGCGAGCGACCAAAAACGGGCGATCAACCGCTGCCAATAGCGGCCGATCATTCGCGCTGTCGCCGACCGCAATCGTGTTCACTTTTCGGCCATAGGCCGATTCGTAGATCTCGGTAATCGCCCGCACCGCCTTGCCCTTGTCCGTGCCGGCACCGGTGACGGTATGAAAACGACCACCATGGCGACACACCAAGCCTTCCGCCTTAAATTCGTGGTCCAACTGCTGCCATTGACCATTCGACAGTTGGTCAACGAGCGTCTCGCTGTATTCCCGTTGGCGCGCCCGACCGGCTGCCTCCAGATCGAGTCCGCTGAGCTCCGCCAAATCGTGATCACTCAAATCACGATAACCTCGCAACGGTAAGCCTGAGCGCTGCCGGACACGATCCAATCGTTCGGCCACCGCGTCGCTGCTCATGCCCAAAACCTTAACCCGGCGCCCCGGTTCTCCCGGCGCTAACGGCCAATCTCCCGTGGGGAGTCCCGCCGCATCCGGCACAATAATGGCCGAGCCGTTTTCCACGATGCTCGGGATCGAACGAATCTGCAGACTCTGGCGGAGTGCCCGTTGTTCGGTCGCCGTTTTCGACGAGCAAAATACCACCGGCACGCCAAGTTCTCGGAGCCGAGCCAAGGCCGGACGTGCAATCGCCGCCGAGTAGCTTTTCCAATCCAGCAGCGTGCCATCGAGGTCGGTGAAGACCAGCCAAGGCGTCGCAAGATCAAAGGCCAAATGCATGTGGGGCGGAGGACCTAGGGTTTGCTCACGGTCGTCGCAGTGCGCGCCTCGAGAATCGCCGCCGGCGCTGCGCAATCCGCGAACACATCGAAATTCATTCGATCCAGGCTCTTGTAGATCCGCATGGGGGCGAGTTGTTCGCCGTCCTTCAAATAATTGCGACGCTGTAAATCCTCTTCGATTTCCTGACGCAATGATTCGGGACAAAGCCGCGAATGGTAAATGGTGCTCAGCGAAGCGGCGATCATGTCGTCGACGTGTTCGTCGCCCTTCACTTCATGGAGGTGCGGATTGCGTGATTCGATCTGGCTGATTTTCACCAACCGGTGCATGTCATGCATATCCTCGCCGTGCTCTAGGATACCGCCAAATTTTTCGAGCATGTGCACGTAGTGGAACGTCTCGACGGCGTAACCCGTCGCGTAGTCGATCGACATGGCTAGGTCGACGGTGAGCGCGTGTTCGCCGGCGTTACCGGTCTTCACAATCTCGGTTTCAAAGCCGGTGTGATGACCCACCAAGCGGTTGAGCACTTGGTTGGTCTGCCGCGAACTTCGCCCCCACTTGGCGAAGTAGAGCGAGTTCTCTACCACCTTCGGTTTCGAGTGCCACGAAATGCGGACCATGGAGAAATCGCTTTCGTTGATGTGAAAGCCAGCGGCGTATTCCTTGACGTATTCGTTCACGGCGCCGGGGAAGTAGTTGTCGCTATCCACAAATCCCACGTATTTGCGGCCCATCATCTTGGCCAAGAGCGATCCCATGATCATGCCCTCGGCCTTCCCGTTTCTGACTAATTCGTCGTTGCCCAGAATTTCGGTGTAACCCGCCGCGGCAAAGGCTGCGGCGATGTGGGGGTCTTTTTGGTGGACCACCATGATCTTCTTTTGGGTGAAACGGGCGAAGTTGGTTATCGCTTCCTGCTCGAGGTAAAACTTGTCCACGGGCTCGCGCGGGCTGTTGGTCACGACGATCACCAAGCACGGATGCGGGATCCCCACCAATACCCCTTCGATCAATTTCAGGCGCTCATTTCGCACCGGCACCACGATCGCCATTTCGCTTTCGATCGCGTGCAATACCTCGGTCGGCACTGCTCGCACTACGTCCGTGTCGACCGAGTTTTCCGGCGTCTCCGGTCCCGCATCGAGTTCATACACTTTTTGCAGACCATAGATCCGCAGGGCGCCTAACCGTTCGAATTCGCGAGGGGATTCAATTCGCACGAACAACCTCTCGGAGACGTGGGTTACAACCGGGCTCGGCTTCGCGGCGATGAGAAATATGCATACTTCTTCTGAGCAGGAAGGGTGCCAGTGATTCATGAACCATGCTTGAAATCAACTTGCCGCGCTAAGATCACCATGTCGTCTTGAACGGGTGTCGGAATCTGGGCAAGCCACTGCGTCTCATGCGCATCTGCGGATAACTACCCGGATTGAAGCCGAGCTGACTCGGCTGCTCTACCGCTCGGCGGGTTTCGGGCTTTTTTCAAATTTCGCCCTCTCCGGCCTGTTCGCCTTCGGCATCTGGGATTACTTTCCCCGCAGCCAACTGACCTCTTGGTTGACGGTAGTGCTCTTGGTCACCACCGCCCGCGTAGGGCTACAAATCGCGCAGCAGCGACAGAACCCCGATCATTACAGCCTCTCCCGCTGGCGGGTATATTTCATCATCGGATCGAGTGCCTCCGCTGCCTGCTGGGGGGCCGCCGGGTGGATGTTCATGGATTCTTCCGACCTGCTGCCACTGGTGCTCGGTGTTTTGGCTATCGCAGGGCTCAACGCCGGAGCGGCCCGCTCACTGTCCTCCGTGCGCATCGCGTTCGTCCTCTATGCGATTTGTTCGTTAGGCCCCACCTTGGCTCGTTTCACGACCTACGAGCAGACCGGAAGCGGCACCCTCACCTTGTGCACCGCGCTGTATGCCTTGTTTCTCATGAACACGGCGCGGGAACATCACGGTGATCTTAAACGGCTCTACCGGCTGATTTTTCAAAACGAAGACCTCGTCGGCACGCTGCAAAAGGCCAAGAACAAAGCCGAGACCGCCAATCAGGCCAAAAGCGAATTCCTCGCCGTGATGAGCCACGAAATCCGCACCCCCATGAATGGCGTGATCGGGATGCTCGACGTGGTGCGAAACACGAAACTGACCGCCGAACAACGCGACCAAATCGACACCGCTGCCAGTTCGGCTGAGCTGCTGTTGCGCCTGTTAAATGACATCCTCGACCTTTCCAAAATCGAGAGCGGGAAACTGAAATTCGAGCACACCCCTTTTGCGCCCCGCGCCATCGGTGACGAAATCGTCGCCCTGCTTGGTCCGACGGCCCAGGCCAAAGGCATCGGGCTGCGCAGCGAAGTTGATGAGAATGTCGCTCCCTACCTGATCGGTGATCCCCTTCGCCTACGCCAATGCGTGCTGAACTTAGTCGGTAATGCGATCAAGTTCACCACCGCCGGTGATGTCTGCCTGCGGCTGACCCGCGAACCTTCGATCAACCCCAAACTCGTAGGCCTAGGGGTTACCATCACCGATACCGGTATCGGCATGGATGCGGATACGATCTCGCGGCTGTTTGAGAAATTCAGCCAGGCCGACAGCTCGACCACGCGCCGGTTCGGCGGCAGCGGTCTCGGGCTTTCAATTTCACGTCGCCTCGTGCGGGCGCTGGGCGGCGATATTTCGGTCAAAAGCTTACTGCATCAGGGCTCTGAGTTTTCCTTCATTGTGGATCTTGAACCCACCGACGGCCCTCCTCCAACGGTGCCAAACCGCGAGCCGCCCGCCCAACGCCGCAAGTCATCCGACCGCCCCGCCCGCATCTTAGTCGCCGATGATGATCGGGTGAACCACGTCGTTTTTGAAAAGATGATCAAGTTACTCGGCCACGAAGCGGTGGCGGTAGATAATGGCCAGCAAGCGGTGGAGCGCGCAGAGGCGGAGTCATGGGATTTGATTCTCATGGACGTGCTCATGCCGGTCATGGACGGAATCGAAGCGACTCAAAACCTGCGGGCGAATCCCCTCACCGCCAAAATCCCTATCATCGCGGTGACCGCCAGCATCATGACCGAGGAAAAGGAGCACTACCTCGCCACCGGATTTTCCGCCGTATTGGCCAAGCCGCTGCGCAAAGCCGAGCTCAAGGCCTGCTTGGATCACTGGCTAAACGCCTGAGGAAACGCGCTCAGTCTTGTCCTTTGACTCCGGATTTGCTGGGCTCCGGATTCTGCGTGTCCCGCGAACCACCTATCCTGTTTTTCTATGACCGATACTCCTCCTCCCCCTCGCAAAGTCGCCCTGCTGACGGCCGGCGGCCTCGCTCCTTGCCTCAGTTCCGCAGTTGGCGGGCTGATCGAACGCTACACCGCCGTCGCGCCCGAGATTGAAATCATTGCCTATCGCGGGGGTTACAAGGGCCTGTTGCTCGGGGAAAGCTACGTCGTAGGGCCCGAGGAACGCGCCGCCGCCGGCGTCCTGCATCGCCATGGCGGTAGCCCGATCGGCAACAGCCGGGTCAAACTCACCAACATCGCCGATTGCGAGAAGCGCGGATTGGTAAAACGCGGCGAAGACCCGCTGAAGGTTGCCGCCGACCAGCTCATTAAAGACGGCGTGGATGTGCTCCACACCATCGGCGGCGATGACACCAATACCGCCGCCGCCGATCTCGCCGCCTACCTCGCGAAACACGACTACGGACTGACCGTCATCGGCCTGCCCAAGACGATCGATAATGACGTCTTCCCCATCCGCCAATCCCTCGGCGCGGCGACCGCTGCCGAACAAGGCGCCCGCTACTTCCGCAACGTCGTCGCCGAGCACAACGCCAACCCGCGCATGCTCATCATTCACGAGGTCATGGGCCGCAACTGCGGCTGGCTCACGGCCGCCACCGCGCGGGCCTATCAGCAGATCATCGAAGCCGACCGCTACGTGCCCGGGCTCGGGCTTATGCCCGACAACCTTTCCATCCACGGCATCTATATCCCAGAGATGGCGATCAATCTTGAAGCCGAAGCCGCCCGCCTGCGGGCGCTGATGGATCAAACCGATAATATCAACCTCTTCATCAGCGAAGGCGCCGGACTCGACGCCATTGTGGCGCAAATGGAATCCCGCGGCGAAACGGTCCCGCGCGATGCCTTCGGGCACGTGAAACTCGACGCGATCAACCCCGGTAAATGGTTCGGCGAGCAATTCGCCGCCATGATTGGCGCCGAAAAAGTGTTGGTGCAAAAGAGCGGTTATTTCGCCCGCGCCGCTCCCGCGAACCAAGAGGACTTGGACCTGATCAAACAGTGCGTTGATCTGGCGGTGGACTGTGCGCTCCGCCGCGAGAGCGGAGTGACCGGCCACGACGAAGACCAAGACGACACGCTCCGGGCCATCGAATTCCCCCGCATCAAAGGCGGCAAACCCTTCGATCCCACCACTCCGTGGTTCAGCGACTTGCTCGCCAATCTCGGTCAACCCCGCGGCGCCACCGTCCAAATCTCCCCCTAAGCCATGTCCACCATCGTCCACTTCGGAACCTCCGTATATTGCGCGCCGCTGCAAAACCGCGGCACCGCCCAGCTCAACAACGAACTCGCTCAGGAATGCGACCAGCTCGAAGCCTTTGATGTCGATGGCCGCAAATGGTCGGAGAAAAACTATCCGGGCGGCTACACCAGCTATGCCTCGATGAATGAGTTGCACCGCTTCTCCTCCACCTTCGAGGGACTGGAAAAGAAGATCGGCAAACACGTCAAAGCCTACGCCAAAGCGCTCGATTTTGATCTGCGTGGGCGCGAGGTTTTCATGACCGACTGTTGGGTAAATGTGATGCCGCCGTTTACCACCCACAGCCTGCATCTGCATCCCCTGTCTTTCATCAGTGGCACTTACTACGTGCGCACGCCCGAAGGTTGCCCCGGCATCAAATTCGAGGACCCCCGCCTTGATCGCTACATGGCCGCACCGCCGCGCAAATCCAAGGTCCAACCCATCAACGAAACATTCGTCACCTACCCCGCCGAAGCGGGCAATGTGGTCCTGTTCGAGAGTTGGCTGCGACATGAAGTCACGGCCAACCAAAGCGAAGAAGAACGCATCTCGATTAGCTTCAACTACGGCTGGCGTTAGCGTTTTTCAAAATCCGGCTTAGGGTCACAACTCCGGAATCTGTTTCCGCAAAACCTGTCATCTTAAGTCTGAAATCGTAAAATCCGTCCCGTGCTCGTAATCCGCCGTATCGTTGATCGCCGCCGCTCCTACACCGCTCTCTACCTCAAGGGCGAACCTCCGCGTATTTTCCCGACGGACGACGTTGAGCACGCCCGCATATTGCAAATCTACAAACAAGATCGGGCCTACAAAGATGTGTATAACGATTTCACCGCCTTCAAAATCGGCGAAAAAGTAAGCGACTAAAATCCCGGGGTCACCTGTGGCCGGAGCTAGCCACACCGTCAGCGTGAGACGGGTGCCGTCAAGGCGGCACCCCTACCCACCATACCGCCCACCCCAGCCGGCGGAGGGCCCCGCCGACGCGCGATTGACGACGCCCGTTTCACGCTGACGGCTCTGTTTGCCTCCGCTCTCTCCGGTGGAAATCCCCGGTGCGTCAGACCTTTGCTACCTTTACTAGCTTGGTGTTAAGAAATCCCCGGCCTAGCACTTTTGCACCGGAGGGCACAGCGAGAACCGAGCCACCGCCCCCCGACCACAACCCGTGCGACCGCGCCATCCTCCACTAGCCGGGGTTGCTGATCTCTGGTCCAGCGGCGCAACTTGAGGCTTCCTCCCCCATCGGACCGTCGCCAAATTCGAACGGTGGCCGACGATCCCAACACCACTACCGCAGCGGCAGGCGATGATGATTTAAAGCGGCGCAATCTGCGTAATTTTTTCGCATCGATCCGCTATTCCATCGACGGCTTCTTCGCCGCAATGAAACACGAGCCTTCCTTCCGCGAAGACTTTTTGTTCGTCATGCTGTTGGTGCCATTCGCGGTTATCTTGCCGGTCAACGCCGTGTCGACGGCCGTCATGATCGCCTCGTTGATCATGATCATGATCGTGGAGCTTTTGAACTCCTCGGTTGAATGGACGATCGACTACCTGCGCCCGGAACAACACCCGCTGGCCAAGCGGATCAAAGACATGGGGAGCGCCGCGGTTTTCCTCGCCTACATCAACGCGATTCTCGTTTGGGTGATTCTTCTGTGGCCCTCGAATGCCGTCTGGCAGCGGATGAGTGATTGGTTCGCGGCGTCGCCCTAGGGGCTCGGGGCCGCAGCGGAAAGTCACGCGGGTGAATGGCTCCGATTCGTCGAACGACTTCTCCGAAGTCTCCCCCCCGTCCCGATGACAAAAGAGAATTTGCAGCTATGCATTATAACTACGGTCAACCAACGAGGCCTTGGTGCTCCATCTTTCCTCTTTCTCGTGCGGCTCTCCCGCCTTCCGACTCACTACTACCGGGGGCCCGCCTATCTTGAGCCAACCCCCTTGCCCCATCTCGGTCGTCAATAATCGGGATTTGATGACCGCCGCAGGGCAGCAAAAAGCCGTAGGCTTTATTTCAACATTCTCGAGACGAAATAATGAGGGGTTTCGAAATGATGCGTTCGGAATCTCTATCGAAGGCACTTAATCAGCGAAATGGGGGGAGCGGCGCGGATGACTGAGTCATCCGGGCAAAGGATCCAAATCAGGATTATTCGCGACAAAAAACGATACCTCCCACCCTTCCTAAATGGTCGGGCCGGGGAGATTCGAACTCCCGACCTCTTGCACCCCATGCAAGCGCGCTACCAGGCTACGCTACGGCCCGAACAATTAAGAGGGGTCAACAAGCCGGATCGCCACCCGTGAAGCAAGCGGTTTTTTGCCGGTCATTCCTTGCGCATACAAAAACAATCCCTGCGGAGCCTTGATTAGCCACATCGGATACCCTGCAACATTATGAAGAAGATCCTCGCCCCCATCGACTTCTCATCCGCCACGACGCAAGTTTTGGACGCGGCCGCGTCGCTCGCTTCCGGCCTGGATGCTGAGATTGTCTTATTCCACTCCACCGAGCCTCCGACCGTCACCAGCGACTATGGGCTGGCGATGGAAAACGTCCAGGAAATCGTCGCTATAACCCAGCAAACGGCGCAACGCCAACTCGAGCATTCCCTGCGTCTGCTCTTGAATCGGGGCATCAAAGCCCACTCCGAAAGTGAGTCCGGATCTGCGATCAATTCCATCGTGGCGAAAGCCCGAGAGATCGACGCCGCCTACATCGTTATGGGTTCCCACGGCCATACCGCGTTCTACGACTTGCTGGTCGGCAGCACCACCCGAGGCGTGCTCAAAGGCGCGCACTGTCCCGTGGTGATCGTGCCCCCGCCTCAGGAAAGCGATTGACCCTCTTGCCAACAGGCAGACCCAAGTCGGCGGCCAATGGTTCACCACCGTTCCGGGGTCATCCTGCTTCGTCCCACAAGGGGCGGGACTGCTAGGGCGAACAAAGCGACCCCGGCTACAGTCAAGCCGGTAGGCCACTCCGCGAAATCATGCCCTCGCGGGATGAATCGGGACGAGTGGGACTGGCGCAGCACGCGAAGTTGGCTTTCGCCGCGAAGGGACTAGCCGGTCGTGCGCAGGCCGGAGGCGAGCGCGTTGATCGAGATCAACAGCTCCGGCAAAAGCTCCTCGGCTTTTTCGCCTCGGAGCGCACGCCACTCCTGCAACAACTTGATCTGGTTATGGTGCAGCTCCGCCAATGCTTCTTCGCGAATATTCATCGTAAATGCCAACCGGGGCCGACGGTCGCCAAAGGTGCCGTCGAACAGCTCCGCCAACAGCTCGCGCGTTCGGTGGAATTCGCCCACGATGACCTGCATAAAACGATCCCGGATCGCATCATCTTCCACCAAATTCGAGTAGCTCTGCATAACGCTCTCGTTGGCACTCATGAGCGAACTTTCGATATTGGTCATCACATAGCGCAAAAAGGGTGAGGATTTTACCGCGACTTTCAGGTGCGCAAAGTTCGCCGGATCTTCGTCGCGCATGCGCCCCAGGGCCGAGCCCGCCCCGAACCAACCGGGCAGGTAAAATCGATTTTGCGTCCAAGAAAACACCCACGGAATAGCGCGCAAATCATCCAACGTCATCTGCCCGGTGCGGCGCGCCGGACGGGAACCAATCCGCGAATTCTCCAACGCATCAATCGGGGTCGCCTGGCGATAGAACGTCATGAAGTCCGGCCGGGCCAACAACTCGCGGTAGGTATCGCGACTCCAGACGGAGAGTTTATCCATAACCGGCCAGAGCGCGGTCTCATCATGGCTCGAGAGACGATGCCGCGCGGCGGTCGATGCGGTCGAAGCCGTGAGCAGCTCGATATTGAACACGGCCGAGGACAGATGCGCATATTTTTGGGCAATCGTTTCCCCCTGTTCAGTCATCCGCATGCGCCCGGCCAACGAGCCCTCGGCCAGCGCCTCCATGAACCAGTGGGTAGGGCCAGCGCCGCGCCCTACCGTGCCTCCGCGACCGTGAAAGAACACGGGTTTCGCGCCTTGCGCCTTGGTCATTTTGGAGAGCGCGTCTTGAGCCCGATGCAACGCCCATTGGCTGGCGAAGATCCCACAATCTTTGTTCGAATCGGAGTATCCGACCATCATCTGAAACTCCGCTTCATCTTGCCCCAGATTCAAACTACGTCGGGTCACGGGATGGGACAAAAAGGACTCTACGATCGCCGGCCCGGCTTCCAAGTCGGCCATGGTTTCGAACAATGGCGTGACCGGTATCGGACACCACAGTCCCCCGTCTCGCCACTCCGCCAGTCCGACCTCTCGCGCCAGCAGATACACCACCAGCAGATCCTCGGTGGATCGCGTCATCGAAACAATGAGCGAACCCAAACCGTCATCGCCGTGGCGCTCGCGATGGTCGGCCAAAACCCGATAACAGGACAGCACGGCGGCCGCCTCGGGTCCGGCTTCCATGCCGCTTGAAAGGAATGGTCGGGGCGACTGCAACTCCCGATCAAGCAGCTCGCGTTTGGCCGCGCTGTTCAGTTCCGCAAAGGAACCGGCCGTCAGAATCCCGGCCGCCTTGAGCAGTTGATCGAGCGCCTTTTCGTGAAAGGCGGAATTCTGCCGCACGTCCAACGTCGCCAAATGAAACCCAAAGGTGCGCAGCTGTCGTTGTAACGGGGCCACGTAGTCGCGGGCCAGCGCGGCGGCTCCGATCTCCCGCAACGAAGAGGCCAAGATCGCTAGGTCAGACTCCATTTGCGCCGGCTGCGCATAACCGTGACCCGACTCGGGTTGGTATAAGGATAGCAGCACCTTCTCGCGCATCAGATACACCGCAGCGCGCCACGGTTCCTCGTGATTGCGGGCCAGCAGCGGTTCGACACTGATCACCCCCGCCAGCTCATTGCTCAAAGCCGCAATGAGGTCCGTCAGGCTCGCGGGCGGGACCTGAAAAAGGGAACTCAGCGGCAATTCTTCCGCGAGCCGCTCCAGCCCCCGGCGTTGCACGCGCAGCGCGTTGCGCCGCAGTT
>Ga0075109_1000954_pt1 | contig 18921 bp, 19 predicted proteins | sample AntAceMetag02UKD_FD_69798 | JGI IMG/M metagenome (GOLD analysis project Ga0075109, IMG submission 69798) | Saline lake microbial communities from Ace Lake, Antarctica - Antarctic Ace Lake Metagenome 02UKD | ecosystem: Environmental > Aquatic > Non-marine Saline and Alkaline > Saline | place...
TCCCCCGCCCCCACCACCTAGGCCCCCCCAACTGGAACCACCCGATCCGTAGCCCCGTAGCCGCGAACGGGAGCAAGTGGTCCGGCAACAGTTGTGATCCGTTAGATGACAAATTGATCGATGCCCCTTTTTCGGCCCGAGCCAGCCGAAGGGGTCAGTCAGACAAAGAGTCTGTCGAAGCAGACATGGAGTGGAACGCCAGTTCAAAGCCCCCCTCTGTAACGGATAGCGGCGAGCGGGAGCGAGCCGACCACGAGTCATCTGGCCCTTCACGACCAACGTTTTCATTTCACGGCGGAGTAAGATTAAGAAAACGAGCAAGAGGGCGGCGCGGGACGCGGGAGCGAGCGGTTCGATTCGGGTTCCTTCCTTAAAGTATCAGCTTAAAAATAATTAGTCGTTACGTAACGTTTTATCCATCCCTTTCGAATCCGACAGTCCCGTCCGCCTGCGCCGCGCTCTGCGTCGTCTCTCCGAATTAGCGACGGCCGAGGGCGTTGTGCTCGAAGTGGCCCTCTTCCGGTGGCGCGGTCTTCACCCTCGTATACGGATCAAGAGAGTCCGCCCGCGTCTTCGACGCCATTATCCGCCCCGCCGAAGCCGGCAGACGACTCGTCGAGCAAGTCGCCGTTGAGCAAGATTTGACTGATAACTGGCGGAATGGAGCGGTGAAACAGTTTCTCTCTCCCTTCGATCAAAGGCACCCCTTCCCAGCCGATGAATTCGAACCTGGCCTGCAAATCTCAATTCCGACCGCTAACTATCTGCTAGCCTTTAAATTAAAAGCGGCGCGGCCCGCACTAATCGGATATTCCGGTGATGAACCCGACCTTCGTTTCCTTCTCCCCAAGATCAAACCGCTCAACATAGAAACAGTTGACGATATCTATGAGCGGTTTTTTTCCGGCGAAACACCTCACGAATTCTCCCGAAAAATGGCCGAAGGTATATTGGGTGAATTGGAACCGAGGGAGGATCAGAAATGAGCCAGCGACCACAAACGCTAGCTGAGGTTGCGCAGCGCGGTGAGGACCTGCGTTCCTTCGGTGGGGAGTTCCAAGATTGGCTCCACGCCATTCGATCAATTCGCACCCAAGATTCGATTCAGCATGCGATCCGTGAAGAGCCTGATTTCCTGAAAACCCGGTTCCCGGAAGGTATCAATGCCGATGCTTGGTTGGCCGCCTATGCCGAGCACGCAGCCCAAAAGGCTGGTATCGAAATTCCCCATTGGACTCGATCTCAAGCTAGAACTCTTGATCGTCCTTGGTTCAGCGTCGACGCGCCCGCCGAACGTCTCCTTGCTCTGCGGGATAGTCCGCTGGCTTTTAAGAACCGGAATCTCTTCACGCCCAGGGTCGATCTCCCCCTGAACCAGCGGGCGGGCCGACCGCCGGTTTCGGCGGAACCCAAACGTCAAAAAAATGCTGGGCGCCAACGTCGCTTTCGGGCGCGCCGCGCTGCCGAGCTCGCTGCGCTGCGAGCTTCAGCGCAGTCGTAGCGCCAGAATTTCAGGAACAAGTCGGCCCGCTCACGACTCCGATTTTTAGCTATCTTCTCAATCATGACCGCCGTCACTTATTTCTTCCGCGCCCTTTTTCTCGCCACCGCGATCACTACCGTCGCCGCCGCCCAGACTGCGGCCGCGACTGGCTCCCCGTCGACTGACTTGGAGCCGATCGCCAACCGTATCTCCGCCGCCCTCCAATCGGGCCAACCGGTAAATCCCGCCGATGGTGCCGCCCTCGACGCGCTGCTCCACAAATATGCGGATAATAAGTCCGAGGCGGTCGCTCAGATCGCCATGACCAAAGCCGCCAACGTCCTACGCGCTTAGGAGGACGAAACGACTGCGCTGCGGCTTTTTCAAACCATCCCGCCAGACTACCCGGGCACCCGTTCCGCTCAGTTCGACGAGCGGTTTAGCACCTAGATCGAGGACCGGATGACGCGGGCTACTCCTCAGACGAAGCTGGTGGGCAATCCCCCGCCCGAGCTGGGATTTCACGTGGTCCACCCAAGAGGGCCTGGCTCTCCTCTCCGAGCTCAAGGGCAAGGTCGTGGTGCTGGATTTTTGAGCGACGTGGTGCGGTCCTTGTGTGCGCTCATTCCCTCAGGTCCGCCAACTCACTGATCAACTACGCCGCTTCCGCCGTGGAAGTTGTCGGCGTGACCAGTTTGCAGGGACGGGTGCATGGCCTCGAAGCCGAGCCCATCAACACGCGAAGCGACCCTGCGCGGGAGCATGCGCTCATGACCGACTACATCGCGAAGGATGACATCAACTGGACCATCAGCTTAAGGTTAGCAGGAGGTTTTCAACGGAGACTACGGCATCGCCGGTATTCCCCCCATGGCAATCGTCGCGCCCGATGGAACGCTGCGTCATGTCGGCCTCGATCCGGCCAAGCCCCACGATGAAAAGCTGGCGATGATCGACGCTATCTTGGCCGAGTTTGATTTGCCCATTCCCGCCCACGGTTAGGGGGACCCAAGATCACTTGCGCGGATCTTTGGTGGCGTCCTTACGCAGCTCCACCGTTTCCGGCCACTCGTCCACTTCGAGACGCGCGGTATCTTTGAATCGGCGCAACGCGGCGCGGCCCAATAACTGACTGGCTACCGGGGTGGTCACGTAGAAGAGCACCAAAATCAGTATTGATTTTACCACTACTTCGGTCGTGCCCCAGTGCAGCGAGGCCGCGATCAACATCAAGGCCACGCCGAACGACCCCGCTTTGGTGGCGGCGTGTAGCCGGGTAAGCGTATCCGGGAAGCGGATCACCCCTAACGTTGCGATCATCACAAAAAACGCGCCGCCAACGAGGAAGAAGGAAGTCACCCACTCAATCATCTTCCGCCCTTTCTTCCATGACTCGGGCCAAAATCGCGGTGCTTAAAAATGCTACCAACGCGAAACCCACCGCCACATCCAAGAACACGGCGAAGTCGAATTTCATCGATAGGAAAACGGTTAAAGCCATCACCGTGCCCGTGAGTAAATCGAGCGCCATGATGCGATCGGCCCGCGACGGACCGACCACCAAGCGCCAAGCCCCCAAAATGAGCGCAATCACCAGAGCTGCTCCCGCGATCGCGATCGCCCAGCTTAGCGGATCAAAAGAGGATGCGGACAGGTCGCTCATAATCACGTTTAATTTGGGCCCGCAAATCATCGGCGGACTGTTCAGTGTAGAGGGTGTGGAGGTAGAGCACGTGTTTGGCTTCGTCGACCTCGATGGAAATTGTGCCGGGCGTCATCGTGAGTAAACTGGCCAGCGCCCAGATCTGGCGATCCGAATAACCGTCCACGTGGATCCCCACAATACCCGGCTTGAGATCCGGATCGGGCGACAATACGTCGCGCGCCACCCGCAGGTTGGAGATCACGACTTCCTTGATATAGAAGAGGGTGAATGCCACCGCGGTGAAGATCCACTTGATCATGGTCGCATCCTTCCGGCAGAGGGCACTTCGACCGTAATGGCGTCAGGACCCAATATCGCTTCGATATACTCCCGCGGGTTCAACAACTGCTCGGCGGCGCGCTCGGCAAAGCCAAAGACGTGACCGCCCCAGATACCCAATCCGATCGTGATGCACACAAACCCCACGCAAGGGATTAGCATGGGCCACAACCCAGTGCGATTATCCGTGGTATTGGCATCAGGCGGCGCATCTTTCCAAAACACCTCCGCCCAAATCTTGGTCATGGAGAACAGTGTTAATACTCCGGTGCCCAAGGCGATCCCGACCGCGCCCCAAGCCTTCAGGTCCAGACCGGCCAGCACGATGGCGAGCTTCGCCCAGAATCCCGACAGCGGCGGAATACCCGCCAGAGAGAAAGCGGATATAAAAAAGAGCGCAGCTATCCACGGGGTGGCCTTCGCGAGTCCTCCCAGCCTCGCCAAATCATTGGTCCCTCGGATGTGCTGCACGAGGCCGCTGATGAAAAACAGATTCGTCTTCAAGACGATGTGGTGGAGCGTGTAGAAGATGGCTCCGGCAATCGCGATTGGCGTCATCATGGCCAAGCCAAGGATAATGTAACCGATCTGACTCACGATGTGGAACGACAGGATCCGTCGCATATCAAAATGAGCCGCCGCGCCCAACACGCCCGATACCATCGTGAGCAAAGCGATCACGTAGATCAGCTCCAACAAGACCGGCGCCTTCGCCGCAAAGGTCAGGGTAGAGGTCCGCATCAACGCGTAGACGCCCACCTTGGTGAGCAGGCCGGCAAAGATCGCCGACACCACGGGCCGCGGTGTGTGATACGAGGAAGGCAGCCAGAAAAACAACGGAAACAAGCCTGCTTTCAGGCCGAACGCGGCAATCAATAATACCCCTGAGGTGCGCACGAGATCCACTTGATCGGGATGCGCCAAACGCACCGCTACATCCGCCATATTGAGAGTGCCGAGTTGGGCGTAAATCAAACCGGCGCCGATCAGGAACAACGCGGAGGCCAGAATGTTGAGCACTACATACTTCAGCGCGCCTTCGAGCTGTTGGCGTTTGTTGCCGAGCGTGAGCAATACGAACGACGCGACCAACATGACCTCGAACCAGACGTAGAGATTAAATAAATCCGCCGTCAGAAAGGAGCCCTGGACGCCCATCAGCAGGAATTGCATGAGCGGCACGAAATAGGGGCCCAGTTTGTCGTCCGCCAGATCCCGCCACGCGTAGATCGATCCCGCCAAGGCCACCAATCCAGCGACCGCGACCATTGCTGCGGCCAACCGATCGGCGACCAACGAAATTCCAAACGGTGCAGGCCACATCCCCGACTGGGTGGCGATCACGCCGAGCGCATCAGTGCGCGCCACCAGCATGAGTCCCACGATCAACATTCCCGCTGCACCCAGCACGCCGACAATTGCTTGCGGTCCTTTGAACGCTCGAATGATCAAGGCGAGCACCGCCGCAGCAGCGGGCACGATTAAAGGGAGAAAAAGCAGCAGCGCGTCGCTCATAACCGGTCCGTTTCGTTGAACGCATCCACGTCGTCGTTTCCACTCGTGGCGCGGGCCCGGTGGATCAAGGTGATCGCAAAAACCGTCAGGCCGAACCCGATCACAACCGCGGTCAGCACCAGCGCCTGGGGCAACGGATCCGCCGCCCCTTCCGGCGGCGTCATGCTGCCGAGCGGAATCAACGCAGGCACGCCCGACTTTAGCCCGCCCGCCGAAAACACCAAGAGATTGGCGGCTTGACCGAGCAGCACCAAGCCGATGATCAGCCGCATAAGGCAGCGGCGTAACAAACAGAAAACTCCGGTGGCAAACAGGACCCCCACGGTCAGCGCGATGAGCATGTTCATAGGTTATCCTCCTGCAGGCCAAAACCTACTTTGGTGCCAAATCCCATCACGGTCAAAAATACGCCGAGGTCGAAAAGCATCGGCGTGCCCAAATGCACCTTGCCAATCAACGGCACCGTAAACTCGTCCAGCCAGAGCCCTTGAAAACCGCCGCTGCCGCCCACAAATCCTAGCACCAACGCAAACAACGCGACGCCGACCCCCATCCACAATAGCGTGATCGGTTCCAGCCACATGGCGCGGCGGGCGGCCTCCGTGCCCTGCCCCAATGCGACCAAGATGAAAGCCAAGGCCCCGACCAATCCGCCGATAAACCCGCCCCCCGGCACGTGATGACCGCGGTAAAATGTCACCGCCGCTAGGGCCAAAATAACCGGCAGCATCACCCGAGGCATCTGCGCAAACATCAGTGAATTAGTCCTCATCTGAACTCCTTTCTTTGCGCGCCGAAAGCAGCGCAGTCACGCCGATCGCCGCGATCGCCAACACAATAATTTCGCCGTAGGTATCGAGGGCCCGGAAGTCGACTAGGATCACATTAACCACGTTGCGGCCGTAAGCCTCGACGTAGCTCATCTGGGCCAAAGTGTCCCCCACCCGCTCGACAACATGGACTTGCATCGCGCTTAGCGTGAGGGCCGCAATCAGGCCGCCAAAGAAAACCGCCATCGCGGCGTCCGCTCGAATGATCCAGCGATTGGCTTCTGCCTTCATGGGCGGCAGCCGATAGACCACCAAGAGCAACAGCACGACCGTCAAGGCATCCACCAACAACTGTGTGATGGCTAAGTCGGGCGCTCCGAAATTGATGAAGAGCACCGTGATCCCGAGGCCTACGACTCCCATCGCGAGCAGAGCGATGAGTCGACGTTTGGCCACCGAAGCGACGATGGCACCGACCATGACCCAGATGGAGGCGATGACCGGAACAGGCGCGAGTCGTCCCTCCCAAGTCAACTCGGGCCAGCCATCAAAGCGCACAAATTTCCACAGCAGCAAAGACGCCGTCGCGCCGACCACGATGAACAGGTAGCGGCTGAGCGAGCCGCCCTGGATAGCTTGGGTTTGGCGCTTCGAAAACGTAATCAACCCTGCGAGCAAACGATCATAAGCATGTTCCACCTTGGGCGCGGCTTCCACCCGATCATGTTTCTTCCAGAAAAACTCCCGTCCTCGGTAGATCATTACGCCGCCCGCAAACGTCACTAGGCTGAGGAATAGCGGCAGGGTCACCCCATGCCACAGCGCCAGGTGTTCATGCGACGATGTACCCGTGATCTCCGCCAACGCCGGCAGCACCAACGTGTCGCCCGTCCAAGCCGGTAGGAAACCCAAGACGAGACCGAGCACGGCCAGCACTAGCGGCGGAAACCACATCATCCAACCGACTTCGTGGGGATGACCTTCCAGCATGACTTCCTTACTCTTGGACCAAAACGGATACCAACCGACCTTCAGCGCCAGCGCAAATATGAGCATGTTACCCAGCAGCATCCCGCCGGTGAAAATCGGGGCAAAGTGATCAAGCGACGTGCCGGTCTTGTAAACATACTCCTTGCCAATGAAACCCAGAAACGGCGGAAATCCGGCCTTGGAAAAGGCTGCCAATGCGCCCGCCACCATCGTAAACGGCATGACCGCGCGCAGTCCGCCCAGCTTCCAAACATCGCGGGTGCCCGTGCCGTGGTCGATCCCGCCTGCCACCATAAACAAGGCGGCCTTGTAAAGGGCGTGGCCGATCAGAAATACCAGCATCGACTTCAAGGCCAGATCGCTGCCGAACCCGATCAACATCGTCAGCATGCCCAAGACCGCGAGAGTCGTGTAGGCCAAAATCTTTTTCAGATCGGTCTGGAAGAGACCGAGAATGGCACCAACCAACAGCGTCACCAGTCCGGCGACGACGACCGGACCATGCCACCACTCCGAACCGTTAAAGATCGGCGAAAAGCGACCGAGGATAAACACCCCCGCCTTGACCATGGTCGCCGAGTGCAAGAACGCACTGACGGGAGTCGGCGCCGCCATCGCATTGGGCAACCAAAAGTGAAAGGGAAACTGCGCTGACTTGGTGAACGCTCCCAGCAGAATCAATATGATGATCCCCGGCAGGTAAGGTGACGCCGTCACGATGTCGCCGCGCTGAAGGATCTCGGAGATCTGCCACGACCCGGCCTCCATGCCGAGAAGCACCAGTCCGGCCAACAACGCTAATCCGCCCGTGCCGGTGACGAGCAAGGCCTGGAGCGCTTTCTTGCGGGCCTCCAGCTTCTCGTGGTTGAAGCCGACGAGCAGGTAGGAGGTGATGCTCGTGAGCTCCCAGAAGATGAAGAGCAGGATCAGGTTATCGGCGAGCACGATACCCAGCATCGCCGCCATAAAAATCAGCAGGAGACTGATCAGTCGGGAACCGCCCGCTTGGCCCTCCATGTAACCCGCCGAGTAGATTATGATCAGGGTCCCGACTCCCGTAACGAGTCCCGCCATCAGTCCGCCGTAGGCATCCAATCGCAAATCCACCGTGGCCCCCAGATGTTCGAACCAACTGATCGAAGCCATCAACTGCCCCCCGGCCGCGACTTCGGGCCAGCTGAGCACCACCCAAGCAAACGCCGCCCCGGGAAAGAGAGCCCACAACACCTTCCATTGGCCCGGCAATCGCACGAAAGCCGCCAACAGGGAGGCGAAGGCAATCAGCAGTATGGGCCAAAAAATGGTCATGAGTTAGGTAACGCGATTAGTTGAAATTCAGACAGACGAGCTCCCACCAAGACACGCCCCTACCCTCTGTCAAATGCGACGGTCAGAAGTTAGACAAATCAGAGCAGAATCATGGTATTATTTAGATTTTCTCTAAACGTCATTTACGCAACTCCCGGGGGAGTGGTGACAAAACCAAACGAATCCACCGGGTCTCAGACCCAGAGGTCACAGCGCTCTTTTCGCCGCCCTCCGAAGGTGCCCCTTTCAGCCCGCCCGTAGGCGCAATGGAGCAAAGCGACACCGCGGTATCGTTTAACAATCCGTGGGAGGGATGATCTCCGAATCGTCCGCGTTGCCTCTCCGCAGTTGGCAATCGCCATCCCGCTCCTCCCGGCCGAAACCACCTTTTCGTCTTCGCCTCAAACGCAGCTACTAACCCTTAAATTTCAGCTTTTCAGTTTTTCAGCTTTAAAAAAAGATCACCCACCCAACGAATCGCGCAACGCGGAAAATTCACGTTTGAGCGCGGCGACTTCAGCTTCCAACGCCACGATCCGCGCCTCAGCCTCGGGCGGTAATTTAAGGGCCACGCTGACCGTTGTTTTCTCCGTGAAAGTGGCCGTGCCGACGGCATCACCCCCTTCGACGATCAACGCCGCCCATCGGCTCTCTTTCTGCCCGGGTTGCCGTTCCAGTTTCCGCACCATCGGGCCCGCAGGACGCGCCGCGAGATCTATCAGCAATTCCTCTGCTCCCCCGAGATCGGGCACCGCCGCCAACCGCTCGCAGTTGCCGCGCAATCCGGCGGCGGTTTGTGGTCCCCGCAACATCAGCTCGCACATGAAAGCCTGAGCAGCCGGCTCGACCGGCCAGATCTCGAAGAATTTGTGCCGATATTTGAGCGCCCGAGCATTCGCTCCCGAGAATAGCGTGATGAGATGCTTATCCTTGAGTAGCTCCAGCGCTGCGACCACCGCGTCATCGTCCACCGCCATCACGGGAGCCCGGTTGTTCTTCTGGTTGCAGGCATTGACGAGGCTGTTGAGCGACAGCGGATAGATGTCCGGCGTCGTCGCCTCCTTCTCCATCAAACATCCCAACACCCGCGCTTCCAGCGGACTCAATACCGGTTCCGATTCAGCCGACGCCACAACTTCGTTTTCCATGCCGAAGTCCTAATCAAACCAATATCCGAAGGAACCACAAAACACACGAAATACCCAAAAATGATACTCATAGTCAGTGGTGGGGCTGAGTTGGTTCCAGTATGCTAACCGCAATTGGAACGGTCGCCTTAAACCAAAACAGCCGAAAGGCATACGCGCTATTCATTGATACCCTTTGCCAAGGACTCATCCCCGCGTGGTAGGACGAAAATGGATACCCGATTACCTTCGCGACTGAGCGGAAAGCCCAGCTGGAAATCATCGATGAACTCAAAGATCAAATCAGGATGTTCGAAAACGGAGAACGCGATTTCGAAAACGCAACCACCGTCGAAGATCAAATCCTAAAAGTGAGCCTTCTCACCAACGGCAGTATCCAACCCGACAACGACTTAACTTTTAGAAAAGGGATTAGCAAAACGGTAGATTGAGAAATCAAAAATACGTGCCGACTAAGACTCGCCGTTGAGTGTATTTTAAAGTAAAGTAAAGGATTTTCTAGGATTAACAGATCCAGAACGAGCCCCAACCAGCTTTAACTAAGTTCGACGAAAACACGAAAGCGACTCGAGATCAGCCATCATTGACTCAAGGGCCAGTCCTTGCCTCCCATTTCCACGGCCCATCTTGTTCCCGGGCGAAGTTTACTGCCTTACCGAAAAACGCAACCGCGTTCAATCCGTCCGATTCGACGAAACGACACATAAATCCGAGATGAATACCGGACACCTAAAGACGTGAAAGTACAGGAGATACTTAGAATAGCTTTTACGAAGTAGGAGGTTGACCAATGATTGTGCCAAGGAGGGTAAGGTCCTTCGGAACGGCCACCTCTACTCGTCATCATGCAACCCGACCAAAATGAAAAGCTGACTCCCGGAATTTATGAGCGGTTGATCGATACAAAATTGGCCGAAGCTCTGGCGACGCACCCCGAACTTAAGCCAATCTTGGGGAAACTCGACGACGAGGAAGCCCCTCAGACTTACAGCCAATTTCTGTTTCAAGTCATAGCTCAAGCCCTTCGCCAAAAAACACCAGCAGAACGTCTAGCGCTCGTGAATCGGATGATAGACCTCCTTTCTGCGACAGACGGACTGGAGTATTTGCATCGCAATAATCTCATTGAATCGGGCGATCCTCTATTGCTCGCACTGCAACCTTCCGAAAGCGCCGAACCTCCTCCTCGCCCTCTTACCCCACTAACAACTAGCAGCCTTTTAACGGGTAGACGCGGTGACCCTCAACTGGAGCACGAATTGCGCAAGGAAATGGCAACCGCCGACCGAGTGGATATTCTCGTGTCATTCATCAAGTGGTCCGGACTGAAACTACTGCTCCCAGCACTCGAAGATTTGGCTAAGCGTAAAATCCCTGTGCGAATACTGACGACCTCCTACATGGGAGCATCGGATCCGGAAGCAATCGAATGGCTAGCGAGGCAACCTGGATTTTCGGTTAGAGTATCTTACGATACAGAGCGCACTCGCCTCCACGCTAAAGCTTACCATTTCTACCGACGGTCTCGGTTTTCAACAGCCTATATTGGATCAGCCAACATGTCCCGACCAGCCATGACTAGTGGGCTTGAATGGACTGTCAAAGTTACACAAGCGGATCTCCCTCATATTCTGCATGGCTTTACTGCAGAATTTTCGTCTTACTGGGAAAGTTCGGAATTCGAAGATTTCGATCCCTGTCAGCCGCAAAAATTTCGTGCGGCCATCCAGCGTGCACGAAGTGGCAACACACAAAATACGACACGCTTTTTCGCCGATATAAAGCCACATCCATTTCAAGAACGGATTCTAGATGCACTTGCTGCTGCTCGGGCGACTGGACGTTCCCGCAATCTTGTCGTCTCAGCCACTGGCACAGGGAAGACCGTCGTGGCGGCGTTTGACTACAGTCGATTTGCTCGCGACTTTTCAAAAAGTACTGCGTCGCAATCTCAATCCAAACCGACCTTGCTGTTTATTGCCCACCGAAAGGAAATTTTGGAGCAGGCAAGAGACTGTTTTCGCTCAGTCTTACGCGATGCCAATTTCGGCGAACTCTGGGTCGATGGACACCGACCGGATGAAGGAGAACATGTTTTTGCATCAATTCAGAGCCTCTCCTCCGCAAGGTCCTTGTCCCCTCTTTCAGCAGATCGTTTTCGGTTCATAGTAATCGACGAGGCACACCACGGCGCAGCTGCGAGTTACCGGTCGATATTCGACAGCTTCAGTCCCGATATTCTACTGGGTCTGACCGCCACCCCTGAACGCATGGACGGTAGTTCGATCCTACCGGACTTCGGTGGCGAGTACGCCGCAGAGATTCGTCTACCCGAAGCGCTAGAGGAAAAGCTGCTATGCCCATTTCACTATTTCGGCGTAACAGACCCTATTTCCCTTTCAGACGAACATTTTTGGCGAAACGGACGCTACGATCCAGCCGCACTTACTGAGGTCTACACCGGAGATGATATTCGTGCCCGCCAACGCGTCGATTTCATCATCGCAAGCCTTCGTCGCTATCAACCGAATCTTAATAAAGTGCGTGCCGTGGGCTTCTGCGCATCTGTCTCCCATGCCTACTACATGGCCGCAGCATTCAATCAGCTTGAACTTAATTCGGCGGTGATCGTGGGAAATACACCATCGAGTGAACGAGAAAAATTGGTTCAAGACTTTAGGACCGGGCGGACACCTTTTCTGTTTACGGTCGACGTATTCAGCGAAGGGGTCGACGTGCCGGAGATCAACTTGGTCATGTTTCTCCGACCCACGGATAGTTTGACCGTATTCTTGCAGCAACTCGGTCGAGGTCTCCGACATTCACCAGAAAAAGACTGCCTCACAGTGCTCGACTTCATCGGGCAAAACCATGGCAGGTATCGGATTGATCGAAAATTCGCCGCACTGCTCACTCGCGATCGACGACGAATGGATAAGGAGGTAGAAAATGAATTTCCCAATCTTCCGCCCGGATGCAGTCTTCAGTTGGAGCGAGTGGCACGAGAATACGTGCTTTCAAACATCCGCGAAAGCCTCAAAAACTTCGCTAACCTAGTAACGGAAAGCTTGGAAACATTTAATCGCGACCACGGCTGTGATCCCACTTTCGGCAATTTTGTTCGAGCGACAGGAATATCTCCGTTAGAGCTACTTCGAGCACGAACTTGGTCGGAATGGCGAGCAATCGCTAGCCGTCGTCCATTGCCAGTTGATCCCGAACGGCACCAGTGTCGGCAGGCTTTACGCAGAATTGTGTTACGCACTGACCCTCGTGTTCTCGATCAACTTGAGACCTTCGCGAAAAACGATCGAGGCCAGGACGTCACTGCACTCGCCAAAGAAGAATCAACTCATCTTCACTATCTGCTATGGGGTAAGAAGGCTTCAAATATCGGCGTCGACTCAGTGGAAGAATCCCTCGAGAAATGGCATCGTAACGAGTCAGCGAGAGCGGATCTCGCGGAGATTGTGGACTGGCGGCGAAGTAAATTGGCGTATCCGAGCACGCCGATCTCACTAAGATTTCCCTGCACTCTTCAGCTACATGCCGCCTACGGTTCTTCTGAAATTAAGTCGGCGCTTGGACTCTGCACAGTGCATCGCTCTGGTCCGACCGGAGTCGGGGTCCTACATTCGAAGCAACATCGTTGTTACATCCATCTCGTCACTTTCCGAAAGACCGAAAAAGACTTCTCTCCAACGACCCAGTATCGCGACTATCCGATTAGTCGCACGAAACTTCATTGGGAAAGTCAGTCCACGACCACGCAGATAAGTCCCACAGGACAGAACTACCTAAACTACAAGGACCGAGGCTATACGGTTCTATTTTTCGCCCGGTTAGAGAAACAGGTTGAGAACGAAACAGCACCATTCGTGTTCCTCGGCCCCGTTAAAAAGCTGATCGACTCAGACGGAAACAGACCAATATCGATGGTTTGGGAACTGGAGAATCCCATCCCCGCAGAACTATTTGAAGCAGCAAGGGCAGTTTAATAAACTCCATATAAATACTCGGCGGCTTTGAATTATGGATTTTTAGATTTTAATGAATGTCTGATTACTTCATACGTTCGTATGTTTTTAGTATACGTTTTGAGCCTCTTCAAATATCCCGAAAAAACGCGGCCTTTTATAGGAAAAGCCGGAGTCCATCCGAATATTGCTCAAATAGCGTTGAGCCTTGATTCTCGTCCTGTGGGTATCAACGAGATCTTGGCTGAGCTACCTGCCCTTTCCGTTTCCGAGTGGCAGCGCTTGATCCGACGGGCCATGGATATTGACGAAGCCCCGCTCTCCGTCGCTCCAGAAGCGGTAATCGACCAACGTCGTGCCGCCCATCAACAGGATCCGACGACGGCTATTCCGCCAGAGGAGATGAAAGCACGCCTTCGCAATTGATCGGGAAAATGAATTGACGGGTATCCCTCCGGCCAGATGTTGAGACTGGCATGGCCGCGGCGATCGAGGCGTGACTCCGCGTTCGGCGGGTTGGTGACCGTAGATGGGCTCACCGCAGATGGAGATAAGGTGCACCGTTATTGATGGGAATAGCCGGTGATCGGCGTTTGGAGTCCTACCCATCTATTTGAACTCTCATTATATAGCTTTCAGATAGATGATGCCTGATGACGTTATCGAGAGAACAATTGTTGATCTCCCTGAAAGCTAGATAGCTGCGTTGGATACTCTTTGCAGAGAAAAGGAAATTTCCCGTGCAGAGGCTGTGCGTCGAGCCATTGCCGCAATGCTGACGGAGCAGCAACTCAGCTCGAGAGAAGCATCGTTCGGCGCATGGTCACTGATCGACAAGACAGCTGCGCAATCATCGACGGCTTACGAGAGAAGTGGCAGGAATGAAAGCCATCATCGATCCCGATGTATTGATCGACTATCTTCAAGGACTGCCAGTCGCGAAAGAGGAATCGGCCCGGTATCGGGCACCTCACCATCCATTTATTTCGTTCACTGAGCTCATGGGTGGGCCTCGGACTTCAGCCGAAAAACGAGCGGTAGAAGGGCTGCTCGCCAGCATGAAGAAAGTGGAACTTAGCGACTCCGTGGCGCGGCGAACTGTTGAGCTCCGGCAAAGCCTTCGGCTCAAGTTGCCCGACGCCGTGGTTCTCGCCAGCGCGGAGATCGAGGGCTGTATTCTGGTCACCCGCAATATTCGGGACTTCCCCGCGAACGATCCGCGTGTCCGATTTCCTTACGCAATCTAGCAGTCGGGCAAATCAAACGGTAGCTCTGCTTGCTCAGTTTTCTCCTGTAAAACTTAGTCCACCCAACTTGGCTTTTGGTCCTCGAATTTTACGCGCGCTTTGGTGAGGGGGTGGACAAAACTGAGCCGCCAACAATGCAGGCACATGGGTGGGGCATCGACGGGGAGCGTTCCGGGATCGCCAGGTTGAGCCGGTTCGTTGCCGTAGATGGGGTCACCGCAGATGGGGATTCCCAGCGACTGCAGATGCAGGCGGATTTGGTGGGTCCGGCCAGTGATCGGTTTTACTTCCAAGAGGCTCGTGTCATCAGTTTTCCGATACGCGATGAGCTTGAATTTGGTGTGGGCAGCTTTGCCGTTTTTAGGATCGAGCTGTCGGTTGCCGGAGGGGCCGACTTCCGTGCCGATGGGTTTATCACACGAGAAGCTTTCAGTCGTCGGTTTACCGTGCACCCGGGCGAGATAAGTCTTCTCAACTTTGCCGGCGGTGAACTGCGGTTGCAGCAGGCCCGCAATCCGGCGGGTGCGGGAGCAGATCACCAAACCACTCGTATTGGCATCAAGCCGGTGCGCGGGTCGCGGGTGATGCGGGGAGTAGACTTGAGTTAGGAAATAATCGAGCGTGTTGCGTTTAAAGCGTCCGCCCGGATGCATCGGCAGGGGCGCTGGTTTCGACAACACCACGATCGCTTCGTCTTCGTAGAGTAGCCGCACGCCGGCTTTTACGGCGGGCTCCGTGGTCGCAGGGAGTAGTTGGGCGAAATACTGCCCGGCTCGCACCGGTTGGTCCAGGGTCACCGGTCGGTCGGCGCTGTCGACCATGCGCTGGTCGTCAACGATCGCTTGCCAATGCGTCTGGGGCAGATGGGGAAATACGGACGTGAGGGCCGCGCCGAGAGTCGCCCCTTCCTGCTCACCGGGGACGGTAAACGGACGCCGGTTGTCGTATGGCACGGACCCAGGCAGGGGATCGATCACGCTATCCAAGGTCGCCTGCCTTACCAACAACGCCACCCGTTCCTTCTCCGCATCCGGCACGTAGCAATGCGGGCAGCACTGCGGCGGTTGGTAATGCGGATGCTCCTGTTCCTCCGCCGTCAAGGGCGTCTGGCAATGGAAACACTGGGTAGAGTCGGACTCGCGTAGCGCGGGATCCACGCCCACCCGCTGATCAAACACGAAACACTCGCCGTCGTAATGATCGCCGCCGACTTCCTCAAAATATTTTAGGATACCGCCTTCGAGTTGGTAGATCTCTTTGAACCCCTCACGCTCCATAAACGGTCCGGCCTTCTCGCAGCGGATGCCGCCCGTGCAAAACATAACCACGGGTTGGTTCTTCAATTCAGTCGGCAATTTGGCTACCGCCTGCGGAAAATCCCGGAACGAGTCGATTCCGGCGAGCACAGCTCCTTTGAAGGTGCCGAGCTTCACTTCGTAGTCGTTGCGGGTATCGAGCAGGGTCACCGGCCTGCCTTCGTCGAGCCATTGCTTGAGCTCGGTCGCCTTTAGCTTCGGTGAGGTGCGCGCCGCGGGGTCAATGCCCTCCACTCCGAATGCGATGATCTCCTTTTTCAGGCGCACCAGCATGCGGTTAAACGGCTGGTGATCACTGTCGCTATATTTTGGGGCCAGGTCTTCGAGTCCGGGAATCGAGCGGATGATCACCACCACTTCATCGACCGCAGTTCGTGCTCCTGCGGCGAAAAGGTTGATCCCCTCCGGGCTCAACAAAATTGTGCCTTTGAGCTCCCGCTGTTTGCAGGCTGCTAACAGCTCAGCGCGCAGCGTCTTGAGCTCGGTGAGGTGGGCAAACTTGTAGCAGGAGATATTGGTGAACATGGCAGGAATCTACGGATCTAATTAATTTCCACAGCAGGAAACAAAGAGAACGAGGCCACTCCAAACGAGTTTCAATCCCGCCATCACGGTAAGGAGCTGCGATGACGGTGCCGCCTAACCTGTCCGGCTCCAGTCATCCGCTCGCTTGGTCCACGTTTTCGGCGGGAGACACGAGGTCGCGACTGGATTTCTAAGTCTTCGTATTCGTCTCGACCGGCACGGGCATTTCCAGCGTGCGACCCGACATTAATCCGACGGTGACCGGAATCAGGAGCAGACCGACCGCGGGCATCATCCAGATCACGGGAATCTCAAAAAGTAATCCCACTAATCCTACCAACAACGCCGCGAAACCGAAAAACGCATGCAGCTGCCGAAAGGCGAAGAGAGCGGTGATTCCACTGATCAACGCGACTACCGCCACGGGCCAAGGCACCAGCACAAACAGGACGCCTAGGGCATAACCAACCGGCGCGAGCAATACGCCCTCTTCCCGCCGGGTTAGCACTTGAGCAATCATGCCTAAGCCGAGCACGCCCAGAAATAATCCGTATTCCAGCCCCGGTACAAAATGCCACAGATCAGTGGTGAGCGGTAACGATGTTTTTAAAACAAACGCTCCGCCGAACCCTCGCAAGGGTTCGATCCAACGCACATAAACCCACCGCCGGCGGTTGATCGCTTGGGAGCGATTACCCATCCGGTCGAAACTGAGAAGCTCAACTTGTGCCGACATCAACCGGTCCCCCGGAAAGAGGAGCAGAATCACGGCCGGGACAAACAGCGCCCATTCAATCGTCATCGCCTAATTCAGGATGCTTCCTTGGCGCCATCCTCCGGCATTTCCCAGGTAATTTTACCTTCATAAATCTCCCGGAGCGCCATGTCTTCTAGGGAGAGTTTTTCCAAGGACTCGATCAACGGACGTCCGCCGCGACGGAGCTGTTTAACGCGTCGGGAGACGAGGTTCACTAGCAGGTTGGGATCGATGACCACCTTCAGAGCCTCGTTTAAATAATCGTTTCGCATAATGAATCACGCCCGTGTTTTTCGGCGAGCCGGCGGGAAAGGATTTCCCAACCAAATTCAAATGAATACCCGGAAGTGGCTCAAACATTCCTACAATTGGCGGACAATACGATAAATTAGCTCCAACGCAGCGCCCGGGACTTATCGCACGTTACGCGAACAACGACTTAACCGATATTTTAGTTTCCGAAACGGGCCTTTAAACGCTCAACGCGAAACCAGCCAATCCCGTGAAGCTACCCGGCCTCGGCGGCGGTTTGGATCGCTTCCAATTCTTCCCAGCGGGCGAAGACCTCTTGAGTCTCAGCTTCGATGGCTTCCAAGCGCGCCTTGATCGCCGGAACCTTGTCCGCCTCGTTGGCATAGAAATCGGGATCGGCCATTTTAGTCGTCAGGGCGGTTTGCTCGGTCTCCAGCGCCTCAATTTTCGCGGGCGAATCCGCCAGCTCCTGCTTCTCTTTCGCATTCAATTTCCGCAGCTTCGGGGTCTTCTTTTTGATCCACGACGACTTGGCCGGTCGCGTGGCAGCCGAGGTCGCTGACCCCGGTCCGGCATTCCGACCGCGGTCCGCTACGTAATCGGAATAACCGCCGACGTATTCGGTCCACTTCCCCTGCCCTTCGGCGACCAGCGTGCTGGTCACCACGTTGTCCAAAAAGTCCCGATCATGGCTCACCAGCAACACCGTGCCGGCGAATTCGACCAGCAGGTTTTCGAGCAAGTCCAACGTCTCGGCATCGAGATCATTAGTCGGCTCATCCATGACCAAAACGTTGGCGGGTTTGGTAAACAAACGCGCCAACAGCAGCCGATTCCGTTCGCCGCCACTCAGGACCCGCGCCGGGGTGCGCGAGCGATCCGGCTCGAACAAGAAATCCTCCAGATAGCTAATGACGTGCTTCTTCTTCCCGTCGAACAGCACGAAGTCGTTTCCTTCCGAAACATTATCGGCGACCGATTTATTGTCATCGATCTGATCCCGCAGCTGGTCGAGATATACGACCTGCATTTTGGTCCCTTCTCGGATCTCACCGCCGGTCGGTTGGAGCTTGCCGAGGAGCAGCTTAATTAACGTGGTTTTGCCCGAGCCATTCGGTCCCAACAGCCCCACCTTGTCGCCCCGACTGATGAGGAGGTCCAAATCTTCGACGATCGGATCACTCTCATCGTAGGCGAAGTTCAAGCCCATCGTCTCCAAGACCCGCTGGCCGCTGCGCTCGCCCTCGCTGACCTTGATCGTCGCAGTGCCGGTCATGTCGCGCCGCGCGCGTCGCTCAGCGCGCATCGCCTTAAGCCGCGTGACGCGGCCTTGATCGCGGGTGCGGCGGGCCTTAACCCCCCGACGAATCCAAGCCTCCTCCTGCGCGAGCCGTTTGTCCTTCTGCGCCTGCTCCCGCTCTTCGACTTCCAGCCGTTCGCCGCGCCGCCCGACGAAGGTATCGTAATCACAGTTCCAATCCGTGAGTCGTCCCCGATCCAGCTCCACGATCCGCGTCGCGAGTTTTTTCAAAAACGTGCGATCATGACTAACGAAAAACAGCGCCAATTTCGATTCCGCCAAAAAGGTTTCGAGCCACTCCACGCTGGCGATATCCAGATGGTTGGTCGGCTCATCGAGCAGGAGCAGT
>Ga0075109_1000961_pt1 | contig 18830 bp, 17 predicted proteins | sample AntAceMetag02UKD_FD_69798 | JGI IMG/M metagenome (GOLD analysis project Ga0075109, IMG submission 69798) | Saline lake microbial communities from Ace Lake, Antarctica - Antarctic Ace Lake Metagenome 02UKD | ecosystem: Environmental > Aquatic > Non-marine Saline and Alkaline > Saline | place...
ATACCAAAAGACACACCATAATAGGCTACATCAGCCACTGGATAGTCTTTTTCTGTCAATAATTGAGACAGAGTCTGTCCCGAATTTTTATTGTCATGAGGAATTTCATAACCTAGATTCTCCTCAATAGACTTTAACTGTGAGGCCCAATCGGCCCATTGTGGTGGGCAATTGTAGCAAATGGCATCCGCTGCAAACGCACTATTGATCTGACCTGCCGATGCAAACAACACGGCCACTATCGCGATAAATCGGGATAACTTATTTAGACATAATTTGAACATATTTTAATACTCTCTTTTTCGTTGTGAATTAATAAAACATATATTTCTAATTCAAAATTTTAACTTCTGTTTGTTTCATCCATGTTACAGATTCCCCTGAAGGGAATTTAAATGTCATCAAACGCAAGGTTTCCTGCCCACCTTCCAGCCGATCAAATAAAAACTACATCACAACTCGACCCATTCGCCGTGAAGGTTGGCAAATAGTGGTGATTGATGACTGTATTAATTTGCCAACCTCAATTTTGTCGAAGCCAATGACTGGGATGTCATTATGAACACATATTTCGAGGCCAGTAATAATGCCAGTGACAGAAATTGCGGTAAGATCAGTCAAACAAGATGGGCAGGTTATTCATTTGTGGGGCTCGCAAGACGGTCTGGTGATGAAGCTTATGGCTACCGATCTACAATCATTGCTCTCGTTATCGCCGCTCTGTACCCATGTCAAGGGTCACGGCGGCTTAAAGCAAACCGTAGTAGATATTCAAGGTTATCTGGATGACTACCAATATGTCTGCAAAACCGATGTGAAGGGTTTTTATGAATCGATCAACCAGTATCTGTTGATGGAACAGATTATTGATGCTGTTGGTGATAGTGACTTACGCCATTACCTATATCAGGTCATTCATCGCTGTGTCGAATATGGCGGTCAGTTTAAAGATATTGGTAGTGGCATATCCAGAGCTTGTCCTTTAAGCCCGATACTGGGCGCGTTGTATTTGAAGGCTCTGGACGACCATTTCACCAACAAGAATCTTTACTACGTTAGATACATGGATGACATTTTAATCTTAACCAAGACCCGCTGGCATAATCGCAAAGCCATCAAACAACTGAACCAGATACTGAACAAACTGAAAGTAGAAAAGCATCCCGACAAAACGTATATCGGAAAGAGAGAAAATGGATTTATTCCAGGCATCCTGCCTTCCACCCTTCGGGCCAGCTAAAGCTGTTCAAAATGGTTCCCGACAATTTTGTGTCTTCCTTGGGTATTTCTTTAATAGAAGTCAATTAACCGTAGCAAAGAAGACGGTCGAGAAACACGTTTTACAGTTCAGCCAGCTTTATGAGCAACTAAAAATAAAAAAAGCCACCTCAAGTGAGATGGCTTCTTCTTTAGGACTATATGTAAATCGTTGGCAGCGCTGGGCTGCTACTGAATTACAGGGTATTAAGCTTGACGTCTACGACGTGCAAATCCTAAACCAACAAGACCTAATCCAAATAGTGCGATGATTGATGGTTCAGGAACATCCGAGATTAATGGTTCAATAACATCCGAGATTGATGGTTCTGGAACATCCGAAGCACGAACCAAAAACGAACCCCTGGCGTAATTTGCTCCACTATCGACAGCAAACGTCCAGTTATACACTTTATAAAAATCCTGTGCTGTGGCATTTTCTGGAGCATCGTAAAACAAGGAAGCCCAACGGTATCCACTATTTGAGATATCATCAATCAACCCATATGTCCACGACGTTTGCCCGCCACTCGCATTTCCTGTTCCTAACACATTCCCGAGCAACAACACCAGAGCATCAATAGAATTTGAGCCCTCGGAACTAACATCGTTCTTGTCGGTCAACCCAGCGACTCCGCCAACCCCAGTAAACGCATAGGCTAACGCATCTACCTCCGAACCGGATGCGTAACGCCAACCCTCGAAATCGCCACCAACACCGAAATGGCCAGAAACATCATTAAATGTACGGTTGGTAGACAGGGTAACGTCAAGCCAATCAAGCCCACTGCCTGTGTCACGTGTAACCGAATCAGTGCCGAAAACCAAATCGTCCGCAGACATAATCGAGCTGTGTGCAGCAGACGCCATACAAAATAGCGCTGCCCCGCAAAAAGATTTAAAAAACTTTGATTTCAATGTTTTTCTCTTAATATAAAATTATGTGATGTCATGAAGGCCACCTCGCCACACGACTTGAATGAGATTTTAAAGTGGAGTATCAAAACGTGAGTCTCCTACCTAGCCCCTCGGACTTAATAAACCCAACAAATCCATCTGTCAGAATCATAATTTATAAAGCAATATATATGCCATTTTATTCAGTGATTATATATATCAATAACTTAGGTAATAGTAGTAGGATCAAGCCATATCAAAGTGTAAAAAAACTTTACAACTCACCAGACCGGTGTAAAGAATCCTGACACATTGGTGAAAGTAAGTGTTGGCCAGAGAAGACCAGGGTCTTGGGTCATTTAGCCAAAGCAAGCCCTCGAAGATTGACTATTTGACGACTCTAGTGCGCCGCTTGAAACCTATTTTAGATGCTGACACGAACGGCTCCTATTTTGCGCAAACCAGTCATTGAACGCGACCCGCCAGCAAAGAGTTTATGTACACTATAAAAGGACTGGCAATATCGGGATAACATGAAGTAAAGAGGCATAAGTCGTCTAGGAGAGAGATGCATTTAATTATTAGAGGCATTCAAATGCCAAACAACCCTACGGCAGAATATCCCGCTCTCTCGAATAGACCAGCGACATAGATTAACCTCTTGACACTGCGTCGCTCCGAATGATTTTAAGTAATATGACTCATGACGAGAATAAATTCAATTCCGACCCATAGCCGACCCAGAAAGAATATATTTTTAAATTAAAAGCCAATGACTCGTTCAAGTCATTGGCTTTTATAAAAAATATGGTGGCAACACCGGGATTCGAACCTGGGACCCCATCATTATGAGTGATGTGCTCTAACCAACTGAGCTATGTTGCCGTTTTGCTGACTGATTATGTCAACTGACTAACTAAAATTAGTTTAGCCAGCCGAGGGGTCGCGATTTTCCCTTGAAGACTGGCTGCTGTCAATAGCGGATTTGTAGTTTATACATTAAATCGAAAGTGGATGACGTCCGCTTCTTTCATGATGTATTCCTTACCTTCTAAGCGCCATTTTCCAGCGTCTTTCGCGCCTTGCTCGCCTTTGCCTGTAATGAAGTCGTTGAAAGCTATCACTTCAGCTCGGATAAAGCCTTTTTCGAAATCAGTGTGGATAACAGCAGCGGCTTTAGGGGCCGTGTCTCCGACTCGTATTGTCCAGGCTCGAACTTCCTGTACCCCAGCGGTAAAGTAGGTTTGCAGGTTAAGTAGTCGGTAGCCAGCGTGAATTACGCGATCTAGGCCCGGTTCGGTGAGGCCAAGTTCTTTTAGGAAGTCTTCGGCTTCTTCAGCGTCTAGCTCGGCAATATCGGCTTCTATCGAGGCACAGACAGGAACAACTTCGGCGCCCTCTGATGCTGCAAATTTAACGAGTGCGTCGAGATGTGGGTTATTTTCAAAGCCATCTTCTGCCACATTAGCAATGTATAGCGTGGGTTTAGCGGTAATGAGGTGTAGCTCTTTCATCCATTTTTTCTGGCTGTCATCGACTTCGAAAGTTCTGGCGCTCTCACCTTTTTCGATATGCGCGAGGATTTCCTGCATAAATGCAAGTTTAGCGACGGCGTCCTTGTCATTAGATTTGGCGAGTTTTCGGTTACGCTCAATTTGACGAGTAACGGATTCCATATCGGCCAGTAGTAATTCGGTGTTGATCGTTTCGACATCACTCAGCGGGTCAATTTTGTTGGCGACATGGATGACGTCTGGGTCTTCAAAGCAGCGAACGACCTGAGCAATGGCATCTGTTTCACGGATATGGCCAAGGAATTGATTGCCTAAGCCTTCCCCTTTTGAAGCGCCCGCAACGAGCCCTGCAATATCTACGAACTCCATCGTGGTTGGGATAATCTTTTTGGGTAAAACGATTTCTGCGAGCTGAGCTAGCCTTGGATCAGGTACTTCTACAATGCCGATATTGGGATCAATGGTGCAAAACGGGTAGTTTTCGGCAGCAATTCCTGCTTTGGTCAATGAGTTGAAGAGCGTCGATTTACCGACGTTAGGCAGGCCAACGATGCCACATTTGAATCCCATATCTTTATACCCTATAACTGTGTGTTGTTGGGGGTGTGTCTAAAAATAGTGATTTTTTCGTGAGTGCACGGAAGCACCGCGCGCAGGACCAGAGTGTACGGGTAGTACATGAGGATTCGAGCACGGAGCTGACGCCGCAATCGCGGAAAAAGTGCATTTTTAGATATGCCCTATGTGTGTAGTGCTTGCATTGCTTTATCTAACCGACCTTCAAATACTTGCGGCATAACATCGAGTGAGCGTTGGTTTGCTTCTTCTATAGCGCTTTGGTCTGAAATTGAAGGTTTGTGCAATACATAGTTGATCACCTGATTGCGATCTCCGGGGTGGCCTATGCCTACTCTGAGCCGGAAGAAATCTTTTACCACCAGATGATTGATGATATCTCTGAGGCCATTGTGCCCTCCGTGACCACCGCCTTGTTTGAGACGGTTGTCTCCTGGCGCTAGGTCTAACTCATCGTGTACAACAAGAATTTGGGCTGGTAACAATTTATAGTATCTTGCTACAGCACCAACAGACTGACCACTTCGGTTCATAAATGTTTGAGGTTTGAGCAAAATAATATCTTTTGAATCTGTCAGTGATTGTACTTGGATTTTGGCTTCGGCAGCATTAAATCGCTTATCGAACCGAAACGAAATGGACAGTTGCTGCGCCAAACTATCCATAAACCAAAACCCGGCATTATGTCGGGTATCGGTATAGTCAGCCCCGGGATTACCGAGGCCGACTATCAAGCGTATGTCTGCTTTAAGGGCAGCCACTTGCGGTCTAGCTGTCTTCGCTATCACCTTCAGCAGCATCTTCCTGTGCAGGTGCTTCTGGTGCATCGTCTGATACGACTTCAGCGCGAGTTTTTAGTACCGAAACAACTCCTAAGTCGTGATCGCCATCTTCGTCATGCGTTAGCGCGACAATCTCAACACCCTTAGGCATTTTAATCTGTGACAGGTGAATGGTTTCACCTAGGTGCAATTCTGCCACATCGATTTCGAGGTACTCAGGAATATTTTTTGGCAAACACACGACTTCGATATCTGACATCATTAACGATATCATTCCGCCATCGGTCTTCACGCCAACACATTCTTCTGAATTGAGTGTATGAACGGGAACAGTGACATGGATCGGCTTTTTATTGTCGATACGGAAGAAATCAGCGTGCATAATCTTTTGCTTGTAAGGGTGACGTTGTAGATCACGCAAAACAACCACTTCAGTCTTTTTACCTACTTTTAGGTCGATAAGCTGGGTGTAAATTGCTTCTTTCTCAAGAGCATGAAAGAAATCACTGTGCTTAAGCATAATGGATATTGGGGCGTCATCGCCACCGTATACGACTGCTGGTGTCATTCCCGTATGTCTTAGGCGGCGGCTCGCACCTTTCCCCGAATCCTCACGTGGCTCAGCACTCAATTGAATGTTATCTGACATTGTTGTACTCCAAAAACAAAAAAACCGTCGAAATGACGGAAACCTTCTTTGCGACCAAGAAGGAACTTAACACTGACCAGAATTCTCTCAAATGAGAGCCCTGATCAGAGATCGTTAATCCATATACAATGAACTAACAGATTCTTCAAAATGTATACGCCGTATTGTTTCGGCTAACATTTCCGCGACTGATACCTGGCGGATCTTTTTGCACTGTGCGGCGGCAGCTGACAGTGGAATGGTATCGGTAACCACCAGTGCATCAAGCACTGAATTTTCAACATTTTCTATTGCCTTACCGGACAATACGGGGTGGGTACAATAGGCGTAAACACCTTTTGCGCCACGTTCTTTCAGAGCTGCACCTGCCTGACATAATGTGCCAGCAGTATCGACCATGTCATCAACGATGATGCAGGTTTTTCCATTTACTTCACCAATGATATTCATCACCTTAGCCTGGTTTGGCTGTGGTCGACGTTTATCAATAATGGCAAGGTCGGCATCGTCGAGCTGTTTAGCGACAGCCCTAGCGCGGACTACGCCACCGACGTCTGGCGATACAACGATCATGTCGGGGTATTTCTGCTTCCAAATGTCACCCATTAAAATCGGTGATGCATAGACGTTATCAACTAGACATCCAAAAAATCCTTGGATCTGATCTGCGTGAAGGTCAACCGTTAGCACCCGATCTACACCAACACTACTGAGCATATTAGCAACCACTTTGGCGGTTATCGGCACACGCTGAGACCTTACTTTACGATCTTGTCGGGCATAACCAAAGTAAGGAATAACCGCTGTAACTCTGTCAGCTGACGAACGCTTTAACGCATCAATCATGACTAACAATTCCATCAGATTATTGTTGGTTGGCATACAGGTTGGCTGGATTATAAATACATCTCTACCACGAACATTTTCACCAATTTCGACTGCAGTTTCACCATCACTAAAGGTTCCAACTGATGCAATACCAAGGGGTATATCCAGATAGCGTGCAACTGCCCGAGATAACTCTGGGTTAGCGTTGCCCGTGAACACCATTAGTTCATCTGTGTTTGCACTACCAGCCATTGGGACACTCGCTCAAATTGAAATGAGGTTTGATTAATCTATTGTTATTCTAACCCTGCCAGTTAAAACGAGTTGATCTTCAACTCACGGGCAAAATTTATTCTAATATGGCTGGGGCGGCAGGATTCGAACCTACGCATGCCAGGATCAAAACCTGGTGCCTTACCGCTTGGCGACGCCCCAATATAATACGGTCATTACTGCAATGTTTCACACTGCTCAAGTATTGGGTTTGTATTCATTGCTTTCACAACAAAGGCACTCCAATGCTTAGGCGCGAGCGATGTTACACTTTCAGCCTGCTCTAGGCTATTAAAACTCGCAAAAATACAAGCTCCGGTTCCCGTCATTTTGGCTATCGAGTATTGATTGAGCCAATCGATAGCGTTTTTAATGTCAGGATATAACTGACATGCAACTGGTTCACAAACATTGCGACCACCACCTGCCAGAAAGGCGCGTATTGTGATGGGATCACAATTGCGTGTCAATTGCTCAGAGGCAAATATTTCAACTGTTGAGACAAATATTTGCGGATAAATTACAACAAACCAGGGTTTCGGTAGATCAATTGGCATTAAATCTTCACCAATGCCACTTGCCCAAGCAGATTTCCCTTCAATAAACACAGGAACATCCGCACCTAATTCCAATCCCAGAATGGCCAGTTCAGACGAATCTAGATTTAAATCCCATAGTTTGTTCAATACCATTAAAGTCGTTGCTGCATTTGAACTACCCCCTCCTAGACCACCACCGATAGGAATATGCTTTTCAATACTGTATCGTAATCCCAATGATATTGAGTATTTAGATTGTAATAATTTTGCTGCCAGCAAGATAATGTCATCTGCTTCATCGACAGACGTTCGACTGCCTGACCGTGTGATTGATCCATCTTGCGTTATTTCAAAAGTTAAATAATCGTATAAATCAATAAACTGAAAAACAGTCTGCAGCAGATGATAGCCGTCATTACGCCGTCCTGTGATGTGCAGCATCAAATTGAGCTTGGCTGGAGACTTAAATACTAGAGGCGATAGTGTCATTAATTTAGAGACGCTCTTTAATCGAAATTAGGGAATATCGATTCAAGCTCAACCGAGGCTTCAAGCTTTGCCCAGCGCTCTATGGCTATTTTAATCCCCATATTATCATGCTTAAGGTACAGTCGCTTCGGCAGCTGCAGAGGTTGCTCTTGTTCAGAAAAATAATCCAGATAATTGATCAGCCAGTCGTTTTGTCGAAGTGATTTCAGCTTGCCGGAACCATATATTTCATAGTTAGAATCAACATTAGGCTGCGGCAATCCTTTAATCCAAGACCTTAAACCACTGACTGGAATACTCCAGCCCAACAAGTTATACAGTAACGCTTCAGGCGTTGCGCCAAGATGGTACTTTCCATCGGCTAGGGTGAGTTTAAACTGTTTGTTTTTATTGGTTGAAACATTTGACTCTATACGAATAACGCCTTGTCCGAACGATGCCTCAATCACTATTAAAGAGTATTCCTGTCGACGAACCCAGTTGATTCCTAGTGGATAGACCTTGTCCTCTAACATGATGACGGCGCGACCATGAATTTCCCATTCGTCGATATTGGCTAATTGCTGCTGTCGTATATCCCAGATCAGCTCACTTTCCGGGGTGACCTGCAATTCTGGCATTTGACTACAGGCGCTCATCAATATCACAAAGATAATGATCAATGGACGTGAAAAAGATGGTTGTTTTAATCGTGTCATACGTGAAATAGTAGGTCAGCGTCCTGCGCATGGTTGAGGCTAGTAATTTTGTCAGCTGATAGATTAATTAATGGTTATTTGAGTCAGTTTATTGAATAAAACGCTGCATGACCTTCTGAATAAGTGGGTCATTCGGTATTTTTTCCAACGCTTCATTCCATACCCTTTTGGCTTCATCTTGGTTACCGCTCACCCATAACACTTCACCTAAATGCGCAGCAATTTCACTGTCATGGTATTTGGATAGTGCAGACTTCAAAAAACGAATGGCAACGTCATAGTTTCCCATACGATAATTGACCCAGCCAAAGCTATCCAAAATCGCGGCATTCTCGGGTTGTAGTTCTACGGCGCGTTTTAGCATGTCATAGGCTTCTTCATAGCGATCTGTTCGATCAGCCAGGGTAAAGCCCAGGGCATTCAATGCATGCGCATTATTGGGCTGCATTTTAAGGACAGTCTTAATGTCTGCTTCAAGGATATCGAGACGATTAGCTCTTTCAGCCACCATTCCACGCGCAAATAAAAGGTCAATATCAGCAGGCGAAACTTTTAACGCCGCAGTATAAAGTTCTAGCGCTTCAGTATATTGCTCCGCTGATGACAATATTTCACCCTCGGTCATATAAGTTTGGACCAATGCGCTTTGAGTTTGACTACCTTCTCGCATTTGACTTAAATGCTCCCGCGATTCTTTAATTTTACCGACTGAGCCCAGTAAAACAGCTATTCTTAGCTGCGCATCGAAACGATATTCTTCCATTTGCACCGTACGGTACCAGTCTATTGCTTGAATGGGCTGTTTCTTTTCTTCGAAAATTCGGCCCATATAGTACTGTGCTTCACCATCGCGCAAATTAAGCTCGACTAATCGAGACATATATTTTTCGGCATCATCTAGCCGCTGTGATTCAAGCGATAATAAACCCAACGTATAGAGTAGGTCGGGATCATTTGGCGATGTCTCATAAAGCCTTTCAAATTCGATTCGAGCCAGTTCATATTGCTTTACGTCGACTAATAAACGCGCATAAGTTATGCCAAGGCTATTGTCATCAGGATTATCTGTTACTGCTTGCCTGAGACTAACAACCGCTTCTTCAGGTCGATTTAATTTAAGTAGTATTTTGGCTCGTGAGCTGTACGCGCCCTCGATCACCTCAATTTTCAAAGACTTATCCAGATAGTCGAGGGCTTCCTCAGCATTTCCTGCCTGCGCAGACAATACCCCATGCATATATTGGGCATAGGCTTTTTCTGGGTAATTTTGTGCCGTTTGGCGGGTTACTTCTAATGTAGATTTAACGTCTTCCTCTCGTGCAAACAGCCCGATTAAGGCGCCAAACAGCATTGGGTCACTGGCCTGACTTTGTGCAATCATATTTTCAAGATAACGTGCACCCTCTGTGGGCCTTCCCTGACGTATATAAATGGCAACAATTACCTGTTTCGCTTCGAGGTCATTCGGCGATAGTTCTAGCCGACGTTGAGCAGCCTCAAGCGCAGCTTCGAAATCATTGCCGTATATTGCAATACGGACAACTCGAGCCGCAATTTGTGGATTATTTTGCGATTTTGCAACCATGAGATAATTTTCAACTGCCAGATCAATCTCACCGCGTCGAAAAGCGAGTTCAGCGATCATCATGTGGTAGCTATCATTACTCAGTTGGTCAGGCATAACCTGGCCATTATCTTTAGGCAAATAATTAATTTGGGGGAGGTCAATTTTTACCTTTTCAACACCCAGAGGTTGCGATCCGGGTAGCACGGCGCAGGCAGAGAGTAAAAAAATAGGTAGAATCGTAAAGATGTTGCGCAGTTTAGTTGTCAATTTCGATGCCATAGTGTTTTTTTAGTTGTTTTCTCATTCCAAAATGCGTAAAAAATTGTGCCAACTTGTTTCAACTGAGTGTAGCACTGTGTTCCAAAAGCTAAAAGCATGTCTTTTGCAGCCTATCAGCCTATGACTATTATCTGACTTTTTAGCAGCGCTTAGGGTTATTTTTAGCTTTATTATGAATTGGTCTGATCAATTTGAAATACTTTCGTTCCTTTATTTTCAAAACAGTTAAGGATTTATAAGCTTGGCCTTGTATTTAGTGGGTCAATGACAGAAAATCGCTATCTAATATTTAACCCTTTCCTATACATGACATTATTGTCGCTCGGCATTAACCATCAGACTGCTCCAATTGATATTCGTGAGAAAATTGCGTTTTCCCCTGAGCAATTGTCTGGTGCCTTATTAGAATTACAAAAACTACCTGCAATAAACGAATCTGTCATTGTATCGACCTGCAATCGGACTGAAATATATTGTGATGCGTCCGATGATTCTCGCAGTACTATTTCTGATTGGCTCTCCAGTTTTCACAATATGGAGAATAATTCTTTAGCCCCCTACCTCTACCAACACGCCAATCACGAAGTTGCGCGTCATTTATTTCGAGTCGCATCGGGGCTTGATTCGATGGTTTTAGGTGAGTCACAAATTTTGGGGCAATTGAAGTCTTCTTATGATCAGGCTCGCGCGGGTAATAATGTAAACGCTATTCTGGATCGACTATTTCAACATTCTTTTAGTGTCGCAAAACGGGTTCGTACTGATACTGAAATTGGTTCTCACCCAGTGTCTGTTGCCTTTTCTGCGGTTAATTTATCAAAGCAAATTTTTGGCGACTTGAGCAAGCAGCGTGCGCTTCTTATTGGGGCTGGTGAAACTATCGAACTCGTGGCACGTCATTTAAAAAGTCAGGGCATTCAGTCAATTGTTATTGCTAATCGTAGCCTCGAAAAAGCGCAGATACTAGCGCAAACTTTGGGTGCTACCGCAACGAGCATTAGTGCGGTTCCCGATGAGCTTGTGAATGCAGATATTGTTATTTCGTCTACCGCGAGTCAATTACCTATTTTGGGCAAAGGTGCGACAGAAGCCGCGTTAAAACTACGCCGTCATCGGCCTATTTTTATGGTCGACTTGGCCGTACCGCGCGACATTGAAAGCCAAGTGGGCGACCTTGAAGATGTTTATCTTTACACCGTTGATGATTTGAAAAATGTAGTTGATGAAAATATGCGTCATCGCGAGCTGGCAGCCACCGCAGCTCAAGAAATTATCAACGTCGAAGTAACGACGTTTTCGCAATGGTTAAAAACCCACCAGTCGGCTGATCATATTCGTCAATTACGCAATCAAACTGAAATCATTAAGCAGCAATGTATTGATAAAGCAATCGCGCAATTTATGCTGGATAATGATGCCAAGAAAGCACTTTTGATGCTGGCTAATTCGTTGACTAACAAAATGCTTCACGCCCCTACATTAGCCATGCGCAAAGCGATCAAAACTGATGACCAGGCCACTATTCAATTTTTAAAATCGTTGATGGCTTCCGAGTAATCAACCTCCCTTAATTAATGTCTGAGTAATTAATATTAATGAACCAATCATTGCTAAATAAGCTGGAACTTCTGTGCGGTCGTCATGAAGAAATCACGGCGATGTTATCGGATATTCAAACGATCAATAACCAGGATAAGTTTCGTGCCTTGTCGATGGAGTACGCTCAGCTTGAAGATGTTGTTTCCAGTTTTAGTGCCTTTCAGCAAGCACAAGTAGCACTCACCAGCGCAAAAGAAATGCTTGCTGAGAATGATGCCGAAATGCGTGAAATGGCAGAGGAAGAAATCAACGAAAGCAATCAGAAAATCCAACAGCTGGAAGCAGAGTTGCAAAAGCTGCTGCTTCCAAAAGATCCCAATGACGCTGCGAATGTATTTCTTGAAATTCGTGCTGGTACGGGTGGTGATGAAGCCGCCCTATTTGGTGGCGACTTGTTTCGAATGTATAGCCGCTACGCCGAGTCTCAGCGCTGGCAGTTAGAAATTCTAAATAGTAACGAAGGTGAGCATGGTGGCTATAAAGAAATTATTGCGCGTATCATCGGCCATGGCGCCTATTCGTACCTAAAGTTTGAATCAGGCGCTCATCGTGTACAGCGTGTGCCTGAAACTGAATCTCAAGGTCGGGTACACACATCAGCAGCAACGGTTGCCATTATTCCCGAAGGAGAGGAAGTGCAAAAGATGGTCATTAATCCAGGTGATTTAAGAGTGGACACCTTTCGTGCATCGGGTGCTGGTGGACAGCACGTTAACAAAACCGATTCTGCTATTCGATTGACTCACTTACCGACTGGCACCGTAGTCGAATGTCAGGACGAGCGTTCGCAACATAAAAACAGAGCGCGAGCAATGTCGTTGCTGCAAGCCAGAATTTATGATGCCGAAAAGCAAAAGCAAGACGCAGAACAAGCCGCCGAAAGAAAGTCACTGGTTGGTGGCGGCGATCGGTCGGAGCGTATTCGGACTTATAATTTCCCGCAGGGACGAGTGACAGACCACCGTATTAATCTGACGTTATATAAACTAGATGAGATTCTTGCTGGTTCGCTGGGCCATATTGTCGAACCGTTAATGAATGAATACCAAGCCGAGCAGCTGTCTAAATTGTCGGAAGACAGTGGTGGCTTGAGTTAGGCAATGGATTTAAATACTGTGCTAGATTGGGCCCGACAGCAGATTGGTTCGTCGAGTGACTCTGCAGCACTGGATGCCGAGGTATTACTTGCGCATTGTATTGGCAAGTCGAGAAGTTATTTATATACCTGGCCTGAATACGAGCTCTCAGACGAACACTGGGGAACCTATCAATCACTAATTGCGCAACGTTTAATACCAACCCCCGTTGCCTACCTGCTCGGTGAACGTGAATTTTTTTCTTTAGACTTCAAAACCACCCCCGCCGCCCTCATTCCTAGGTCAGATACTGAACTACTGGTTGAAGCTGCCCTAAAGCTTTGTGCCAATCACTCAAACTTTAGCATTCTCGAACTCGGTACAGGCACAGGTGTGATTGCAATAACGCTTAAGTTACACCAACCCAGTTACACCGTCATCGCAACTGATATTAGTCCGCAATGTCTGGAGTTGGCGAAACAAAATGCCACACGCCATGCAGTTGATATCAACTGGATGCTGTCGGACTGGTTTAGTGCTATTGAAACGTCAGAGCGATACGATATGATCGTGTCTAATCCACCTTATATTGCTCAAAACGACGTTTATCTTACTCGGGGCGATTTACCTGCTGAGCCTCTATTAGCACTAAGCTCTGGTCCCACAGGCCTAGAGTCACTTCAATACATTATTACTAGCGCCCTTAACTATTTAAAGCCAGGCGGCCATCTATTGTTAGAGCATGGCTACGATCAAGAATGCGCAGTAGCGAACCTATTAAAATCTAGCGGGTTTATTAATATTAGTTGTCAATATGACATTAACAATCTCCCCCGTATCAGCATCGGTCAATGCGTCTCAACTGAAAGTCATTAGTTAATCGACTGTTGAAATAATTTAGATGCCAGCGTAATCTTGTTGGTATGGATGACACAGATCAATACCGTTGCCGGTTAATTTATCTCAAGCAAACTAACGATAGCACCAAACAGGCCCAAGCAGCCTGCGAAGCTGTCTCGGGGATCGAGGGTATTATTTTAGCGGCACCGTCAGACAGTCATAGCGTGCACATAATTTATTCACTCAACTATCTTTCTTTTGAGTTGATTACCGATCTATTTCATGAACTCGGTTTTGAACTTGATAAGTCGATTTTGCTTAGCTTACGTAATACGATATTTCAGTTTCTCGAAACAAATGTTCGAGACAATATGCACATTGATGTCACAACATTTCAAGAGGAATCTGAAGAAGAAGAGTCCGCCAGTCTTCCAAGCGAATCGTCTAATAAATACTGGGAAGATTATCACTAGGTTTTTCATCAACTTGAGACATGAGATTCTAACGCTCATTTAGACCCTTATTTTATTTTGCTTTGGCCATTTATTTGCAGGTAAAAAAAAGACTGGTTGAGTAATCAACCAGTCTTAACTGTCATTTCTGACATTACAACCAAAGGAGGATGGTGTCAGGGATTAATAGGGGTTAAATCTCTTTCACATTAGTTATATAGTATTGATTAATAAAAAATCAAGCTTTCTTAATCAATTAGGTTGTGCTTCGATGATAAACGTGTTTCCAATATCGAACCAATTTAACCAATAACCTTCACTTTTATCAGGGTTGGGCATTTGAAATTCAAGTAATATGAACCCTGTTATTTAAAATAATAATAACCTCCTCAGCTGACAGGTAAGTTAGTCTTTGCCTATAGACCATTCCATTTTTTATTCACAATTTTTACATTGGTAGTTTTTATGAGTTCAAACAAACAAGTAATCACCCTTCTAGACGGGGGCATGGGCCAAGAGCTGATCAAACGCGGTAGTAAAGCAATCACACCACTTTGGTCAACCCAAGTGATGATTGATGAACCTGAAATTGTGCGTGATTTGCACGCGGATTATATTCGTGCTGGCTCACGTGTTATTACACTCAACGCCTATACCATGACACCAGAGAGATTGGCACGTGATGCTCAAATTGAAGACTTTGAGAAGCTGCAATTGGCTGCTGTCGGTGCCGCTACCAGTGCGCGTATCAATGCAGGAATAGCAGGCGTCAAAATTGCGGGTTGTTTACCCCCATTAGTGGCGAGTTATCATCCTGAGGTAGCGCCTAAATACCAAGCCATGTTAGAAAGTTTCAGCCGAATAGTCGCTATTCAAGCACCGCATGTTGATGTGTTTTTGTGTGAAACTATGTCATCGATTGCTGAGGCAAAAGCGGCTTTGACTGCGGCCAAAAAAAGCGGCCTTCCGGTTTGGGTTTCTTTAACCATTGAAGACAATGACAAGGGCCTCTTGCGAAGTGGTGAACCATTAACAGAAGCCATTAGCACGCTGGATGAATTGGGTGCCGATGCAATATTACTCAACTGCAGCAAACCAGAAGCTATTTCTGCATCATGGTCAAAAATGCAATCAGACCATAGATTAACTGGCGCTTATGCCAATGGTTTTACTTCTATCGATAGCTTAAAACCTGGAGGTACAGTTAAATCTATGAAATCTCGTTCGGATCTTGATCCTGCTGCGTATGCTGAATTTGCCTTGCAATGGGCAAACGACGGGGCTAGTTTAATTGGTGGTTGTTGCGAAGTTGGACCCGCGCATATAACCGCTTTAGCCAAGCGGCTTACTGAGGCAGGATACTCAATATAGTTATTTTAAAAGCACATAAAAGGTAAGCGTATATTTAACGGGTATTAGCCTTGTAAAATGGTTGATAAATAACGCAACCATATCCCACTGATAGTTATGACTTGGATTCCATTAAATTGCGACATATGGCCTCAAACGCGGCAATATGAATGGGCCCAAATAAATCGTTCAATGGATCGGTTTGGGCTGAGTTTTTAACGATTGTTACATTTGTTATGGGGTCAATGTATAACCATTGTCCATGCAAGCCAATAGCGGCGATAGCACCGTTTGCATTGCCGATTTGATACCAACAATTTCGATAACCACCGTTTGGAAATCTTGCGCTTGAATCACTGTTTAGCCATGGCACTTTATTGCCACCACTGAAGCAGTCTTGAATCCATTGTTGTGACACTATTTGACTATTACCTACCCGCCCTTTATTCAAAATCATTTGACCAAAGCGCAGTAAGTCACGAGGCAAAGTGCAAATGCCGCCAGCACTGCGAGCAGCACCTTTTTTATCAATGGTGATGTAGGCTGCCGTTTCTGCTTGCAGTGGCTGCCAGAGTAAACTTGATATTAAGCTTGCGATAGTTTGCCCGCTAATGCACTCCAATATCCAGCCCAGTAAATCAGTATTGGGCGATTGATATTCGTATTGAAAACCATGAGGATTAGATCCTTTATCCAGTGACAGTAAGAAGGAATGTAAACCTGAGACTCGCTGATGATCGTGCGTTGGATTCCAGCCAGTTGATGCCCTATATTCAGCGACTTTACTGGATGGATTAGCCGTAAAGTCTTCGAAGTCTAGGCTGGTCGTCATATCAAGCAATTGTTGGATAGTGCATTCGGCAAAGCCACTTTTCTTGGCCTCAGGCAAATAGAAAGCCACTTTTTTAGTGACATCTAGTTGGCCACTTTCAACGAAAACACCCGTCAAGATGCCTATGATTGACTTGCTAATCGAAAATAAAATGTGGGGGTTATGAGCCACGCTTTCATGGCTATACCATTCATGCACTATCTTGCCATGTTGTGATATCAGCAAGGCGCTACCATTAGTTGCCTCACATAGCTGGGCCAGTGTCCAAGGCTCCCCATTCAATCCTGACGCTTCAAACTGCAGAGAATCATTAAATAAATCGCTATCCAATTGCAACACTGAGGACAGTTTGCCTGACGGTATATTTTCAGTGGGGATTAGCTCCCGAATATGGTGAAAGCTCCATTCACTGAGTGGTGATTGCCGCCAGTTGTCAAGGCTCAGTTGTTTGGGGCGTATCACTGACATACGCGCTATTTAATCTCTGTAATAATTTTCTCATTGGCCGAACTTAATGGCGTCTGACACATCTCTAAGTGAAGTCGACCACCGGTCGTGTAGGGATTATCTTCCAATACTGATTCGTTGAGCTCGATGCCTAGTCCGGGTTCAGTTGGTGGAAGCATATAGCCTTGTTCCCAGGTTAATGGTTTTTTTAAAATTGCATCATGGAACTCAGTTTGGATAGTTTCTAGTATTAAAAAAGCCGGGCTTGAAAAGGCAACATGGGCCGCTGCCGCATGAGCAATTGGACCACAATATATATGCGGCGCAATTTGCGCATTATAAAGCTCAGCGATCATTGCTATTTTTTTGGTCTCCCAAATGCCACCACTACGCCCAACGTCTGGCTGTAAGATCGAGACTCCGGCTTGCAAGGCTTGATGAAATTCCATTTTGGTTGTTAATCTCTCGCCGGTGGCCACAGGGATAGAAGTCGCCTTGGCTACCTTGCCAATGGCATCCATCTGATCTGGTGGGCAGGGTTCTTCATACCATAAAGGATCGTACGGTTCGAGACGCCGTGCTAATCGAATGGCAGATGATGTCGTCATTTGTCCATGCGTGCCAAATAAAATATCAGCTCGATCACCAACGGCTTCACGGATGCGCTTTATATTGTATTCACAGCGAGATAATTCATGCAACGATAATTCTCGGCCGCCTTGAAAGCTATAAGGACCCGCTGGATCTTGCTTAACTGCGGTGAATCCCATTTCGACATATTCGAGTGCTCGTTCGGCTGCAGCGTCACCGTCGTGGTAAACGTCACCTGCTTCTTTGCCGTCAGGTGGCGTTCGGTTGTTTGGGTAAATGTAGGTGTACGTTCGCAGGCGCGGATGAAACTGTCCCCCTAATAATTGATACACTGGTTGTTCATGGGCTTTACCTAAAATGTCCCAAATTGCAATTTCGATACCACTGAAAACACCCATCATGCTTATGTCTGGACGTTGCGTAAAACCAGCGGAATAAACTCGTCGGAATAATGTTTCGATGTGATGCGGGTCTTCACCCGCAATAAATCGTTCGAAGGTATCTTCTACCATGGCGCAGGCGATATCACCTGAAACGGGAATGCCATAACATTCACCAATACCTTCAATTCCATTATCAGTTGTTATTTTAACAATGACCCAAAATGATCCACCGATACCCGTTGGTGGTACGGTTACCCAAGTTTTGATTTCCTTTAATTTCATATCGATAGGCCTGTGTCATGTTGACGTATTAGTTTTTTTATTCTGAATGGGGTGTTAATTATTTCGTTAAGTTGTTTATAAAAAATTTCAACCATCATAAAGCATGAAATAAACGCTATCGTATCTTAACTGGCCTGCTTCACAACCCGTGTTGCGTCAATAGTTAACACGTAGTTTATAAGCACGACACTTGACCCAGTGCCTACTAGGTCGCCACGCTATTACTAGATAGCATAAATAATTATAAATTTATTTTATATTGGTCTTGAGGTAGTTTTGCCAACCACAAAATTTGGTCGTGATTGCGATGTGTTAACTTTACTTTAAGTTAACCTAGGCAGGGCATTGCACCTCAGCCAGATCGTTTTTTAGCACCAACCTATTGGAAGATTGGCACTTTTTTATATAAGGTAGATGGAGAAGATTCCCATCATTAAAGTCATCATCAATTCAGCAGAACCTCATTGTTATGATGAAAAACGCCTCTATCTACCTAAAATTTAAAAGAATTTACTTAATTGCGCCCATATTTTTAAGCATCACTTCATGTACATCACGCTCTTTCTTCCAATAGCTCATTAAAGCATCACCCTGCAACAAGTCACCTTGTAGGCTTTTCTTGGAGCGGTA
>Ga0075109_1000962_pt1 | contig 18819 bp, 17 predicted proteins | sample AntAceMetag02UKD_FD_69798 | JGI IMG/M metagenome (GOLD analysis project Ga0075109, IMG submission 69798) | Saline lake microbial communities from Ace Lake, Antarctica - Antarctic Ace Lake Metagenome 02UKD | ecosystem: Environmental > Aquatic > Non-marine Saline and Alkaline > Saline | place...
AGGCTTCGGATCGGACTTCATATATTTAAGCGCCGCCTTAATCTCGCGCCAACTCACACCTCGACGATCAGCCTGGGCAGAATCTGCCGCAAGCGACAACACTTCTGCGGCAATAGAAACGGCAACTTCCATGGGCCGCTTACCTTTCACACTGGGTATGCCCACCGGGCATCTGCAGCGGGATTGGTCGTCGGCCGAAAAACCATCATGTTGTAAGCGCTTCATAAATCGCTTGGCTTTGGTCTCAGATCCAATCAGACCGATATAATCGATATCTGTTTCATCCAACAATGTCGCCAGAATACGATAATCCAGCGCATGATCATGAGTCAGGATCAGCGCCTTGCTATTGGCTTTAAGTTGCGCCGCAAAAATGAGTGGATCCACAGTCGAATGGGCCATGACATTACAGGGCAATAAGTCAGGAAACTGTTCCTGCCTGGAATCCACCCAGTCAACCCGGGCATCACATTCCGCAAGAATGTTGACGACGGCTTTTGCAACATGACCGGCTCCAAAAATGGCTATCTGTAGACCCGCCGCCGGAAAGACTTCAAACATCAAGGTCATACTACCGCCACAACATTGCTCCGCCTTGCTGGCGAGTGGAAAATGTTCGAGCTTTTGCAGGCTCACTCCATCGATCAATAATTGGCGGGACTTCTGGATCGCGATAAATTCTAGCTGTCCGCCACCTATCGTGTCGAAGGTTTGATCATCCGTCACGACGATTTTGCTGCCCCCTTCTCTTGGCGTCGACCCATTGGCCCCCACAACGGTAATAAGTACAAAGCCGATCCCGCCATCGTGGCATTGATTCACCGCAGCTTGCCAGTTGATAGTTTGGGTCACTTTACTGCCCCGTCTTTAATGAAGTGCTTAGCAGACTGGATAGCATAATAAACCTGCTCCGGCGTTGCTGAGGCGTTCATCAATGGATTGAACTGGTAATCGGCGACGCTCGAACAAGCATCCCGAAGTGCACACCAAACGCTAATCGCCAGCATCAGTGGTGGCTCGCCAACTGCCTTTGAGCGATAAATTGTCGGTTTATGGTTTGCTCGATCGTACAAGCGAACCTTAAAGGCATCAGGCACATCGTAGGCGGTGGGGATCTTGTAGTTTGCTGGGCTGTTAGAAATCAATCGGCCCGTATCATCCCAAAGTAATTCTTCCGTCGTTAGCCAGCCCATCCCCTGAACAAACCCACCTTCAATTTGGCCAACATCAATCGCTGGGTTAAGGGAGTCACCAACATCTTGCAAGATATCTACCTGGGCCACCCTGTATTCGCCCGTCAACGTATCAACCACAACTTCTGAAACCGCGGCCCCGTGAGCGAAATAGTAAAATGGCGTACCGGAGCCTGCTTCCTTGTCGAAGTGAATATCCGGTGTTTTGTAGAAACCTGAAGACCAGAGTTGCACTCGATTTAAATAGGAGAGTTTCACGGCATCAACAAAAGTCATCTTCTCTCCAGCATCACCACCTACCCTAATCTGGTCATCTGCAAACTCAACGTCATCGACTGACGCACTAAAGTGCTCTGCTAGAAAAACCGCCATTCGGGTTTTGATTTGGTTAACAGCATCCAATGCAGCCATTCCATTCAGGTCGGTGCCCGCTGAGGCTGCGGTGGGTGACGTATTAGCTACCTTGTCGGTGCGAGAAGCGCTGACGCGAATAGTATCGAGCGTGACGCCGAATGCCTCCGCCACCACCTGACAAATCTTAGTATGCAGTCCCTGGCCCATTTCAGTGCCGCCATGATTCACAAGAATGCTACCGTCTGTGTAAACGTGAACCAACGCACCGGCCTGGTTTAAATGAATCGCAGTAAAAGAGATACCGAACTTGACGGGTGTCAGCGCCAGCCCTTTACGGAACTGGCCATCCTCTGCATTGAATGCCTTGATGGCTTCACGTCGGTGTCGATATTGGCTAGTGGTTTCAAGCTCGTCCATAAGGTCGGCAATAACATGTTGTTCCACTTGCTGGTGGTAGGGTGTTTCGCTCCGGCCTTCAGCGTATAGATTGGTCTTCCTCACATCGAGCGGATCCAGTCCAAGGTGCCGGGCTATATCATCCATCATCGATTCCGCAAGCATCACGCCCTGGGGTCCACCAAAACCACGAAAAGCAGTATTGGATACCGTATTTGTTTTACAGCGGTACCCTGTGATTTCAGCGTTGTTGAGAAAATAGGCGTTGTCAGCGTGGAACATGGCACGATCGACGATACCTTCGGATAAGTCCGCCGTGCATCCACACAAACCCGCGAGCTGCATTTTAACACCCTGTAATTGGCCATCATCGTCGAAACTACAATCGTAACGATTCCAAAAATCGTGCCGCTTGCCGGTCTGTACCATGTCATCCTGTCTGGGCATTCGGTATTTCGCAACTTTACCGGTACGCACGGCGAAAAGTGCTGCCAGACAACCGAGGGGTGCAGCCTGTGTTTCCTTACCGCCGAACCCGCCACCCATGCGTCGCGTTTCTACCTGCACCAAATTCTGGTCAATACCCAGAACCTTGGCGATTAATTTTTGCCCTTCTGTTGGATGCTGGGTTGAGGAATACACAAAAACACCACCATCTTCTCCAGGTATCGCCATCGCAATCTGGCCTTCCAGGTAAAAATGTTCTTGGCCTCGAAGCAGTTGCTCTCCATTTAGTCGGTGAGATGCACTCGAAAGGGCAGCCTCGACATCACCAAGACGATATTGACGAGTTGGTAACAAAAACTCAGACCGCTCAAGCGCATCTTTAATGGACAGTATGGGCTCGCCGATTTCATATTCAATTTCTGCCAATTGCACCGCTCGCTTCGCCTCATCAAGGCTGTTAGCGGCAACGGCAAAAACGGCCTGACCAATAAATTCTACCGACGCTTTCGCCAACAACTGATCACCCGGATAGACAGGGCCAACATCAGTTGAGCCCGGCACCTCATCTGCTGTGATGACGTCAACGACACCGGCAGCCTGACGGACTTTACTGAGATCCATGGACTTGATGGTCGCCTTTGCATGAGGCGACATACCGACTGCGACGTGCAGGGTTCCCTTTACTTCAGGGATGTCATCGATATAGTGCGCCCGTCCCGTCACATGCTTGACGGCGGATTCATGTTCTTTACTCTTACCAACAGTAAGCTTGGCCGTGCTTTTCGGGTGACTCATGGCACGGTTCCTCTATCGGTCTGAGTGCCATCGGGTTGAGTGAAGGCAAGCTCAGTGATATCGATCAGGGGTTCGCCATTCAACTGCCGCAGCGCTTTAACGAGCATCTGCAACGCCATGGCCGAGCGATAGTCCGCACTGGCTCTGACATCGGTCATGGGTTTCAGTAGCTCGCCGGCCAATAATGCGGCGTTCTCTATCAATTGCTCACTTATCACTTGGCCGACCAAAACCGACTCAATCGCCTCCAGTCGAATAGGCGTCGCTGCCATGCCACCGAAGGCCACCCGCGCTGTTCTGATGACGCCCTCCTCCAACTGAAAACTGAATGCCCCCATCACTGAGGAAATATCATCCTCTATTCTTTTAGAGTTTTTGTAAAACCGGTGGAATCTAGCCATCGAAGCGTTAGGTATCGAAACACCGATGATGTATTCATTGTCGTCAAGGGCAGTTTGTCGGTAGCCCCGATAGAAATCGCTGACAGGTACCTGCCGAATTGACCCGTTGGTCGCACCAATCTCAATCAACGCATCCCAGACCAACAGAATCGGTGGCATATCCGCAATGGGCGAGCCATTTGCCAGGTTACCCCCTAAAGTACCGTTATTTCGAATCTGCCTTGAACCCAATCGATGCAGGAGCTTGATGGTTTCAGGGGAACGTTCCGCGAAAAATGCTTCCAGCCTTGTGTAGCTCACTGCTGCACCAATCGTCGCTGCGGCGTCACCTTGAACCAACACTTGCATCTCTTGCACACCGGTCAGATCAACGAGCGGAAACTGCTGGTAACGTTGGGTCACTTCCAGCATTAAGTCTGTACCACCTGCGATCAACCTGGCACTTTGAGCTTTATTCAGCGCCAGATTCAAGCCAACAAGATTATTGGGACGCCGCACTGCTGTTGCGCGGTTCTCTGAAATAATATTGATCGCGGTTTCGCCTGACAATTTTTTCACGATGCCAGAACTGTTCTCTTTTAGTGCACGTAAACCAGCCTCAACGATAGGTCGGTAACCAGTGCAACGACAAAGGTTGCCCGAAATACCCTCACGAATAGAATCTGCATCAATGTTTTGTGGTGGCTGCTCAACCATAGCGGCCAGCGACATGACAAATCCTGGCGTACAAAAGCCACACTGGGAACCATGACACACCACCATTGCCTGTTGGGCAGGGTGCAGGCCGTCATTGCCTTCAAGACCTTCAACCGTGACCAAATGCTGATCAACGTATTGGCCAATGGGCGCAATACAAGCGTTGATGGTCCGGTACTGAATCTCGCCGTCTGCCACTGTTCCTGCCATGACTGTACAGGCACCGCAATCGCCTGAGGCACAGCCTTCTTTCGTGCCGGTGAGCCCGTGCCTGCGCAAGAACTGCAGTACAGTCTCAGTGGGCGCAACGATGGCGGAATCCAAATCAAACATTTGATTGTTAATAAACATCGACACAAAGCTCTATATAAAAAGGCTCAACTAAATAGTTGACCATTTGGACAACATTCTTGTTACAGTACCCAAAAGGGTCAGAGACAGCAATACTAAGCTGCACAAAAATTATGCATATAGCACACAAAACTCGGGCATTTAGCGCTGCTGAGCCGAGCATCAGGGACCGCAATTTCGCCATCATAATAGAAGCTGCCACATCAGAGTTTGCCAGCCACGGTCTAAAAGGGGCTCGCATGCAGGCCATTGCTGATCGTGCAGGACTGCCCAAAGGCAATGTTCATTACTACTTCAAAACAAAAGAAAGCCTTTATATTGCGGTATTAGACAACATCGTTGACCGCTGGAATGACCAGTTTGACGACATCAAGGAAGACGATGACCCTGCGTTAGCCCTGGATCAATTTATCCGCGATAAAGTTCGGTTTTCTTTTGAAGACCCCATCGCATCACGACTATTTGCCAGCGAAATCATCCAGGGAGCCCCTCACTTGAGTCGTTACTTACGTAGCCAAATGAAGCCATGGCTCAAAGATCGCGCGAACGTTATCCAGTCCTGGATAACGCAGGGCAAGATGCAGTCTGTAGACCCTACCTATCTGATATTTCTAATCTGGTCTTCTACACAACACTATGCTGACTTCGAAGCACAGATCTCATTACTCATGAGCAAACCAAAATTTGATGAGGATATGCTGCAGGACGTGAGTAACTTTTTGAGCCGTATGATTCTCGCTGGTTGCGGTCTGACGCCGCCCAAACTAAACGAAAACTAAGAAACACAATAATTGAGGAATGCTTTTTGAAGACCTGGTTAAGAGACACCCTTCGACTTTGGGCAGGCAGCGAACTGACGGCTAACTCCATCGTTGTCGAACATAACAAGGTGCAAGAACTGTTACTGTCTGGCGGGTCAATGCCAGATGCAGAAAAAGGTGTTGCTGGACAGTGATCTTGGCAAACTGATGGAAGATCATCAGTCTGCAGCGAATCGTTTGCTTGAAGCCATGAAATAAAAACTGCGGCTTCACGATCCACCCCTGGTACCGTGTCTCTATAAGTTACCGTCGACGTCCCGCACCCTGCAGATTACGGGTCATAAAGTCGGTATTCGAATTGGCATTCACCTGACTGGGCAGCCGTTCGCCGAATCTTGATCCAGAGCACCCCAAGTTAGGGTAGGATAGCCGCTATAGCAAAGGAGTATTAAATGGCAAGAAATGTTAGCCGAGAGGCCCTCGTCAAAGACTGGTTACCCCGCTATACGGGCATGCCTTTAGAAAAATTTAACCAATACATTCTACTCACCAACTTTGATGAGTACTTGCAGGTGTTTGCAGACCGATTCGACTGTGAAATTTACGGTACCGACAAGCCGATGCAAGCCGCTAGCAACAGTGCCAATCTAACGATGATCAATTTTGGTATTGGCTCACCCAACGTTGCCACTATTATGGATCTGTTAACGGCGATAAACCCGCTGGGTGTTCTCTTTTTGGGTAAGTGCGGTGGGCTCAAGCAATCCAGTGAGATTGGCCACTTTATCCTGCCTATTGCGGCCATTCGCGGTGAAGGCACAAGCGATGATTATTTCCCCCCACAAGTACCCGCATTGCCATCATTTAAACTGCACAAATTCGTCTCTGATAAACTTCGCGAGCATGAGTTGGACTACCGGACCGGCGTGGTTTACACCACGAATCGACGCGTATGGGAACATGACGACGCCTTCTTGCAAAAGCTGAAGGATATGACTTGCATCGGCATTGATATGGAAACGGCTACGTACTTTATCGTCGGTCACCATAATGAAATTGCCCGTGGCGCACTGCTCCTGGTATCTGACGTGCCGGTCACACCGGACGGCGTTAAGACCTCCGACTCAGACAAGAAAGTTTCACGTACCTGGGTTCAGAAACATATAGATGTCGGGATTGAAGCGATGACCGAACTTGGTATTAAGGGCGAAAAGATCAAACACTTCAGCTACTAATCTAGCACGTGTTGCCAGAACTGCAGTTGTAAACTCGGGCGAAGATCTCTTAGCCTCAGCAGTAACACTGTCCATACACTCTGACGATCATCTTTTCAGTCCGACGCTTCGCTGGGAAGAACATCGTCACGATAAAAAATGCCCACAAGGATAGCTGCCGCTGTCAACATCACTGGAAAAACCAGCATGGTCTGCGATAGCGAGTCAGCAAAACCCAGGTCAATCAATTTCCCCGGCACAATCATCATCACGCCGGAAACCGCAAACAAAAGGAAGTTAACAAACGCCGTAACAGTGCCCGCAAGATTTAGTGCGCACAGCTGCATGCCATAGCCAAAACCGAGCACCGTAGCACCACCCCCAAAGAAACCCGTTAGCAAAACCAGGGTGCTGCTATAGGTCGGATTAACTGAACTACCGAAGCACAAAGCAGCGATACAGAATGCACACCCCAGACTAAAAACGACGGCTGGAATCTTATAGCTATTCATCCGTGAGTTCAGTATCGCGATACCAGGCGCACCGATCGCTCCACCTATCCACAACAGGGAGCCGATATGACCGGCGGTGGTTGCCTCATAACCCTGCTCCATTAAGAGTTGCACACCCCACACAACACCAAACGCCAGATAGGCGCTAAAGCCAACTCCACCTACCAGCGCACTACCCCAGAGACGTGGCACCACAACAACAATCTTCAGATCTCTGATGAAAGCCCGCGCAAATGCCGGTAGCGATTTACTGCCATCTCGGGATTCATCATTCACGACTAATAACATCAGCACTGCGAGACCAACCCCAAACGCCGCAAGCGTGAACGTAATCGAGCGCCAGTCATAACTGTTCAACAGACTCGCCGCGCCACCTTGAGTCAAGGTTGCAAATAAAGACCCTATCACCCCAGCCATCGCCATCATGAAGGTAAACCTGCGAACACCAAATACATGTCGAGTGAAAAATCCTAGCGCTGGATAACCAAATGCACCGCCGACACCCATGACAAATTGTCCCAGACAGACCGTCCACCAGTTAGGTGCCGCCGCAAAGATCAAAGCCCCCAGACTCACTGTGAGAACACTCAAGGTGAGCACGTAACGCGCATTATAAAAATCCAGCATCGCACCCGCTGGGATTGTCATTAGCGCAAAACCGAGAATATAGATTGAACCGAGAACCCCTATCTCACCCAGACTCAAGCCAAAGTCCGCCGCGATATTGGTACTCATGACCGCATAATTCGTCTGGGTCGTGGTCTTGAAGATGACAAAAAAGACAACCGCTAACCAGCCGGTCCACAGCAACACCAACACCAGGTTGATCGGCGACTGATTCTCAGTACTTGATTGCATGCGCTTTCCCTATTAAAAGTTTAACGTTTTAAGAGCAATGAATTTACCACTGGCAGACTACAGGAAACTCAGCGGGCGGATGCAAATCTGCCCGCCGACCAGAAAAAATCTCACACCAGTTCTGACAAAGCGTTTCAACTGACGAGCTATTGCAAGGGCTCCCGGCTACGATCCTGCATCCACAGCAGTCCACCGATGGCGATCAATGCGAACATGACTAGATAATAAGCGGTCTGAGATCCATCCCATAATGGGAATCAAGATCACCATGAGCGCGTAGCAGCCGTATTGATTCGCATCGCGATGGACAGATCGATAGCTGTGTACTCGTGCAGCCAGTTGGGCAGGTAGACAATACACCATAGCAAGACGCGAACAGAACGCCCCGGGTGGTTTCCTTGCGATTGACAGTAATTGCCTCGATCAAGGGTGAAGTATCATCTTGCTCAGATTGATACCGCTGAAAGTGTTCCGAGTTTGGCCGATTAATGTTCATACTGGCGACGGGCGCGCTAGCCAGCAATCTCCCTGATGGCCATGAGCTTAGAGCGAAACTCGACGGAACCAATCTGGGAAGCAGTCGGTTGACTGGAAAATTGAGCGATCACAGTGTTGGTCGAGCCGTTGATATAGATGACCTGGCCGTGGACACCGCAGGCGGCATACTCGCGCTTGGCTGGGTCGAGTATCCACCACATATTTTTGTAGTACTGCCACCACTCGTCGCCATAGAGAGAATTCTTGGCGTAACGCTGCCGGTCAAGGTCGTCCAGGTTCAGTGTCTCATCGATCCACGCCGCAGGCACCAGTTGCTTGCCGTTAGCCTGGCCTCGATTCAAAACAAGCTGCCCGAATAAGGCCGCATCCCGCAGAGTACTCGTCATACCACCAGTGGCGGCTGGCATATAAGCGCGATCAACAATGATCGCCGCGTCGTGATAGGTACCCAGTTTTGACCAGATGTGCTGGCTGATAAATTCATGTAGCGGCATATCCGACAGCCGCGCGATCAGCCAGCCAATAACATCGGCGTTGGCCGAATTGTATTCAAACATCTCCCCAGGCTGATGAGCACGGTCTTGCTGGACAAATTTGGCCAAAAAATCATACACACCATAGATCTCGGTGTCAGCTGGCTGAGCGTCTTGCGCGCCCGGGATAAACCCCAGCCCCATAGCCGGGGCGTAATAGCGAGCGAAATCCGAATCAGGGTCGACGTAGTTTTCTTTGAACGCGATAGCTGAGGCGTGGTTGAACACGTCCTGAATACTGGTGCGCTCGAATCCCGACCCCTTGAGTTCCTCAATGTACTTGGCTGGCGAGGCTGACAGATCAATATCATATTTATCCATCAAGACACCAAACGCGACACTGACCAAAGATTTGGTCATAGAAAACCAAATGTGGCGACTGTGTTCAGAGAATCCATTGAAGTAGTTCTCGTACACAACCTCATTATCCCGCAGCACCAGGAAGCCATCCGCATCGTGTTTTTCGAGCAGGCCATCCAGCGATAGTTCATCGCCATTGGCATCATGAATTTTACGCTGGCCCAGCGACGAATCAATGGTGGTGATGAGCGTGGGTAACTCACCACCGCGCGGCAACATCGCCGTGTGAGCAACAGCATCCATGTTCCAGAGCCCCCAACTGTTGAATGGTGCGCTCAGGTAGTTGGCAAAGGTGACCTGGCTCTCCCGTGTCGGGGGGAATGAGCGCATAACGTCTGGGTGCTGATGTTTCATCGTTGACCTGCTTTACATAAGCTAGGCCAAGTAGAATAAATGGGCGCAGAATAAAGGGCCAGAGTAAATGATCAAGGCGCCGAGAATGGTGGGGGCGCCTAGCTGGGGGCGCCTGGCTGGGGGCGCCTGGCTGGGGGCGCCTGGCTAGCCGTAATGAATCTATGCAGTGTCTAACGATTGTAAATACCAGGGATACCACCGTATTTCTCGATTGGAATCGTATTGGAATTTCGAATTGTTGAATTTGATGTGGATTATTATAGTACCTGCCCATTTACGGTTAACTTTTAGTATCATGGGCTTGTTACTATTTCTTGTTAATTTTTATTGTTAAAAGACCGGAATCATCATGAACAAAAAAACTCTTCTTATTGCCACAAGCCTAATTATTATTGTGGCTTTGATTGCTGCAGTAGCAATATTTCAAACAGAACAAACTAGCCAAAATAAAAATGCCCCAGTTGGCAATTTGAACGACAATCTGAACCTAGTCGAACGTGCAAACGCGCCAACCAAGGGCCCGCATGATGCAAAAGTCACGATTGTCGAGTTTTTTGACCCGGCTTGTGAAACATGCCGGGTATTTTACCCACTAGTGAACAACCTAATTGAGCAATACCCTGGCAAGGTTAAAGTCATGATGCGCTATGCGCCATTGCATCAAGGCGCAGATCAGGTGGTCAAACTTCTGGAAGCAGCACACCTACAAGGACAATTCTGGCCAGCAGTAGAAATTTTGTTTGCGAATCAACAGCACTGGACTCGCCACCATGTTGCTCAACCAGAAAGTGCTCGAGCGTTGTTAACGACCTTACCTTTAGATGCCGAACAGTTTATGCGTGACGTCAGCAGCGATGATGTTGGCAATGTGATTAGCCAAGATATAATGGACGGTAAGACCCTAAAAGTACGTGCTACCCCGCAATTTTTTGTCAATGGCAAACCATTAATCAATTTTGGCTACAAACAGTTAACTCAGCTTGTCGAAGAGGCAATTGACGAAGTCTATTAATTGAGTGGTTTTACTGGCAAATGATATGACTGCTCATAACCGAAGAGTTAACAGGTAAAACTTCATCGAGTACCAAAAATTTTATCGCCAGCGTCACCAAGCCCTGGCAATATGTAACCATGCTCATTAAGTTTTTTATCTATTGCTGCAGTATAAATATCAACGTCTGGATGCGCAGCTTGAACCGCCTCTAAACCCTCTGGAGCGGCCACTAAAAATAGGCCCATAATCTGTTTACAGCCTTTTTTTTTGAGTAAATCAATCGTGGCAATTAGGGTACCGCCAGTGGCTAACATGGGGTCTATGATTAGTGCAGTGCGCTTTTCTACATCTTTCACGACTTTATCGAAATAGGCCACTGGTTGCAGGGTTTCTTCATCACGATACAGACCCACCACACTAATTTTTGCGTTAGGAATGAGCCTCAGTACACCATCAAGCATACCTAAACCTGCACGCAAAATAGGGACTACTGTTATCTTTTTACCCTTTAACTTTTTGGTATCTATTTTTTTCCCATTCCAAGCTGTGGTTTCAACAACCTCAGTTTTCAGCTCTCTAGTGGCTTCATAGGTTAATAGGTTACCTATCTCACTGGCTAACTCGCGAAAATCTTTGCTACTAATACCTTGTTCACGCATTAAGCCAATTTTGTGCTGAATCAAAGGGTGATGAATTTCGTGTACGGCCATACTTTTTTCTCGTGATTAATGTGAAGAATCAGAACTCGGCAATTCCATCAGACTATCAGTTCCTGCGACTTCTACAAGATTTCAACTACCCTAACGACGATCTCTGCAGTGTTTTACCAATGTAAATACTACGGGTACCCAGGTATTTCTCGTTTGGAATTTCGAATTGTGGAATTCAATACGGAATATTATGATGCCTGGGAAGTTAACGGAGAAATGAGAGTTGTTTGTAAATTCTACTCCGCACCGATTTATTGGTTCATCCAGCAGCTGAGAGAAATAAATGAAGCCTTATCAAGCAAATCTTATTAACGCAGGCGTCCTGTTGGTTTTTGGCCTCTGGGCATACTTAATAATGGCTGCAGAGTCGCGCTCCATGACAGTATTAATCCCGGTGTTTTTTGGCATTGCTTTCGTACTATTGACGCCGCTGTTGAAAAAGGAAAACAAAATCGTCGCCCACGTTGTTGCTGGGTTGACATTGCTACTCGTCGTGGCATTACTGATGCCCCTGATAGGCTCTATTGGCCGCGCTGATATGGACGCCGTATTTCGTGTGGGCATTATGATGGCAGCTTCGCTGTTCGCCCTGGTCGTTTATATCAGAAGCTTTATTGCGGTGCGCCGCGCTCGCCAGGAAGCGGCTTAGCTCAGTAAGCGGGGCAAGACCATTGACAAAGACTTGGATTCGCCCCATTTAGATTGGCTTATTCGCGCCAGATTGAGGTCTCTGCCTGATTCGCTTAGATTCGAAGTGTATAACCAAATAGTTTTAACTTCTTTTTTCTTAGCTTCGCACCGAACTATACTAACCGCACGTTTATGGAATCTGGTGACGAGCCAGACGGTGAGAAATGAGTTTAGGATTAGTCGAAGTAGCATCTGAAAAGCCTTTAGCGTTCCACCCTGGGGCAGACCTTATCGCTCTTAACCAGCAGTTTAAGGGCAGTAAGCCAAGCGAGATCATGAAGTTTACTGTTGAGAATGCCACTAATCCGGTTATTTTCACCAACTTCAGGCCGTTGGCAGTGGCATTTTTACACCTGGTCACTCAGCCGCTAAAGGACATTCCTGTAATTTGGGTCGATCATGGCTTCAATACGCCTGAAACCTATCGCCATATTGAGCAAGTGGTGAAGCACTTGGATTTGAACCTTCAAGTTTATTCTCCGAAGATGTCGGCGGCACATTACACCGCTGTTTATGGTCCGATTCCGCCTTTAGATACCCCAGAGCACGATCGTTTTTCTGAAATCGTCAAGCTTGAGCCCTTTAATCGAGCGATGTCTGAATTAAAGCCTGACGTTTGGTTAAACGGGATTCGCCATGATCAAAGTTCACACCGTAAGAGCCTTGATGCCTTTACTTTTGGTAGCCATGGTACGGTTCGAGTCGCACCCATGTTTCACATCAGTGAGCTGGATGTTGAAGAGTATGTTTACAACCATGACTTGCCTGACAATAACGACTACTTTGACCCTACCAAGGGCGAAGAGCATCGTGAGTGCGGCTTGATGTTGCAGACCTGAATGAACGGTAAATTCGGGTCAGAGTAGAATTTGCATATGTAGAAATCGACTCATTAGAAAGTAATAAGACCTGCAAAGTAGTGGGATGTTCTGGAAATTCGAACGACATGTCCTTGTGCCTCTAAAAACACACTACTCACTTAACAAGCCAACCATGTCCTACTCACATCCGGAATACCTGATATCCACTGCTCAGTTGGAGTAGTTGGGGCCAGAGTAATGTCTGACCATTTGAGGGATGGACCCTAATCGCCTTAAGGCGATTATAGGGCCGCCGACCCCACGGCAGAGCCGCCGCCGGAGTGCCGAACCCGAGGGTTCTCTTCGAGCATCTAAGTGAACCAAATAAAAAAGCCGGACCTCGTGTCCGGCTTGTTTATTTGGTGCGCCCAGAGGGATTCGAACCCCCGACACCCAGGTTCGAAGCCTGGTGGCCTGAGTTGATTATTTTCATCTAAATCAATAGCTTAGAACCGACATCCTTCCCCGCCATTCTCCCAAACTGGTACATTTAAGCCATTGATTAATAACAAATCGTAGTCTATTTATGGGGAAATGATTTGGCCCTCATAGAGGGCCATAGTCAGAGCACATCTTGCAGCAGCAGACTCCTAGATCAATCTACCACCTTCAGTGAAAACCCCCTCGCTGGCGTTACCGTTGCACCCTTACGGCGGTAATGCTTTTTGGTAGTGGCGACATTGGCATGAGCAAGTAGCTTCTGTGCATCAATGTCAGACTCGACATCACTGCCCACCTTCGCACGAAGGTCGTGCTCGGTAAATCGTTCAGCTAGCTTGGTTTCGTCCAACGCCTTCTTCATAGACCGCTGCCAGATCGATTTAAAGCCACTAGCCTTACGTCGCTCAAGGTTGTAGTAACCAGCACCTTGCCGGTTGTAAAACACCCAGGGTGACACGATAGGCACTGAACGCTTGTCGTTGAGTTCAGCATAGTATTGCTCAACGATGTCGAGCGCGCGCCTCAGTGTTGTGGGTTGTCCATCACTATCATTCAACGGAAATCTGAGCTTCTTATTCGTTTTAAGGTTCACGGTCGTCAAATGACTTTCTGTGATGTCTTGTCTACGAAGTGAAAGAAGATCTTGCTGACGTAAGCCAGTGACACCCTTCAATACGATGTAAACCACCAAGAAAGGGTTGGCAACCTTGGCCCACTCTTGCAGCTCCCAGTCTTCAACATATCGATCTCTGCCCGGTAGTGAAAACTTCACTACCTTCTTGTGAGTCATCGGGTGATCACCGACAACGCCCCATTCAATCGCTTTGGTGAAGCAGTGGCTCAGTACTTCAAGGTCTTGATTGGCTTGCTTCTTCGAACGAGTTCTACCTATGTGATCCCTGTACTTATAGATGAGCTGAGGCGTGATAGATGTCGCCAGATTGTCACCCATTGATGGCCGTAGTCTGTCCAGGCTCCGGTTCTTGATGTCCCTCACCCCTTCACTCTCGTGTTCAGGCACCACCTCCATGCGATACCGATCGAATAGCTCGCGCATCTGAGAGATGCATTCATCGACTTGATTGAACTCAGCGAACCGCTTGTAAGCTTCAGTCAGTGACTGACCAAGAGAAATCTCCTGCTTACCACCGTGCAGATGACGCAGTCCTACTGGCACTCGGTAGCTATAACTACCTTTGTGAAACCGCCAGTACTTGGGTAGAGACCGGTTTTGCTTGTTTCTGATTGGTGGGTTCATAAGTTATCCCTATATCTAAATGAGTGTCAGCACCGCCTTTGGATTTTCATCATCTTGCATGGCGACTGGATTGATTGCGTTAAGTGAAACGAATGGCGTTCCATCTGGCTTTACTTTGAAGGCAACGTCCATAATGGCTAGCGCTTCAATTATTTTGTGAGGCCTGCGATAGCCTGTTAGTTCATAGAGTTGGTCTGTACTCAAACCAATACGATTGTTCATGTGAGCTCTCCCTGTCTGTTGGAACACTGTTTGTATGAATCCACCAAGGGCACGGAGCGCCCCTCTGACGATCAGGGAGAGGTTCTGGCCGACCGTTACACAGGCGAAGCCATAGTAAGAAGAGTTGACCTCTTACTGTCGTGCTTACTATCTCTAATGTGTTTGAGGTTGCTGTGTTTAGGGGTTAAAGCCTCACCGGTTATGGTGAGGGTTGCGACTAGCCAGCTAGTGCTAGTTCAAGGTCAGAGACACGCTTGGTATGCTCTAGCTCAGTCTCCTTGAGCATTACTTCAGCCTCCTTGAGTACTACAGAACAGCCGATGTCTGTGGCTTGAGCAAGTTGGTCGACGCCGTGCAGTAGGTGGTAGGTAGTAGTCCAAAACATAGCCAATGTCTTCTTCATGTTGGTCTCCTGGTCGAGTAGAGGTGGGCACTATTGCCCATATCTACCCCGGAGGGGCATAGGGGGGGGTATTCCGATCTATGAGGTAGGAGACAATAAGCAATACACCGGTACATAACTGTGCAACTTTTCAACTACGCGGAATTTCTCTCAAAATTTTTATTGAAAAAACGTTATCAAAACGGCATCACACTTCACAAGAATGACACCGTTGCCTGATACGTTTTATTTAACTGGCTTCATAAGACAAACCAGATGTAAGGCAGTGCCACAGGCCAAGCCACGACTGCTAGCCTGGTCTTGGTCTTCTCCGCCCCTGAGTCATAGCCCAGTATGTCTTTGATGATTGAATGTGAGACGAATGCCCCTACTGTGTAAAAAGTTATGATGATTAGTGCGCCTTCTGCTGTCATTTATAAATCCTAATTTAACAAGTGATTAACGAGTAGGTACCGAGGCGCTGCGCCAGCGGCGGCCGAAAAGTACCTACGACGCGGTTACTTGGTAATAATAAAGCCATCAATTTGATATTCAATTTATATTTTTTATTAACCTTGGCGCCGCCTTCGGTTTGAGGGCTACGCCCTCCACCTAGTCTTTGCCAAGGTCAATAAATGTGGACGCGGGATGAACCATTCAGTTGGACGCATTTAAACCAAATTTCTCAGGGATGACTCCGTCACCTCTGCGAATCTGTCAGGAGGCCAATCACTTCTTAACTATATTTATATATAAGCGTATTATATTCAATAATATCAATAGGTTAACCCTATCAAATAGAACATATATGTATGTTCTGTGGAACAATAAAGAACACATATGTACAATCAATTTATCAAAATAGAGGCAAACCAATGGCACAATTACTAACCGAACTTGGACCAGACGAGTCCATTAAGATCACACGAACTTTCAAACACCCTACCCCGTTATTCATGGCGCTGGGTAGACTTGGAACGTCGAGCCAAAAGATTGAAGGTTTCGATACGAGCATGGCCCTGCACAAACTCGACGGTAACTCAGCGCGCTTTTTCTGGTTTCTTGTAATGCACCGAGACTATGAGTCCAACATTTGTAAGATCGACAGATCAGTAGCATTAACCGCTAAGGATAAAGGTCGTATTCCCAGGGCGTATGCCATCCTCAGCAACGCCAAATTGATCGTCAGGCAGTTCAATAGCATCTACCTAATCAACCCTAAAGCTGTGTTACCAAAATTCGAGCATTATGAAAAAGTCTGGAGCAACTGGATTGCCGCCTGCGAAAAACAGGGAATCCCATATAAATAGACTGCATACCTGAGTTCACTGGCTTCAATCACTAACCTTTACAGCCACAGCAAAAATCGACTTAGGGTATAGGCTCGCTATAGTCGGTAATCGGTTCAGATTTATAGTTAGTATGCAGCATCACACATACAATACTATTTACAGATAGTTCAACACCTGCCACAGCTGCAGTTGTGGCGCTACTTGATCTATCTAGGTGAAGTCTGCATTCGTGAGTCAGGCTATCGGCTCTATATCGGTTCTGTCTTGAGCCAGTTTAGAGTATCGGTACGGTTGTTATTCACACGGCTGATCACTCTAACGCCAGTAACTCGCTAGCCAATCATACTGGTAGAAGTGTGAGCATGGCTGTAGTGTCGCGTCTGCTAGATACAGAGTCGATCTGAATGCTGTTTAAGCCATGACTTAGACTCAAGATAATCAGGTACAAACCGTTCCACTTGCTTCCAGAACTTGGGTGAATGGTCATGCTGCTTCAGGTGGCAAAGCTCGTGGACTACGACATAGTCAACGACTCGATTGGGCGCCATGATGATCTTCCAGTTGAAGTCGACCTTGCCTCTAACGGAACAACTACCCCATCGTGATTTGAAGGTCTTGATACCTATTCCTTCTGGCTTGACCTGGATCATCGGCGCATAGCGGTCGACCTTCTCCTTCAGCTTGATCTCAGCATGGCTACGGTACCAACGAACCAACTCAGCACGAATCAACAGCGCATCCTTTTTGCCACCTGGCACTGTGATTTCCAGTCGACCTTGCTGCAGCTTCATCGGCATAAACTTCCCGCGTCTGACTTTCAATCGATAGTTACGCCCCAAGTAGGAGAAGGACTCACCGGAGACAAATTCCTTGATACCGACAGGCATGGCTTCACGGTGAAGCCAGATCTTCTGCTGTATCCATTGCCTCTTGTCGTGCAGTAATTGGCTAATCCTTGCATCACATAAGTTCAGCGGGATAACGACAGAGACTGCGCCATCTTCCACTCGAATGTCAGCAGACTTAACTCGGGCAGTGCGGATGACCTCAGCAATGACTCCGTTACTTTCAACAAACTCAGGCTTATGAAGCATTTTTGAACTTATGCTTGGCGAGATCCATGAAGCGATCCTGAAGGACTTTTATTAGATCTGGCTCACCGAAGGATTGATCGATCACCGCCCGCTTAATGGCCTTCTTCATACCGTTGACTTCATCTGGCTTATCGAAGAAATCCACAATCTGTGTTGCCTCATCCATCATGGCAACCAATGCTTGAACAGTCGCCTTGATCTCTTCTGTTGTAGTCTCATCTAGGACAGTGACATCACGGCCTTCAATCACCTCTGCCTCTAGGATGTTGTAGAACGCAAACTCAATGTCAGACAAGCCCAGGTCATCTGCAGCCTGCCTATGTTCAACTTCGATATTGTCGACCATATCCATCAATAGATCTAACTGTTGGTCCCACTTGCCTGCCGTCTTCTCGATGATGTCTCGCAAGCGCAGGCTCAATGACCGGAAGTACTCAGGGTCATCATCCAGGTTCACAGTGATGTGATGCTTGATGGCTGACTCTATCTCTGAGGCACGAGACTCGTCCGACTTAACCCCATGAAGGGACTCTTTAAAGTTCGCTGCCAGCAGGTCTACCGGTGGAATTTTTGGGTCGACACCTGTGCTCAAGATATGGTCATCTACTAGTTGTCTAACCTTCGCACCAGCATCTGCGATATTTAACCCATCATCACGGTATCGTGTCTGCGCTGCATGGTTTACACGCCCTAACAACTTGAGATCAGGTAAGAACGGGCTCGCTGCTATATCTGGCAGAATGACATCCATCTGCTTGGCGAACCGCCTAAAGGCCAACCCAAACTGGGAGCGCACTTCCTCGTCCTTCAACGCCAGCACATAGTCATCGACATCGTTACTGGTGACCTCTGTGAAAAATGACATTGCACGGGTATGACATGCCTTCAGCTTGGGGATTTCATCTTTCAAGGTATGATAGCTACCGTCTATGTCATCACTCGTATACAGCTCAAGCGCCTCACTGAGATAGGTAGACAGGCCATGATAGTCAACTATAAACCCACATGACTTTCCTTTGTAGGTTCGGTTCACCCTAGCTAGTTCCTGTCCGGAAACCCATATCTCATTGAAAATAAAGGATAAAAATACAATAAAGTGATAAAAACCCTTCTGGATTTGTTAGAATTAATTTACGAGAAAAACAAAAACAAA
>Ga0075109_1000964_pt1 | contig 18794 bp, 21 predicted proteins | sample AntAceMetag02UKD_FD_69798 | JGI IMG/M metagenome (GOLD analysis project Ga0075109, IMG submission 69798) | Saline lake microbial communities from Ace Lake, Antarctica - Antarctic Ace Lake Metagenome 02UKD | ecosystem: Environmental > Aquatic > Non-marine Saline and Alkaline > Saline | place...
TGATGAGCGTGCGCTTGTCGCGCAGCGTATCGGTGAGCTCCTTAAAATAGACGGTGCAGATGGCGTTCCAATTCATGACGGCAAAGGGGCTCAGAGTTGTTTGGCGATGGCGGCGGCTAGGGCCGCTTCGCCGCCCACGGCCTTGACGAAGATCTCTTCCATATCGGTTTCCTCGTAGCGCGCTTGCAGCTCACTGAGCGTGCCTTCGGCGACCAACTTGCCGTCATGAATGATTCCGATCTGATCGCAGAGTTTTTCGATTTCACTCATCACGTGAGAGGAATAGATGACCGTTTTCCCCGCATCTCGACAATCGCGCACGAAACGCACGATGGCGCGGGCGGTCATCACATCGAGACCGAGCGTAGGCTCGTCAAAAATCATCACCGCCGGATCGTGGACGAGGGTGCGTGCGATCGAGGTTTTCTGCTTCATGCCGGTGCTAAACTTGTCGCACTTGCGATCGAGGAATTCGTGCATGTCGAGCTCATCGGCGAGCTGCTTCACCCGGCCGCGGATGGTGGCATCATCCATGCCATTGAGCCGGCCGAAGTAGGTGATCATCTCCCGCGCGGTTAGGCGGCCGTAGAGCGCCGTGCTGGCGGCGAGAAACCCCACCGCAGCGCGGACTTGCGCACCCTGCTTAACGACATCGTAGCCCGCCACCGTCGCGGAGCCACTCACCGGTTTCAGCAGCGTCGCAATCATGCGCAGTGCCGTGGTTTTACCCGCGCCATTGGCCCCGAGCAGGCCGTAGATCTGACCGGGCTCACAGCGGAACGTCACATCGTCGACCGCGCGCACCACGCCCCGCTTTTTGTCTTTAAAAGTTTTGGTGAGATTAACGACTTCGATCATGGTAGAAGGGAAACAGAAGTGACCCACGAAATTCACTAAACAACACGAAAGGACTCGTGAGTTTCAGGCCGTATTGCGGTGGTCAGGTTTTAGGGTCTTTTCGGGTGATTTAGTGGGCTGAAAAACTAGAGGCTCATTTGCTCGCGGAAGGCCTGGGCTTGGCGGCGACTGAGTTCGATCTTCGCGCCACCTTTGAGTTCTACCAGCAAACCGCCGCTGAACCACGGTTCGATTTTTTCGATCCATTGCAGGTTGATCATCTGACGGCGATTGGCGCGGAAGAACGACTTCGGATCCAGACGCGCTTCCATGGCATTGAGCGACCGGAAGAGCTGCGGTTGGGCGTCGTCGAAATGCACCCGCGTGTAGTTGCCTTCGCTTTCGAGGAGGCGGATTTTTTTGACTTCGACGAACCAACAATTGTCCCCCTCGCGCACGAATACTTTGTCTTCCGGGCTCAGCACCGCTGGCCGCTCGGTGGGTTCTGCGGCGGGATCATTCCGGTCAGGCAGTCGCTCCAGCGCCGCCTCCAAGCGGGTCGGGTCGACGGGCTTGAGCAGGTAGTCGAGCGCGTTCAGTTCAAACGCCTTTACCGCAAACTCGTCGTAGGCCGTGGTGAAAATCACGAGGGGCGCGGGTGGCTCCAATGTCTCCAGAAATTCCAGTCCCGTCTCGCCCGGCATCTGCACATCGAGGAACAGCAAATCGGGCCGCAGTTTCTGCAACTGCTCGCGCGCCTCATCCGCGTTGCTGGCTTCGCCTACGACCTCAATCTGCGGGGATGCGGCCAGCAGCCGGCGCAGCTCACCCCGCGCGAGTCGTTCATCGTCGATTAATAAAGCCCTCATGAGGATGCTACCGGTTTGAGGTTGGGCTTGAGCGGGCTCGCCGCCACGGAAGTCATCAGCGGCGGAGAAGCCGAATGCACCGTTTCGGGGATGACCACGGTAGCCGTGACTTCGTCGGCCCCGGACTGGCGCAGATCGATCGAAGCCGCGTCGCCGCACAGCAGCCGCAGACGATCGAGGGCATTGCGTAGGCCGAGACCGGTGGAGCGGCGGGACCGTTTATTCGCCGGTTCATCGAGGCGGCCCGGATTGCGCACCGCAATCTTGAGGTCGGTGTTTTCAATGGTCGCTTCGATGCAGATTTCACCGCCGGCCCGACGTGGGGCGACGCCATACTTGATCGCATTTTCTACCAGCGTCTGCAGCAACATGGGCGGCACTTGCCGGTGTAAGACCGATGGGGATATCTCCAGTTTTAGCCGCAGCCGCTCTTCGTGGCGCACCTGTTCGAGTGCAAGATAGTCGTTCACGACGGCGAGCTCATCCTCGAACGAAACCGTTTCCTTGGTGCCCGACTGCAAGGAGTAGCGCAGCATGTTCGCGAGTTGAGTCACGGCGCCGCGGGCGCGTTGGGGGTCTTTGTCGATGAGGGCCCGCACGCTGTTCAAAGAGTTGAAAATAAAGTGGGGATTCACCTGCGATTTGAGCGCGCGCAATTCGGCATCTTTGACCACCGCGGCGAGCCGCAAACGCTCGATCTCGGAACGGTTGAAGCGATCAAAAACGTGGTAGCCGAAGTAGCCGAGGAACCAGCAAAGAAAGACGATCACCCCATTCACGATGCTCAGCGACATCAGCACAAACGGGTTATACTCGTCAGGGAATTTTTCGCCCAAAATGCCGAAGGACCAGCCAAAGCCGACGATGGTCCAGACCGCCGAGAGCATCACCGCGAGGAAGATCATTCGGGGCAACAAACGCAACCACCCCAAGTCTTTCAGGCCCCAACGCCGAATATACACCCGCGAGCCGTGCGAGATCAGCAGCCCAACGAGTCCGATCAACGCCACCCCGAGTAGGTCCGTCGGAGTCATCGGCGGTAAATCAGCCGGGCGAAACAAGAACGAGAACACGATCTGCATCAGCGTGAAACACCCCCAACCCAAAGACTGACAGATCACGTAGATCCGTTCCTTCGCCCGCTGACGACGGGCATCCGCATGGCGGGTTTCAAATGGCGGGGCTGATTCGGTCACGATACCGATCTACATCAAATTCCGCCGCAGCGCGCAATCTTTGGACAAACGGCCCGCTCTCTGGGACGAGCGGTAAGGGCTGTAATCCAAAGTGAAGACAGAGGGGAACCAATGGGGGCGTTGTACGGAGCCAAGATCGTGCAATCGGATCAAGTTACCCAGGATGGACGACTTCCCCGTCGTCCGCTGTCCTACCTCCGCGCCCTCCCACTGCGGACCAGGTGGAACCGGTCCCTCTCCCATTCCGAAGGCACCCTCACCGGCGCCAGTCGGTTTATCCGAGCCGGGGACGGTATGGGCGGTCCTCACTTTAGATTGCACCCAGCGGCCAGCTTTAGGTCACTTCTTCCTTCATCCTTATCCGTTTTCAACCAGCGTCATCCCATGCCTTCTCCCCAAGTTGTTGTCGTCGGAAGCTACGTGCAGGACCTGTGCTTCTATTGTGAGTCGTTCCCCCGTCCGGGCGAAACGCTGATGGCTACCTCCCAAGCCGGTCCGGGCGGCAAGGGTTCCAATCAAGCGGTCGCCGCCGGTCGCGCGGGGGCTCCTACGCTCTACGTCGGTGCCATCGGCGCCGATGCTTTCGGGCGCGACGCCAAAGCGTTTTATAAAGCCGAGGGCATCGCCGCGAAGTGGGCCGTGAAGCAGACCCAGCCCACCGGCTCCGCTGCGATTATGGTCAACGCCGAGGGCCAAAACGAGATCCTCGTCTGCCTCGCCGCCAACGCCCGCCTCGCCAAAGCGGACCTCCCGATCAAAGCGATCCGCGAAGCCGAGATCGTGATCACTCAGCTGGAGGCCAACCTCACCGCCGCCGCCGCCGCGTTAAAAATGGCCCGCGAGAATGACGCTCTCACCATCCTCAATCCCGCCCCGATGCGGCCGGATTTCAAGCCGGCCATCCTCAAACACGTTGATATCCTGATCCCCAACGAGACGGAGTTCGTCGAGCTCATCAACCGGCTCCGATCCGACGATGAACCGCCGCTCACCGAAGCCGCCTTACTCAAGCTCCCCCCGTCCCAGCTCCATCAACTCTGCGGCACCTTCGGCGTGCCGGTTGTGATCATCACGCTCGGTCAAAAAGGCTGTTTCATCTCGCGGGCCGACGGCTACCTCACCGTCCCCGCCTTCAAAGTGAAGCCCGTTGATACGACCGGCGCGGGAGATGCCTTTGTCGGCGGCTTCGCGGCCGGCCTCCTCGAAAACGACGGTGACCTGGCGGCGGCCGTCCGCCACGGTTGCGCCGTCGCTGCCCTCTCCGTCACCAAACCCGGCACCGCCCGATCAATGCCTCAAGCCTCGGCCGTAAAACGCTTCCTCCAAAAACACTCATGAAACCGACCCGATATTGGTTAATTATCCTCCTCCTCGGACTCCTCTGCAACGGCTTGGGGCTCTTCCTGCACAGCCTCGAAGCCGAAGGCGCCGCCATCACCCTAGTGGTCCTCGGCATCATCAACGTGATCGCCTCGTGGATTCTGTTCAATCGCAGCAGCAAGCAGAGCGACTCCTGAGAGGTCTTTTTTCCGTAAAGCTCATGGCGAAACTGAACCTCATCCTTGGTTTTTCGAATCTGCTCTGCGGTGCCGTCTTCGTCGGACTCGCGATACCCCTCATCCGCAGCAAGGCCCGCGTAACGACCTCTACGGTTTCAGCATCAAGGCCGCGATGGTTGCGGATGACGCTTGGATTCGGGCGAACAAGATCGGTGGCCGTTACCTTCGCCTTTGGGGTATAATCATCGCGGTGGTCGGGGTCGTCTGCTTGGTCGTGCCCCCATTGAATATGAGCTGGATCTGGTTTTTTGGCCTCGCTCCCGCCTTTTCTGGCATCGGCATATTGCAAGCCTGCCGCGCCATTAACCGCGCTTAACGATTCCGTGATTCTCGCGGCGCAGACTCGCCCCGGGCCGGAAGACTATCTGAGATCTGCCCACCATGGCTGACTCCCCTGCTCCTCGCGTCGCCCCGCAAGACCGGATCCCGGTTAAACAGAAGGTCGCTTACGGCCTCGGCACCGTAAATGACATGTGGGGCAACTGGCTCTACCCCACCATGGTGTGGCCGGTATTCAATATCTTCTTACACGTATCGCCGTCGCTCGTCTCGACCGCGCTGCTGATCAACCGATTAGTCGATGCCGTTTCCGATCCGTTCTTTGGTTGGATCTCCGACAATACCCGCTCGCGCTGGGGCCGGCGGCGACCGTTTATTCTGATCGGCTCGATTCTGGCGGGACTTTGTTTGCCGATGCTTTTTTGGGTCCAGCCCGGCTGGTCGGAACAGGCCTACTTTTGGTATATGGTGATCTCATCGGGGGTCTTCCTCACCATCGTGAGTTGTTTCAACATGCCCTACCAGAGTTTGGGCAATGAGATGACGCCGTCCTATCACGAGCGCACCAGCTTGTTTACCTACAAGGGCGCGATCCAAAAGCTGCCCGAGGTCGCCATGTTCTTCGCGGCGGCGTTCATGACGTTGAAGATCTTCAACGATGCTAGTGGCGAGCCCGACATCCTCCGCGGCGCTCGCACTTACACTATGATCTTGGGAGTAATCATGATCATCGTGGGCATCATCATCTTCTGCGTGGTGAAGGAGCGTTACTACGAACGCCTGGTGGTGAAACAAGTCGCGCGCACCAAGCTCACTGAGACGCTTTGGCAATGCCTCAAGGTGCAGCCCTTTCGTGCCCTCCTCGCCATGTCTCTGGCCTACGGTCTGAGCACGAGCATGTTGGGTTCGCTCGGCTACTACTTGACCGTGTTTTACGTGTGCGGTGGGGATGTCGCGCTCGGCTCCAAGTGGAACTTTTTCATGGGTCTCGCCAGTATGGGGATCGGCGTGTTGGGCGTGGCGTTCTTTTCGTGGATCGCCCGCAACTACGGCAAGCGCCGCTCGATGGCCTGCGTCTTGTCAATGGGCGTTTTTGTCTTCTTGGGCTCGTGGTTTCTCTACACGCCCGAGGTCGTCTGGCTACAGATCTTCGCGGCCGGTTCCATCTCGTTTATCGCGGGTGGGTTTTGGATGACCTACAGCGCGCTGATGCCCGACGTGATCGACTTCGACGAGCTCAGTTCCGGCAAACGTCGCGAGGGCGCGTTCTCCGCCTGCGGCACGTGGATCATGAAACTGGGTCTCGCGCTCGGGATCGGCGCGGCCGGCTTCGCGTTAGAGTCGACCGGGTTCGATGCCCAACTCGGCGCGGAACAACTGCCCGGCGCTCTCACCGGTATCCGCCTTTGGTTCATGCTCGTGCCGATCAGTGGCCTGATGTTCGCCATGGTTGGACTGTGGCGCTTCCGGCTCACGCCCGAGCGCCTGGCCGAAATCCGCACCGAACTCGAAGCCCGGCGCGGGGAGGTTTAAACTCAGGCCTTCACCGTATCTTTACGTCACGTCGATAGGATCGTTGTAGTGGAGTAGGGTGGTGCGGTCGAAAAAGGGACCAAGCGTCAGGTTTGAACACTTGTAGTTTTAGCGGATCCTCTGGCTGTCCTCTGCCCAATCAGGCGGCAGGTAAGACCTGCCGCTTCGTTGATGGTTCGGCTTTTCGGCGGGCACCGAGACCAATCGATTCAGCTCATCCCGGCTATGCTGCACTACCCGATCAAGTAGAACTGAGTTAACAAAGCCACTTACGAGGATCGCTCGTAACCGAAGGTCTACCGGCGTTGCGTAATAGTTCAGTGTCGGCGGTTTTGTCGTTGGCCATTTCGGCCGGACCGGTATCCGCTTCGGCATGAGCATACGAATCTGGAGCCTGATCACTTTTACCGCCCTGATCGGGGGTAGCGCCGTCACCGAGGAGCAGCACTTCTTCAAAGGCAACACCCACGCCCATTCGTTTTGGAGCGATGGCAATGACTTCCCCGAGATGGTCATCGATTATTACCACCGCAACGGCTACGACTTTGCCGTCACCAGCGATCATGATGTCCTCGCCCGCGGCTATCGGTGGATCTCCGTGCAAGAAATCACGGCCCGCCAAGTCGGCACCGAGACTGGTGCGATTGAGAAATACAAAGCCCGTTTCGGCCCCGACTGGATAGAATGGGAAGAGGTCGATGGCCAACGCGGTATCGTGCTTAAAACCCTCGAAGCGTTCCGCGATCAATTCGAGTCCCCGGGCGAGTTTCTCATCATCGAAGCTCAGGAGATTTCCAACTACTCCCAGACGGGGCCCGTGCATATCAACGCGCTCAACCTCGAAAACTTTATCCCCAGTTATAACGCGCCCACGGAAACTACCGTAGCCGTGATGCGGCGGATTCTACAGGCGGTAGCCCAGCAGGAAGAAGCCATTGGGCGTCCGATTCTGACGCATTTGAACCACCCCAATTTCGGTTGGGCCGTCACCGCCGAGGATCTGGCCGCCGTCGTCGAAGAACGTTTTTTTGAGGTCTATAATGGGCATCCCTCGATCAATCATCTCGGCGATGAAACCCGCCCCGGCGACGAGATGATTTGGGACATCGCCAATACAATTCGCATTTCGAAGATGGCGGCAGCGCCGTTGTTCGGGGTCTCTACCGATGACTCTCACCGGTATCATGGCGGCGATCCTTCGCCCGGACGCGGTTGGATCCAAGTGGAGGCCACGGAGCTGACTCCCGCCGCGCTGATCGACGCCATGCGCGCCGGAGATTTCTACGCCTCCTCGGGCGTCGAGCTGCGTCAACTCAGCTACGATGCCGCGACGCGCGTGCTCGAATTTGAAATCATCGCTGACGAGGACGAACGCTTCATCAGCGAGTTGATCGGCACGCGTCGCGGCTACGATCGGCCGGCCGCCGCCGAGGCTCAAAGCATCGGTGAAGTGTTCGAGCGGTCCGGCGAAATGAAGGTCCGGTTTGTCGTGCCCGAGGACGCCCTGTATGCCCGCGTGACGATCACTTCGACCGCGCCGCACCCCAATCCTTCCTACGAATACCAACGGCAACAGGCGTGGCTCCAACCCGTCGGCTGGCGGTAACACGCTCCGCTCCCATGACGGCGCTACCGCCCGCTCTCCCGCACCTCACCGATATCCCGAGTGTTCGCGTGGTCCGTAGCTTCGCCGAACTCGTCGCGACGCGTTTCGAGGGCGGCGTCAATGCGCTGTGTTGGCCGCGCGCGCTCGACGGCGATTTTGCCGCAATCGAACGCCAACTGCCAGAGGTCGACGACATCACTTCGCTGGACGAAGACGATCTCAACGCGCTTCAACTCAGCCCCGCGGGCGCGATCGCCCGGGACCATCTGATCCGCGATCAACAGCTGCTAGAGGAGCGCAGCCTGCAACCGTCCCTCGATCTGATTCCCCGCCAGCCGCCCGCGTTGCCCCCATCGCCGATCCGCACCGATGTCGGAGACTGGCATGTCGACAGTGCCACGGCCGAAGCCGACACCTACCTCTGCAGCTATCTCGGCGCGGCCACCGAAGGAGTCGGCCCTGAGGACGCGACCTGCCAAATCGATATTCCCGACGTGCGGGAGAATCTGCGCCGTATCTACGGCGGGGACGACGACGCGGGGTTCCGCCGCTACCTCACCGAGCACTTCTACGATCTCCACTACGCCACCAAACCGAACGCCCGGATCTACGCGTTCGGCACCGGCCACCTGTGGCGCATTGCGACCAAGTATCCCGACAGCCCCGTGCCGCCCTGCATCCATCGCGCCCCGGCGCCTGCTCCCGGCCAGCCCCGGCGATTGTTGCTCATCAGCTGATCAATGGCCGAGCGCTTGCGGCCGGCATCCCGCGCAAAAAAAACGCCCACCGCGGAAACGGTGGACGAGAAATACGGGGCGTTAACGCCTCCCTAACGCATGCGGGGCATCGGCGCGGGCAAGGGTCGGGGCCGATTGATCGGGTGCGACGGCCGCGGCGGCACAATAACGGTAGGCGGACGATAGCCCGGCCCATACCACGATCCGCCGTAGAAACCATCGTAGTAGCTCATCCCCATGTAAGCGGAGCTGCGACCGGGAGGCGCTGATGAATACGGCGAGCTAGAGCAGCTGGTGACGGCGAGAGCGCCTACCGTAACGAAAACAACGGTCAGAAATTTACGGATAGTTAGGTTCATGGGGAGACCTCCTCTTGGGTTTTACCTTCGGCCATGGCAAATACGCCGCCCGTGGTATCGGTGAATACAGCAACTTGCATCCCGTTCTCCATCATCCGCGGGTCGACTACCAATTTCGCACCGAGTCGACGGGCCAATCTGATCTTTCGTTCGAGCGAAGCCACGCGGAAGAACGGCACCCACGTAGTGGTGGCCGTGGTATCGTCTCCGAGTTTGCTGATGCTCGCCCGGCTGGCGTCATCCGTGGAGAGCAGCAGGCCGTCGGCGCGCCAAGGGCTGGATTGAAGCTGGGCTACTTTTTCGTAAAACGGGCCTAGCGCCATCGGGTCGCGAGCGAAGAGGTTAAACCAAAGCAGGCCGCCTTCCCCCACTGGAGTATCGGCGGGATCACCGGCCGACGATTTCATCAGGCCGAACAGTCCGCCTTCCGGGTCCGCCGCGATCACATGCATGCCTCGATCCGGAATCGCTAACGGCCCAGCGATCACCCGACCGCCGTTGGTCTCGATCGTCTCTACCGCCGCTGCGGTGTCAGTCGTCGAGAAATAGGCAATCCAGCGCGCTGAAGTCCGTTTGTCCTTCCGGTCTGGCCCCCGGGCGATACCCACGACCGGACCCGCACTGGAGGAGAGCACCACATACTTACCCTTCTCGTCGGTGATCGTCCGGGTGCTCCAATCAAACAGCGCGCTATAGAAACGGGCCGTGATATTGGGAGCCGTGGTAAAAATATCGGCCCAGACGATCTTACCGGGAATTTGCACATTCGTCGGCTCGGGCACGAGCGGCGGAATGCGATTGGGCGCGGCACCGGCGGTGATCGCCGTGGCTGCTATCAGAAGAACTAAAAGAAATCGATGCACCATGAAGGGTTGGGCTTGAGGATGAACAGGCGCTGAGGCGCGGACCCGACCAGTGGAGCAGCGATCCCCTTTGAGGCAAGAATTGATGTCGAACTCCCCGTGCCCTTCAACCGACCGCGGTCGTTTGGCGTAGTGCCGCGCTTTAACCGGCATACTGAGCCGCCCGCTGAAGCAGGGCGCTACGGGGGTTGATCGCGAGAGGCTTCTCCCCGCCTCCCCTAACTCGTCGGCAAGCGCAGCCGCAGTTCCTCGCCCGCAAAGCTGATCACATCTCCAGCCATCATTTTACGCCGCTTCCTCGTCTCGGTCTCGCCGTTTACCTGCACCAGCCCCTCGTCGATCACCGTTTTAGCTTGGCCGCCGTTCTCGACCAAGCCCTCAAATTTCAAGATCTTGAACAACTCGGTCGGCTCTTCTCGGATTTCTACATCGCGCATGGGAATCGAACGCACCGCCAACCGCTGAGCTTAGCAATCCAGATCGCAACGACCGCCTCAACTCGAGCTTCAGATTCCCGACCACAGGACTTGTCAGAGCCCCACCGCTGCTACTCACTCGACCGTTTAATTTATGAAACCCTATCTTCGTCTCCCTTTCAACATCGTCCTCGCCTCGTCACTTCTGCTGGGCTTGGTCGCCTGCCAGAAATCAGAACCTGCCCAAGAAATGACCGAATCCGCTGCCGCGCCTGAACCCGCCGCACCCGCGACGACCCCTTCCGCTCCCGAGATCTCCCTCGAGACCCTCGACCAAAAGGTGAGCTACGGCATCGGTCGCAACATCGGCAACGACATCAGCGGCGATTCTAATATCAAAGTCGACATCGACGCCCTCGTCGCCGGACTGCGCGACTCCGTCAACGGCGGTGAATCCCGCATGTCCGATGAGGAAATCCGCACCGCCTTTGGTGAGATCCGTGCCCGCGCCCAAGAGGCTCAAGCCGCCAAGGCGGCCGGCGAGCAGCAGCGCTCGATGGAGTTCCTCGCCGCCAACGGCGCTCGGGCCGAGGTCACGACTACCGCCTCCGGTCTCCAATACGAGATCATGACCGCCGGCACCGGCGCCACGCCCACCGCCGCCGACCGGGTGAAAGTCCACTACCATGGCACCCTCGCCGATGGCACCGTCTTTGATAGCTCGGTCCAACGCGGCGAACCCATCGAGTTCCCCGTGACCGGCGTGATCCCAGGTTGGGTGGAAGCGCTCCAACTCATGCCCACGGGTTCCAAGTGGAAACTCGCCATCCCGCCCGCCCTCGGCTACGGCGACAACGGCTCCGGTATGATCCCCGGTGGTGCCGCTCTCATCTTTGAGGTGGAACTGCTCGAGGTCATGAGCCCCGCCGCTCCCGCCGCGGAATAAACGCCTCTCTCCTTTCTGGCCGGCATCTTCGGGTGCCGGTCTTTTTTATGTTTTCGTTTTACCGGAACGGTTGAATTCCTGACCCGGCTTCCTAACTTCTCCCCCCATGACCGTGCTCTCCAAACTCTTCCTGCTCGCCATCGGCTTGATGCTGTTTTTCGCCGTCCGCTCGATGTTTGCCCAGAGCAGCAAGGCCGTCGTGGTTCGCTCCGAGCCTACCGTCGCGGCCGCCAAAGTTCGCGATGGCAAAGCGATCCTGATCGACGTGCGCGAGCCCAACGAATGGGAAGCCGGCGTGGCCGCTCCCGCCTACCTCCTGCCGATGAGCGATCTGCGCGGCAACCGGACCAAGTGGATGCACGTCCTCGCCGAATCCAAGGAAACGCCCATCTACCTCTACTGCCGCTCCGGCAACCGTTCCGGCCAAGCCGCCGAAATCCTCGCCAAAGAGGGATTTAACGTCGCCAACATCGGCGGCTACAACGAGTGGAAAGCTGCCGGCCTGCCGACCCGCTCGCCCGACGAACCCGCCGGTAACGATTAGTCGAACGGGCATGGCATCTTCCCACGGAGATACGTTTTGGGACCAGCGCTACGGGGCGGCGCAGACCGACTACGTTTTCGGCACCACGCCCAACGACTTCCTCGCGAGCTGCGCGGCCGCCATTCCTGACGGTCCCGTGCTGTGCCTCGCGGAAGGCGAGGGCCGCAACGCCGTGCACCTCGCATCCTGCGGTCATGCCGTTACCGCCGTCGATCAATCCGCCGTCGGTCTGGGCAAAGCCCGCGACCTCGCCACCGCCCGCGGCGTGGAACTCACTACAATCGTCGCCAACCTGGCCGATTACGTGATCGCCCCGCAGGCGTGGGCCGCGGTCGTTTCCATTTTCTGCCACCTGCCCCAGCCCCTGCGCCACCAGGTGCACGCCCAAGCGGCGGCTGGTCTACGACCCGGCGGGCTCCTCATTCTGGAAGCTTACACGCCCGCTCAGCTCGCCTTCAAAACCGGCGGTCCGATCGGCGCTCCCGAGCTCTTGATGCAGCGCGACGAGGTCATGGCGGAGTTCCCCGGTTTGCATTGGCAAACCGCGCACGAAATCGAACGCGATGTCGTCGAAGGCAGCGGCCACACCGGCCGAGCCGCCGTTTTGCAGCTCTGCGGCACGCGCCTCGCTTAAGCGCGGCTTGGCCGGCAACCTGCTCCCATCCCTCCCATGCCCCGATTCAATTTACTCCCTTTCTGCGCCCTAACGTTGGGCCTCCTCGCTCTCGGCGGCTGCAATCGGGTCAACCCGATCGACGAAGCCCGCGCGCAGAATCGGTTGCTCATCACCGTCGGCTCCGAACCCTCCACCCTCGATCCCCATCGCAACACCGGCTCGCCCGAGAGCTTCATCATCGGGGCCCTCTGGGAGCCTTTGATCGATTGGAACGAGACGGCCACCGACTACGTGCCCGCCGCCGCCGCGAGCTGGGAGATATCGCCCGACGGTCGCACCTACACCTTCTACCTGCGGCCCGAAGCCAAATGGTCCAACGGCGACCCCGTCGTCGCCCAAGATTGGGTGCGTTCCCTGCAGCGCTGGCTCACTCCGTCAATCGCCGCCGAGCTGTCGAACTTCGCCGATCCCGTAGTCGGCGCTTTCGCGTTTCGCACCGGGAAGACCGACGATCCAACGACCCTCGGCATCCGCGCGCTCGATCCACTGACTCTCCAATTCCAGCTCACCGAGCCCAACGTCACTTTCCTCGATGGCCTCACCAGCTATCCGTGGGTGCCCGTGCACGAGCCCACCGTCACCGCGGCCGGTGGATTCTTCGACCCCATGGCCAATTTCATCCGGCCGGACCTCCTCGTCTCCAACGGCGCTTACGTGCTCACCGCCTGGCGGCATGGTCAGTTCGTGGAAGTCACCCGTAATCCTCACTTCCACGGGCCCACTCAACTGGAGCAGATCCGGTTTATCAGTATGGAAAATACGGATACGATGGAACGCTCCTTCCGCTCGGGCCAGCTCCACATCACCGACTCCGTGCCCTCCTCCAAAGTGGAGGTTTATCGGCAAGCCAACGATCCTGCCCTCCTCGTTTACCCCCGGATCGGGACCCGCTTTTTCAACCTCAACACCACGCGGCCACCCTTCGACGATCCCCGCGTGCGCCGCGCCTTCGCGCTCTCCCTGAATCGCCAACAACTCGTCGACGTTGTGCTGCGCACCGGCGGTCGACCTGCCTATAGCTTTGTCGGTCCGATCGCGGGCAAATACGAACCCACGGTTTTTTTAACCGAATCGGTGACCGAAGCGCGCGCCCTCCTCGCCGCCGCCGGCTACCCCGACGGCAAAGGCTTCCCGCCCGTCGAATACCTCTACAACACGCTCGACCGCAATCGGCAGATGGCCGAGGCCGTTCAGCAGATGTGGAAAACTGCCCTCGGCGTGGACATCACGCTGCGCAACGAAGAGTGGAAGGTATTTCTCGAAACCCGCAGCCAGCTCGACTACCAAATCGCCCGCGCCGGCTGGCTACCGTTCTCCCCGGAACCAGCGGAACTCTACGAACTCAATTCCAGTTGGTCGCCGTCTAACGAAACCGGCTGGAGCCACCCCGAATACGACGAAGTGCTCGCTGCCGCCAAACGTGAGATGGACCCCACCCGCCGCTACGCCCTCTACCACCGACTCGACGAGATCCTCCTCACCGAGCAACCCGTGATCCCGGTCGGCTTCTACGCCCGCACCCGCCTCGTGCACCCCACCGTCACCGGCTGGCCCACCAACCACCTGGAAGGCCTCGTCTGGACCCGCATCGGTTTTAAGGACTGACAAGAACGCTCTATTTGAGGTCATGAGGCCGTCGAATAGATGAGGCAAAAATGAAACCTAGGCCCGGTACCTAGACGTCTCTGCAAGGGAACCCATATTCCCATGAAAAGCGTCACCAAAACCCTGCTAAATCGCGGCCTCAACTTAATCCTGTTACTCAATGGAGCCTTCCTCCTCGGCAGTGGCTGGGTGATCGATCAACGGTTACCGCGTGGACGGGACGGGCATGACTTGGAACTGCTGGGACTTGATCGTCACGCCTGGGGTGACCTCCACGCTTGGGGCGGTTACCTGATCGGGGCACTGGTCGTTGCCCACCTCTTATTGCACACCACGTGGCTGTGGCGCGTCGCCGCCAAAACTCAACCCTGGAAACTCGCCGTCGGGTTAGGCGCGACCGCGCTGATCGTGAGCGTCTTTGTGCTCTACCCCCTTTCGCCCTAACCCCAATCGCGGCGCCCGGTAGGGACGGACCGCTGGGCCGTCCGCCTCTGCCTCACCGGCTCCATCTCCCTCTCGGGATCACTCACTCCGCCGCGGACGGCCCAGCGGTCCGTCCCTACCTCGCACCCATCACCCAGCTCAGTCACTCGCCGGCATCCGCAGCGCGCGGGCTTCCGCCAACATTTCGCGGGCTGCGGTGACCGCATCTCCATCAGGATTCGCCTCGACTGCACCCTGCGGCGGCAAATCCTTCGCATCATCGGGCTCGCCCAATCCGGCCTGACGAAAGCGTTGCAGCCGCGCCAAAATCAAATCGCGGATCTCCGGGGCGTTCTCCACCGCGTGAAATACACTGCGGTGCATCGAGTCTCCGCCGGTCTCCTCTTCCCCCGAGCCCCCGCCTGCTGAACGCACTTCGACGTCGGCAATCTTGAGCAGGCGTTGCAACGGACCTTGGTGCACCGACACCTGCTGCAAGTTGGCAAAACTCATGGTCGTTTCCTGAATCCGCACCACGCCCCAACGCAGCCGCAGGCTCCGGTCGGTGACCATATACCACCGCTGCGCGTAATCGATCCGCACGGCCAACAGCGTCCAAAAAAACTGCAAAGCGAATAAGAAGAGACCGAACGTCTCGGCCAGCTTGATCCAAAACAAAGCATCGCCAGGAATCCGCTGCGGGAGTTCCCGCATCCAGCGCGGCGCGACGCTGTGGAAAACTTCATGAAACACTTGGTGGAAAATACCCCGCGGGATATCCGCTAAATCGGTCTCCACTACCGGACCGGGTCCTTCATCTGATTCGACCGTCTCATAAACGCCGGGCTCGACTTCGATCAACGTCTCGCTCGGCACCGGAGTCTCTGGTTCAGCCGGTTCGGCCTCGATGACCTCCGGAGCGGCTTCCCGTTGGAGCGCCGCGCGCTCCATCTCAATTTGCCATTCCAGCTCGTCGATAAAATACAGCGAAAACAACAGTCCAAAAATCGCCCCCGCTTGGGTGCCCACCCACATCACCATGCGGAAATACAAATAATTCTTCCCAGCGCGAAAGGTCTGCAACGAACCGGGCGCACCCGCGGGTGGCGTTGGCTCGGGCGGCACGCGCAGCCAGAAATAAGCTCGCTCTTCGAGCCGCTTAAACATCGTCGCCCTTTCGCGTCGCCAAGTCGGCGCGCAGGGCCCGTAACTCCGCCGCGACTTCGCGCAAGGTCGCCGTGAGTTCGTCGGAGGAAGCGGTCCGACGCTCATCTTCCATGGCTTGTGACGCAGAGGGTTCCTCGTCCTTCACTCCGCGCATGCGGTGATAGAGAAAATCACGCACTTCCTCGAATTGTTTGATTCCCTCCAGCGTCATTTCCGCACTGGAACTGCCACTGGCAGTCTGCACGAGGACCTTGGAAAGCCCCAGCCACCGCTCGATCATATTGGACCGCAAATGGATGTCCTGAATCCGCGAATACTGGATGATGATCTCTTTGCGAAACAGCAGTCCCCAACTCATCGAGATTCCCTCGGTGGTAAACTTGTAGCGCATCGTCCGGTAACGAATCGCCCCCACGACCATAAGGATCGGAAAAAGCGGCGGGATCACGAACGACGCGATGAGGTAATATTTCATCAGGTCCGCGTGGGGGCGGGAGATCGATAGGATGGAATCGTCGGCCGAAGGAGGCGTCGTCATAAACTGAGAACACGCGAGTCGCGCGATAGTTTCAAACCACGATTGGCTGAGCGGTCTTAACGCCAGAACAACGGCTACTCCTCTGCTTTTTTAACCACGAATAGACACGAATTAACACGAATGGCGTTCCGACTACCGTCTCCACGTCTCTTTAAACAACCAAGCCGGAGTGGGCTCCATCGCGTAGCGGTAGCGAAGCCAATTCGTGTGCATTCGTGGTTAAAAAAACCAGCGCGGGAGTGGATCGCCTAAAAATTGCCGTGAGCCGCCAGGTCCTGCGCGCGGATCAGACAGACGCAGTTCATGCTATCCATCGTCTTGAGCCAACGCATGGGCAGTCGCGGCCAGGTGGTTTGCACTAAGGGTTTTAGTGACCCGACTTCGAGGACGATTAAGCCGTGGGGCTGGAGCCGGTTGACCGACTGAGCCAGTAACTTGCGGATGATCATCAAACCATCCGTGCCGCCGTCCAACGCCATGCGCGGTTCGTGTTTAAACTCTGCCGGCAACACCTCATACCCCGCGCTCGGTTCGCAGGGCGGGTTGCTCAGAATAATGTCGTAGGCGCGCTCGGGCACCGCGTCGAATACGTCACTCTCGTGGAGGGATATCCGATCGTTCATCCCGTGCTCGGCGACGTTGATCTTCGCCACCGCCAGCGCGTCGGGCGACAACTCCACCGCATCGACCCGCGCCTGTTTGAACGCGTAGGCGAGCAGGACCGCCAAGCAGCCGGAGCCCGTGCAGACGTCGACGACGTCGCGCACGGGGACTCCCTTGGGCAAGTATTGGGCCAGCGTGGGCATGAGCTCCAAAAAATAACTACGGGGCGTGAACACCCGTTCATCGCAGTAGAAACAGTGCTCGCCCAACCACGCTTCCTTGGTCAGGTAGCTGGCCGGAATCCGTTCTGCAATGCGCCGGGAAAACTGCTCCCGCAAGGCGGTCTGGTGCGAGGCCTCGAGGATGATGTCCAAGACATCGGGATCACTGTCCAACGGCAGTTCCAGCGTGCGCAGAATCAAATACAGCGCCTCGTCGTGGGCGTTGTCGGAGATCTGCCCGAGCGCTAGGTTATGGCGTTCGTATTCGCCTATCGCCCATTGCAGCCAATGCCCAGGGGTGAGCAGTTCGGCTGGCGTTGCGGCCCGGGATGGTCGGTTTCTTTTCACAGTAGAATGGTGCGCCGATCAGTCCGTCTTTGTCGGCAGGTGGTCCTCGCAATAACAGACTTCCTTATCGCCTTCGGTGTGGTAGCGGAAACCCACGTCCGTGTCGTTATCGCTGTCGCGACCACAGACCGAGCAGGTGTGCATCGGGGCGACGGTTTCTCCGCGCTGACGGTCACGCTTGGCCCGTTCCTGCACCCGACGCTGACCGGTTTTTAGCCGTTGGCTGACGTCCTTGCCAAAGAAGAGCAAGAAGTTGCCGGTGGCGGCCAGCACCCCCAGTCGTTCCGTTGCCCCACCCGTTATGAAGGTGAGTCCGTAGAACACCCAAGTGATCAACGCCAACCACTTGATCTTCACCGGCAGGATGAAAAACAGGTGCAACGTGAAATCGGGATTGAGGAAGGCGAAAGCCAGAAAAACCGCGCCGCCCAGAAAGAGATTGGTCGCCATCGCACTCGGCGAGATGAACGCCAAAATCACCGTGAGCAAATAGCCCGACAGGAGGAACATATTGTAACGCACCACCCCGAAGTATTGCTCCAGCGCGTTCCCGTAGAGGTAGAACAAATACAGCGCGAACGCGGCAAAAATCCCGAATCCCGGCGGAATCACGATAAACGTGAACACGCGCCAAATCTGGCCCGCCTGCACCAGCGCCGGCACGAGCACCAACTGGTTCAAATCTATCGCCTGCAACAGGACCGTCAGCAGCACAAAAGTCTGCGCGATCACGATGTAGAGCGTGATGTTCGGAATCGCGAAGGGTTCGAGCCGTCGCTCAAGTTTATTCAACCAAGATGACATTGAACTGCCGAACTAAGGGGAGGATGCCGCCGGGGGGAACATCATTCGGTTTCCGGCGGTTGAAGCTTCAGGTCAAACAGCGTATCGCCGGCTTGGGATTCGTGCAGCTCCACTACCCCATCACTGTCGACGGTCATCGGTTCTTCAATAATCACCGGGCGAAACCGCGGCACCATAAAGGGTCGTTTGATCCCGCTAAGCGCAGGCTCCGCGGGAGCCGGCGCGACCGGCACGACCGGTTCCGCCACCGGCTCTAGCGCCGGCTCTGGCGGATTCCGCAACCGCGCCAATCGGGCCACCAATCGCTCCTGCTGTGACGCCAACACTCCTGTAAATTCTTCCTCCAACCTGATCTCGGCCGCATCCAAGTCGCCCTTAAAAAGCAAGACATTGGCTTGATGCAACCGCATCATCTGCTGCTCCGTGGCGGAGTCCACGCGCTGCTCCAAATTCTGCCACGCTGCCATCGCCTCATCCCACGGCGGGTTTTCCAAATCGTAGTAGGACTCGGCGTAGCGATAGGCGTAGGGGAGGCTCTCCGGCTCCAGCCGCACCGCCTCCGCAAAAGCCTCCATCATCGCCCCGTCAACTTGCGCCACCGTCCACTCTCCACTCTTCAAAAAATCATCCCGCGCGGCCCCCAAAAGTTGCCCCAACTGGAAATG
>Ga0075109_1000973_pt1 | contig 18646 bp, 2 predicted proteins | sample AntAceMetag02UKD_FD_69798 | JGI IMG/M metagenome (GOLD analysis project Ga0075109, IMG submission 69798) | Saline lake microbial communities from Ace Lake, Antarctica - Antarctic Ace Lake Metagenome 02UKD | ecosystem: Environmental > Aquatic > Non-marine Saline and Alkaline > Saline | place...
TATATCAGAGAGCTACCGCGCACCGCGAAATCCATCCGAAGAATTGCTCTGCAAGCTCTTTGCTGAAATCACAGGCGCTCAACAGGTCAGCATCGATGATGGCTTCTTCGCGCTCGGTGGAGATAGTATTTCAGCGATTCGACTAGTCAGTCGAGTCCGTGCTCATGGTTTTCAATTGAATGTCCGTGATATTTTCAAAAACCAGAGTCCCGCTTTACTTGCGACCACCCTGCAGGAAACTCAAACCGACGTACCAAAAGATGTCTGGGTCATTGAAGGAGAAATTCCAGCGCTCCCCATCTACCTTGAATATCTGAGCATCAACAAGAAGCTTGACCAATTTAATCAAACCGTCGTTCTGCAAGCACCTACTTCGTTATCTTACGAGTCGGTTTGTCAGGCTTACAACCAGCTTTCTAAACATCACGGCGCACTTCGCCTCCGTACAGAAGGTGAAGGTCTACAAACAAAATTTATCATTGATCCAGTCGATTCAACGCTGATCTCCAAGATCGATATTCTTGATTTATCAGTACATGATCCTGCTCAGACAGAACTTGCGTTACATCGAGCCATTGAGACCTTGAGTGACAAGCTTAATCCTAGCATTCCAGGTTTGATGAAAGCAGCGCTCTGGGTCAAACGAAACAATGCACCCACGTTACTTGTACTCACACTTCATCACTTTGTTGTCGATGGTGTGTCTTGGCGCATCTTGCTCGATGATTTAAAAACTTTCACTACGAATCCAGTCGGATCTTTATCTGATAGAACAATGTCTTTACGCGCTTGGGCGCAAAGCTTGAGCGATGAAGGTAAGCTTGGAAAGCGTCGCAATGAAGAGGCGCTTTGGTTGCTGCAGGAGGAAGGTATCGATACTTTTCCTCAAGATCATACTATTTCATCATCTGCGAATACACATCAGTCTGTCGTGACCATTCATGGGTATCTCAGTAAAACTCAAACAGACCATGTGGTTCAATCGCAAGCCATCTATCACGGTGGGATGAATGATGTTTTGCTTGCGGCTCTCGGACTCGCTATCAAGAAATGGAGTCTTGACCAATATCAACAGCCTCTTGGCGATTTTTTAATAGCGCTCGAAGGCCATGGACGTGAAAACGATACCGATCTTTCACAAACAGTCGGTTGGTTAACTAGTATTTTCCCCCTCCGGCTCGAAGTAGGCGATCTAAATCCGCAGAATAGAAATAGTCCTGGCTATGCCATTCGCCGTATCAAGGACCGACTCCGTTCAATGCCTGACAAAGGTCTTGGTTATGGAGTACTACGATACTTAGATCAATCCAGCAAAATTGCTCAGTCCAATGTTGCGCAACCACAACTAGTCTTTAATTACCTAGGTCGATCCGAGAAAACAATCTCAAACCTCAACCAATGGAGCGTTGCAGAGGGCTATGCAAGCACCTCTCGGGACAAACCAGATCGAAAGCGTCAGCACCTCATAGAAATCAATGCCAATATTGACGCTACAGGCTCGCTGCAATTTAACTTAAGTTTCTGCGGTGCAGCCTATACCGCTGAGTCTATGGATCACCTGCTTCAAAGCTTTACGTTGAGTCTTAACGCGGTTGCGGATCATTGCCTGCATCATCCTCTAGAAAATACGCATACTCCTTCCGACTATCCGCTGACTTCACTCAACAAACATCACGGTCAACTTTTAGATCAACGTGGGCTAGATCAACTATTGCAGCAATGTCCAGACCTCCAGGATATTGTTCCGCTGACACCATCGCAACAAGGTCTCGCGTTTGAAAGTATGGCTCGGTCTGTCGGGTCCGAAGATCCCTATCACATTCAAATTATTCTGATTGTTGAAGGGAAATTAGATGTACCCGCGATGCAACGGGCATGGTCGCGTGTCATCAAAAGACATGCCATTCTCCGCTTACGACTAGCCCCTTCGGAAATCGCTCCAGGTCTCGGCATCATCGGTGGAGATTTAACCTGTGATCAAAAAATCTTGGAATTACATGGCAATTATGCTGAGCGACTCGACCAAATACAAAAAATTGACTTACAGGAAAAGTTTTCTTTTGAACAAGCACCTTTGGTGCGACTGAGAATTGGAGATCTTGGCCATCAAAAACATGCACTTCTAATTTCTAAACACCACTTGATTCTTGACGGCTGGTCATTGCCCGTCCTGATGCGAGAACTAGCACATATCTACGATTGTGATGTCCGTGGATTACCAGAAAAACTAATTAGACCGTTCATGTGGCAGGAGTACTTGAAATGGCTCGCCGCGCAAGATCTTGAAGTCGCCCGACGCTACTGGAGTGCGCATTTAAGTGAACTGACTGAACCCAGTCGATTGCAGCTTTCTGCACCGAATACATCAACCCCTGGCACCGGAGCGCTTTACTTTAATTTTGACCCAGCCTTACAAAATCAATTCGAGGTATTTTCTAAACAACACGGTCTCACGCAGGCGAGTGTGCTTATGGGGCTGTATGCGCTTGTACTGGGTAGAACGAGCCAACTTTCAGACATCGTCATCGGCAGTGTGCACAATGGCCGTGCCAACAGCCTGAGCGGCATTGATCAAGCAATCGGTTTATTTATTGATACATTGCCCCTTTTCATTCAATTGCCTGCGGGTGAGCCTCTTGTTCATTGGCTTCTAAAGCAACAAACAGCACAATCTGAGCAGGATGTGCATTCGCACATCGGACTTGCTGCGATTCAAAGCTTAGCTGGATTCCCCGGTTCATCCATATTTGAAGCACTTTTTGTATTTGAAAACTTTCCAACCGATACCGCTTCTATCCCTGTGGGGGATTTGAAAGTACTTGAAAGCCTAGGGCATGATGGTACAAACTATCCTTTAGCGCTCGGCGCGATCCCCGGCGAAACATTATCACTGCGCCTGACCTACGACTTAATGCGCATCAAGGCCTCAGATGCACAGCATCTATTAGACAGTCTTTGCCACTTAATTCAATCTTTGCCACTCATCGCTCATACCCCGCTTGCCGCGATTGAGTTGCTCAAGGCACCCGAAGAACAACAACTAATCAACCAGTCCAAGGGAAGCGTGATCCCTGTCGATGAAGCGATCACCGATCTGACAGCACTTTTCGCCAAACAAGTATCTCTTCGACCAGATTGTCCAGCGTTAATGACTCAGGATCATCAGCATGTAATGGCGCTGAGCTACGCTGAACTCGATGCACGCACGAATCAGTTAGCGCGACACCTCCTTACCCAAGGCATCGGTCCAGGTCAAATTATTGCCTTGCTACTGGATCGCTCTGAGGCTTTGCTCGTATCCACATTGGCCGTCTTGAAGACGGGAGCAGCATATCTACCTCTCGATCCCGGCTATCCCGCAGCAAGGCTTGAATACATTATAAAAGATAGCCAAGTGCAGTGTGTTATCAGCAATAATGCTTTGTACGACACATTGCAAAGTTCGATCGAGTCTGAACTTCCAGAGTTGTTAGATTTTGAGGATCCTATCCTTGAAATTCGACTATCGATGCAACTTGAAACCGGCATCCAAGATCACGATCGAATCGCCCCACTCCACCCCCAATCACTCGCCTATTTAATCTACACCTCTGGCTCAACAGGTCAACCCAAAGCTGTGGGCATTTCTCAAATATCTGCGGTTAATCTCGCACAAGCACAGCTCAGTATTTTTAAACTAGATCATACAGATAGGGTTTTACAGTTTGCCTCTCAAGCCTTTGACGCAAGTGTTTGGGAAATGCTGCTCGCCTTTGGATCGGGTGCAGCTTTGGTAATTCCTGAGCAATCTACCCGTACTGATGCAGCCGCTCGACTCGCCCTTGATCTTCAGACTTTGGGTGTGACGCATGCAACACTGCCTCCGGTATTGGTTGCAGCGTTAGATATTGATGTACTGAAATCTCTCAAAACACTCGTGGTTGCGGGCGAAGCATGCTCGCCAGAGATTGTTGCTCGCTTTGCACCCCATTTAAGTATGTTCAATGCTTACGGGCCGACGGAAACCACCGTCTGCGCGACCATCAGTCCAGCATTGAACCCAGATATCGATACATATCCAGGAGCCGGGCCTGTCACGATCGGGCATCCACTTAACAACATGCAAGTCTACTTGCTTGATCCATCCCTCCAACTCGTTCAAAACGGCATGCAAGGAGAACTATACGTCGCTGGTACAGGTTTAGCACGAGGCTATATCGGTCGACCCGGTCTAACATCCGAGCGCTTCGTCGCATGTCCTTTTGGCGAACCAGGGATGCGCATGTATCGAACAGGAGATATGGCACGTCGACGAGACGATGGTGCGATCGAGTTCATTGGGCGCAAGGATGATCAAGTCAAAATCCATGGATATCGTATCGAGCTCGGAGAAATCGAGTCGGCGATTCGTGTCTTAGACAGCTCCCTCACCCAAGTCGCCGTCATTGCCCGAGAAATGGGCGCTGATCAAAAACTCGTCGCCTATATTGTTCAAACTGAAGATGAACCAGCACTTGAGATTGAAGAGTTAAAACAAAGACTCGCTGCATCTCTACCTGAGTATATGGTGCCAAACTATTTTGTCAGCATTTCTGAATTACCGTTTACACCAAATGGAAAACTGGATCGCCGTACACTTCCCGCACCCGCTCAGCACACTGAATCAAGTACTAAAAAAGCGGCAAGTACTCAAGCGGAACGAATTTTATGCGAGATCTTCGAAACGCTCACTAATCACCAAAATATTAGCGTCGATGATCATTTCTTCGCTCTCGGTGGAGACAGTATCTCGGTGATCCGCTTGGTCAGTCTTGCTCGCGCTAATGGATTATCGTTTTCTGTTAGAGACGTCTTTACGCATCAGTCACCTGAAGCATTGGCCGCAATCGCTCTACCTGTTTCTCAAGCAAGCACACAGATTATTTGGCAAGAAAATGGCCCTGTCCCAGCATTACCAGTCTTTCAAGCCTTTTGGGCACAAAAAGGCTCACTGAAACATTTCAACCAAGCTGTACTTTTGGATGCACCCGCCCATGTCAGTGCTTCCACGGTTAAAGACGCTTTAGAGAAAATACGTGCGCATCACGGCGCGCTCCGACTCCGCTGCGATTCTATCAATCACGAGAATCAACTCGTAATCGATGCAGTCGACAATCTGCCACCGATCCCTTTCTTTGAGTTAGACCTGAGTGCCCGAGAATCTTCTACGGCTCGAAAAGAACTCATAGAAAAATTTCTCAATCTGAGTGACCATCTCGATCCCACTCAACCAGGTGCTCTGATGGTTGGGCTCTGGATCACTCAACCGGACAGGTCGCACCAACTTGCGCTAGTTATTCATCACTTTGCTGTGGATGGTGTTTCTTGGCGAGTGCTCATTGATGATCTCCAGGATCTGAGCAGTTCAGAGTTCAAGGCATTGCCATCACCAAGCATGTCATTACGCGCTTGGGCGGAAACCCTTGAGTCACAGGGGTTAGAGGGCTCCCGTCGAGGAGAAGAAGCATTTTGGCTGGAGCAAATACAAAGTGTGTCTCCTTTACCAGTCAAGGCTCATTTTGATAAAGATCTTAATACCGTTGGCGCATCCGAAACCCATCACTGCACGCTCAGTTTGATCCAAACGGAAAGGCTTGTCGCAGCACCTTCTATTTATCAAGGCGGCATCAATGATCTTTTTCTGGCGGCGCTCGGTTTTTCAGTCTCACAGTGGTCTGAGAAGCGCTATAAGCTTCCTGTTGGTAATGTCGTCGTTCATCTCGAAGGTCACGGTCGAGAACTCGATGCGGAATTATCTAGGACAGTCGGATGGCTCACAACCGTATTTCCAGTCAACGTTAAGATCGATGATCTGAATGCAGATCACTCCAATGACTTAGGTATTGCGATTCAACGCGTCAAAGAAGTCCTTCGTGGTGTGACCGACAAGGGACTCGGATATGGAATTCTGAAATATTTCGATCCGAATAGTCAACTTTCGCGAATGCAGTCCCCAGACATAGAAATTGGATTCAATTACCTAGGGCGATTTGAACAGTCAACCGTCAATGAAGCTCATTGGAATATGGCTGAAGGTGGACTGATTGGTGCTAAAGATGATCCAAATCGTCAACGCATGCATATTCTTGATTTCAACACAGCCATCAATCCATCTGGTTGTTTAGATATTTCCATCACCTTTAGCACCCGCGCACATAACCTAGGCGATATTGAGGACCTAGCAAAACGATTTCAAGAGCAGCTGGTAGCGCTGAGCGACCACTGCTTGGATACTCCCCTTGTCCATCGTCGTACATTGTCTGATTTTAAATTTCTCCATCAACATCAAGCATTCGCAAGAAGCATCGATCAAAGAATGCTCAATGAGATCGAGAACCTCTATCCCGCTTTTGAAGATATTGTGCCTCTAACCCCTCTCCAACAAGGATTAGCGTTTGAAAGCCTATCCTTAGAGGATGGCGAAAAAGATCCATACCACGTTCATTTATTACTAACCTTTACCGGACATTTTGACAGTCATGCCATGCAAAAAGCTTGGCACGCACTTGTTAAGCGACATATTGTCATGCGACTGGCTGTTGCGCCTCCTTGGTTACCAAGTGGCTTAGGCATTATCTTGCATCAAGATGCCATCGACTATCAAACTATTGAATTAACAGGTCGTCCAGAGGTACGAATTCAAAAGATCAAAGAAATCGACTTTCAACGTCGTTACGATCTCGATCAAGGTCCTCTCATCAGGTTTTATGAAGTGCCCTTAGGGCCACATGAATGGGCAGTATTGATCTCTAATCATCATCTTATTTTGGATGGTTGGTCTCTCCCCATTCTCACCTCGGAACTCGCTCAACTATATGAAGCCGAATGTGCGCAAGTCGCCATCACTCTTGATACGCCGTTTGAATGGAAAAACCATCTCCAATGGCTTGCAGAGCAAGATTTTATCGGTGCACATAAATACTGGAAAAAATATCTTGGTGAACTGACAGGTCCTAATAGACTTGATCTACCTACACCTAATGAAATAAAAATTGGAATGGCAAACATCGAGCTGGCCCTTGATGAAACCACTTCACAGACGCTTGAAACCGTCTCTCGAAAACATGGCGTCACTCAAGCTTCACTATTACAGGGACTCTTTGCACTGGTTTTAGCGCGCAGAAGTAAGCTCGATGAAATTGTGATTGGAAGTATTCGAAATGGACGTACGAGCTCGCTAGCACGCATCGATCGAGGAACGGGTCTATTTATCAATACCTTACCAATGTTTACATCCCTTCAACCGGGAAAAACACTCCTTGAATGGGTACGCGAACAGCAAATCGCGATGGCTGATCAAGATACCCATGGACATATTGGCTTAAGAGAAATTCAACATACTATTGGCATGACTGGCACGCCACTTTTTGAAGCCATGTTTGTCTTCGAAAACTACCCAGTTGAACAATCAGTTCAAAAAGTCGGTAATCTAACACTTACACACGCTCAAAGTGAGGATGGCAACCATTATCCAATCGGACTGTCTGCCTTAACTGGCGAAGTTTTAACATTACGCCTAGGTTTTGATCAGTCAAAACTAGATCACAGTCAAGCACATGAAATTTTGGAACAAATTACGCGATTAGTAAGTAATTTGTCTGAAATCACTGAACTGGCACTCGCCGCTATTCCACTAATTGATGTCTCTGACCGTAGAGACTTGCTAGAGAGCGGCGCAGGAAAGAAGGTTCTTGTCGATCCCTCCATCTTGTCAATATTGGATATTTTTGACAAACAATTGGTATTCACTGCTGACAAGCTGGCATTGTCACACGAGGATCCGTCTGCTTCTGTAAACATGACTTTTGGCGAACTCAATGCACGCGCTAATCAAATAGCTCGGTATTTGATTTCTCGAGGCGTAGGGCCCGATGATATTGTGGGCATTATGCTGGATCCTTCAGCTGAATTTGTTGTCGCCTTACTGGGAATCATGCGTGCAGGTGCGGCTTATCTCCCTCTTGCGACAGACTATCCCACACAGCGATTGGCATACATGCTGCACGATAGCCAAGCCAAGCAATTTATCAGTACCGCCTCGATTGCCCAAGCCTTTGAACAATCAGGGAATCGATCGATTCCCGCCATGCTCGATTTATCAGATCCCGCCCTCAAAGAGAAACTCGATAGTTATCCGGTCACGGCTGTGCTCGATCATGAAAGAAAATCGCCATTACGCGCTGAGAACTTAGCTTATCTTATTTACACTTCAGGCAGTACTGGTTTACCAAAGGGTGTCGCACTCTCACACTCCGGCTTGGTCAACTATGTCTCATGGGCAATGGATGCATACAAACTCGAGACTGGCAATGGCGCACCCATCAATACCTCGGTCGCCTTTGATGCAACCATCACCAGTTTATGGCTTCCATTGATTTCCGGTAAAACGGTTCACTTTTTAGACAAAAATAATCAAATTGAAGCTTTGGCCGAAAGTCTACAAAGCCATAAATATTTTTCACTCGTAAAATTGACACCTGTACATCTTGATGCATTACGTCATTTATTACCCTCTGAAACCTTAGCCAATCAAACACATTCCTATGTGATTGGAGGCGAACAGTTAACAGCCGCTACGGTTGAGTTTTGGCGGAAACACGCCCCTAGGACAAGATTAATTAACGAGTATGGTCCGACTGAAACGGTCGTGGGTTGCTGCGTATACGAAGTCAGCGAACAGACCTCGCGAGATGGCGTCATTCCAATCGGCATGCCTATTTGGAATACTCAACTCTATCTTTTAGATCCACATTTAGACCTTGTGTCAGATGAAACCGTTGGCGAGCTTTATATTGGTGGATCGGGATTGGCACGAGGATATTTAGGGCGCCCAGGACTCACGTCAGAACGATTCGTTGCCTGCCCTTTTGGTGCACCAGGTGCACGCATGTACCGTACAGGAGATTTAGCCAGACGACGTGAAGATGGCGTACTTGTCTATTTAGGTCGGGTGGATAACCAAGTCAAAATTCGAGGCTATCGTATCGAACTCGGCGAAATTGAAACAGCGCTCCTGAATCATATTGATGATTTAGCGCATGCTGTCGTAATCACAAAAAAGATCGCTAGCGACTGGCGACTGGTCGCTTATCTCGTACCAACCGCAGATAAAAACCCGATAGATACTACGTCCATCAAAACAGTCCTTGGGGAATATCTGCCTGAGCATATGATACCCACTACTTTTATCACGATCGATGCATTGCCCTTAACACCCAATGGAAAACTAGACCGTAGCAAACTTCCAGAGCCGATTCCAGAACAGACGTTCAAAACCGTGAGTGAGCCAAAAAATGAACGAGAAAGAATTTTTTGTACACTCTTTGAAAGCTTGACTGGATGCGGGCATGTCAATCCTGACGATAGTTTTTTTGCGATCGGTGGCGATAGCATTCTTTCCATTCGTTTAGTAAGTCGCGCACGCTCACATAAACTTATTATTTCAGTCAAAGATATCTTCAAATATCAGACACCCACTGAATTAGCAAAGATCGCCCGCTCGGCGAATCAAGAAACTGCAAAGCCAGCATGGCCTGAGCATGGAGAATTCATACCACTTCCCATTTATCATGATTTTATTAATGCAGGCGGTTCGTTGAATCGATTTAATCAAACAGCTTGTTTAAATGCACCGCCTGAGGTCACCTTTGAACAGGCTGGAATCTATCTTCAAACGCTCATGGCGCGTCATGCTGCACTTCGCATACGAACCATTCAACATGATGAAAAAATTGAATTCTTGATTGACCCCTGGTCAAACCAAAAACCGTTACTCAAGCTTCTGGATCTTACCCACCTCAATGACCAGCACGCTGAACGTGTGCTGACTGGCGCCATTCACGACTTAAGTCTAACGCTCTCTCCCGAACAAAGCCAAATGGTTTCTGCGCTTTGGGTATGCCGACAGGCACATCCAGCGTTGCTTGTATTGACCATTCATCATTATTCGATCGATGGCGTATCTTGGAGGATTTTGATCGAAGATCTCAATGATCTTTTATCCACGCAGACACAAGGCGTGTCACCTAAAACCATGTCTTATATCGCATGGTGTCATTTTATTTCTCTGCAAGGCACGACGGGTCAACGTCGTCGCGAAGAATCTCTTTGGCTGTCACAAGTTCAACATATCCATCCGCTGCCAACGACGTTTCATGCCGACCAGAAAGACACCTTAGAACATGCCGCACATGTTTCAGGGAAATTGACACGGGAAATCACAACGCAGCTTTTACGTGTCCCTGATATTTATTTTGGTGGTATCAATGATGTGTTACTTGCGGCCTTAGGCTTGGCACTCTCCCAATGGTCTTGGGATGAATTTGAATGTGATTTAGGTGATCCTGTCATCATGCTCGAAGGTCACGGGCGCGAAAGTGACCTTGACGTCTCAAAAACAGTGGGTTGGTTTACAACGTCCTTTCCCTTGCGATTAAAGGTTGCCGACCTTTCAAATCCATTGACGCCAGATTCAATGGGACGCGCGATTCAGCGCGTCAAAGAAAGTTTGCGTGCACTGCCAGACAAAGGTATAGGCTATGGAGTTTTGCGTCACTTGGACGTAGAAAGCGGTCTCAATCAAGCTGCCACATGTCAACCACAAGTCTTATTCAATTATCTAGGTCGATTTGAACAAACAATATTTCAAGCCGACGAATGGAGCCTCGCCGAAAATGGTTTAACGAGTTCAGGGGATTCCCCAAATCGTGCACGACTGCATCCACTCGAAATAAATGCCATGATAAATCACGAAGGGGCATTTGTCTTTGGCGTAAGCTATTCAACGCTCTTGCATAGCGAGAAAGTCGTGACTCAATTCGCCAAGCGATTTAAGTCCATACTAGAGCATATCACTGCACAATCTTTGACAAATCCTTTGAAGATATGTCATACGCCTTCAGACTTTACAAGCATTCCTCTGGATGATGAGTTTAAGCCGCGTCTTGATCAGCAGCATATCGATACGGTGTCGAATTTGTATCCCGATGTAGAGGACATCATCCCGTTAACAGCGCTCCAACAGGGACTTGCTTATGAAAGCTCGGCGCTTGAGCCTGCTGCCCGTGATCCCTATCATGTCCAGATTATTTTGACATTACATGGAAAGATTCATCAAGAAGCGATGTGGCGTGCATGGACCTCGCTGACTGCGCGACATAGCATCCTTCGTCTGGCGATGGTGCCCTCCGCCGTCGCGCCAGGCTTCGGGGTCATTCGTCGTACGACAGGCCTAGGTATGGAGCACGTCACGCTGGCAGGCTCGCCTTCCGAAAGAAAAGCAGCATTGCTGCAACATGACCTCTCACATCCCTTTTCTATTGAAACAGGTCCGCTCGAGAGAATGTATCTTTGCGAGCTTGATGCACATTCCCATGCTCTTTTACTCAGTAATCATCATCTTATTTTGGATGGATGGTCAAGCGCGATTTTGGGTAATGAATTGTCAGCATTATATGAGGCTGAGCGCAAAGGCTCGTTAGTTGAATTAGCAGCGCCTTTTAAATGGCAAGATCATCTGCAATGGCTAGCCTCTCAAAATCATGAGAAAGCCTCTGCCTATTGGAAAAAACACCTCTCTGAGCTGACTGAGCCTAGCAGGCTTGAGTTTCCTCTACCCAACGAATCCACTCAGGGTATGGGTGAGGTTCAACGTACGCTGAGTCCTGCGCTTTCTGAACATTTAAATCAAGTCGCGCGCGAACTGATGGTGACACAAGCCACCCTCTTTCAAGGAATCTTCGCACTTTTGTTGGGCAAAATGAACGGACTTGATGAGATCGTCCTTGGCTGCGTGAGACATGGCCGCTCAAGCATGCTTGCGGGGATCGATCGCGCACTAGGTTTATTTATCAATACCCTTCCTTTTTATCATCACATGAGGCCTGGGATGCGTCTTGCGGATTGGTTGCGCGCGCAACAATCTGAGCTTGTCGAACAAGAGGCTTTCGAGCATCTTGGACTGACAGAGATTCAGGCATTGTCAGGATTCTCGTCAGCATCACTCTTTGAAGCCTTGTTTGTTTTTGAAAATTATCCAGTTAATAACGTTAAAGATGCAGCAGACGAACTTGTCGTCAGTCATGCTCAAGCTATCGATGGAAATCACTACCCTATTGCGCTTTCTGTTGTTCCTGGTGAATCTATTTTGCTGCGATTGACCTATGATCAGTCACGTCTTGATCATCCGTATGCGCAAGAGTTAGTGCACCGCTTACAAGCGATGCTCGAAGAGCTTCCTTCTTTCATCCACTCAGACTTAACAGCATTGCCTCTGACGACAAGTCTTGAGCGCCAGGAAATCCTCGAGCGATCGAGTGGCCCCCTGACGACAGACCTGCATACGCAGCCCAATATTGCGGAATTATTAAACGCGCAAGCACTCAACACCCCAGAGCGAATCGCGCTTTCTTATGTAGAGGCTAATGTTACTCATGAAATGAGCTATGGCTCACTTAATCTGACCACCAACCGTCTAGCGCGACATTTTATTGCACAGGGCATTGGGCCTAATCAAATTGTTGCCATCATGCTAGATCGGTCCCCAGAAATGATCATCACGATTCTTGCGGTATTGAAAGCTGGGGGGGCTTATCTACCCCTTGACTCAAGTTACCCGAACGATAGACTGAATTACATGCTTGAGGACTCCAAAGCGGCGTTTCTTATTTCCACTGAGACTCTTCTGATTGATTCGCTTGACCCTGAGATGGTTGTAAACCGTCACGTGACCATGATTTCTACAATACTGGATTCTAAACACTTAGCGCAGTATTCAGCAGCGCCGATTTCCGACGCGGATCGTCATTGCCCACTTCGTTTAGATGATCTCGCCTATGTCATTTATACCTCGGGCAGCACGGGGCGTCCTAAAGGCGTTGGATTCATTCATGGCGCGCTATCAAACCTCGTTAGATGGCAAGCTGCGACCGTACCCGATCTGCCTGACTGCGTCCTTCAATATTCGCCGATAAGCTTTGACGTTTCAGCTCAGGAAATTATCGCCACCTTAACCAGAGGTGCAAAACTCGTTCTCATCGATGAAGAGTCCAGAAAAGACGGCTTCGCCATGTTTGAATATCTCGATCAGAAAAAAATCGATCTCTTACATGTCCCTTATGTCGTACTCAGCAATCTTGCTCAGGCAAGTCAACACGACAATAAAGAAACATGGCCAGTAGCGGTGATCACGGCAGGTGAACAATTAAAAATCACTCCTGAAATTCGCCAAATTTTTACCAAGCATCCAAAAACGGTCCTGCATAACCACTACGGCCCAACAGAGACTCACGTTGTCAGTACATTCACATTATCAACAGATCCACGGCAGTGGGATGAGTTTCCTCCTATTGGCAAGCCGATCTGGAATACTCAGCTTTATATTCTTGATCCGTCTTTAAACTTAGTTCCTGAAGGCGTCGTGGGTGAGTTATATATTGCGGGTACATCACTCGCCAGAGGATATCTCAACAAATCTGCGTTAACTTCAGAACGATTTATCGCTAATCCATATGGACCTCCAGGATCACGGATGTACCGCACAGGCGACCTTGCACGCAGGGCACCTGACGGTGAAATTAGCTATGTGGGCCGTGTGGATGATCAAGTTAAGATTCGCGGGTTCAGAGTAGAACTTGGCGAGGTTGAAGCCGGTCTGCTCAAGCTGATTCCTCAAATCAGCCAGGTTGCGGTGATCTCCTCCGTTGCGAATGGCCATCAACGCTTGATTGCCTATATTGTGATGAATGCTAGCAACCTCCTACCTGAATTACATGTAATCCGTACTTGGATGATACAAGCCTTGCCGGATTACATGGTTCCAGCACACTTTATAGAATTGCCATCACTTCCCCTGACGCCTAACGGTAAGTTAGATAGGCGTTCACTGCCCGAACCAAACGCCTCATCAAGAACAGATGACTATGCCTCACCACGCTCTGCCCGCGAGGCTTATCTTTGCCGACTCTTTGCACAACTAACCGGTACGGATCCTGTGGGCATTGACGATAATTTCTTCAATATTGGAGGTCACTCTCTCTTGGCCATGCAGTTAGTGAGCCATTTAAAACTATCACTCGGTATCAAACTCAATTTAAGAGTGCTATTTGAGCACCCAACACCCAGACAGCTTGCGGCCAATTTTGAAACCTCCACACATTGGACTTACGAACCACTTCTTCCGCTTAGAAAAACAGGAACACGCCAACCTATTTTCTGTATTCACCCAGGCGGTGGAACTGGTACGGTATACCAAAACCTAAAAGACGCGTTGCCTGAGGATTATCCAGTCTGGGCTTTACAAGCTCGCGGGCTTGAAGAGCATGAGCTTCACCATGCAAACGTGTCTGAAATGGCGACTGCATATATTCAAGCCATTCGTGAAATTCAAGCTGAAGGCCCCTATCACCTTTTGGGATGGTCTTTTGGAGGCACAATCGCACAAGAAATGGCCGTCCAGCTTGAGGCGATGTCTCAACAAGTCAGTCTGCTTGTGTTGCTCGACACTGTGGCACAACCCAATTTGATTCTGCTCGATGCAAGTTCTGAGGAAGAACAATCAAATAAAATTCTTGAAAGTTCAGCAAAATCACTAGGCATCACCGATGAAGTGATTGATATCAATCATGAACCGTTCATTAAAAAGCTGATACATAAAATGTCTCATTATCGACTCATCCCAGAATCAACACCGCCCGAAACATTTAAGCGCACTATCACTCAAATGATTAGAGCCACTCAACTGACGGCAAGTCATTCGATCAATCAGTGTGAAGCCCCTATTATTTTTGTTCGTGCTGGGATGGAACCGATACCGGAAGATCCGTCAATGTTTGACTGGTCAATTCATACACAAAATGGTGTCTCACAGGTGGAGATTCAATCCACACATAGTGCAATGTGGGAAATACAACCAAGCATTGATATCGCTAACGTGATCGTTCAACACCTCAACCCCGAGACATCAGTCAACATCATCAGCCAAAAAGAAGTGGACATCAAAAAATGACCACCATCATCGGAATTTCCGCTTTTTATCACGATGCGGCTGCGTGTCTAATCAGGGATGGAAAAATCATTGCTGCTGCGCAAGAAGAGCGGTTCACGCGCATCAAGCATGATCAAAGCTTTCCTACCCAATCCATTTCTTACTGTCTTGAAGCCGCACAATGTCAAGCCAAGGATATTGATCATGTTGTTTTTTATGACAAGCCTTTGCTTAAATTCAATCGCTTAATTCAAACCTATTTAGCCTTCGCACCCAAGGGGTTTGAATCTTTTGCCACTGCAATGCCGATCTGGCTTAAGGACAAACTTTTTCAAAAAAATCGAGTGATCACCGCTTTAAAAGACACACTCGACCCCACCGTAGATTGGAAAAAGAAACTCCTTTTTTCCGAACATCATTTGAGTCACGCCGCCAGTGCGTTTTTTCCCTCACCCTTCGAAGAGGCCGCCATACTGACCATGGATGGCGTTGGAGAATGGACGACAACATCGTTAGCCATTGGCCGCGGTTCAGATATCCAGGTTATCAAAGAAATCCATTTTCCTCACTCCCTAGGATTACTCTATTCCGCTATCACTTACTACACTGGCTTCAAAGTGAACTCCGGCGAGTATAAAGTCATGGGCTTGGCCCCATATGGCAGACCACGTTACACTGACCTCATCCGCAAACATCTCATCGAAGTCGGCGATGACGGCTCATTTAGACTCAACATGCATTACTTCGACTATTGCACCGGCTTCACTATGACCAATCATCATTTTGATGCATTGTTTGGTGGACCACGCAGAAGCGAAGAATCAGCGCTAACCCAAAAGGAAATGGATCTTGCCGCCTCGATACAGCTTGTGACTGAAGACATCGTCATCAAGCTCGCACGTAATATTCAACAGACGACGGGTTTAAAAAATCTCTGTCTTGCGGGAGGTGTCGCACTGAACTGCGTGGCGAACGGGAAGCTTTTAAAAGAGGAGATTTTTGAAAATATCTGGATACAACCTGCTGCGGGAGATGCAGGCGGAAGCGTAGGCGCGGCTTTAGCAGGTTATTATTTGATGCTCGATCAGCCTCGAATTGTTTCTAAAGATCAGCAAGATGGGATGAGCGGAGGATATCTTGGGCCATGTCATGAACAAGCGGACATAGAAAAAAGATTAACAGCCGTCGGTGCAAATTTTTCGTCCCACTCATACGAAGAAACCATTGGGCTCACAGCACAAGCGCTCAGTGATGGGAAAGCGGTCGGTTGGCATCAAGGACGTATGGAGTTCGGTCCGCGTTCATTAGGCGGACGTTCGATAATCGCTGACCCTCGATCGCCCTCAGTTCAAAAACTATTGAACCTTAAAGTGAAATATCGTGAATCCTTTCGGCCATTTGCGCCTAGCGTATTAAAAGAAGACGCAGCAGAATGGTTTGATTTGGATGTGGATAGTCCTTACATGCTTTTAGTGGCGGACGTTCATCCCTCAAAACGCCTAGCCGAAAAAATCGAAGATAAGAACTTATTCGGCATAGATAAACTGAACGTACCACGCTCAAGCATTCCTGCCGTTACGCATGTAGATTACACCGCTCGGGTGCAAACTGTCCATGAAGAAACGAATAAGAAATATTTTGACTTGATAACCGCGTTTAAAAACCTGACGGGATGTCCCGTCATCGTCAATACCTCTTTTAATGTTCGGGGAGAACCCATCGTCAACACCCCAGAGGATGCGTTTCGCTGCTTGATGGGGACGGAAATTGAATTTCTTGTCGTGGGAAATGCAATTATGCGAAAAGAGGAACAAGATCCTTCTTTAAAGCTCGACTACAAAAACGCATATGAATTAGATTAAATAATTACCAAAGAGGATACGTTGCATTGGCAGGCTTTTTTGTTTTCTTCTTTGTCGGGAATAGACCGCTTAACTTACCCTTAACCCAATTTAATAACGATTTCATAAGAGCCTCACATCAATGCATTAGCCTTGTTTATGGAAAAAGTGCGCATCGTACTGCGATGGTTTTTTATTTGACCAAAAGCTTGATGATTTTTGCGAATTGAGTTTCAAAGGGTCGTAACCAACCGCACGCAATATCATACCGACCGGAGTAAGCACGCAAAAATAGACGATGCGCAATAAGAAAGAATTCATTTGATGAACCATGACTAGCCCTTTTAACGAAGCCTCTTTCAGTATATCCAAAAATGCAGAGATTACAAGTACTTGATGGCAATCAGTCCTCACTAGAATCGTTGCGAGCACTTCTAACGTCTGGCATCAGCAATGAAGATGTTCGATCTGTCGCGCACACATTGTCTAATGAAAAGCTTAGGTGTATCACGAGCGAACGTTTAATAGATAACGTATTACTTGCAAGATCTGTCTTTAAGCCAAATGCTTTTTATGGAACGAGACTTGCTGCACATCAAAACGTGCTCATTGATGTTGATGCACTGGGTGCAAAAGATATAGACCTGCTTGTGACAGATGACGATGGTTTCGTCAAAAATCGAATTACTGACGACGACACCAAGAAAAGGAGAGCGCATGCGCGCGCGTCAAACAAAAAGATCATCACTTTTTTTGGTGGATCGACCCTCATGGGAACAGGCTGTCGCTTGCCTGCATTCACCATTCCATCCCTAGTCGAGCAAATTCTGTCACTCAAATATCAAATAGATTCTGTATGCATAAATCGTGGAATTTTGGGCATGACATCGCAGGATTCGTTCAATATGCTCGTCGCCGACGAGCTTCGAACACCACCAGATTTAGTTGTTTTTTATACAGGCTGGAATTGCGTCTTCAATCAGTCCGCCGTCCTCGCCTTATTGGATGACGTAAGTCGCACTATATTTTCAAATACCTACCTTGGCATGAGTACGAGGCATATTGAGCACGGTATGCACTTAGGTCAACAATTTAACGGTGTTGCTAGTTTTAAGCGAACAATCTGGCTCTCCATAAACAGATCTTTGTCAAACATAGCCGCACTCTTTCAAACAAAAAAATACCGTACGATTTTTAATCATATCCTTAGATTTGATCCAAATGTCAATCACTCGTTTGTTCCAGAGATCATCGAATCCATTACACATGGCGACACTCAAAAAATCGCAAAGGACTGTGCGCAGGATTATCTAAGGCTTGTAAAGTTAGCTCATGCATGCTGCGAGGCCGAAAACGTCAGGTTCTTAAATTTTATTCAACCTTGTCTCTCATGGGGCAATAAAACAATGACACCTGACGAGCAGCAGTTTGTGAACAATAACCCACCTATGGGTGGTGTTCAAAAGGCATTTTATGATCAAGTCATTGCAAAAACGACTCAGAAATATTTTCATGACCTGGGGCATGTTTTCGACTCAACGCCACAACAAGTCTATATCGATACCGGGCACTTGAATCCATATGGCAACTTCATTGTTGCGGAAAAAATTGCCGATCACATCGCGCTGCATATGCGGTAGATACAACAACATCACTGATAATTTGTAAGCGCTCGCTCTGCACCCTCGACTTCGACAGTTGCAATCGTAAGCTGTTGATTTGTATGGATCGCGTTTGAATTCGCTCCATTACAAGTTGATATATTGGTCCTTAGGCGTTGGTCTTTTAACCCCTAGGCTCTCCA
>Ga0075109_1000977_pt1 | contig 18614 bp, 23 predicted proteins | sample AntAceMetag02UKD_FD_69798 | JGI IMG/M metagenome (GOLD analysis project Ga0075109, IMG submission 69798) | Saline lake microbial communities from Ace Lake, Antarctica - Antarctic Ace Lake Metagenome 02UKD | ecosystem: Environmental > Aquatic > Non-marine Saline and Alkaline > Saline | place...
AGGACGTCACGGCGGTTTTCCGAGAACGTCATACTTTTGAAAGTGGTCAAACAATTCACCTCATACCTGACCAAGACCATCTTCATGTGTTCGACTATAAGAGCGGTGCTCAACTTTAATAGATAATTTCAGGAGACTTGGATGCTTAAGGGAATTGATCCAATTTTGAATGCTGACGTGTTGTACGCTTTGCGCGCGATGGGACATGGAGATGATTTAATTATTGCCGATACAAATTTTCCATCCGACAGTGTTGCTAGAGAAACTATATTGGGAGAGGTCCTCCGGATAGACCGCAGCGCCGCTGATGTCATTCGAGCTGTGCTCTCGCTTTACCCCATTGACACATTTGTCGATGATGCTGCGGCAAGAATGCAAGTAGTTGGAGAGCCAAACAAGATTCTGCCGGTGATGGAAGAGGTCCAAGCCCAAGTGACTGCAGTCAACGGTCCTAAGTTGATTGAAATCGAACGCTTCGCTTTTTATGACCGAGCAAAGAAAGCCTATGCGGTGATCCAAACTGGCGAGCGGCGTTTCTATGGCTGCTTTGCATTTCGCAAAGGCGTCGTGCCGCCGGATGAGGGCTAATCATGGGCAAAGTTGTTATACTCGGGGTCTTCGTTGCTGATACTGCCTATCGCGCGGCACGGATGCCAAATATGGGAGAGACCATCATGGGCACCTCCTTTACGCTTGGTCCCGGTGGAAAAGGCTCAAATCAGGCCGTAGCCTCTGCCCGCATGGGCGCTGAAACCCATATTATTTCGAAACTGGGCCAAGACGACTTTTCAAAACTAGCGTTTGATACTTGGAGAAAAGCAGGGGTTATTCCCCATGTGCAGCAACTCAGTAGCTCCTATACTGGCGCAGCTCACATCTTTATCGAAGACAGCACAGGTGATAACGCAATTATCGTTGCACCCGGGGCTGCAACATTGATTGATATTGCTTTTATTCACGCCCATGCTGCATTGATCGCGGACTCGGATGTCTTTGTAACGCAGCTTGAACAACCAATGGATGCCGCCATGTGTGGGCTGGAAATAGCTCGAGCAGCTGGCGTGACCACAGTCCTCAACCCTGCACCCGCCGCAATCTTGCCTGACGGCATGCTAGCTCTATGCGATTATGTGACACCAAACGAAACGGAGTGTGAATTTTTAACCGGTATTTCCGTTCGGACACAGTCGCAAGCGAAGCGAGCTTGCGACGTTTTACGCGATTTGGGCGTTGGGACGCCTATTATAACGATGGGCGAGCAGGGCGCTTTTGTGCATGGCCTCGGACTTGTTCCAGCTGTGATAGCCGGTAACGTTATTGAAACGACCGGCGCAGGAGACGCATTTAACGGCGGGTTTGCTGCTGCTTTGGCTGAAAAGCGAACACCATTAGATGCTGTACGCTATGGTTGCGCCACAGCAGGGATCTCCGTCACGAAAGCTGGAACAGCCCCCTCGATGCCCAGCCGCAACATGGTCGATAGATTAATGAGATCGGGTAACTGAACCTGTGCAGCACAATTTAGAATTAAGAATAAATTTATACAATTCGCTCATGGCCCCACAAACGACAGGCCAGCCTGTTAGCAAACCCTAATAGAAAAAATCCAAAAACGGACTCATCAGGAATTTCATGGGATAGGAGCATCTTCATGAATAAGAGCCTTGGATTTTAATGCAGTCCAAAAATCGATTGGAACGTCAAGGGATTGCCAAGTGAGAATTTCTTGAAGTTCATTTTTTGAACGAGGGCCAGGGATGATTGAAGTAACAATTTTATGAGCGAGCGGAAATTGAAGTGCTGCTGCGGGAAGAGGTATGCCAAATTCATTTGCCACCTCAGCCAAGGCCCTGACCTTTTTTATGACTGGTTTTGGAGCTGTATCATAGTTCCACATCTCACGGCCAACCAAAATACCAGAATTAAACGGGCCACCACATATAATAGTGGTCCCAGCGAGCTCACAAGCAGGGAAAAGCGCATCAAGCGGTGTCTGCTCCAGAAGTGTGTACCGTCCAGCAAGTAGAAATACATCCCACTGACCTATCCCCAAAGCGTCTAAACAAACTTCATTTTCGTTTACGCCAAGCCCGATTGCTTTCACACGGCCCTCAGCACGCAGTTCAGCCATAGCCTTGTAGCCGCCGTCACTTAAGTCTTTGAAATGCCTTGCATTACAATCGCCATGTTGAAAAACTCCAATGTCATGAGCCAACAAAATATCAATTCGGTCTAAACCAAGCCTTTGTAACCCATCCTCAAAAGCGCGCATCACGCCGTCATAAGTGTAATCATAAATAGGATGAAACGGCAGTGGATCTATCATACCAAAACTCATCGGATTAGTAACCGCGCCAGGAGCCAGCAGCCGCCCCACTTTGCTTGATAGTATGTAATTTTTTCCACGTAATTGATCCCCAATTACACGTTCTGAGCGCCCAAATCCATACCATGGCGCCGTGTCAAAATAGGACATACCAGCATCAAGGGCACTTGAAACAATTTCAACTCCTTGAGCATAATTAAGATCAGCAAAATTACCACCAAGGGGCGCACCACCGAGACCAATAACATCGATTTTCAGCTGGGTCCTGCCCACTCTTCTCTTTTCCATGCTGTCCCTCTCTATTAAAAATAGCAGAAAATTCAGCCCCCACTGTCCAATAGGATATGTGGATCGTTACAAATTTCTCATATTCTCAACCTAGTATACCACTAAGCGGTGTCCCCAGACAAACATATTTCAGCATCAGCAGCCTCACTTCTAATAGAACTCCAATTTAGACAGGACTTTTGTTTTCCCGTAAGCTTGTGTGTTGGACCGCTAGAAGGATCTGTCAAACAAATGAAAACGCGCCTCGGATTGTAGAATCTAAAATTGTCCTTACCGCTTCACCCAGGTTAACATTTGCCAAAAGGGGTTAAACAAAAACTGGGCCATTTCGTGGCTTACGTCACCGCCTCGCTCATGCAGTGAATCTTCAATATTACGAGGCAAAAGCCGAAATTGAACATAAAATACCACCACCAACGAATGACCTCAGTGCTAGTTTTGAAGTAGCAACCTAAAGATTATTTTGTTATCCGAGGAAGCTAAATTTAGCCCTATACGCTTCAAGTAGCTTTGTATGACAGAGCCAGCCGTATAACTTCAGGGCTGGTTTTAAAATAGCTAAATGGAAAATGTTTTGTCAACCAAAGGCAATATAAAAACAAGCTGACCGCTTCAAGCAAGTTTGATCTGACAGAGCCAATCACCGGGCTTGACAGAGAGGCTGATTAAGCCCCAGCATGATAGAGGAAGAAACCTAAAAGCTGGAATTTAACTTGAAGGTTCTGAGAAATGGAACTCGGTCTAAAAGATAAAGTAATCCTGGTGACCGGTGGCGCCTCGGGTATCGGTCAAGAAATTGTAAAAAAACTGCAAGCCCTTGAAGCCATCCCGATCGTTATTGATAGGGTGAAAAAAGTTGAGGTGAAATGGGGGCAAGACAGTAGTATTATCCCTGAGCCCCAATGGATCACAGTGGACTTGGTGGAAGAAGATCCCTGCCGCAAAGCTGTAGGCCAAATAATTGATCAATTTGGTCGCATAGACGGTCTTGTTAATAATGCTGGAATGAATGATGGCGTTGGACTTACTTCAAGCCTTGATCAGTTCCGCTCGTCAATAGAAGCCAATCTTATCCACTATTTTACGATGGCTCATCTATGCCTTGAAGCACTTAAAAAAAACAAAGGTACAATCATAAATATTGGTTCAAAGGTTTCTTTTACCGGACAGGGCTGCACTTCAGGGTACGCAGCCTCAAAAGGCGGAATTACTTCATTAACGCGCGAGTGGGCAGTTGATCTTGCAGCTTTTGGGGTAAGGGTTAACGCAGTTATTCCTGGCGAAGTAATGACCCCAATGTATAACCATTGGCTTAGGTCTTTTGAAAGCCCACAAGACAAATTACAGGCGATTGCTACGAATATTCCCCTAGAAAAAAGAATGACGACGTCAGCCGAAGTAGCAATGTCGGTAATATTTCTCCTCTCACAATGGTCTTCTCACACAACGGGACAGTTTCTCTTCGTTGATGGTGGATATACCCATCTTGATAGATCTTTGAGCACAATTCACACCTCTTAATTTTTTTGAATAATCTAATAAAGGTTTTAATATGCGCTTTGAATTGATGTTACCTTACCAAATTAAAGAAGCGATCACCAAACATACACCAGTTTTACTCCCCATAGGGGTGATGGAATATCACGGTGAGCATATGGCCGTGGGCATGGACACCCTTGCCGTGACCAAGAGCTTGGATAGGTTAGAGAGCCAGATGGAAGTGGTTATTCTTCCACCATTTAGTTACGGGGCCGCCAGTTATGCAGTGGCTGCTCCTGAAAGCAGTGGCACCTTGCATGTTGATGCAGCAGTACTTGCTCCTTTAGCCGAGCAAATATTTACGGGCCTACTGAGAATAGGCTTCCGAAATATACACGGGGTCATACACCACCAAACAGAAAACTTTTCAGCAGGCATGCCAACTGACTTAGCTTTTAAAGTTGGTGCAAGGCAGGCAATTTTTAAATTCTTAGAACGCACCAACGGCGAGGGTTGGTGGGGCGCGCAAGATATGAATGATTATTATACTCAACATCAGTCAGGGAATGACCCGTTTAATTGGATAAAATTACATCCATTAATGGATGCTGCGATTATCAAAAATTATATTTTTGATCATGCCGGAGAAGGAGAAACTTCGCTCTTAATGGCCCTTGCCCCAGAAGGAGTCGAAATAGCTCGCGTATCGGAAAATAATACTTGGTACACTAAATCGGCATGTAACTCATCATCTGATAAGGGCGAAGACGTTACTTTGAAAATTATAGAGCGTTTGATGGAGCGGCTTAAATCATAATATGAGAACCGTTAGACAGATGAAATTAACCGTCATTATAGACGGGATCCGTTTACATTTAAATAAATTGCATAAAGAGAAGTTGTTGCCGTGATGAAAAGCCTGTTTCCCCTTAGCCCCCCAAAACAAACATTCGATACGATCTCTGGGATCAAGATTTTTCCAACCAAAGTGCCCGCGCTGTCATAGCAATGAATCCCATCCATGGCGCTTGTCCAAATACGATTGCCGGTGTCAATTCGAAATCCGTCGAAAAACCCTGCGGTAGAGGTCGCAAAAACTTCGCCTGCGCCAAGCGTTTTACCATCTGCACCTATACTATGGCGGCGCATGTGCCTGGGGCCATCCGCTTCATGAGTGCCGCCAGTATCCGTGATGAATAATGCTGTCTCATCGGGAGAAAATGCCAACCCGTTTGGCTTGACATAATCGGTAGCCATTGACTCAATTTCTTGGCTCTCAGGGTCCCAACGATACACATTGCAGGCCCCGATCTCGCTTTCTGCGCGCGCCCCCTCATAGTCCATTATGATACCATAGCTTGGGTCTGTGAACCAAACTGAACCATCAGATTTGACAACCACATCGTTCGGTGAATTGAGACGGTCTCCACGATAGCGATCCGCAATGACTTTGAGCGTGCCATCAAATTCTGTTCGGATAACACGGCGCGAAAGATGCTCGCAGGAAATCAGCCGGCCCTGCTGATCGACAGTATGCCCATTAGAGTTGTTCGAGGGGTCTCGGAATACAGAGACAGAGCCATCTGTTTCATCCCAGCGCATCATGCGATTGTTGGGAATATCCGACCAAATCAGATATCGCCCCGCGGGAAAGTATGCTGGTCCTTCTACCCAACGCCCGCCCGACCAGAGACGCTCAATCTTTGCATGACCGATAATGCAGTCCTCAAAAACCGGGTCGAGGATTTCGTATCCGGTACCGTCAATCGTTCCAAACATAGTTTAATCTCCTGTGTCTTTGGGGCGAATGATGCCTCAGCCAATCGGGCTTATCTGGCCGCCGGGAAAATCTGGGTCTGGACCCGAATGGCCTGATAGGTATCCACTGCATAGCCTTTTCTTTACAACACCGTTTCATGACTTACGTCAACGCCATGCTAATGGGGTAAATCCTCCACATTACGAAGAGAAAGCGGAAAACGAACGTCTAGGAAGTGAAGCTTCAAAGGGCTAGTTAAAACTAGCCCTGAAGTCATCCGACTTGCAGTAATGATGTACGTTCGATTTCCACTTTCTCTTCGTAATGTAGAGGACCTTCTTCATGAACGGGGCGTTGACGTAGGTCATGAAACGGTCCGGCGATCATCGCCAATACCGCAGCTGTGAATATCACATGGCACACAACGCCATAAAGCAAGGCGATCGATATGCGAAACGCCCCAGTGGGCGCACGGAAAACATTAAACGCAAGCGAGAAAATTCGCATCAAAGGACGGGAGTCACAAAGTCTCATGATTTACTAGATAGCGGCGAATAATCCAGCGTCGAGGTCTACCCCCTGCGACAATCAAGCATTTGCGAAGCGTTTCTGCGCACTACGTTTGCGGGTAACCAAGGAGGTTGTAATGACAGATTCTGAACTGCGAACCGCTGACCTCGTGTCACGTTACAGTGTAATGACAAAAGAGACGATGCCGCAGCTTGCATGCACAACGCACAAAAACTGGCCCGTGCGCAACGATCACTGTTTTCAACGCATAGTATTGGACACGGTGTGTGAAGGCGTCTGGTACGATCATCTGCCACGCCCTGCTTATAAACACCTGAGCCACAAACAGGCTTTGCAAGCCGTGGATCTATGCAACGATATAATCGCAGGAAAGGCTGATCTAGTCGCTTTGAACACACAATCATTGAAATGGCGCGGCAAGCTGCATACGCACAGAACAGGGGGATAACATGCCCAAACGCACATCTTTAAAGGATGCGGACATGTTGGTTTTCTCGTTAACCGCCTTTGCCTCGTGACCGGCTGAGATGCGCGACATCAATCAATACTACTCCAATAGTTTTACCCTGAAACTCCGGCTTAAATACCGCTCAGCCGAAGCCAAGAAGCGATCAAAATCATAATAGGGCCGTTCGGGAAGTCAGCGGCTGTCAAACATATTCACTCTCCTTTTTAGCATTTTCAACTACTGTTCTTTCTAAGTAATGCCGGATGCATTCATTAATGGCGTCCGCATGTTGCCAAGCACCCAATTGCAACTACCTACTGAAATGTGCAACAACCACAGCGTGGAGCAAGACCAGATATGACACTGACCAGCACGATCGAACTACGCGATATGATCTTGCCGACGGGCATTGGAACCTATGGCCCTGATAACCCTATGCCGGATCATCATCTACTTGATCTCATTTTATCCATTGCGCCCACAAAGGTTTTGATCCCAAGCGATGGAATGGTCCATGTTTTTGACTACGATCCTTTGATCGTCGACATTCGGACACTCGCCAAAACAGGTCACCGCGAGACGCAAGAATGGCTCATAAGTCAAATTGCACATTTGTGTGCGACATTCGACAATATCCAAGGTGCCGACATCTTCTTGCGCAAATTTCCCATTCATGAAGAAAGTGGCACACTTGGCGTTCGGCTGACTTTGCAACAGGACGATTTGGCGAAACTGCGCAACGCGCCTATTCAACATGGCGTGAATAATGCCACCTCTTGAACCTGCGATACTTTCAGACGCATTAACGACCAACCCTTTTTTCTTCGCTCATGTGCCAAACTGTCGCCCTAGTCGAACAGCGAGTGGTAATAGCAACCTATTAACTTATTTAAACCTAAAGACATAAAATTTGGAGAAGTCAAAATGCGTAAACTATTGTTGTCAGCAGCACTCATCGTTGTATCCTCAGCTGCTGCGTTTGCTGAAACTATCGAAATTCAGATGCTGAATGTAAACGAAGCTGGTGATAAAATGGTGTTCAGCCAAGAATTGATCCGTGCTGAGCTTGGAGATGTGATCAAGTTTGTTCCAACCGACAAATCCCACAATGCACAATCGGTGAAAAATGCGTTGCCTGACGGTCAAAAGAAATTCAAAGGTAAAATGAATAAAGAGATTGAGTATTTGGTGACCGAGGCAGGTCTGACTGCTGTGGTATGTCAACCACACCAAACCATGGGAATGGTAGCCTTAATTGTAGTTGGAAATGATGTAAGCAACGCACAGGACATTCTGGATGCTGGGGTGCGTGGCAAGGGCAAAATCAAAATTGCTGCGCTCATCGAAGAGGCGATTGCCACTCAACCTTAATCTGAAGTTTATGTGAATTTGAGCAATTAAGTTCTGCTAAGTGCTGATGGCTAATACCCCACCGTTAAAAAATGGTGGGGTATTGGTTGCACCACAAGAAGATCCACCGTTGAGGTCATCCTCAGAAATGTTATAAAAAATAACTTTTAGCCGGCTAAAAGCCTATTCACTGCGTTAAACACAGTCTTGCCACCACACCCCCAACCCAACCCCACGCCCAGCCCCTGTTGCGCCTTTAGCAGACCAGAGTGGCCGCAAGAAGTCGGTAGGGGCTAATTTTAGAACACGACTAACAATTCAAACGTTCACGCCAAATACCCAGCCTATCACGGCAGTTACTGCCATCGCGGTTACCCCCCAGCCAACAACCCTCAATGTTGCAGGTAATAACGGCGCACCACCGGCTTTGGCGCCAAGCGCCCCAAGCGCCGCAAGTGCCGCGACAGTAACCACCAATACTGTAGGCGCAATCAGAGCAGATGGTGCAAAAAATGCTGCAATAACTGGAATTGCCGCTGCAACGCTAAAGGTCAAGCCCGAGGTTATTGCAGCCTGAAGAGGATTAGCAATATGAATATCTGACAGTCCTAATTCGTCACGTACATGAGCAGCAAGAGCATCTTTTTCAGAAAGTTCATGGGCAACCGTGCGTGCTGTTTCAGAACTTAGACCTCGGGAACGGTAAATTTCAACCAATTCCTCAAATTTAGCTTCAGGCATATCACGCAGCGCCATTTCCTCACGTTTTATATCGGCTTGTTCGGTGTCGGATTGGGACGATACAGAAACGTATTCGCCCGCCGCCATCGACATAGCTCCCGCAACTAAGCCAGCGACACCAGCAACTAAAATCACACGCGGATCAGGCTCAGCTGCAGCAACACCAACCAAAAGAGCAGACACTGACACAATCCCATCGTTTGCACCAAGAACCGCGGCACGTAGCCAACCGTTACGTGTGATGTAATGGGGGTTGTCAGGATAAGCGCTAGAATGAACCATTAATGTATCCTTCAATTTGGCACTGTCATGTGTGGACGGCTCCTTTTATGCAAGGGTTAATTTGAGTGACTTTGATGTTTGCAGGTTACGGTCATGTGTCGGGCCTTTTGATGCGGTGCACGGCACGGCTGGGCGCTGTCAGACAAATGAGAACTCGCATCAGATTGCTGGCACAGCCTAAATCTATGCGCTCAATAATTGACGCCACTTAGCAAGAGCAGCGGCACGGTTTAGCTTGAAATTGGTGCCTGAGTAGAGATGGTGTTCCTGCAGCCTCACATAGCCAACCTGACGTCACACCCAGCCCTTGTTGCGCCTTTAGCGGACCACTATGGCCTCAATAGGCAAACAGCTGCGTAACCGCGTGCCAAATCAAACAAGTTTGCATCGATGCGCAGGCGTGCGGGCGCGTGGCAAAAATAATGGGTGTACGAATATTGTGCAGGCCGAGTATCGAGACGAAGAAAATTGTGTTGCGTTTACACTAATTTTAGGAAGCCACTCTGCGATCTGATGTGGGTTCGCATTACACGGACATCATCCCTCTGAGGAAGTGAAATTAAAACAACGCGGCGGCGGCGGTTCATTAGCGTCCGAGGGAATTTTAAAGAAAGTCAAAACCTTAAATATCTTCGGCGTGTTGCGTTTGTAGGTCCAAAGATTTGGGCAACACTGTGAAACGCATATCGTAAAAAGCTACATTGACATAATTGTTATTGCGGCGCCTTGTGCCAACATGGAACGCAAAACACAGATGGATACGTTTGGTGCAGTTGCACTTACGCTTTTTGCACTTAATCTAGCCTTCAATCAGGTTGTAGTCAAAGTAACAGCTGGAGGCTTTGAGCCTATTTTTGGCGCTGGTGTGCGGTCCCTTGGTGGCATGTTGGTTTTGTTGCTTTGGATGTCTTGGCGTAACGTTGGGATTGCATTGCCCAGAGCTGCAGTGCTTGGTGCAACCATTTCGGGTCTTTTGTTCGCCTTTGAATTCATGTGTCTATTTACTGCGTTGGATTTGACTACTGTGTCGCGGACCTCCATCATCTTTTATTCGATGCCAGTTTGGCTGGCACTATTGGCTCATACGCTTCTACCGGGTGAACGCCTGTCAGGCTTGAGGGCGATTGGGCTTGGTTTGGCGATGGTGGGTGTGACCTTGGCAGTACTTGATCGCAGCTCGGGTGAGCTTTCGTTATTGGGTGATCTTCTAGCATTGGGTGCCGCGCTCAGTTGGGCTGGGATCGCACTATGCGTTCGGGTAACTCCGTTTTCCGAAGTGCCGGCTGAGCAGCAGTTGATTTGGCAATTGATCGTTTCCGCACCGTTGTTATTATTAGCTGCACCATTCTTTGGCGGATATTTACGTGAAATTGAGCCTATTCATATCGCAGGTATGTTGTTTCAGATTTTCGCTGTCGCTAGCTTTGGATTTTTGATTTGGTTTGCCTTAATGAAAATTTATCCTGCATCATCTGTTGCATCATTCAGCTTTTTATCTCCTGTATTTGCTGTGATTTTGGGGTGGCTAATTTTGGATGAAAAAATAGGCGCGCAAATTTGGTTGGCTCTTGGGTTGGTTGCCAGTGGGATATTTTTGATCAACCGCCGATAGGAGCGAAAACAGATGACCGCCTAGTCGGGTACTGCGGCATAAACGGTGCGGACTTTGGGCGATACATAATGCAGAACTCTGCCTGCAAAGTTTGGAAAAAATACGATGTGTGGGATAGGTATTAAATGCGTACGGTTATTCTAATATTATTAATAAATTTTGCCTCAAATGCTTGGGCCAATAATGTTATTACTGGAAGTGCAAATGGCAGATTGGAAGGGGAAGTTGTTTCTGAATTCAACAGTCCTTGGGCAATGTCTTTCATTAACAGCGACAACCTACTGGTCACTACAAAATCTGGAAAACTTTGGCTCGTAAATACGAATGGTGAACAGTCTTTAGTATCTGGAGTTCCAAAGGTTTTTGCAGGTGGTCAAGGGGGATTAGGTGATGTCGTTCTTCATCCAAATTACGAAAAAAATAACCTAGTTTATATTTCTTACATCGATTCAGACGATGCAGGGAAGACACGATATGCGTCCGTAATACGAGGCACATTAGAAAACTCAGACAAACCACAGCTAAAAAATATTGAAACCATTTGGAACCAAACACCTGCTCAATCAGGGAAAGGACATTTTTCCCACAGAATTGCATTTGGCCTCGATGGAACACAACACGCTGGAAAGATTTTCATTACATCTGGCGACCGGCAAGAGCAAACCCCTGCACAGCAATGGGACATGGCATTAGGAAAAATTATCCGCCTTAACGAGGATGGTACCATACCTAAAGACAACCCATTTCAGGACAAAGGTGACCTCGCAAAAACCTTTTGGACAGTCGGTCACAGGAATGCCCTTGGAATTGCATTTGCCAAAGATGGTCAGCTGTGGGCGCACGAAATGGGTCCAAGGCATGGCGATGAGCTTAATTTAATCGTAGCCGGTGAAAATTACGGATGGCCAATAGTATCGGAAGGCAATCATTATAGTGGAGCAAGAATTCCCGATCATAAAACAAGACCAGAATTCATGGCACCAAAACTTTATTGGGTACCTACCGTGGCTCCATCGGGGCTAATTTTTTATGAAGGAGATGAATTTTCTGAATGGAATGGAAATGCATTTATCGGTGGGTTAAAAAGCAAGGCACTGGTCCGAATAGGCTTTGATAATGGAGAGCCTTTTGAAGCTGAACGCTTCAGTTGGTCTAAAAGAGTGAGAGAGGTCGAAATGGGCCATGATGGTGCCATTTGGGTGATAGAAGATGGCCCGAATGGCAGGTTAATTAAATTTACAAAACCAACTGAATAAGTTCATGCGGCGTAGAGATGACCGTCTTGCAGCCCCCTCACTCAGCCAACCTAACCCCGCACCCAGCCCCTGTTGCACCTTTAATGGAACAGAGTGGGCGAGAGGGAAATATGCGGTGGGTTTAAAGCAGCACTGGCAGAGTTAGCTGCTGTGGGTGATGTCCTATTGTACCTTGGGAAAGCAAAGTCTGATGCATTATCTGCCTCTAAGATGCGCCTAGCAGCCCATAAGGCTTCTCCAACCAAAGGTATCTTATGTTCGCTGCTGGCAGTCTTCAGGTTGCGCCATGGGTTGTTGGTAACACGGACATACGGCAGATCAGTATCAAGCCCCTTAAAGTCTTGTTTAAATAGCCCTGCCCCTTCAGCCAAACGCATTCCTGTGTCAGAGATCAAAGCTATCAGCCACCTGATGTCATCATCGATTGCACGACACTCAGATTGTACGTTTCTAATGGCATCTATCGGTATTGGATTACGAACCAATACTCCTGCGCTTCGGTCATGATAAACGCCCACAAAGGGATTACGAACATCCAAGGGCATCGTCAACTTATCGGATCTTGCCGAAAAGGAGCCGCACACCCTTGGTCAAGCGGCCTTCAACTCACATGTGATGTCGTCCCAAATGCTGTGAGCATCTGAGCGAGATTGTCGATAAGCATGGGCGGATAGTTTGTGGCGGCGTGGGCGAAATACGATTTGGACTTGATCGTGGACAGACAAAAAGAGCTGTGCTTGGCCGGGCGATTTGAAGCGAGCCATGATCTTTTCTCGGCGCCGCGTCGGTCGATGCGAGCCTTCAGATCTGTTGTTTAAGCCCTTATGCCTGCGGTGGTCGATACCGGGCGCGAGGCTTTTCAAAGCCTCACTATAGCTGCCGAGCTTGTCCGTGATTACAACGCGCGGTCGCCCGTATTCTTTGAATAGTTTGCGAAAAAAGCGTTTCGCTGCGCGAGTGTTGCGCCGAGATTGAACTAGAATATCAAGAACGTCACCATTGCTGTCGATCGCGCGCCAAAGCCAGAATTTGCGCCCGCGGATAGGAATGACCACTTCATCAAGGTGCCATTTATCAGACGGCGCAGGCCGATCTCGCCGGATGGAAGCGGCGTACTTTGTACCAAATTTTCCAACCCACTTCCGGATCGTTTCATAGCTCACGATGATGCCGCGCGCCGCAAGTAGATCCTCGACATCGCGCAGGCTCAAGGGAAACCGAAAATAAGACCAGACCGCATATGCAATGATCTCAGGCGGGAAACGGTGGCCTTTGAAGGCGCCGGAGTGTTTGGCTTTTATCATCTCAGCCGGTACGATTTCAGATCAGGCCCCGCAAGTTGACGATGCCCTTCAAACAGAGTGTTTTGATAGGCTGTTGCCGAAGGTACTTCCGGCCTTAACCGGATCTTGGTACAACACGCAGCGAACGGCAACAAAGAGCCCAAAATGTCCGAATGCTTCAGCATTGCGTATGTCCGGTTTCAGTCTCTATAATTAATAAGGAAAATACGAGATGACAGTTAATGGGTGACCCAAACGATTTGCACGCCTTGCTTGATGAAGCATGGCGTCACCTTACACATGGTGTGGCCGACAGCCGTTCACCGGCGCGTTATCCCACGTTTGCAACCGTTGCGCCGGATGGAACACCCGAGGCGCGGACAGTGTCGCTGCGTGGTGCTTCCCGATCCCAATCTGTCCTTGAGGTCCACACCGATATTGCAACATCAAAGATCGTTGCACTTCAACATAATCCAAAAGCCGCGTTTCACATTTGGCTGCCGCGTGCGGATTTGCAAATTCGGATCACTGCGTTCGTGGATATTCAAACAGGGCCCGACACCGATCCACAGTGGGACAGCGTTCCCGAAGGGTCGCGTATGTCTTACGGCACGATGCCAACACCGGGCACCCCGATTTCAGATGTCTATGCTTACGAAAAACCCAGCAACCGCGACCACTTTGCGGTTTTGAAATGCCAGTTGTTGGAAATCAATCTTGTGCATCTTGGCGCGCGCCATCGTCGTGCCGGATTTGTTCGTACGGATGATTGGGCTGGTACGTGGATGGCGCCTTGATCGAAAAATCCTAATACATCGTGTTGGGGCGCGGTTCAGACATTCGACAAACGCACCACGACGTAGCCTGCAACACCGATATGGATCAATGTTAGCAGTACTGACGCGCCGTGCAGAACATTGAACCGTTGTTTTTGTTTCGCGTCCGTTGCGGTGTTGATCATGGGCATTAGGATCTGACGTGCGAAAACGGTCGTTAGAGATATGAACAGCAAAAGTGCCGCCGATATGGCATCGCTTGAAAACGATGCCAACGCGGCGATGGCTGCCGTCACAAGCACGAAAGCGTAAAAATGCGGGAATGCTTTGCGGATTGACGCGCTGGCCGTATCCGCCGGAAGGGCCGTAAACAAAAACGCGGCGAAGGCGAAAGAATATAAAGTCATTCCACCAAACAAAAGTGCTGTGACTAAAAGAGCATAGGTGATCATTTTGTAAACTCCGGCAGGCGGGCAATGCCCATGTAAAGTATTGCTTTTATTGGTAATTGTCCAAATATGATGTCGCCACGCCTGTTCAAACCACGCGGCCCAAGCCCAATTTGCGGGCCAACGACAAAGCCTGCCTCGACCAGCGCATCCCGCAATTCGCGCGGTTTGATGAACATTGTGGGATCATGCGTTCCCTTTGGCAAAAGGCGCAGCACATCTTCTGCGATCGTGATTGTTGCTAATCGCGCGATGATATTCCTGTTTATCGTATCGTACAAAAATAGCCCGCCGGGTTTCAGCACGCGCGCAACTTCGGCCAAAACCTCTATGAGGTCGGTGACATGTTCCAACACATCGACACACACCACAGCGTCGAAATAATCGTCGGGGTAGGGTAGGTTTTCACCAACTCCAACATCATATTGGATCGTTTGATCCATGTGCTTGGCACGCGCAGCTGCGGCGGCGATGGCCTGCGCCGCGGGGTCAATCCCGGTGACGTTTGCGCCATTTCTTGTCAGTGCTTCGGCCATAAAACCACCGGCGCAGCCTAAATCCAGCACAGTTTTGCCAACCCAATCAATGTGACGATTGAACCACCCCAATCGCCCAGGCACCAAGTTTTTCAGGGTCCGCACCCAGCGAATATCATCAGACCACCAATCGGCGGCAACATCGTCGTAGATATCAAGATTGTTGCGCTGTATAATCGCCATGATGCTGTGCTCCGCTCCGGGCTGTGATCCTGCATTTAAACACTAAATAGCAGTAGCCTAATTCGCGTCCAGTCACCCCGACGAAACGTCGCAACCCGCCCAACGATATCTTGGCTTGGAATGGCTGGAAAACACACTAATTTCCATTAGAGAAGGTGCGGACTACGGCTCGCCCTTTCGTGAAAACAGGAGACTAAAAATGATCCGTGCATTTGCGATATTTACCGCGACGTTTTTTACGGCGCAGGCCGCCGCGCTCGACCTCGACACGCCGTTCCAATCCATGAGCGGTGGCACAATTTCAATCGCACAATGGCACGGCCAGCCTGTGCTGGTGGTAAATACCGCATCTATGTGCGCTTTTTCTGGTCAATACCGCGATCGGCAAGACCTTTACGATCGATACCGCGATCAAGGTTTAATCGTGCTCGCAATTCCATCGGACGATTTCAAGCAAGAGCTGGCAACCAATGCCGAAGTAAAGAATTTTTGCGAACTTCAGTATGGCATCGATATGCCAATGACCGAAATTACACGTGTCAAGGGCACAGATGCGCACCAAATTTATCAATGATTACAGTAAGATGTGGGTTTCACGCCGCGTTAGAATTTTAACAAGGTCCTGATCGATCGGAACGGTGATGTCGTCGAAACGTATGGTTCGCAAGTTTCGCCAATGTCGTTAGCCATAACGCGCCAGATTGACGCGCTGATTGAATAGTTGTGGTTAAAGCGGTGAATACAATGCGATCCCGAATATTTGCCGCCGTTGGATCGAACGCTTTCAGTTAAGGGTCACCCTTCTGATTGGACTTAAAAAGGACTGCAATATGTTAGACGGTATCGCGACCCGAAGTGCCGGCCTCTCAGCACTGCACGCATTCGTACCCGCCATGGGGAAGCGTTACGAAAACGGGCGCAATTATGATCACGGCCCGGGGCAGCATTCCGCCGTGTCGGTTCTGTCGCCCTATATTTGCCGCCGTTTACTGACCGAAGACGAAGTTGTTGGCGCGGCCCTTACCGCCCACGGACCGGACGACGCGCGCATATTTGTGGAAGAAGTCATCTGGCGCGGATATTTCAAAGGCGGGCTTGAACGGCGACCACAGGTTTGGGACAGCTATGTTGAAGGTCTGAACGCAGATCTTGTGTCTCTGAAACGCGATCGCCGCTTGCGCCGCGATGTTGAACTTGCCGAAACGGGGCAAACCGGGCTGGATTATTTCGACACATGGGCTCTTGAGCTTGTCGACACCGGTTATCTGCACAATCACGCCCGTATGTGGTTTGCATCGATCTGGATTTTCACCCTTGGGCTGCCATGGCGGTTGGGGGCTGATTTTTTCTATCGTCACTTGCTGGACGGGGACGCGGCAGCGAACACGTTGAATTGGCGGTGGGTTGCGGGGCTGCACACGCGCGGCAAACCCTATCCTGCACGTGCCCAGAATATTGCCACGTTTACAGGCGGGCGCTTTAACCCGCGCGACCGGGACCTTGCCGAGGTCACGCAGGGGTTGGAGGCCACCGAACCTGATGGATTGCCAAACGTAATGCCTCTGCGCGACATGCACGCGCCAGCGCCCGGCGTGCCAACCGCATTGTTAATCACGTATCAGGATTGCCGGATCGAGGATTTTGATGTGTCTGACCTTGATATCTGCGCCACGGCGACCTTGTCGTGTAGCCACTTGCGTTCGCCGCGCCCTATTGGCGCGATGGTTGATACATTTGAACGCGCTGCATTGGCCGACGCCGCCCGACGCCTTGATGTCAGCCCAACACAATTGACGGCCCAGGATCCGCAGGATTTCGCAGATTGGGCCGTCGCTAGTGGTGCCAAACAGATTTTCACGCCCTTCGTGACACGCGGACCGCTACGTGATTGGTTGACGCGTGCAGAACTTATCCTCGCACAACATTGCATCACATTGTGCGAACGCCGCCGCGTTTGGGATGACGCGATCTGGCCGCACGTCACGGCGGGCTTTTTCAAAGTCAGAAAACAAATTCCACGTATTTTGGAAGAAACGGGGCTGGTATGACAGACATTATTATTATCGGTGCGGGCATCGCGGGTTTGGCCTGTGCGCGTCCCTTGGCAGATGCGGGCCTGCACGTAACCATCATCGACAAGGGACGCGGTATTGGTGGGCGTGTTGCCACGCGGCGCGCAGATGATCTTCGATTTGATCACGGTGCGCCGTACGCACGGGCGCAGGGGGCCGAATTTGACAACGTATTACGTGGCTTGTGCGATAAAGGCCACGCGGCCTCGTGGTCCGATAGTGCGGGGGAGATGTGGACAGTAGGAACCCCTGGGATGTCAACAATTCCCAAAGGAATGGCAGCAGGATTGGATGTGCATCTCGCGACACAGGTTCGCGCGGTGGTGCCAAACGGGTCGGGTTGGTCCGTGCAGTGCGATGATCAGCAATATGATGCGCGCCGCGTCGTTATAACTGTGCCAGCACCAGAAGTGGTCGGTCTTTTAGGCGCGCATCATCCGTTGGTCGCGCAAATTGCAGACGTTGAAATGTCACCCAGTCTGACGTTGATGGCGGCCGTGTCGGGGGATGCACCAACTGTGCGTCTTGGAGAACCAGATGATCCGCTGGCGTTCATCACACGCGACAGCAGTAAACCAGACAGGCCACAAACCGATGGCACCGCGTGGGTCGCGCAAGCGGGGCTTGCGTTTAGCAACGCGCATCTTGAAGAGGATTTGCCGGATATCGCGACGTGGATGCTGCCCTTGTTTTGTAATCGATTGGGCATCACATTAGAGCGTGTAACTCACGCGGTGGCCCATCGCTGGCGCTATTCGCGTGTGGCCAATCCATTGGGCCAACCGTTTTCGCGCACGCCAGATGCAACGTTATACCTTGGGGGCGATTGGTGCGTTGGTCCATTGATCGAGGACGCATGGGCCAGCGGCACCGCCATCGCAACAGATCTGTTGGCGCAAACGATATGATGCGTGATCCACGTATTGCGCGCCTCGTGGCCTTGATTATGGCGGCCATCAAACCACCGTCGGGTGTCCCTCGCATCGCTCTGGCATTGGGAATGGGTTTAGTGTGCCACATCACGTTTGCCGTCGCAATATTGGCGATGATCGCAGCGATGTTCTTTGGTCTTAGCGAAAGCTTTGGAACTGTGCCTTGGCCTTGGGCCGCTTTGGCGAATTTAGCGTTGATTGTACAGTTCCCGCTTGTCCACTCCATCCTGTTGACCAAACGGGGTGGTCGGTTGCTGTCCCGTCTTATTCCGGGCCCTCATGGCGGCAAGCTCGCAACAACAACCTATGCC
>Ga0075109_1000983_pt1 | contig 18510 bp, 13 predicted proteins | sample AntAceMetag02UKD_FD_69798 | JGI IMG/M metagenome (GOLD analysis project Ga0075109, IMG submission 69798) | Saline lake microbial communities from Ace Lake, Antarctica - Antarctic Ace Lake Metagenome 02UKD | ecosystem: Environmental > Aquatic > Non-marine Saline and Alkaline > Saline | place...
AAACTCAAGCAGTTTCGCCGTATCGCGACTCGATACGAGAAACACGCTTTCACCTTTCTAGCCATGATTCATATCGTCTCCGCTTTCATTTCGGCTCGGAATTAGTAAACAGCTCCTAGTAGACTTCACGAAACTTTACCCTCTGCGTTCGGCTCTTGTTTCCCGAATCCTGAGATCTCCCGTCCCCATTATCCCGTCCCCTCCGATATGCCCTCTCCGCTCGACTATTTGATGCCTCGTCATGCCCTCGCGCGGGGATGCCTCCTGTTACTAGTTACCTGCGTCGGCGTCGGATTTTCCGCCGAAAAGCCGTTAGCGGGAGAAGTGGAATCTGCAGTGACGTATGAGCAATTCGGAGCGGTTGGCGATGGGCTGACCGACGATCTGTCCGCTATCGTCGCAGCCCATGCGTTCGCCAATGAGCAGGGGCGGCCCGTGCGCTCCCACCCCGGAGCAACTTATCATCTGGGGCGAAAAGCTCTGACCGCCGTGATCCAAACTCCCACCGATTGGAACACGTCCCGATTCATCATCGACGACAGTCAGGGCATCGAGGACCACAAGCAGTCATTGTTCGAGGTGCGGTCGCAACTTGAGCCCGTGTCGTTGACCATCGCCCGCCTCACCGCCGGACAGGAACGCTTGGATGTGCGGCCCGCCACGGACCTGCTCGTGCTGATCGAAGACGCCAACCAGCGCCGGTTCATCCGCCGGGGGTTGAACGTCAATTCCGGCAAGCCCCAGAGAGAAGTCTTTATCCTGCACCGGGACGGGACCATTGAGGGCGCGATTGAGTGGGATTACGAGGCGGTCACGCGGGTTGAGGCTTGGCCGATTGACGCAGAGCCACTGGTGCTGCGAGGCGGTTTTTTCATCAATATCGCCAACCGAATGAAGCAGCCGGAGGGCTATAACTACTGGGCGCGTAATATCCTAATCACCCGTTCCAATACGGTGGTCGAAGGACTCTCCTACGAGGTGGTCGGTGAAACCGACTTCGGTCATCCCTACGGCGGATTCCTGCTGGCCCGCCAGGCGGCCAACCTCACGTTTCGTGACTGCCGCATAGATCCGCACAAAGTTTACTCGACCATCGGCTCCGCCGGTCTTCCCGTGCGGATGGGCACCTACGGCTACCGCGCCGAACTGGTGGTGAATTTCACGATGAGTCATTGCCGCATGGGCGACATCCACAACCCCAGCCTCTGGGGGGTCGCGGCGACCAACTTCATGAAAAATGTGCTGGTGGAAGACTGTGTGCTCTCGCGCATGGATGTGCACATGGGCGTATCCGGGTTTTACATCATTCGACGTTCGACCCTCGGCCACATGGGTATCAATGCGATTGGCCGCGGGCGTCTGGTGGTCGAGGACTCGACGGTGCACAGCCGCCACCTGATCAATTTCCGGAGCGACTACGGCGCGACGTGGGATGGAGATGTCCTAGTGCGCAATAGCCGTTGGGTGCCACCGCAACGCAAGGACGGGACAGTGGCCGTGTTTGGGGTCGAAAACGACGGCACCCACGATTTTGGCTATCCCAGCTCCATGCCCACCGGAATCCGCATCGAAGGACTGCAAATCGATGACGGACCGGCCCGGGAAGGGATCTCCAACGTGACCCTCTTCGACAACCCCAGCGGAGCAGTCGATGCGACGCTACCGCATCCCTATCGCGCCACCGAGCGCGTGGAAATCTTCGATCTGAAAACCACGAGCGGACTGACACCGCGCGTCAGCGCAAATCCCGCCGTGGCCAAGATCATTTCGGTAACCGGCCTTTAAATCCCCCCGACTCACCGCTCTCTTCGCGAATCGCATTTAGCCGAGAATCAAACAAGGTCTTTTTGAAGCTTCCAGAACTATTTCGCAGAATTATATAGATTTAAATCTTTGCTATATATAGTTTTATGAAGTTTATTGGAAATACGGCACTGGACGCAATAAATGCATAAATGATTCAGAAGCTCTCATGAAAAAGGACATGGCTTGATTCTTGACGGATTTCCTCAAGCCCAATCGCGACTAGGTTTGTCAAGATCCTAGCAATGTCCCCTTTTCCAACGGTGTCCGGGAAGATAGTCAGAGGTATGAATGGAGCCGTTGTTTAAAGAGGAGATAAGCATCCTCCCAGGGTATTTTCTGGCGAAAGACATTGCGAACGATGCGGATGAATTGGCAGGTCAGGGGGAAGGCGTGACGAATCATTTCGTGAGTCGGCACCCGCTTTTGCGGCGGGGTCTCTGTGATGCGCTTGGCTGCTCGCATCTCGATCGCATTTTGGTTGAGCCCAGTTTTTTCCAATCGGGCTAATAACAGGGTGAGCAGATTGTGGAGCAGGGCGACGAAGTGGGCCTGCATCATCGCGCAGGTTTCGCCGGAGCCCCAGGCTTTGCGGACCTTGAGTTTGTTTTTGAAGACATCGTAAGCCTTCTCGATTTTCCAGCGCATGAAGTAGAGCAGGGCAATGAGTCCGGGCCGCAGGCTGTTGCATGTGGTGATGAAAACGAAATCCTTGCAGGTGGCCGGATCACGGTAACAGATCCGCCGCAAGGCGGCATTGCTGTAACCGGCCAACTCGTCGCTGAGCACGCCTTTGTTGACTGGATCCTCACCGTCAAATGCATTGTTATCGTAGAGGGTCGGCTTCATATTTTGCTTCTCCCGGGTGATGACCATCGCCTGCTGGTGGATCTTCTCGAGCGCCCAGAACTGGTTATCGATGTAGGCCGGATCGACCACCAAGATGGGCATGCCTTGCCCGGGAGTCCTGCACGAGCCACGACCGCCAGTTTTGTTTGAAGATCGACCACTCATGGGGCCGTTGGCCGTCCCCGTAGTAGCGCGCCATGGGCCGCATCAATCCGTGATGCAGGCACATCCCGTAAATCATCCCGGAAGGCACGTGCGCGCCCTTGGCGTCCTTGGTGGCATGGCAGGCGTGTTTGGTCTGGTGGCCATCGACTGCCCACACTGGAAAGTCCTTGAGTTCCTCAAAGGCACCGAGCCAATCACGTGGCGCGAGTTCGCGCTCAAAATGGTAATAACTGTTCTCGGCCACCTCCGCGATCAGACTCAATCGACGCGAAGATTGAAACGCATCAAACCAAGTGCTCCGAGCCAGAGTCTGGACCTTGGGCTGATCAGCCAAGGTCTGCAGAAACGCCCGCCCAGACTCGTCGCCTTCCAACGCGCGCAGCACCCCTGAGCGCAAGAAAAGCTCATCGGTAAACCCATCCGTTTGCTGGCGCCGGCTGCGTGTATAGTGGCGCAAAAGATGATCGGCGGGCTGCATGAAAAAATCATCGACACAAGCGGAGGAAGTAAACGACATGCCGTAAATCTTAGCAATAATGCCGACCATAACAATACCCTATCTAGTTGATTACCAACTATTTTTATGATTAAAGCTGAAGGCAATAGCCCAGTAATGCCCAACGAACAACACGACCCTTAAAGTGCCGTGACGGGCACGCAACGGGCCGCAAACCATGCTCTAGACATCCGCGTCGCGCCAGCTGGCCCTCTATGCAACTGCCGTAAGGACGTGATGTTTACTTTACGTCGTCTCCATTAAATTAATACATAAGCCGCTTAGCGGCCCGCCATCTCAACCTAAGCTATTGCCGCTGACAACAGACCTTACCTCTTCACGGACACCGTTGGAACTTACCACGTGGAAAGTGGCGGGAGCATCCTGCTCCCTTGCGTATTCTCTGGAGCTGGAAGCTCCAGCCACTCGGGGGGGGGGAGCCGATAACAGGGGGAGCCTTACTGTTTGATATAATTCTGTTTCACTGCCGGAGGATCCGTCATCAGCTCCTCTGCGAAGTTTAAACCTGCCGCATTGTCGTCGATCACCCCACCTCAATGCGCCTTGATGCGACGAGGCCGTTGCTGGCGCGAGCCGATCCCATCGCACGCGTGATAGTCATCCGCATGACACCCGCCAGGCCAACGCAGATTGGGGATCTTCATCGCGCGCGGAGCCTCGACCAAATCGCTGCGCCAACCACGCACATTCGGCACGGCCGAATCCGGGCCAATCCACAAGCCATCGTAACTGCAACGACCAATATGTTCCACAAAGTGACCGAAAATATGCCGGCTGATGACCGGACCTGATTCAGCCGTGTTGATCCGGATTTGCGCGCGGTGAACCACTAATGGAATCAGGATTAGTTAACCGTATCGGAAATCGTGAGCGTGTTGAAATCGAGCACGCGTTGGAGTTGGCCATGCGTGATCGTCAATTTACGACCACCGATCTCGGCGTTGAGATGGGGACCTTCAAACAGTTTCCAATTTGCATAATCGATGGGCTTACCGTCCGCGATGGGCGATTCGCCGTAAGTGATGGCAACTTGCTTACCGCGAAGAGTGGTCATTTTAACCATCGGCACCGGCTCGAGTTTGAATTCCAGCGGTAATCCGATAATCGCAGCCTTGAACGCATCGAAGCTCTCGAATTCCGAGACGCTGGCAGCCTGCACAATTGTGCCGTTCTTCAGGTGCGGACTCGTCAGCAATTGTCCCCCAAGAGGGAGCTTCTCTTTCGCCCAGCCACCATTGTAGTGAAGATAGGGAATCCAATGATACCCGGCCAGCGGACGGTAAGCGAGATAGGTGCGTCCACCCTGGGCAAAGATCCAGCCGCTCTCGTCTTCAGTGATATTAACGAGATCCTTGGAGAAGAAGCCGTTGATGTGAGGGAATCGCGTGCCCTCGGGGATATCGTAAAGCGCGATCACCGTATCGAGGCTTTGGAAAACCTGTTCGTAGGGCGAACTACCGACAACCTTATCCGGAGAATCGTAGGACGGCTTACCTTCTTTAGTCACGCCCTCGATCCACGGTTCGGGGTAGGCCGTGAAATACATCTGCATCGCTCGACTGGAAGAAAGGGGGTGCATCGAAAACATCGTATTATGTTTACCGCGCGGGTCCGGTTCATCCCAGGAAACATCCCAAACGTGCGCTTGAATCGGATCGAGTTGCCCACCAGTGGTCGAACCCACCGCATAATCATCACGGAGATACTGCGTTTTGTAGACCGGCGGTGATAGCTCTTCGCTGTAACGCCAGCGACGGCGGATGCGGGCGCGATCGTGTTGCTCGTAGTCTTCTTTGCGATCGGTCGCGAGGCGGTAAATCACTTCGGGCACTTGATAATTTTTGGCCACCGTGGCGAAATACACTCCCCAACCGCCATAACCTTTCGTCGGCGGGGTGTTGCCAAACAGGACCCAGCTAAAATACGAGGAGAGTGAATTCCAGCGCTCGATCACCGAACCTTCATCGGTGCGCGAATTGGGACCGCGTAACACTCCGTTGAGTGTCGTGTTGGCAAGCTCAGCGAAGAGCCAATCCAACATCATCTGACCGCGTTGCTGCATCTCGGGATCCTTGGCCCATGATTTCAGAAAGAGCATGGGAATAGCATACTCTCCAATGTAATGAGTGGGATTGAACTCCCCCTGCCCGACCGTGGTGGTCGTATCGATCCAATCGATCAGAAAGGCGCGCGCTTCAGCGAGGTTTTCTTCCGAAGTCAGTCCGTTATACCAACTGTCGGCGGGTTCGTTGGGATACAGTTCCGACATGAGATAGAGCGACGCGTAATACATCACCCAATGATTTTCGGTGTCGCCACGAAGCTGACGTGTGGTGCGCCACGTATCGCGAATTGCGGCCTTCGCCTCGGGGGAAAGCAGATCACGGCCCAGAAAAGCCACGCACACATTGGGGAACATCCAGAACGGACCGGTGCCAGGATCTTTCATGACTTCGATTACGCTGAGAGAGCAGTCTTCGAGATCTTCTCCCAGCGCCAGTTTGCAGGCGACCGCCGCCAATCCCAAGTTACCGGGATCATCGGTTTTCACCGTCGCTCCCGAGGCTCGCCAATTGAGCACTTCATTCACCCGGGCGAGATACGCCGATTCTCTCTGAGCAGTATCCTCAATCACGGTGCGATCAGGTGGCCCCGCCTCAAAGGCAGGTTGCGCGAGGGCAGTTCCCGTTGATGAAAGTGCCAGCATGACGGCGAAAAAAATCCTGAATATCATAGAGAGAAGATCCGAGGGCTATGGCGTCACCTTAGGCAACGTGAGGAAGTAATTAACCAGAGAACCTTGTAAGGTATCGGGCTGCCAAGTGTGGCCAAAATCATCGGAATAGAAAAGCGTTTGCTTGTGGACGCTGGCGTAAAGACGGCCATCCGGATCGACTCCTACTCGCCACACACGGTGCGGTTCCGGCAGACCGGTGTTGCGATCCTGCCAAGTCTTACCGGCGTCTTCGGAAGTCAACACGCCCAGGCCCCAGCTCGCGATCGCAAGTCGGAGGGGATCCGTTGGATCAAAGGTGATATTATAAAGAGCGTGGGACGACGGCACTCCGTCGATCCGGCTCCACGTCAGGCCGCGATCATGCGAAGACCAAGCGCCGGCACTCTGCGTGACCGCCAACCAATGATCAGGATGGTGTGGCGACTGCTGGATATCATCGATCATATCCGTGGTCTCCAAAACGCGTCGCCACGATTCGGCTCCGTTTTCAGTGAAATATATTCCCACCTCGCAACCGGCGAAGGCGCGACCTGCTTGGGTGCAATCGATCGTGACTAGCTGCGTGTATTTGCCGCGCTCCGGCAGGCCATTTTCACGACGCACGAGGGTTTCGGCGCGATCCGTGGAGACCGCGATACCATCGGGCAAAGATAGGTAAACGTGATCAGGAGCATTCGGATCAACCGCGACATGGCGGGCTTCCGTCATATCCCAATCATTGCAAATGCGCCAGTGTTGGCCGCCATCCAATGATCGCCAAAGACCGTTGTTGGCCGAAGTATAGACGACGTTGCGATCACGGGGGTCAAACGCGACCGCCGTGAGCGTGGTGTCGTTGTAACCTTGGTGTTCCCATGATCCGTCCTCGGCCCGTTTGAAGACGCCGTTAACCGTCTCTACTTTTGAGCCGATCACATAATCGCGATTTACCTTGGCACAGACGTAGAAATCATACCCCGGTGCCGCCGTTGAGATCGTTGTCGAGACCATGAGTGTAATCAGGGTGAGGAAGGTTTTCATAACAATGATGACTAAGGGATAACGGAATCGGAAATCGTGAGAGTGTTAAAATCGAGCCCACGCTGGAGCCGGCCGTGGGTGATCGTCAACCTGCGTCCACCGGCTTCCACATTGAGGTGCGGAACCGATCGATAGGGTGAAGGCTGGAAAGGGGTCAAACGCACAGGATAAAGGTTAGGCTCGGAGGATGCCCCGGTTTGATATCGCTAAACAGGAAATCAAAATGAGCCCCTACTCCCTGGTTTTCTTGTTTGATTCCAGTATCTGCTTTACCCGTGCCTGTTCTTTTTCGAGCGCCTGACCCGTCACGGGCATGGGGATAAAATCGGAATCAGGCGTGATCACTTCTTCATCGGGGATCACTCGCCAACGCAGGTTGCGGAACCAGACATCCTGTCCGTGGTCCTGGAGCCAGAGTTTGCCGTTACGGGCGGTAAGGTCCCCGCCACGAATTCCGAGGAGCTCCACATACTCAGCCCACTTAGGGTCGGTGTAGTTAAAAGAGAGCACGCGATCGCCATTCAGCCAGTGCTCGATCACGGTGTCCTGACATAGAATGCGCGCCGTGTTCCAATCGCCCACCGGTCGGGTCGCATCCTTTTTGGGTGCCATACAAAAGAAGATCGAAGCGGCCGCCTGCCGCGCATTTTCGCCGTAGGGACTGCCGACGTTGTCGAGAATCTGGTATTCGACCTGACCTGGGCGGTAATAGACCCCGGAGTTGCAACCCTTCGATACTTTCCACTCGAATCGCAGTTCAAAGTCATCGGGAACTGTGGCAGCGGTGTAGGTCAGGGAGCCTCCTGCTGCGTTGCGGTAAAACGCACCATCTGCAATGATCCAGTTGCCCGCATGCTCCCAGCCCTCGAAGGATTTACCATCAAAGAGAGAAACAAAACCGAGACGTTCTTCAGTGGGTTCGAGCGCGCCGGCGAAGCAGGGGCTCATGAGTGCGGTGGCGAAAAGAAGTAGGCTAATTTTCATCAAAAAGGCGGGTAGATCAGTGAAGACGATACGATTTACGGATTCGTGGAAGCTTTAACGATAGTGCTCACCCGAGCGTCCATTGGAGTATCGGATAGGATACCACCAGTCGGCGGCATCAGGTTTCCTAGGGCGCCGTCGGTAAGGAGTCCATTGCGGCCAGAAACAGGGTCGGGCTTTGTCGTTTGGGTTCTTAGATTATGGAACTCGGCTAAGCACCTACCAGTTTCGTGGCGGGCATAATCTTTGAAACCAGTTTCTTGGCACCTTTGGCAAGGGATCGGAAATCGCACTCCGCCTGAAAACCGGGCCAAAACTCGGACGACTGCTTGAAAAGGTAATCTCACCTAGCGTTAGACTCTGCTTACAATCTATATATCCGTTATTTAACTACATTAATTTTGGCTCGCGCGCAACGACTCCAGCAGTTCCTGAAATTCAATGGCGGTTTCTGGCCGCTCCCGCACGACGGTGTAGGACTCTCGAGCAGTCACTGCGGCAAAGGGATCAAACAATACCGTGCCCAAATTCGGCGCGATCCGGCGCAACTGCTCCCCCAACTCCTGCACCGTCAGTCCAGCACAGGGCGGCACCACCATCGCCACGTCAAAACCTGCCGATGAAATTTTCAACTCACTGACGGCCGCTAACGCATGAGCCGCTTCTACGATCTCTCGATTCGGAGCCGCCAGTCGTCCCACCATATTTGCTCGCTCCAATTCGTTGTCCGAGATCAACAATATCCGCATTCCACTCTTTGGCGACGATTCGCCCTTAACTGACTTTGAAAACGGAATCGAAGGAGTAGGCATCGCCCACGGCACCGTCGTTCCCGGATCGACATCGAGCGAAAACATCGAGTGATCGGAATCCTCCAAATGACGCGCCAGTGACTGTTCGCGCACGCCGAGAACTTGGGCCGTCCGGGCCAAATCAGGCATCGTGCGTTCGACTCGCTTGATGTAAGCATTAGCCGCCAACCGAAGATGATCCACTAGCGGTGCCCAATGTGCCCCCGCGACCACATTAGGTAAATGGACCAACTTAATCGATTGACCGGGCTCCAGCCGGGAAGCGACTTGGTCCGCTACTCGCCGCAGTTCAAAGTGATTTTGCGGCCAACTATAAGCCATCAGTGCCGCCCTTGCTTCCCGGTCTACCGCCGGTGAGTCCCCTCCTAGCCAAGCATTACTCGCCGCGACCGCATCGGCCAACAAACTCGGTAGTGCTTCCCCCGCTTCCGACAAAGGGGCCACGCGGGTGGAGAAAAGTGCCAAGCGAAAATACAGACCGTCGTTTAACTTCATCTCTCCCACCAAGGTATCGGGGTCTCCGCGGACCGTGGCAATAATACGCCCCTTGAAATCCTGTCGTAATAGTCCTGCCAAAATTCCCTGCACATCCAGCGGCAACGCATCCAAAGCCAACAGCACTAACGTCCCACCGCCCATTTCCTCTAACCACCCCGTGGGGTCATCGGTCAAACGCGTGCGCAATGCTTCGGCGGTTTCTGTTTCCAAATTGATGATACGCAGCGCGGCCCCAGCATAGGGAGAGTGATGATGGAAAGCTTCTAATACCTCTCGATTCAATACGCCCTGCCGCGCATCGAGCAGCACATGAGATCGCGCTTGCGCCACCCACGCCAATCGTTGCCGCACCACCTTCAGTCCTGGGCCAGGATAAAACCGCATCACCACCGTTTCGAAGTCTGCCGCCATCTGGATTGGTGGGCGGGTCAGTTCACCGCTCGCCTTCGATTCAGCCACGGGTGGTTCCTTCGCCCGATCCAATACACTTTTCAGGTGATCAATTCTCAGCGGCTTCGGGAGAAACCCCATCGCCCCTGCCTTCATGGCCCGACTCGATAACTCTGGGTCTTTATCCCTGGAGAATAGCACCACCCTCGTCTGCGGATACAGCGATAATGTCTGCTCGAGCAAATCGAACCCACTCACTGGCTCCATCTGCACATCGGAAATCACCAGGTCAAAAGACTGGGCAGCCATCCGCTTTAGACCTTCAAAACCGGTGGTCACTAATTCCGCTTCGTGGTCCATTCCCTGCACCAATGTGAGCACCAAAGCTCCCGTCGCACGGTCGCCTTCGACAATAAGTATTCGAGCCATGTTAGATAAAATTTTAGATGATCAATCGTGTGCGACTTCTGCAACGAAAGCCGCAATCAGTGCCGCCGAGTTTTCGGATAAATTAGGTTGCGACGTTGAAGGTTCGCTCGCCGTGAACTGGTAAATCCCCCCCTTAATCCGGACCGCAAGGTGCAGGGCGGCTTCACCCGTTTCCCCCCCCGTCGCATGCGCCTCGATCAAGCTCCCCTTCACGATCGTCACGGTTGCCGCCAAGTTCCCCACCCCCTCGGCCACCAACTTCCCCGACTTTCCCGTCAGATGGAGGACTTTAAAAATCTCGACCAAAGAACGAGGAGTGAACCGCCCCTTCAATACCGTTTCTTCCGACGCTTTCGCAGCCAAGTCCCGCGTTGATCCTGGATGACTCGACGTTTTAGTTTCGATCGTCACCGCCTCTTTTGGCGTCGGCAAAATATCAGCCCGGTCCCGCAACTGCCGAGCTTCATCCGGCCACCCTAGCTCATCATAGTGATCGGCTAATTTTCGCATGCTCGCCGCATCAGGTTGCGTCGCAACGCGCTGCTCCAGTTCGCTCACTGCCCAGAGCTGTTCAATATCTTGCTGCGTTTCGCTCATAATTGATTCCTTGGTGGGGCGTCCGCCGAATGGCAATCGACATTCACGCCCAATTTATCAGTGCCTTCGTTTTCAACCGGTAATGCTCGCTGCACTACCGCACTCAACCGCGTGACCGTCAGCGGTTTCACTAAATAATCCACGACCTCCCACTGGGCCGCCGTTGATCGGTAGCCAGCTGAATCGCGAGTCGTCACAATCACCACCGGCAACGTCTTCCAACGCTCATCCGCTCGCAGTGCCCGTAACAAACCAAATCCATTTAGGCGGGGCATCTCGAGGTCAGTGATCACCAAATCAAATGCGCTCCCCCGCAATCGATCGAGCGCTTGCAGTCCATCGTTGGCCGTCACCACTTCGTAGCCCAACCCCTCCAATTGCCGCGTCGTGAGCAATCTTAAGCTCGGCGAATCATCGACCACCAAAATCCGCCGTTTCCGGCCTTCCGCTAAAACACCCATCCCAGTCCCAGATGAACCACTACCGAACCCCGCCGGCGCCTGCAACGGAGTCAGCTTCATTAAGCGCCCGACATCGATCACGAATACGATGCGACCTTCCGGCGTCAGCAAGGCACCCGTGAAACAGGGATGCCGGCCCAATACCGCTCCCAACGGTTTCACCACCGCATCCCGTTTCTGTTCCACGCCATCGACCACCAGAGCGACTCGATTCTCTCCTTCTTGCACCACCACCGCTTGACTCGCCTCGGTCTCACTCAATCCCAACCTCGGACCAACTCGGCACGCCAAAATTGCTGCTTCACCCGCGAGAACCAACCACTCCTGCCCATTCCTTTCTTCCCAACGCGCATGACCCAACTCCAAAACTTGCTCAACCAATCCTAGTGGGATCGCCAGCAGGTGCCCACCACACCGCACCACCATCACTCGATCCACCGCCAAACTGAGAGGTAAGGAAAGAACAAATGTCGTGCCCACCCCGGCTTCGGAACGCACCGCCACCTCACCGCCCAATTGTGAAACCTCCGCACGCACCGCATCCAAGCCCACACCTCGTCCCGCGACGCTATCGGCCGATTCAGCGGTGGAAAGTCCCGGGCTGAAAATTAACTCTGCCACCGCCTCGTCACTCAACAATGCTTCGTTTCCGACCAGACCGCGTCGCCGCGCCGCAACCAAGACCTTATCCGCATTGAGCCCCGCGCCATCATCATTCACTTCCAGCATGATTCGCCCGCCTTCCGCGCGACCACGCATCGTCAATTGCCCGGCTTTCTCTTTACCAACAAGTTGTCGTTGCTCCGGCGTTTCAATTCCATGCGCCACCGCGTTACGCACCAAGTGTAATAGTGAATTGAATACGTGATCCAATACCAGTTTATCCATCCTCGTTTCCCCACCCTCGGTCACGTAGTTGACCTCTTTGCCCGACACCCCGGCCGCGTCGCGCACCGCTCGGGCCAAACGCTGCCAAACCTGATCCAGCGGCACCATTCGCGCCTGTGTGACTTCGCTCTGCAACTCATCCGTCAACCGCGTAAACTGAAAGGCCTCCTCAGAAAACGACCCCAAGCGTTGCGCAATCTGCCCCGTCAGCACCCGCGCATCCGCCGCCACTTCGCCCAACGCCCGCGCCAGCGTCGCACCGTCCTCTTCATCCTCCATTCCTTCCGCACCCCTGCCCGTGCCCCGCGGCCCCACCTTGGTCAACAAGCGATCAAAATGTTCATGCGCCAAACCCAGATCCGAACGCAGCGTATTCACTTCCCGCAACTTCTGACTCAGGCGATGCCGATTCACCACCAACTCGCCCGCCAAATTCATCAAGCCATCCAATCGTCCCACCTCGACTCGAATTGTCGCAGAATCCGAGGCCACGGAAACTTCCTTTGCCACCACCGGTTCCGGCTCAGCTTGATCCGGCTGCCGTCGCGTTTCCACCTGAGCCCGGTTCTTTCCGTTAGCCAAAGTCGCCGCCCGGCGCCACGCCACAATTTGATCCACCAACCCCGCTCCTCTTTCCACCCCCCAGGTCGCTTTGTCTCCGCTTCCGCTCTGCAATGCTTCCCGCAATTGATCTAACACCTCGAGCACCAACGAAGACAGTGACGTCGCCTCTGCCTCATCAATCCGCCCCTCCACGCGATCTTCCAGGATAGTCTCGAGGTGGTGCAAAACTCGACCCAACGGCGACCACCCCACCGAGTTCGCCGCGCCCTTCACGCCATGCGCCAATCGATACACTTCGCGTAACGCCTTGCTCTCTTCAATCGGAGCCTTCTCCCAGCGCATGATCGCCTGCTCCATTGTGGCAAAACCCTCTCGCGCCTCCTCGCGAAACGCGTCCACCACCTCATCGGGCACCTCATCTTCCGCTGCTGATACCATCTCGGCGACCGCGGGTGCCATCGGGCCAATCTCCTCAGGCATTCCCTCCCTCACCCAGGCCACGCTGGTCTCCTCCCCCACCTCGGGCTCAACTGCATCCGCCCACACCCCGGTTTCAGGCCATTCCGCCGGTGGCAACCACCCTTCTAAACTCGCCAAAAATGCCTCCGCATCGACTTCCTGCTCCGGTCGACCGAAACGGGGCTCCCGTCCCTGCTCCGTCTGCTCTTCCTCGACGAAGGTCTCTGGCTTTCCGCCCATTTCCAACGCCGCCAAAAACGCCTGTGCAGCCGACTCCGCCGTGCCCGCCTCACGATCAAATCCGATCGGTGAAACCGCCGCGGGTAGGTCCAGTAACCCCTGCAGAGACACCCAAGCCTTCTGATGCAATGCACTCCCCGCTTCGCTTTCGCTCAACATCGCCCCATGGATCCGCCATGCCGCCTCCAGCTTAGAAAACTCTTCTCCCTCCCGCAGTCTTCGGCCCAGTCCCGTCCAGGCCTCGGCCAATGCCGCCAGGCCTTGGGCCCGAGCCCCGAGTTCCGCGACTTCCACCAGCGCCAAGACTTCACTCAACTGCTCCGGCGCATCCGACACGCCCACCAACAATTCACATGACCGGGCGACCAACTCCCGCGCCTCAAATGCGAGCCTAGGTTCAGCCACGATAATCGCCCCCTTTCAGCCGCCTCATTTTGCCCACTTCTCGATTCATCCGGTGCGCCCTATTTTACTTTGAATTGCGCCGCCCGCTCCGCCGCTTCGTCCAATAATTGATGTAGCTTGTGCGTTGCATTCTGACGTGCCTCCTTGCCGGACTCTCCCTCGGCGACCGCCGTCGGACCGCTGGCGTGCAAGTCATTCACCACCTGCTGAGCTTCCTTGATCTGCGCGCCGCCCGATCCGGCAATTTCACGCATGATCGTCGCGGCCTTGTTCGCCGCATCTCGGATTTCTGCCAGTGCCGTTTGCGCCGAGTTAAGCTGTTGCGCCGTCACTTCCGCCGAGTCGTTTTGGGCCTCGAGTATGGCCACCGACTCACCCGACTCCGCCTGTAAACTCTCCACCCTTTGCTCGATTTCCTTGGCCGCTTCCAGCGCCTGTTCCGCGAGTTTACGCACCTCCTCCGCGACCAACAAAAACCCGCGCCCTGATTCCCCGGCGTGGGCCGCTTCGATCGTCGCATTGAGCGCGAGCATATCCGTCTGCGTCGAAACTTGTCTGATGGTTCCCGTGAGCGAACCGATATCCGCGAAACGATCGCCCAGTCGCCGTAGTTTTTGCATTCCCGTCCAAACCTGCTCCCGCATCGCTTCCATGCGTCGGGCCAAATTCTGCACCGCCACCGACCCTGCCGCCACCGCGCGATCGGCGCGCCCGGCCGCTTCTTCCACCGTCGTCGCCGTCAGACAAACTCGGTCAATCGTCGCTGCCATTTGCTGTACCACCGCCGCGGCCCTAGCGATCTCTGGCGACGGCACCGCCTCCGGCTCACTCACCGTGACCACGGGTAACCTCTCGATCTCATCCACCATCATTCCGACCTGCATCAAAGATCCCTGCAATTCGCCCACTCGCACCGCCATCTCGGCCCACATCGCATTAAATGCCTGCGCGATCGGTGCCGCCGGCCCCTCACCCACCGGGGCCCGCAACGTAAAATCGCCCATTCTCGCGCGTTCCATTGTGCCCAACAGCGTCTGCCAGCTCTCTTCGTGCTGAGGATTCACCTTAGGCAAAGCCAAAGGTCGCTCCGTCGGCCGTGGGATCGGTGCCGGTGGGGCCTTAGGCGTAAACGCTCCCGCCGCGACGAGCGTATTAAATCGCACCGCCATCTGCCCGATCTCATCTCGGCTATAAACTCGCGCCCGCGCCGTGGTTTTACCCGCCACTGCCATCGCGATCCCGTCGCGTAGCGCGAAGATTGGTCGCGCCATCCACCGCGCCAGCAGAACCGCCACGACCAAAACCACGAGCAAAATCAATCCCGCCGTGACCGCAAACGGCGCCACCATACCCACCCCACTTGGCGAGCTCATCTGCGCCACCACGTTAAACGTCTTCCCTCCGACCTTGAACTCGCGATTTGCGCTCCAGACCCCGCCGGATTGCACGACTGCCGCCTCATCGCCCACCGGCAATCGCATCTGGACCAACGCGGGGGCGGCTACTCCCAGCAGCGTTTGCCGCAGCGACTCACCGTCCGCCGCCACGTAAACGAGCGGATCACCCCAGCTCGCCCGGTCGCTCTGCTTCGTCCACAAGGCCCGCAGTTTCAGCTTATCGTCCAAAACAAATTGCGTCGCGTCATCTTGGGCCCGTGAGAGTCCCGCCACCTCAACGGCAAAGGCATCTGCTTCCATCTGGTAAACCAATGAGCCCAAATACTCCCCGACTTCATTCCGCACCGCCGTAGCCACAAACCACACCGGCGCATCATAAGCGAAAACGTAGGGCGACAATGCACTCATCGCGACCGCCCTTGCCTCCGTCGCATCACTCGCCCGGGCTTGGGCCACCACCGCGCCCAGCTCCGAGTCGCGCAAAACGCCCTCCTGCACGTTTTGTCCAAGGTCGAGCTCCTTGCGCCCCGTGAACACAATCCAACCGTCTTGGTCGACGAGAAACACATTGCGAAAATCCAACACTTTCTGGAGTCCGTCGAAGTAGGTTTGCCCCCGGTCCATCGCGCGAGCGTAGCCCGAAAACGCGAAGGCGATCCGCAGTCGCGTCTCCAGGGCCGGGCTTGAAAGAACCGTCATACTCGCCGCTCGTTCCGACTTACGGCCGACCGGCGCAACATTCGCCGCGGCATAGACGTGCTGCACTAGCATCGTTTCAGCCGATGCCGGCATCAGGTCCTCGATATCTGGCCCTGCTCCTCCTCGCACTCGACCCAAATTCGCCCCCAATACCGCCGCATAATAATCGCGATTCGAAACCCGCAACGCCGCCGCCGTTTCACCCAGCGTATAACGCCGTTTCTCCATATCCGCCTGCAACTCCTTCCGGCCGCGGCTAAAACTCTCGATCAACTCCCGCGTTACCCCCAACTCCGCTTGGCTCTGCAAGGCCAACTCCAGTCGCTTCAAACGCCCCTGCAATTGATCCGCCATCGCCACCGCCATCACGTCCAAACGACCCTCGGTTTCTTTGTCCGCCGCCCTTTGCAATTGACGAAAACCAAATCCACCCCCGAGCGCCAAAACCAAGATCGCTACCGCGAGCTGCATCAAAACCAGCCGCATCCGCACGCCCACTCGAGCCGGCCGAACTAACGATGCACGAGCCGGAGGACTCATGACGCCACTTCCGCACCGCGGCCTCCCCTTATGATCGCAGCACTGAACGCCGGCCCATCGATCACATCCAACCGGGCGTAATCATCATTCGAATACACCCGCGTCAGCCATGGCCGCTGCCCGATCGCGGGGTGGGGTCGAAACTTATTTCCCTCGAGCGTGACCACCCCGCGCAACCGATCAAACGCCAACGCCACCGTCGTGTCTTGCGCGCGAAAAAGGACCAGCGCCGCCGGCTCCGCCCCTTCTTCCAATCCGTCCAAATCCAGCCATGCGTCGACCGCCATCGCGACGACGATTTCTCCCCGCACCGTCAGCACCCCGAGCCAATCCAGTTCTCCCCGCGGCACCGGCTCGAGTCCCGTTTTAGGCAATCCACCTCGCACCGCCGCCAACGGCAAAGCGACCTGACGACCGCGTCGTTCCGCGACCAGAAATTGACCTCCTATGTCGTGTTCGTTTTTCATCTCGGCTTTCGCACTACTCCGATTCCGGACTCAGCGCATCATCGAATTCATCGACAGGGTCCGCCGCCTGCAGGAACGATTCGACCCCCGCATCATCTGTGACTGGGACCGCCACCGCCACGATGCGCACCAAATTAAGTTTCACCAAACGATAAACCAACGCACACGCTTCGTAGAGCCCCATCCCCGCCGCATCGGTCGCGATCTGCAGCGACACCTGGCCATCGAGCCGAGCCACCAAGTTTTCTTCGGCGGCGGTCATGCCCAAAGTCGGCAAGACGCCTTCGGCTTCCGGCACGAGCGCAAAGACCGTCTCGCCCGACCCCGTGGTGGTCTCAATTTCAAGCCAGTCATCGATTCCCCGCAGCACCTCAAAAACAAAGGCCGGCACCGTGCGATCAATCGAGAACCGTCGATTTTCCGGCGGCAGTTCACGCGCCACAAAGTCATACCGCACTCCCGGGGTCGTAAATGCCCGCAACACCGCCTTCACCCCCTGCGCCCGCAGCAGCTCCGTCAACATCCCCGGATCACTCAGCCGCCCCATCCGGTGCGCCGTCAAAAAGAAGGGCGTCCCATCGCGTTGTTGCGCCGCCACCGCCGCCGCGATCACCGGCGTCGGCAACGCCCGGAACTGGTAAGCTGCCCCCGCACAATATTGGCGAGGGTCGTTGGAGTTCACCGCCACCACCCTCCCTTCCGCGAGTCGCACTTCCACCGTCTCGTCGGGCAATCTTAAAGTAAACACCCCCGTTGCCGCCGATCGCCCCAAATGAAACAAAGTCGCGTCGATTCCCATCCAATCACTCGTGCCCGCAATCAACGGAGCCCGCTCCGCTGTCCACCGAGCTCGCTCAGTTTCGGTCCCAATTTCCGCCAGTAATTCTTTGCGCAAGAGCAACGGCAGATAATACGTCTCCGCCGCCTGCGCCCCCCGCCGACTCTCCCATTCCGGAATCATTTTCGCTAGTCCCCGGAACCGCGCATTCAGCAACGTCCGTAAAGCCCGCTGAGTCTCGCCCGACTGTGCATCGGCAGCCCCGCCGCCGCTACCCCCCACCACCCCGCTCGTGATCGGCCGCTTCAGTGCCGCCGTTGGCGGAGCCACTGCCGCAGTGGGCCTCGCGGGCCGAGGCGCTCGTTCCGGCAATTTGGGTTCGGCTGCGGGCACTGCCATCGGAGGAGCCGTTGGCGTCTTCATCGGTGTGACCGGGACGGCCACCGGAGAGACCGTCTTCTCGCCCAGCAAGTTCTGCACCACATCCTGCAACACCTTGGCTTGAAAAGGCTTCGTCAGGTAGTCCTTCACATTGGGACTATCCGCATAGAGCTGCCGAATCGCCCCGCCGTTGGTGCTGATCATCAAAATCGGGATATCACTCGTCGCCGGATCGTTCAGCAGCTCCCGACAAATCTCCGGACTCGGAATATCCGGTAAAATATAGTCCAGCAGGATCAAATCCGGCTTCATCTCGCGGGCCAATTTTAGGCCCGTCGCTCCTCGGTCCGCCAAACGCACGTCGTATCCACCCTCCCCGAGGAAGAGATCGACCAATTTCCGCACCGTCAGGCTGTCATCAATGGCTAGA